>Ga0209060_10000259_pt1 | contig 115125 bp, 87 predicted proteins | sample Coa_R1_8_FD_187155 | JGI IMG/M metagenome (GOLD analysis project Ga0209060, IMG submission 187155) | Surface soil microbial communities from Centralia Pennsylvania, which are recovering from an underground coalmine fire - Coalmine... | ecosystem: Environmental > Terrestrial > Soil >... | reverse complement strand
ACCGGTTGCAACACCACCGAGAAATGCCCGTCTTTCTCCACCAGGGAAAGCGCGTTTTCCAGGGCACGTCCCACACCGGCATGCTCGAAGATCAGCGCCGCGTGCACCAACTCCACTCGAGGCATTTGGGGAAGGTCGGCCGTAAGGTCCACTTCATGCAATTCCAGTCCGGGAAGTTGACCGAAGCGGCGCTTCACCGCGTTCAAGTAGGAGAGATTCACATCCAGGCCGACCACGCGCGTCGTCACCGCGGGGTCGATTCTCTCCAGCCCGTTACCCCCCGCCACTCCCAGCACGGCCACCGAACGGGGCCGGCATTGATCCAGGGCTTCCTGAAACAACTGCGACAGAGCCTCCAGTTGGAGGACATCCGACATGTGCGACTCGTATTCGCCCAGCGGAACGCGGAGCCACGGATTGTCTACTTCGTGTTCTTGTATATCTTGCCTCCCTTCATGACAAAAACCACGTGGCGAACCGCCGTGATGTCATCGAGCGGATTCCCCGAGACGGCCACCAGGTCCGCTTCCATGCCTTCCGCCAGGGAACCGATCTTGTCCGCCAAGCCCAGCGATTCAGCGGCCACGGAAGTCCCGCTCGTGATTGCGTCCATAGGCTTGTCGCCGCCGTCTTTCACGCGATAGATGAACTCTTCCGCATTGCGCCCGTGCGATCCCGCCACAGCGTCGGTGCCGAGCACGATTTTCACATTGGCCTTCCGCGCTCGCCGCAGGACATCGGCAACCAGGGGCAATCCTTTCTCCATGGATGCAAAACCTTCCTCGGTATAGTTACCGATCCCCAGAAATTTCGGCTTGTTGTCCAGGTAATTGTGGAGTACCAGGAAGTTGGGGTCGAAGAAGACACCTTTGGACGCCATCAACTGGAGCGTGGTGTCGTCCAGAAATGTGCCATGTTCGATTGAAGTGCAACCCGCGTTAATCGCCGCTGTCGCGCCGTCGGAGGCATGGGCGTGCACCACTCCGCGCAGCCCGACCTTCTTCGCCTCGCCGCAAGCGGCATTCACCTGGTCCACCGACATCGTCATCTTCCCGCCGTCGCGAATGCTCGCGGTAGCGAAAAGCTTCACCACGTCCGAACCGTCGGCCTTCATCTTGTCTACAAAAGTGCGAATCTTGTCAGGATCCCCTGTGTTCTCGTTGATCGTGCGTAGGGAGGTGAGTACCCGGGGCCCCGGAATCGCGCCCGTCGCGATCAAGTCGCGCAGGTCGCCTTCAATCGGCATGCCCAGACACTGCACGGTGGTGAATCCGCCCATCAGGGTGACGTAGGCGTTGGACGCGGCATACAGGGCAGCCTGCTGCGGCGTGGTGGTGCTGTTGCGCCCGCCCGGGTCGTAACGGCCCTCCTTGTTGAAGTACCAACCCAGGTGCACATGCGTGTCGATCCAACCGGGCATGACGGTGAGGCCGCTCAAATCGATGGTGGGTTTCGTCCGCGAATCGGAGATGTGGGTAATTTTGCTGCCTTCGATCGTAATCTCTTTGCCTCGCAGAACATGGCCCTTACCATCGATCAGCGTAGTGGTCTTCAAAACCATCGGCTGGGCCATCGCGGCCAGACTGAGCAGGGATACGGCAAGGAGTCTTGGAAACATGGGTTAATCCTCAGCCTTCAATCATATAACCAAGAGGTGGGATGACTCTCTCTATATCCTAAGTTAGCTATAAATACTGCTTTTGGTCTGCTGAAATGATCAACGTTCTAACCGTGTTAGTACCTTGAGGGGTAAATCAGGATGGCGCAGGATATTGACGTTATCGCTCCGCTAGAACCAGAAACACTGGAGCAGACCGGTCTACCGGAATCGATCATCGAACAGCTCGTGATGAAGATTCTGTACTTCCGCGGCGAGTTGTACGGCCAGGATCTTTCCTCATCCATAGGGCTTAAGTTCAGCGTGATCCAGGACATCGTGGAATCCCTGAAATTGCAGCACTTGATTCAGGTGAAACGCTCGCTCGGCATGGGAAACGTGGGTTCGGTCTTTGCCCTGACGGAAGCCGGCCGCGAGCGCGCCCGCGAGGTCCTCGAGTCGAATCAATATGCCGGCCCCGCGCCGGTGCCCCTGGAGCAGTACTCGGAAATCGTGCGGCAACAGAAGCCGCGCGAAGGCTGGCTCACCAAGGAAGCCTTGGCGAAGGCGCTGAAAGGCATGGTGGTCACGGAGCGCCTGCTGTCGCAGATCGGACCGGCCGTCAGTTCCGCTAATTCGTTGTTGCTCTATGGCAAGCCCGGCGATGGCAAGACGTTCCTGATCGAGTCGCTGGTCAATCTCGACTCCGCTCCGATTTTTCTGCCGTATGCGTTGGAGTGCCAGGGCAACATCGTCCAGTTGTTTGACCCGATTTATCACCATCGCGTCGAAGAGGACGACCAGCCATCGGTGCTGACCATCTCCATCGAGCGTTCCTACGATAAGCGCTGGGCCAAGTGCAAACGCCCCTTTATCGTGAGCGGCGGTGAGCTCACGCTCGACATGCTGGACCTGCGCTACAACGCGGTGTCGAAGATCTATGAGGCGCCCTACCAGCTCAAGGCCAACAACGGCATCTACCTGATCGACGACTTCGGACGCCAGCGGGCGACACCTGCGGAAGTCCTGAACCGGTGGATCGTCCCGATGGAAAGGCGACTGGACTATCTGAGCTTCCACACTGGAGGCAAGATGACCGCGCCCTTTGACGCGTTCCTGGTCTTCTCCACCAACCTGAATCCGGCGGATCTCGGCGATGAGGCGTTCCTGCGCCGCATGCAATACAAACTTCTGCTGCGCGGGCCTGCGGAGAACGAATTCATTCGCATCTTCGAGAGCTTCTGCGCCATGCGCAAGCTGCCCTGCTCCCGCGACCTGATCAAGCTGTTCATCGAGAAACACTACCGGGACAGCAAGAAGCCGTTCCGGCGCTGCCATCCGCGCGACGTCCTCACGCATGCCTTGAACCTGATTCATTTCGAAAAGCTGCCTTACGCCTTGACCATCGAGCTGTTGGATCGTGCCTTCGAGAGCTGCTTCCTGCAGGAGCAGGAAGAGCACGTGCCGGCTGCGGAAGCTCCCATCATGCCCGTGATGGTGAAATCGGCCGCCGATTTCTGGGGCGACAAGCTGGCGCTGATCAATACGGCATTCGGCACCCTGATGTTCACGGCATCGTTCCGAGACCGCGGGACGGGCCAATACCACGAGCCGCTCTCGGCGCGCCAATACGGCGAGGCCGAAACCTCACGCGTCCTGCAGAAACTGCACCACCGGGCTTTCCTGGAATGGCAGGCCCTCAGCGTGGCCCAACGCAGCCGCGACCTGGTGCGGTTCCTGTCATCCTCCGAGGGTAGTGCCTTGAAGCAGAATCTCGACACGCGGGAACTGCTCGCCTCATTGCCCCCGCCCGAAGCGAGGCCCGACGAGATCCGCATATTCTCGCGCGATCTGGGTCCCATGCTCGATCAGTTAGCGCCGAAGCCGGCCCCCGCACCCCCGCCTGCGCCAGCCCCGGAACTGGCATACTCGGCGGGAGCGCCCATCGAACGCATCGCCTGAAGAAAGGCGTGTGCCCAACTGCGACCGCAGCCAGGCACGCGCCGTAGTCCGCCCGCAGATGCTCGAAATGCTGGCCAGCGACTTTCTGGCCAGCGAACCGCCGGCGGCTTTCGACGATCTCTTCCAGCAACTACAATCCCGTACCGCCTACAGGCGTCTTCGATCACGCTGGGGGCGCGCGACGCTCAGCACGATCAGGTACCCTGCGGGTCCTGCGTAGCATCCCTTTTTTGTACCCGGATCACGCTGACATCGGATACGGCTATAAGCCCCGTGTCCATCATTTCTTCCACAACCGGAACCAGGCGGCTCAAGTTTTCCGCCGAATCCACGATGGAGATCAGGAGAGGCTGATCATGGCGCGCCAGGTGGGGTTTGTGCATTTCGGCGCTCTCGCCATATCCTTCCAGACCACGGAAGACGGTGGCACCCGCAATCTTCATCTCACGGCACTTGGTGACAATGGCTTCATAGAGCGGTTTTCCCTGGAACCGGTCCCCTTCCGAGATGTGAATCCGCAGTAGCCTAGCTGGATACTCTTGACGCATCGCGTACCTCCTCTGCTTTGGAACTGCGCACCAATCGGACGATCTCCGCATCGGAGGTCACAATCAGTCCGTCTTCCAGCATGCCTTCGATCACTTCCGCCGCGGCCGAGATCTTCTCCGCCGAGTCGATTACCGACACCATGATGGGGAGATCCCGAGTCGGGTGGAAGAACGTCGCCTTGTGTTGGTGGCCTTTGGCTCCGTACCCCAGGATGCCGCGGTAGACCGTTGCCCCAGCGACATCCATCATGAGCAACTTCTTTACGATGGCGTCGTAGAGGGGAACATCGTGCCATTTGTCGGCCTCGCCCATGAAAACTCGCAGAAGCTTGGCAGTCCCCTGTTTGCGCTCGTGAGGAAATGCGGCTTCGGATCTGACCGATTTCCGTGCCAGTTTCACCACGGTGGTGTCCTGCACCTCGATCAGGCCGTCCGACACCATCTCGTAGAGGGTCGGCAAAACCTCGTCCACTTTTTCCGGGGTTTCAACGAACTCAATCCGGATGGGGAGGTGCTGAGCCAGAACCTCCACCTTGGGCGTGTGCAGCAACTGGTGCGACCCAAAACCCGAGTAGGCCCTTGTGGCCGTCGCGCCGGACACTCCCTTGTGCATAAGGAAAGTCATGATGGAGTCGTGCAGCGCGGTCATATGGTGCTGCGTATCTTCGTTGATAAAGATCGTGACCTTTTTCGCTGGGCCTTTCTTTAGCATTGCGCCTCCATGTTCATTATCTGCGCGCGCTCAAGGCTGCGCCCAGCCAGACGGCCACGCGATCAGGACCACGCCCAAGGCGCGAGAGCGTCAAACCGGTGAGTTCAAGACGTTCGGAATTGTGTCTGACTGGCACAAAAAAAGGCAGGCTCGCGGGACGCGAACCTGCCACAATGACCAGACTAAGAAAAAACTCTAGAACGTGTAGAGGAGCACACCCGCCGCGGGTTCCACCGGCCCTACAGCCGGAACTGGAGTAGCACCCGCCGTAGCCTCCACTTCCACATTGAGCTGGCGATAGAAGATGCCGGTGTCGCCGAGGTAGACTTCCAGATCGGCCGGACGGGGCAGTGTGCCCTGAATCAACGCTTCCGACAGCGGATCTTCGATGTATTTCTGCAACGCGCGGCGCAACGGCCGGGCGCCATAACTGCGGTCACCACAGGTCTTTTCCAGAATGTACTTGGCCGCATCGGGCGCCAGGCGAATCTTCACCTGCTTGGCGACGAGATTCACGTTCACCTGATCCACCAGCAGGCTGATAATCAGGATCAAGTCGTCATCGGTCAGGCTGGTAAAGAGAATCACTTCATCCAGGCGGTTGAGGAATTCGGGATTGAACGCCTTCTTCACCTCGCTCCGCACCATGTCCTCGATCTTGGACGGGATTCCCTCGCCGGCGGGCGCCGAGAAGCCCAGATGGCCGCGCTTTTCGAGGAAGCGGGCACCCAGGTTAGAAGTCATGATGATGATGGTGTTCTTGAAGTCCACCTGGTTGCCCAGACCGTCGGTCAACTGGCCGTCTTCAAACACCTGGAGCAGGATGTTGTAGATGTCCGGGTGGGCCTTCTCGATTTCATCCAGCAGGATGATCGAGTACGGATTGCGCTTCACGCGCTCGGTGAGCTGGCCGCCCTCTTCGTAGCCCACATATCCCGGAGGCGAACCGATGAGCTTCGAAACCGAATGCTTCTCCATGTACTCCGACATGTCGAAACGCACCAGGCTCTTCTCGCTGCCGAAGAGGAACGCTGCCAGGGCGCGAGCCACTTCCGTCTTGCCGACGCCGGTGGGGCCGAGGAAGAGGAACGACCCTGCGGGCCGGTTGCTCGATTTCAAGCCCGCCCGGGAGCGGCGGATCGCCCGAGCCAGCGCGGAAATCGCTTTCTCCTGGCTGATGATACGCCGGTGCAACTCCTCCTCAATTCGCAGGAGTTTGGTGATCTCCTCCTCCTTGATGGAAGTCATCGGCACGCCGGTCCACCGCGCCACCACGTCTTCGATATCGTCCTTGGTGACGCAGCCGGTGGAGGAGTCGTCGAGATTGTACTTTTCCCGGAGCTGCCGCATGTTCTCGCGCTCTTTGCGCTCCTCATCGGAGTAGAAGCGTGCCTTCTCGAACTCATGGTTCGCGATGGCATTTTCCATGCGGTGGACAATGAACTTGATGCGCTTCTGGATGTCCGCGAGGTCGGCCGGCAAGGTGGTCTGCCGAAGCTTGACGCGAGCGCCCGCTTCGTCGATCAGATCGATCGCCTTGTCCGGCAGGTAACGATCGGGAATGTAGCGGCTGGAAGTGAAGACTGCAGTCTCGATGGCGTCGTCGGTGTAGGCGACCGCATGGAACTTCTCGTAGCGGTCCTTGATTCCGAAAAGGATCTTCACTGCATCCCCTTCGCTCGGCGGCGGTACTTTCACAGCCTGGAAACGGCGTTCGAGCGAACGGTCTTTTTCGATGGACTTGCGGAATTCCGAAGGCGTGGTTGCGCCAATGCACTGGATTTCTCCGCGAGACAGGGCAGGCTTCAGGATATTGGCAGCATCCAAAGACCCTTCCGCGGATCCGGCGCCTACCAGCGTGTGCAACTCATCGATGAATATGATGGCATTCTGATTTTCCATCAACTCCTTCATGATGGTCTTGAGGCGCTCCTCGAACTGGCCCCGGTATTTGGTGCCGGCCACAATCAGCGAGAGATCGAGTGCCAGAATCCGCTTGTCGGCGAGAAACGAAGGCACGTCACCTTCCGCGATGCGCTGGGCTAATCCCTCTACAATCGCCGTTTTGCCAACTCCCGGCTCACCGATCAGCACCGGGTTGTTCTTGGTGCGGCGGCAGAGGATCTGGACGACGCGCTCCAACTCGAAGTCTCGCCCGATCAGTGGATCGAGCGTGTTGTCCATGGCGGCCTGGGTGAGGTCACGGCTGAATTCCGCCAGCAGTGAGCTCTCCTTGGGCCGGGCGGACGCTACTTTTTCACTCTGCGACCGCGCCAGCTCTTCCCGGATGGTCGAGAGGCGCAGTCCACGCTCGTGGAGAATCTCGGCAGCGAAGCACTTCTCTTCACGAAGCAGCCCTAACAGCAGGTGCTCAGTTCCGATGTGCTTATGATTCAGCCGTTCCGCTTCTTCTGCGCCATACGCCAGCACACGCTTGCACTCGTGGCTGAGCGGAAGATCGACAGAAGTCGAAACTTTCTCCCGAATCGTGGTATGTCCTTCAATCTGCTTGCGAATCGATTCCACGGCAGCGTGGGAACGCAGGAAACGGTTCGCTAAGGCTTTGTCTTCGCGCAGGAGGCCGAGGAGCAGGTGTTCGGTTTCAATATAGGGACTACCGAACTGGCTAGCCTCGTACCGCGCGAAGAAGATCACTCTTCGCGCTTTCTCCGTGTATCGCTCAAACATAAAATGTGACGCCCCCTAGAGTTAAAGATACTCCGGCTTGCTCCCTGGTTGCGAGTTCGTTGGCCCGCCCGGTACCAACCCGCCTTTTTCCATGCTTAACACACGGTCGCAACGGCGGGCAAACGACAGATTGTGCGTGCAAAAGACCGACGTGAGCTGGTGGGAACGATGAAGGCCCTCGAGAAGTTCGAAGATCATTTCGCCGGTCCGAAAGTCGAGGTTTCCGGTGGGCTCGTCCGCGAGCAGAACAGACGGCCCGCCGACCAGTGCCCGGGCGAGCACGATCCGCTGCTGTTCTCCTCCCGATAATTCGCCAGCGCGGTGCGTCGACCGCGCTCGAAGGCCAACCTCATCCAACCTCGACAGCGACTCCGAGGCGGCACGCATGTGCGCCCACCCCCGAATCAGCAACGGCATCATCACGTTTTCCAAAGCCGTAAATTCCGGCAAGAGGTAGTGAATCTGCCAAACGAATCCAATTTCCCGATTACGAAAATCCGCTTGTTCCGAGCGAGCGAGTCCAGAAATCTCTTTACGTCCGTAGTATATCGTACCCTCGGAAGGGCTGTCTAGACCGCCCAAAAGGTGCAGCAGCGTCGACTTCCCGGCCCCCGATTCCCCTACCAACGCAAGCATCTCTCCTTTCTGCACATCCAGGTTCACTCCGGAGAACACCACCAGTTCGGAAGTGCCCGATTGATAGACCTTCGAGAGATTGCGGACGCGGATATAACCTTCTTCCATCACTCGTTACAATAGCGCGATTCGCTGCCCCGCTTGACCTGCGGATAGAGGCTGTTTTGGCGTGCTGACATATTGGGTTCTGGCGCGCACCCGCGAAATTGGAGTGCGCGTCGCACTCGGCGCGCGGCGCGGTGATGTCCTGGGCATGGTGCTGCGAGAGGCGGCCGTGCTGGTGGGTTTGGGCGTGTCGCTGGGCCTGGCGGGAGTGATCGCGGGCACCCGGCAGGCGGCGAGGCTGGTGCCGGCAGGAGCAGTTTCGCAGGGTGCGCTGCTTTTGTCGGCGTGCGTGGTGATTGTACTGGCAGCGGGACTCGCCGCATGGTTCCCGGCGGCTCGTGCCGCCGCGCTCGATCCCATGAGGGCGCTGCGAAACGACTGACCATGGCTATTCCGAATACCATCGCACCACAAGTGCGATCGTCAGCCCGACGCACAACATCACCGCCAGCACGCCATTTACCAGCACGATCGGCGGTGGCGGTGCGGCCGGCTTCGCGACTCTCGATAGCGGCAACACAATCCGATTCATGAACAGGTAGACGGCGCCTCCGTATAGCAGGCCGCAGACGACCGCGTGTTCCGTGAGGAATCGAAGCCTGCGGCTCGCGGTGTAATAGACGATCGTCGCCCCGAAGGCAATCACAAAATGCAGGGCGGCGCCCAAAAGGGCCGATGCCCAGCCGCCCTGGAAAGATGCCGGTCCAAGTACACCGCTCGCGATGGATTGCAGGATGCGGATCGGCTTCGCTCCGCGAATGCCGAAGAATACGAAGGCATCGGTGATATCCAGCGTTCCTGCAATCAATCCACCCCAAAAGATCGCGCGCACGGCATTGGACGGCATGACCCGTCAATCGTATCACCGGCTCGCAAGCGCGGCTGTGTACGCGGCAGCGGCGCTCTTTTGCCTGTTTGCGCGCCAGACCTGCCAGGCGCCTCCACCCGTGCACGCCACCACCAATGATCCGAAGACGATCTGGATCGCACCAAAATAGAGGCAGCACAGAACCAAACCAGCCACTTGCACCAGGAAAAAAACCCACGCGAGACCGGCAATCGCTTGGGGCGCGGTGTTTGCCATCCGTCCCAGAAACCACGACAGGTAGGCTTCCAGGAGCTGCGCGAAGCTGATGGTCAGACCGAACGCGATGTAGAAGCCCGCATAGCTGTAGTCGGTGCCGCTGATTTGGAAGTGTACGTGGTTCATGGAATTCCAAACCGCCAATCCCTCGGGCGTCGGCGGCCGGAAACTCAGGAAGCCGAAGGTGTGACCGGCGGCAAAGAGAACGAGAATCACGCAAGCAATTCGATAAAGCAAAGAGGCTTTCATTGGGACTCCTTTTCGACCTGCTGGGCATAGAGATTGATAAGATCGGTCCAGCCGCCGGGCGCGCCCACGCTCTCGCGCATTTTCTCGCCGCCTTCGACCCGATTGAAGTACCGGTGCTCCAGTTCGACCAGAGTTGAGCCTGCGGCTTGCGGCGTGAAGCGGACCTCCACTTCACTGCATTTGGCAAGGTCCGGCTCGAATTTCCAATCCTTGTTGATCATCCAGGCCATCACGAAACGTCGAGGCGGATCCCACTCCAGAATCTGGCCCCAAGGGCAATCTTTGCCATCGGTCTGTTCGCTGTAACAGCGCCCTCCGACGAATCCTTCGATTACGGCGCGCTTCATTGGGGCGTCACCGATGTGGTGACTGCGCGGCCACCAGGTGTCGAATCCCTCGGTGAAAACGCGGAAGGCGCGCTCGGCGGTCGCTTTCACGGTAATGCTCTTGCGGACCGGTGTATCGGCGGTGTGATCGGCCATTGTCGTCGTCATTGCTCCTTGCTTTCCTCCTCTACTTTTTCTTGGAACGCTTTTAGCGCGACGGCCCAGAACTGGTCGAAGTAGTCGCGCAGCGAATCGAAGCCTTGTGGATTGAGTTGGTACACGCGGCGAGTGCCCTCGGCACGGTCCAGCACGAGTTTGGCGTCTTTGAGGACGCGCAGGTGTTGCGAGATCGCAGGACGGCTGATGGGAAAATCACGGGCCAGTTTGCCGACGGGTGCCGGGCCATCGAGCAAACGTGCCAGGATTGCCCGGCGGGTGGCATCTCCGAGCGCGTCCAGCTGCATCTCATGGTAAGCATTCACTTACCGTAAGTATTAGCTTACCGATGGCGGAAGTCAAGGACTTTTTTGGCCAGAAACGGCACCACTCTTATACTTCCCGGTGATGATCGATGGAATTCCGGCCGCGGCCTCTCGGCGATCCTTCGTGCGGACCGGATCGAGGACGATCGTAAACGCGCAGCGGATGTGCCTGCGCGAGCGATCAGGCGGATCATGGCCGGGCAGGGGTCTACGCAGCGATTCTCAGCGAAGCAAAACGTTGGACGTCGAATGTGTCAGGGTTGTTGAGGTTTACCCGTAATTCGCACTACCTGAGACCTATCTCGGCGCCGCAGCAAGTCCAATTGCAGGATCTCGCGGCACCCCTGGAACGGAATCGAAAGTTGAAAGTGTGGCGTTACGAGGGAGATGATTGACGACTACTCGATAGCAGGATGCACGCGCCGCGAACCGACCAACTGTGGCCCCGTGTTCAATCCGCGCTGGCTCGAAGCTCGATTCAAGAGGGCCGCACAGCGCCACGTATTCTCGTGCGATGACAATGGACAGATTCGGAGAAGTATCAGAAGTGCATTAAGTGTTCATGACGCCTCCACGAGACGCTGCTCCGAGCGTCTCGTGCTACATCGTAGGCGTCAACGATTCCACCTGGCGCCAGCCAGTTGATCAGATCCTCTGCCGTCGGAAGAAAAGGCCCAGACCGACCAGCGCACTGCCTATCAAACCCAGTGAGCCCGGCTCGGGAACATTGCCGCCAATCGGTGATTCCGTCGCGCTGATGCGCCCGACGCCGGAGGTAGCGGTCACCGAACCGCCGGAAACCGTATTGCTTAAGTTGAACGACTCCGTGACCGAGGATCCGAAGTTGCCGCTCAGCGTGACGTTGAAGTTTTGAATTGGATTGCTGTTGGTCCCCGTTGTGGTGACAACACCATTGCCAACGGCTCCGAAACCCGCGGTGTTGGTTGCGAAGGTATATATGTCGGTCACCACCGGATTACCACTCTGGTAGCCGGTGTAATCCGAGGTAATGGTGAAGGTGACCGAGTCGATAAAGAACCCGGGATCCGCTGTCGCGGAACAAGCGCTGCTCGCAGTGGGCCCACTATTCGGGGCCTCGAATGCCGAGCACGGGGTCACCAAAACCACTGCTGCACTGGCCAGGCCCGAGGAACCCATCAGTAGGAGGGCGGACAAAAAGCACTTTTTCATCGAGGCCAGAGTAGCATGCAGGTTCCGAACATCTTTGCTATCTCCAGGCTATGACAGGTACCGAAAGTACCGCCGGACTCTCGAAAGTTAATTCGTTTTCCGAAGTAGGCCGCGTTCGCCCTCAAGTTTTGAGATCACGGGCGTTCCAGCAAGCTGGAACCACCTGATTCACTGTCGAACACCTGTGAAGGGACACCTGAATGTGCGCAACGCCCTCGGGACGAGGCATTCAGAGGTGGTCGAAGGAAGCTGCACTTCATGGCGCTCCCAAACCCGGGAGAAGGCGACGACGAGCTATGGAAGCGCAGCGTGTTCCAACTGACCCGCGGCCGCGCGCAGGCCGCTCTCGGCATGCGCGTCGGATGGGTATTGTTGCAGAGCGATGCGGAAGCTCTTCTCCGCGATGGCCGGCTTCTTATTGCGCAAGGCAGCACTCCCCATGGCCTCTGCCACAGGACGCGGATAATACGGCGGTTCCGTGTAGGTAAGCCGGCGTTCCGCTTTGGACGCAACTTCCAGCAGCTTCAATCCGCGATCGATGTGCCCAGCGGCAATCTCCAGGTGGCCCGCCAGTTCCTGACGGGCAACCTGCAGTTCGGGGGGCTCGGGACGATGGGTCTTGCTCTGGAAATCCGCCATCGCCTGCTCGAACTGGTGAGACTCCTCGCGGGCTGCATTGGCGTTGCCCTGGCTGGCATACGCCACGCCGCGAGCCCAATGCCTCCACGCCTCCTGGCGCGCCTTGCCGTAAACCGGCAAAGTGTTGCCATCGAGGATCGCGTCCCACTTTTCGAACTGCACCAGGGTGCGCAGCATGGCGAACCAGCCCTGTGCTTTGGCACCAGTCATCAGGTCCGGAGCCGCCGCCTGGCGAGGATTCTCTGGAAATCCCAGCAGTTCCTTTGCCGCTTCCATGGCATCGTCGAAGCGGCCTTCGAAAGAGTAGGCGGTGGCGAGATAGTGCACGTTGTGGCCATGATGCCCGTCGCCGTACTGCTTGTCCTGCTTCATCCAAACGCGCTCGTTGACCGCCGCATCGCTGAACGATTTGGCCGCGTCGGCCCAGCGTCCCGTCTGCGAATAGATGTGTCCAGGCATGTGAAGCGCGTGCGGAATATTGGTCACCAGTTGTGCATACCGCTCGCAGCTCGGCCAAGCCTCCTTGGCGAAGGAGGATCCTTCGAACCCGTGAATGATGTAGTGATGCAGACCCGGATGATCAGGCGCCTTGGGCAGGAGACTGCGCAGAATCGTGACCGCCTCCATGCTTCCGGGAGCCAGCGGCTTCTTGTCCAGCGCCGAGAATCCGCGCATGATCATAAGTGCGAGATCGAGCTGTGCTTCGACTTCATCGGGATACTTTGCCAGCAACGTACGCATCCCTTTCACGAAAGCTTCGTCAGGATCCTTGGCATTGGGATCGCGGCGCGCCGCGACGGCGGCGATGTAGAGCTTCTCGAGATCCGTAGCCTTACCGTCGACGCGGCTCAGTTCGACGGCCTTGTCGGCCGCGGCCCGCGCGCGGCTGGTCGCCGGAGGTACCTGCTTGCCGTTGACTTGCGTGAGGAGATCGATTTGGAAGCGCGGACGCCAGTCGCCCGCCGCCACCATCGCGATACCCCACTGCGGCATTGGCGCCTGCGGGTCAAGCGCGGCGGCTTGCAGGAACGATCTCTCGGCTTCCCGCGCCCAGAACGAATGCATCTGCGCCATTCCCTGGTCAAAAAACTTCTGCGCTTCAGGACTAGACGTGGTGATCGGCAGGTGAACGGTGCCCATTCCAGGCAACAACTTCGCCGGAAGAGTCGGGGCGAGCGCGCTTGGCGGCGGTGTGCAATTGTCCGCGGGCTTAGTTTGCGCGGCGGCCGCGAATGACAGGCAGAGTACGGCCAAGGCTGGTCTGGGCTTCATGGATCCTCCTCGTCTTCACGCAAAGATACCACAAGCCCAGAACTGGTGCGGGTCTGAAATCCTCAGGCGGTTTGCGGGCGCTCGCCATCCGCGAGATTCGGCACGCGGCGGCCGGCTTCCGGACGAAATACCTGCTGCACGGCCTCTTCCGAATCCTTCAAGCCGGAAGGAGGAAGCGGCGGCAATTCCTGGCCGCGGATGATCTGCATCACCTCATTACCGTCCAGAATCTCGCGCACCAGCAGCGTCTCGGCGATCTTCACGAGCGCATCGGAGTTCGCTTCGATAATCTGGCCCGCGGTGTCGTAGCCGCCCGACACCAACTTCTTGACCTGCTCGTCGATGCGAATCGCAGTCTCTTCGCTGTAATCGCGGTGCTGGGCGATCTCGCGCCCCAGGAAGATCTGCTCCTCATTCTTGCCGAAACTCAGCGGTCCCAGTTCGCTCATGCCCCATTCACAAACCATGCGGCGGGCCATATCGGTGGCGCGCTCGATATCGTTCCCCGCGCCCGTGGTCATCTGGTGCATATAGCGCTCTTCTGCGATGCGCCCTGCCATCAGAATAGCGATTTGCGCCTGCAGATAGTCGCGATTGTAGGAGTGCTTGTCGTCGATGGGCAACTGCATGGTCACGCCAAGCGCCATGCCGCGCGGAATGATGGTGACCTTGTGGAGCGGATCGGCATTCGGCAGGATCGCGGCCACCAGCGCATGCCCCGCTTCGTGGTAAGCCGTATTGCGCTTCTCGGCGTCGCTGAGAATCATCGACTTCCGCTCCGCGCCCATCAGGATCTTGTCCTTGGCCATCTCGAAATCGAGCATCATGACGACCTTGCGATTCTGGCGCGCCGCATTCAAAGCAGCCTCGTTCACCAGGTTGGCGAGGTCGGCGCCCGAAAGGCCCGGCGTACCACGGGCCAGGACCGTCAAATCGACGTTGTCACCCAAGGGAATCTTCTTGACGTGGACCCGCAGAATGGCCTCGCGGCCCTGCACATCCGGGCGGCCGACCACCACGCGCCGATCGAAGCGGCCCGGCCGCAGCAATGCGGGATCGAGCACGTCGGGACGATTCGTGGCTGCCACCAGGATCACGCCTTCGTTAGTCTCGAAGCCGTCCATTTCCACCAGCAACTGATTGAGGGTCTGTTCACGCTCGTCGTGACCGCCGCCGAGTCCGGCGCCGCGCTGGCGCCCGACCGCGTCGATTTCATCGATGAAGATGATACAGGGGGCGTTCTTCTTGCCCTGTTCGAAGAGATCGCGAACGCGGCTTGCGCCCACGCCCACGAACATTTCGACGAAATCGGAGCCGGAGATCGAAAAGAACGGGACCGCCGCTTCACCGGCGATGGCTCGCGCGAGAAGGGTCTTTCCCGTTCCCGGAGGCCCAATCAGGAGCACGCCCTTCGGAATGCGCCCGCCCAGCTTCTGAAACTTCTGCGGCTCGCGCAAGAACTCGATGATTTCCTGCAGCTCTTCCTTGGCTTCTTCAACCCCGGCCACATCCTTGAACGTGACTTTGCGTTGCTGGGAATGCAATCGAGCCCGGCTTTTCCCGAAACTGAGCGCCTTGTTTCCGCCGCTTTGCATCTGGCGGGCCATGAAGATCCAGAATCCGACCAGCAGCAGGATCGGAAGGGAAGCGTTGAGAATCAACGAAAGCCAACCGCCGGAACTGCTGTCCTTGTAATCGTACCGGACGCTTTTATCGGAGAGCAATTTATAGATTTCAGGGAAGTTAGAGGGGATTTGCGTATGGAAAGTAGTGGTGTTAGCGAGGGTTCCGTGGGCATCGTTGCCGGTGATGGTGACCTCTTTGACTTGCCCATCCTGGACGTACTTCACGAATTCCGAAACCGCGATTGCCTGCTCTTTATTGGGCTGACCTGGTTTCATGACGGCATACACCAGGACCGCCATGCCAGCCAGCACCACCCATAGAATGACTGTTTTGCTATTAAAACTCACGGAACCTCCGAACGGGCCGTTATCCTACCATTATATACGCAGACAGAGAACGTACGGATCCTTCGCGTTAGTTAAGGGAGTGGCGCGGGACTATAGCCGAGAAAAGGACCCGCGAGCACTTCGCCGCGCTCAAAAAGCTCACGGAACAGTTGGCCGAACGCCCGTGTCAGGGCTCGGCACTTTTGCTGCCTGGGAGCGTCATGGCTTTGGAATGGCAGCGTCCAGCCGACTCAGCACATTTGACCGAGTGAGAGTTGTGATCCTGACGCTGCTGGGAATCTGCGTGGGCCTCATGATGCCAAGGGTGGCAAACATCGCTCGAAAAACGCAGTGATCTTAATCCTGTCAACACGGAAGACCGTCGACGTCGTTGGATTCGCCGGGGGGTTCCGAGTGCTGGATCATTCGAATACGGCACGATTGTCTAGAACCGTCTTGAAGCGTTGATCGCGCTCGTTGCCAGCGCAAGAGATCGAAGTCTTCCGGCGGCGTTGCTGTGGGGCACCAATCTGAGCCGTTTCCCGGCGAGAACGTCCTCTGATCCGGGCCCGGGTACAAGAGCACGTGGCCATGACCATCAGTGACGACAAGATTGCGCGCTGTTCGACCGCTACAACATCGTCAGTGAGAGAGATTGGGGGATGCGGCACGGTGCCTTGACGAATACTGGCACTCAAAGGCACGCCGGAAGGCATCCCAGAGGAGGGGCACACCACAGGCACACGAGGCCCTCCTGAGGAGATTCAGTAGGGGAGCAAGATTTATTGATTTTAATTGGTGCGGATGAGAGGACTTGAACCTCCACTCCCTTGCGAGAACTAGAACCTGAATCTAGCGCGTCTGCCAATTCCGCCACATCCGCACATACGGGCCGACGACTCTATCTTTTCAAACCAGGAAGACTTAGTCAACAGAGGAAGCTACACGACATCCACGCCCATACTGCGGGCCGTGCCGGACACCGAGCGTACCGCCGCTGCGAGATCGAAGCAGTTCAGATCGGGCAGCTTGATCTTGGCGATCTCCTCCACCTGCTGCTTCGTGATCTTACCGACCTTCGTCTTGTGCGGCTCGGCCGATCCCTTGGCGATGTTCACCGCGCGCTTGATCAGCACCGGCACCGGCGGCGTCTTGGTGATGAAAGTGAACGAACGATCCGAGAAAATCGTGATCACCACCGGGATGATCAATCCTTCGTTTTCCTTGCCCGACGTCTTCGCGTTGAACGCCTTGCAGAAATCCATGATGTTGACGCCCTGCGGGCCCAACGCCGTTCCGACCGGGGGCGCCGGCGTCGCCTTCCCCGCCGGAATCTGCAGCTTCACCTGCGCAGTAATCTTCTTTGCCATACGTTAAACCTTTTCCACCTGCAAAAATTCCAATTCCACCGGCGTGGCGCGTCCGAAAATCGTCACCATCACCCGCAGCGTTCCGCGCTCCGCGTTGACCTCGTCCACCTTGCCCGAGAAATTGGCGAACGGCCCGTCGATAATCCGAACGGAATCGTTCTTCTCGAAGGTCATCTTGGGACGCGGGCGTTCCGCCGACGACGCCTGGCGATACAGAATCTGGTTCACTTCGTCCGCACTCAGCGGGACGGGGGCGTTTCCACCACCTACGAAACCGGTGACCCGCGGGGTGTTCTTCACCGCGTGCCACAGCTCGTCGTTCATTTCCATCTCCACCAGCACGTATCCCGGATAAACCAGGCGCTTACTGGTGACTTTCTTGCCGTTGCGCAACTCCACAACTTCTTCGGTGGGAATCAGAATCTGCCCGATTTTGTCGGCAAAGCCAAAGGCATCCGCACGAGTCTGCAACGACTCCTTGACTTTGTTCTCAAATCCCGAATAGGTATGGATGATGAACCACTTCTTCGGCGAGGCTTCGTCGTAGCCGCCCGCTTCAGCGGCTTCGCCGGCTACCGGTTCCGAAGCGGCGGCAGTTTCCTCCGGCATGCTCTCGGCCGGTTGCTCTTCCGTTTCCGGCTCTTCCTCGGAATAGTAATTCTCGTCGGCTGGCATGGGAAGCTACTTTGCGAAGAACTTGAAAACGTGGTTTACCGCGGAGGAGAGGACTCCGTCCACGACCCAGAAATATCCCGCGAAGGCGAAAACCGAGAAAATCACCACGGCGGTCGTGCCCTCCACCTGCTTGCGGTTGGGCCACGTCACACGTTTCATCTCCAACTTGAGTTCGTTGACGTAGTCCTTGGTGTCCTGGACCCACTGTTTTACATCTGCTGCCATATGTGTTCCTTGTCGGCTCCAGCCGTATGGGGTGGTTGGCAGGGGCGGAGGGATTCGAACCCCCACTCGCGGTTTTGGAGACCGCTGGTCTGCCGTTAAACCTACGCCCCTGGATCACTCGCCCCACGGCGAGCGGCACCCCCGCTACCGGGAGGCTCTTTTATTCTACTTGATTTCCTTATGGGCCTGGTGCTTGCGGCAGTGACGGCAGAACTTCTTCATCTCCAGACGTTCCGTCGTGGTCTTCTTGTTCTTCGTCGAAGAGTAGTTCCGATTCTTGCACTCTGTACACTGGAACGTAATAATGTCGCGAGGCATTGTTTACTCCTGATCCCGCTTACTTGATGATCTCGGTCACGGTCCCGGCGCCTACCGTGCGGCCGCCTTCGCGAATCGCGAAGCGCAACCCTTTGTCCATTGCCACCGGCGTGATCAACTCTACCTTCAGATCCACATTGTCGCCGGGCATCACCATCTCCGTGCCCTCCGGCAACTCCGCCACTCCCGTCACGTCCGTCGTACGGAAGTAGAACTGCGGCCGGTATCCCTTGAAGAACGGCGTGTGTCGTCCGCCTTCTTCCTTGCTCAACACGTATACCTGTCCCTTGAAGATCGTGTGCGGCGTGATCGATCCCGGCTTCGCGATCACCTGCCCGCGCTCGACTTCGTCCTTCTCCACTCCGCGCAGCAGCAATCCCACGTTGTCGCCCGCCATCCCCTGGTCGAGCAACTTCTTGAACATTTCCACGCCCGTCACGACCGTCTTGCGCGTCGGACGGAAACCGACGATCTCCATTTCCTCGCCGACCTTGCAGATGCCCCGCTCGATTCGACCCGTCACCACCGTGCCCCGGCCCTGGATCGAGAAGATATCCTCAATCGGCATGATGAACGGCTTGTCCACCACGCGCTCCGGCATCGGAATGTAGGTGTCCACCGCTTCCATCAGCTCATCGACCGTCTTCTCCCACTGCGGCTCCCCGTTCAGCGCGCCCAGCGCCGACACCCGCACTACCGGCAGATCGTCGCCGGGGAACTGGTACGTCTTCAACAACTCCCGAACTTCCAACTCCACCAAGTCGAGCAGTTCCGGATCGTCCACCATGTCCACTTTGTTCATGGCCACGACGATGTACGGCACGCCTACCTGCCGCGCCAGCAGAATGTGCTCGCGGGTTTGCGGCATCGGTCCGTCCGTCGCCGCCACCACCACGATCGCGCCATCCATCTGCGCCGCGCCCGTGATCATGTTCTTGATGTAGTCCGCGTGGCCTGGGCAGTCCACATGCGCGTAGTGACGCTTCGCCGTCTCGTACTCTACGTGCGCCACCGCGATCGTGATACCTCGGGCTTTTTCCTCCGGCGCGTTATCGATCGAATCGAAGCTCCGGAATTTGTTCTTCGGATTGTGCTTCGCCAGCACCTTCGTGATCGCTGCCGTCAGGGTCGTCTTGCCGTGATCGATGTGCCCGATCGTCCCGATATTGATATGCGGTTTGCTTCGGTCGAATTTTTCCTTTGCCATGAGAAGTAGTCCTTTCGTGGGGCCAATCCCAACGTTATTTCGTTATCTTGCCCTGAATTTTGTTTACGATCTCTTCCGCGAGACCGCCCGGTACCTCTTCGTACCTCCCGAAGTGCATCGTGAAACTACCGCGTCCCTGAGTGCGCGAGCGAAGCTCAGTTGCGTATCCGAACATCTCTGAAAGCGGCACCATCGACTTGATGATCTGGGTCGTGCCGCGCAACTGCATCCCCTCGATGCGGCCGCGCCGCGAATTCAAGTCGCCGATGACGTCACCCATGTATTGCTCGGGCACCACCACTTCCACCGCCATGATCGGCTCCAGCAGCACTGCCTTCGCCTTCTTGGCGGCTTCCTTGATGGCCAGAGATCCGGCAATCTTGAACGCCATTTCCGAAGAGTCGACATCGTGATAGCTGCCGTCGAACAACGTCACCTTGATATCGGACATCGGGAAGCCGGCGAGGATTCCGCCTTCCAGCGCTTCCCGGATTCCCATTTCGATCGGCTTGACGTATTCCTTGGGAATCGTGCCGCCATAGATGTCGTTGACGAACTCGAACCCGCCGCCTGTAGGCAGCGGCTCGACTTTGATCTTCGCAACGCCATACTGACCACGGCCGCCGGACTGCTTGATGTGCCGGCCTTCGCCTTCGGCTGCCTTGCGGATAGTCTCGCGATACGCCACCTGCGGCTTGCCGACATTGGCGCCTACGCCAAATTCCCGCATCATGCGGTCGACAATGATCTCAAGGTGCAATTCGCCCATTCCCGAGAGAATGGTCTGGCCGGTCTCCGGATCCGTATTGACGCGGAAAGTAGGATCTTCCTGCGCCAGCTTCTGAATCGCCAGGCCCAGCTTCTCCTGATCCGCCTTCGTCTTAGGCTCGACCGCCAACTGAATCACAGGCGTCGGGAAGTCGATCGACTCGAGCACCACCGGATGCTGGTCGTCGCAGATCGTGTCGCCGGTGGAAACCGTCTTCAGACCTACGGCGGCGCAGATATCGCCCGCCAGGATCTCCTGGATCTCTTCGCGCTTGTTGGCGTGCATGCGCAGCAAGCGCCCGATGCGCTCCTTGCGACGCTTGGCCACGTTGTAGACCGAATCGCCGGACTTCAACGTCCCGGAGTATACCCGGAAGAAGGCCAACTGCCCGACATACGGGTCGGTCATGATCTTGAAAACCAGCGCTGAGAACGGCTCCTGATCGGAAGCATGGCGGACGATCACCTTCTCGGGATCATCCACATCGGCCCCTTCGATCGGCGGCACGTCGAGCGGAGACGGCAGGTAATCGACCACCGCATCCAGCATCGTCTGCACGCCCTTGTTCTTGAACGCCGAGCCGCAGATCACCGGGAAGACCTTGAGGGCGATGGTAGCCTTGCGGATACCTGCGCGAATCTCTTCGTTCGTGACCGGCTGACCTTCGATGAACTTCTCAAACAACTGATCGTCGAACTCGGAGATGACTTCGATCATCTTGTCCCGGTAAGTCTTGGCCTTTTCCGCCAAATCAGCCGGGATCTCCGCCACGTCGAACTTAGAGCCGAGGGTCTCGTCGCGCCACAGGACAGCCTTCATCTCCACCAGGTCGATGATGCCCTTGAACTGATCCTCGGCGCCCACCGGAATCTGAATCGGCAGCGGCCGGCACTTCAGCCGGTCGACAATCGTGTCCACCGAGTGGTAGAAGTCCGCGCCGACACGATCCATCTTGTTAATGAAGCAAATCCGAGGGACCGAGTATTTGTCGGCCTGCCGCCAGACGGTTTCCGACTGCGGCTGAACGCCGGCGACCGCGTCGAAAACCGCGACCGCGCCATCCAGCACGCGCAAACTACGCTCCACCTCGGCCGTGAAATCCACGTGGCCGGGTGTATCGATGATGTTGATTTGAATATCGCGCCACTCGCAGGTGGTCGCGGCGGAGGTGATAGTGATACCACGCTCCTGTTCCTGTTCCATCCAGTCCATGATGGCCGTGCCTTCATGAACTTCGCCCAGCTTGTGGGTGCGTCCGGTGTAATACAGAATCCGCTCTGTGGTTGTAGTTTTACCAGCATCGATGTGTGCGGCGATGCCGATGTTCCTCATCCTCTCGAGCGGGATAGATCTTGGCATAAAAAAACGAGAATTCCTAAAAACCCTTTGCTGCTACCACCGGTAATGCGCGAAAGCCTTGTTGGCCTCCGCCATGCGGTGGACGTCGTCTCTCTTCTTGATGGCCCCGCCACGCAGATTCGCGGCGTCGTTCAACTCGTTGGCCAACTTTTCCGCCATGCCCTTTTCGGCGCGCCCTCGGGCGTTGGTGATGATCCATCTCATCGCCAGCGAAGTGCGCCTGGTCTGTGGCACTTCGATGGGCACCTGGTAGTTCGCACCGCCCACGCGGCGGGTCTTCACTTCGAGAAGCGGCTTGGCATTCTCGACGGCCTTCTTGAAAGCCTTCAACGGATCGTCGCTGGTACGTTCTTTCAGCTTGTCCATGGCTTCATAGAAGATGCCTTGCGCGGTGGTCTTCTTCCCTTGCCACATCATGGAGTTCACAAACTTCTCGACAAGGGTGGAGTTGTACACCGGATCGGGCAGCACTTCACGAACAACGGCTCTTCTTCTACGTGGCATATGGTTCCCTACGATTTGGGCCGCTTGGCGCCATACTTCGATCTGCCCTGTTTGCGGTTGGCGACTCCAGCCGTATCCAGGGCGCCGCGAATCACGTGGTAGCGCACGCCGGGAAGATCTTTGACGCGGCCTCCGCGGATCAGCACGATCGAGTGCTCCTGCAGATTGTGGCCGACCCCGGGGATGTACGTGGTCACCTCGATCCCGTTGGTTAGCCGGACGCGCGCGACTTTTCGCAGCGCCGAATTGGGCTTCTTGGGAGTGGAAGTGTAAACACGCGTACACACGCCGCGCTTCTGCGGGCAGCTTTCGAGCGCAGGACTCGAGGTCTTCCAGCGTGGCGGTTTACGCCCGCTACGCACAAGTTGATTAAACGTCGGCACGAATTTCCTCTCGTAACACAGGCCCGGCCTGTGCAAACTAAGGTCACAGGCGCTAATACCTGTGGAGGCTAGCAAAAACGCTAAGTGGAGCAACCACTAACGGCCGGAATCCGCAATCATCCGATTCCGGAGAAAAATTCAGGTCGAAACAGCGAGGATTACCTCTTAGACAGGCCCATGTCCCAGTCGGCGTAACCGGTGGCACCTCGGGGCCTCGTACCTGGCCGGATCCGTACATACGGATGGTAGCGCAGGAACTGACCTGTACTGGCGAACCCTTACAGAATAACCGAAGTGAGGTTAATAGTGCAACTGGTGAATTCATGACCTTCGTAGGTGGTCTGGCAGTCCGCGAGTGCTAGCCGCAGACCCGTCTGAGTCCGACGGGTGCTGCCTTGTACTTTCAATAACTTGCGGACAATTTCCGTCGGACTCAGACGGAATCCGGATACGGCGGGGCCGCGCTTCGTGCCAGTCTGCGGCAGAGCAGTCCGACTCCACCGCTTCTAAAGAAGGCCATGGTTTGATGGTTCGGGCGCAGCCCATCGAAGCATTGGGACCAGATCGTTTCGCCGTGTTATCTGGAAATGATTACCGACGGTATCACGCTCCCGCAAAGTACCCTCGCGCCGGGGAACGCACGGTACCATCGAAAGGTGGCCCGAAGTCCCAGAAAGAAGCGCGGCTGGATTGCCACGGTCCTGCTTTGGACCGTTTCGCTCGCCATCGCGTTCTGGGTGATCTGCCTGTTCCAACTGGTGGCCCTGCGGTGGCTGAATCCGACGTTCACCACGGTCCAGGCGCAGCGCCAGATGGAGGCGTGGCTGCATCACAAGCCGTATCACAGGCGCTACGTTTACGTCCCGCTGAACCGCATCTCACCCGAGTTGCAACACGCGGTGATTGCCGCCGAAGACGGCCGGTTCTACCAACACCACGGCATCGATTGGAAAGAGGTCGAAGTCGTAGTCGACCAGGATATCGACCAGGGTAAGCTGGGGCGCGGCGGATCGACCATCACCCAGCAACTCGTCAAGAATCTCTTTCTCACCACCAATCGCTCCATTCTGCGAAAAGCCGTCGAGTTCACCTTGGCTCCGACCGCCGAGTTCCTTCTTCCCAAGCAGAGGATTCTGGAGCTGTACCTCAATGTGATTGAGTGGGGGCCGGGTGTCTACGGAGCGGAGGCGGCGTCCCGGACCTGGTACAACATTCCCGCATCGCGGCTCAACCGCGAACAGGCGGCCCGCATGGCAGCGCTAATCCCGTCGCCGTTGCGGCGCCAGCCGTCGCGCATGAACTGGTACAGCGCGGAGATCCAGCGCCGGATGTCGCAAATGGGCTGGTGACCTCGCGGACGAGAGCTCTTCGGCAGCGTGATAGACTCGTACCGCACCCCGTTCATGGCCCGTTCACTCCGTTTTCCCCTCACCATTACACTCAGCGCCTTCCTTCTGTTCCAGGTGCAGCCGATCATGGGACGGTACGTGCTGCCGTGGTTTGGAGGCGGCCCCGCGGTCTGGACGACTTGCCTGCTCTTCTTTCAGATTCTGCTCTTGGCGGGATATGCCTACGCACACTGGCTGGGGTCGCGTCCGGGAGTGCGGCTTCAGAGCGTCGTACACCTCGCCCTGCTCGCCGCGTCGCTGGCATTTCTGCCGATCGCGCCGCGGGAAATCTGGCGCCCGGCGTCGAGCAGCGACCCATCGGGCCGTATTCTGCTGCTGCTCGCGGCTACCGTGGGCGGCCCATACTTCCTGTTGTCATCGACGGGCCCGCTCCTGCAGCGTTGGTTCGATCTCTCGAAAGCCGGCAAATCGCCGTGGCGCCTCTATGCGCTCTCGAATCTGGGATCGTTCGCCGCGCTGCTCAGCTATCCGTTCGCTATGGAGCCCTTCCTGCGCCTGCATACCGAAGTGACGATCTGGTCGGTGCTGTACGGCGGATTTGTGCTGGCATGCGGCTGGACAGCATGGAAGCTGTGGCAGGCGGATCCGGCGATTGCGGCGGCGGAGCCGGAAGATCGCGCCAGTGCTCCTCCCGGCTGGATGACGATCCTGTTCTGGCTGGCACTTTCGGCGGCGGGCTCCACTCTGCTGCTCGCTACCACCAATCAGATCTCGCAGGAGATCGCGGTGAATCCGTTCCTGTGGGTCGCGCCATTGGCCGTCTATCTCCTCACCTTTGTACTGACCTTCGAACGGGACCACGCGTACCATCGGCTGGGATTCGCCGTCGCGGCTGGTGTGCTGGCGCCCGCCGGCTGCATCGTGCAGGGCGCGGCGATCGCTCTGTCACTCTGGCTCCAATTGGCAACTTTTCTAGCAGCGCTTTTCGCCACTTGCATGCTGTGCCACGGAGAGCTGGCGAGGTCGCGCCCCTCTCCCCGTTACCTCACTACGTTCTATCTGACGATCGCCGCGGGTGGCGTGCTGGGTGGCGTCTTTGTAGCGTTGATTGCGCCTCATCTCTTCACTGAGTTCAGCGAATACCCGATCGGGCTGGCCCTTGCGTGCCTTTGCGGTTTCATCGGATGGGCCCGCGAAGGAGCGCTGCGCCAATGGACCAGCCGTAATTTTGCCGTGCGTCTGCCTTTGATGGCGCTGCTCATCGGAGGACTCACCGCGCTGGTGGCTGCCGGATCCGCCGCCAATCAGCCCGCCCTCACTAAGGAGCGCAATTTCTACGGCATGCTGCGAGTCTCCGAGAATATCGACTACAACGGCATCAAGCGCGAGTTGAAACACGGCCGCATTCTGCATGGATCGCAATACGTCAAGAATCCGCAGCGGAACTGGCCGACTACCTACTATGGGGCGCACAGTGGCGTGGCGCAAACGCTCCAAGCTCTCAATCGTCCCGCACGCAAGGTCGCGATTGTCGGCTTGGGAGCAGGCACCATGGCCGCGTGGGGACATCCCGGCGACACCTTCCGCTATTACGAACTCGACCCCGCGGTCGAAAGCATCGCACGCACCTGGTTCTCGTACCTGAACGATTCTCCCGCGCACGTCGAAGTTGTATTGGGCGATGCGCGGGTACAGATGCAGCGCGAGTTCGAGCAGGGGCGCTCGCACGATTTCGACGTGATCGCGGTCGATGCCTTCACCAGCGACGCGATACCCATCCACCTGATGACAGCCGAATGTGCCGACCTGTATGCCCGCCGGTTAGCCCCGGGAGGAGTGCTGCTGCTGCACATTTCCAATATTGTGCTAAATCTCGAGCCGGTAGCCGAGGGACTGGCGCAGCATCTGGGATGGAAGTCCGCCTATCTGGTTTCCAGTGCCGACTCGGACACGGGAGAGAGTGCCGCCAAATGGTTCGTAATGACGCCGAACGCGGATTTCCTGGAAAGCTCCGGGCTCGGTCGCAAGAGCGCGCCGCGCGACCAGGAAACACCGCCAATCACTTGGACGGATGACTTCGCGAGTCTCTGGCACGTTCTCGATTTTCGAAGGAAATAGGTTAGACGCCTCACTATGGGTGCGGCCGGCACGACGATTCCGCAGCGATCACCCATCTCGGGAGCGTAACCGCTTGCTCACGCGCGCGGCTCGCAACTCCTCATCTCGTGCTTGATTCAGCGAGCCGCGACCGTAAGGGAGCGCCACCGGCCTCCTGATTAGTGACCGCTTGCTCACGCGCGCGGCTCGCAATTCTTCATCTCGTGTTTGATTCAGCGAGCCGCGACCGTAAGGGAGCGCCACCGGTCTCCTGATTTAGTGACGCTTGCTCACGCGCGCGGCTCGCAACTCCTCATCTCGTGCTTGATTCGCGAGCCGCGACCGTAAGGGAGCGCCACCGGACTGATTAGTGACCGCTTGCTCACGCGCGCGGCTCGCAATTCTTCGTCTCGTGTTTGATTCAGCGAGCCGCGACCGTAAGGGAGCGCCACCGGCCTCCTGATTTAGTGACGCTTGCTCACGCGCGCGGCTCGCAACTCCTCATCTCGTGTTTGATTCAACGAGCCGCGACCGTAAGGGAGCGCCACCAGCCTCCTGAATAGTGACCGCTTGCTCACGCGCACGGCTCGCAATTCTTCGTCTCGTGTTTGATTCAGCGAGCCGCGACCGTAAGGGAGCGCCACCGGCCTCCTGATTTAGTGACGCTTGCTCACGCGCGCGGCTCCCAACTCTTCATCTCGTGCTTGATTCAGCGAGCCGCGACCGTAAGGGAGCGCCATCGGTCTCCTGATTTAGTGACGCTTACTCACGCGCGCGGCTCCCAACTCTTCATCTCGTCTTGATTCAGCGAGCCGCGACCGTAAGGGAGCGCCACCGGCCTCTTGATTAGTGACCGCCTGCTCACCCGCGCGGCTCGCAATTCTTCATCTCGTGTGTGATTCAGCGAGCCGCGACCGTAAGGGAGCGCCACCGGTCTCCTGATTTAGTGACGCTTGCTCACGCGCGCGGCTCGCAACTCCTCATCTCGTGCTTGATTCAGCCGCGACCGTAAGGGAGCGAACCGCCTGAGCCTGGAACGCTTTTCCATTTCCGGCCAAAACCGGAACCATACTCCTCCACGGGTGGTGGCGCGAACGATCCTGGACCTCGCGACGTGCTCTCCAGGCGCCGGCACTATTGCTTGTCGTAGACGACCTTGATCCTCTCGCTCGAGCCCGCAGGCGCTGCCTCATCGGTGATGGTCTTGCCGTCGGATGACACGGTGAAAAGGTCCTTGTAGGCCACTTTGCCATCCATCTTCTCCGTGAATTCCACCGAGCGCACGCCGGTTTTCTTAGCCGCCATACTGAAATTCTTGGGCATGGTCGGGCCGGTGCAAGGATAATCTTTTCCGTCGAATTTCACGCTGCAGACCGCATTGTAGTCGACGATCTTCATGGTGAGTCCGTCGTCGCCATTGGCGGTAATTTCCCACATCTCAGTGGACGCCTGGACCTTGGTGGACTTCCATTTACCCACCAGCCCCGGTCCGCCGGAAACGCGTACCCATGTGGCATTCATCTCGAGATTTTCCCCGTTCGGCTTCTTTCCGCTGGAAATGGCCGTCATGGTTTTTCCGTCAGCGGAAATCTTGGTGGTTTCAGTAGTTTTCATGCCGCCCATTTTGACGGTAGTCTCCCAAGAAGTGGGATCGACTTGCTTCCATGTCGCAGTCGCGCCCCAGAACGCCGGATATTCCTTGCCGTCGATTTTGAATTTATAGGACTGCCCTTCGGCGGTCATCTGCATCTCGCCGGAAGGCAGCATTTCGTAGGTCATGGTGGTTCCGGCAAACTGGCTCTTTGCCGGGTTCAGCTTCCATTTGCCGATAAAGGGCGAATCGGCGGCCATCGACACCCCGAGGGTTGCCGCGAACAACATAATCAGATGTTTTACTCTCATCCTAAAATCTCTTGTGTAGATTATGGACCTTCCTTCGGGCGCGCGCAATTATTCAGACCGAATTTTGTCCTCCGTCCCCTCGAATTGAGGCGCGGAGCCACTACTGATGCCAATCTCAACGGCGACGGTACGGCTACGCCCCCGTAGACTGCCGCGAGGGACGACGAACCACGAGAATCTGCGACCAGCTCCTGATAGGCTTGTGCCAGTCGACTCATGAGAAATAGCGCTCCGGCTGGTATTTTCAAACAAGCTGTCAACCAAAGTCGTTCCCGTGCGTCATTACTGAGGGACTCAGCTCAATTTAGTGAGGTGGTTTGACCGATGAGGTGTATCCTTTTCGTCACAGTGTTGGCGGTATTGTCAACAGGCACGGCCACGGGACAACCATCCACAAGTCAGTCTTTCGAGGCAGCGGACGTCCACGCCAGCGCATCGGGTACTAACGACGGCTTTGTCACCATCCGCCTGGGGCAACTGGAAGCCAAAGGTGTCACCGTGCTGCAACTGATCATGGCAGCGAACAACCTGCGATACGGTGCGGACGACGATCGCATCGTGGGCGGTCCGAAGTGGTTGGATACCACTCGCTTCGATATCGTGGCTAAGGCCCGGTCCGGAGCGGCGCCGGACTCGGTTCGGGCCATGCTGCAGGCCCTGCTCGCCGAGCGTTTCCACCTGGAGGTTCACAAGGAAGATAAGCCCCTGCCGGTGTATGTGCTTACGGTGGGGAAGAATCTCAAGCTCAAGGAATCGCCGCCCGACGCGCCCACCGAGTGCACGAGCAATCGGGACAATGGCTTGATCACATACGCGTGTCACAGCATGACGATGGGGGCGTTCGCGGAAGCCATCCGGCAGTCCGCGGGCGCCTACTTCGATCGCCCGCTGATAGACCGCACCGGTCTCAAGGGCCAATACGACATCACTGTGAAATGGACTCCCAAAGGACTTCTGGGGATTCCGCAGGCCGATGGATCAGCCGGCGGGATCTCGGTCTTTGACGCACTCGACAAACAGCTCGGTCTGAAGGCGGAGAAGGTGATGGAGCCCGGATCCGTCTTCGTGGTCGATCGCGTCGACGAGAAACCGGCCCCCAATCCGCCCGGCACCATGGAGAAACTGCCTCCGCCGATCACCGAGTTCGAAGTGGCGGAAGTACGCATCAGCAAGGCGGGCACGGAAGGCAATTTTGTGATGAAGAACGGCCGGCTCGAAGCCACCGCCCTCACGATGCGTGACTTGATCACGTCGGCTTACGGAATCGACGACGACCAGCTCGCCGGCGGCGAGAAATGGATCGACACCGACCACTTCGATATCATCGCCAAGACGGCACCCACCGCTTCCTTCGAGACGTTGCGCACCATGTTTCGAACGCTGCTCGAACAGCGTTTCAAGCTGGCGGTGCACAACGAGGAAAGGCCGATGCCGGCCTACCTGCTGACCATGCCGAAGAAAACATCCAAGCTCCAGGAATCCGCCACCGACGCGCGTGGCGCGTGCAAGCTCAGCGCTGACAACGGCCTCAGAACTTACACCTGTACGGCCACCACGATGGCGCAATTTGCGGCGAAACTGCGACAGATCGCCCCGGGATATATCGATCATCCGGTGGTGGACCAGACCGGCCTCAAGGGGTCATACGACTTCGCCGTGAGTTGGACTGGCGCCAACCGCGTAAGGGCCGCCGCGAAGGCGAATGGGGAGGGCGGTCAAGCCGGCGGGGCGCCGTCTGCAGCTGAGCCCTCGAATGCGCTTACGATCTTCGAGTCGATCGACCGCCAGCTTGGGCTCAAGTTGAGCTCGCAGAAATATCCCCTTCCGGTATTGGTGATCGATCACCTGGAGCGAACGCCGACCGAGAACTGACGATCGGAAGACGTTTGCTGAAGGCTATGTTCGCTTGCGATCGGGGTGAGGAACGAGCACTCGGCGGAAGACCTTGCCCATCTGTGTCGCCGTCCAGGGCTTCGGAATCGCCTCATCGAAGCCGTACTTGCGATAGTCCGATAGGACCGCATCATCCGAGTAACCGCTCGAGACGATCAGCCTGACAAACGGATCCAGTTCCCTCAGCCTGGCAGCCGCTTCCACACCGCCCATCCCGCCCTTGACTGTCAGATCGAGCAGAATCGCGTCGAAGGGACGTCCCTTCGCCTTCGCCTCTTCGTAGAGGGCAATGGCTTCAGCGCCATCGCGAGCGGTTTCCACCCAGTAACCGAGACCGATAAGGACCGTCGCCAACAACTTGCGGATGGCGTGGTCATCGTCCATCACCAGCAGCCGTTCCCCGACCGTGGGCGTTTCGTGAGCGCTGTCCGAAACCGCCGGCGTTTCGGTGGCAGGCTTCTCTATTGACGCCGGCAGATCGACGTGGAAGACGCTGCCTCTTCCCGGCTCCGACTCCACCGAGATTGTGCCGCCGTGTTTGGCAACGATGGCGTAAGCGGTCGCCAGCCCCAGCCCGCTTCCGCCGGGCTTGGTGGTGAAGTAAGGATCGAAAACCCGGGAGCGAGCTTCCTCGGGAATTCCGCATCCGTAGTCGCGAACGGAAATCCGCACACGCGGCGCGGATTCAGGCGCTCCCCCCAAATTCTCCGCATGCATCTCGATGATGCCGCCAGAGGGCATAGCCTGGCGGGCGTTCAGAAGGATGTTTTGCAACACCTGCCCGATCTGGCTCCGGTCTACTTCGGCATACCGCAGGTCGTCGTCCAGAGTCACGGAGATGCTGGTCGAGTCTGACCGGGCCAGTTCCACCGCGTCCCTCACCAGATCGGAAACGGAAACCAGACACCGAACCGGCGCCCCACCCTTCGCGAAAGTCAATAGTTGCGACGACAGGAAGACCGCGCCTTCGCAGGCCGCGGCCGTTTGGCTGAGGATGCCCTGCACCGGCTCCAAGGGATCGAGCTGCATCTTGGCGAGTTCCACATTCCCCAGAACCACCGTCAGGAAATTATTGAAGTCGTGCGCGATTCCTCCCGCCAGCACGCCCAGCGATTCCAGTTTGCGGGCGCGGAGCAGTTCCTCTTCCACCTGCTCGCGCTGCGAGATCTCCGCGCGCAGTTGCTCGGTCGACCGCTGCAGCTCGGCGGTTCGCTGCCGCACTCGCAACTCTAAATCCTCATTCAGGCTCTCGACGCTGGTCTTGGCAACGCGCAGATCCTCCACCAGGTCCTGATTCTCGAACTGCAGGCTCAGGCCGGAAAGGATAGTCTGATGAATGCGGTAGGTTGTGCCCAACGTGGCGACCGTGAAGACAGCGGCTAGTAAGCCCATTGCCAGGTGTGCCTCGTCGCCCTGCAGCGCCAGGCGTATGGCAGGACCTAGGCCTGTGGGTATCAGGAATACGAGGAATGCCGCACGCCAGGGTGACAGCAGCGAGCAGGCCCCCAGCATCATTCCGCCCAGCACGAAGATCAGGAAGATCTGGCTCGCCAGCGGTTCCGGAAAGAGCCAAATGCCAGCCGCGCCCCAGCCTGCCCCCGAAAGTCCAGCACCAATCGTGAACCAGGCACCCCACTTTGACGCGTCTCGCGTGGAGGGATCTTGACGGCGGTATTGCCGGACCAGAAAGTATCTGCACCCGGACACAAGAACCATCCAGACACACCAGGCCAGCAGCAGCGAATGCCGGATTACCCCCCACTCCAGGGTGCTCAGGACCGCCACAGCGATCCAGGTAACCGCCACCGCCACATTCGCGTTGGTGTACAGAAGCTCGACTTGGGCCGCCAGTACCTGGTGCCTTCGCGAGTTCTGGAACTTGCGGACTTGCCACCGTTCCAGGCCGCTCACTCGGCTAACTCCTGGAGACACAAGGTTTCAGCGATCGCCGAAGGGCTCGGCTCCAGGGCAACAGAATTGGAAACTACCCGATTCACAGCTTTTCCCGTGGATGAACTTCGCCCATCCGGAATAGGCGGTTTATGGCTGACGTGGCCCCGGGACATCCTCATCTATATTAGTTGCACTTGCCTGGTTGGACGTTTCGTCACGAAGTGAATTCTTTCTCGAAAATAGCAAAAAAGAGATGCGATGCGCATAAGAATGCGCTGCTATCGAAAGATTTCGGGAAATTGCTTAGTGCATCGCTTCGCTACGGCCCCGTATACGCTCCGCAAAGAGCCGCGCGCATGAGAAGCTGATCGCTTGCTTACGCGCGCGGCTCGCAAGCGCGTATCGCACGAACGTATTGGGGTAGCTTACGAGCCACGACCGTGAGGGAGTGATCTTCGAAGCAACGAGCCGCGACCGTGAGCGAGCGGTCTGGCGCTAACGTCGGCGGACCTCTGGAATCACGTACTTAGTCAGCCGGTCGGATGTTCTGATTGACCCGGAAGAAGTTTTTGGGATCATAGCGCCTCTTGATCTCGACTAGCCGCGGATAGTTGTCACGGTAAGTCGCCTGGACGCGATCCTGGCCTTCGTCCATCATGAAGTTCACATAGGCGCCGCCCGCGGAATATGGGTGCAACGCCTCCCAATACTCCTTGCACCACTGCGTGATCATACCGGCATTCGACGGATCGGGGTCCACACCCACGATCACCTCGGCGAAAAGCGCTTCGCGGAAACTGTAGGCAGTATCGTTGCGGCCGACCCGTTGCGCCGCGCCATTGACCGGGTACAAGTGCATCGTGGAGAGCATATTCGGAATCTTCGACCCATGCTCCACGTGCCGCGCGATCGCTTCGTCGCTCAATTCGGTGAAGTTATCGGCGCGCCAATACCACTGCAGTCCGGGCACGAATAACCCGTCGAACATACTCTGCACCACCGGGAAAGGCGCAGGCCCGACATGATCGAACACAGGGTTCCCAATGGAACGCATCGGTTTGAGAGCGGCTTCCGCCGCTTCGAGGGATCCCTGGCAGCACCACACGATACCGCAGACCATTTTCATGTGCAGGTGCGCCGGAAACATCGGTGCGGGCGGAATCACCAGGAATGCGAAAAAGCCATTCACATCTTCAGGCGCTTTGACAATGAAGTCGCGGTAGGCCTTCAGCACCATCGAGGCTTCTTCCAGCGGCCAAAAGGTGGGCCCGAAGTTGACCATCGACACCGGGTGCAGGCGAAATTCGAACGACGTGACGACTCCGAAATTGCCGCCTCCTCCGCGCACCGCCCAGAAGAGATCGGAGTGCTGTGTGGCATTCGCGGTCACGAAACTGCCGTCCGCGAGAACCATGTCGACCGACAGCAGGTTGTCGATCGTCAAACCATACTTGCGGGTCAAGTAGCCGATGCCGCCGCCCAGCGTCAGTCCCGCAACACCGGTTGTCGAGATGAAACCGCACGGCGCGGCCATGCCGAAGGCATGAGTGGCATGATCGACCTCGCCCCACACGCATCCGCCCTCGACGCGAACGGTTTTCGCGGCCGGGTCGACGCGGATGCCTTTCATTCGCGAAAGATCGATCACCAGCCCGCCGTCGCAAGTGGCCAGACCCGCGCCGTTATGGCCTCCACCGCGAATCGCGGTCAACAGGCCATTATCTCTGCCGTACGCCACGGCAGCCATGACATCGGCAACGTCAGTGCAACGCGCAATCAAGCTCGGACGCTTGTCGATCATCCCGTTGTAGACTTTGCGCACGGAATCATAGTTTGCATCTCCGGGGTGGATCAATTCCCCGCGGAAGCTGCTCTTCAAGTGATCTATGGATGGAGCAGACATGGCAATCTCCTAATCACCAATGAGAGGGTCGCCTGGGATTCAATCAGCACAGTATACACCAGCGTTGCATGACCTAAGGACCGGTCTCGGTAGCGCTTGCTTACGCGCGCGGCTCGTAAGCTTACCCAAATACGTTCGCGCGATATGTGCGCTTGCGAGCCGCTATTAACAAGCTGCGGCCGTTGAGAGCGTGTGCTCAGACTAACCGGCGGCGAGACCGCTCTGCCGCGCAAGTTTGAGAGCTTCGATGGCGGCGCCGCGTGCTCCCGCGGTGTCGCCATTTGGCATCACGTAGATGGGAATGTCCGCCTGCTCGGTGCGCTGCACCGGCATCGCGGCACGGGTTTCCTTGATGAACCACTGCTGGAACTCCTCACCCGTCTCCAGCGCTCCTCCGCCGATGATCAACGCGTCCGGATCGAAGGTATTGATCATCTCGTCGAAGAAGAGTCCCAAGGCATGCGCCTGTACGCGAAAGATTTCGCGGCACAGCGGGTCGCCCTGTTCGGCGAGGCCGCGAACCAGCTTGGCCGCTCGACCGAGATCGCCGGCCTTGGCCAATTGGTGATCCGGGTAGCGCCGCAGGAAAAACGGCAGCATCGACTTGGCGATTCCCGTGAGAGAGCACAGCGATTCCAGATCTCCAGTGCGTCCGCAATTGCACACCGGGGTGAGCCCTTCGATCCCGGCAATCGACTGGTAGGGGATGAGCACATGCCCGAGTTCCCCGCCGAAGCCCATCCGGCCTTTCACCACGTTGCCATCCATGATGACGCCGCCGCCCAGGCCCGTTCCGATCACGACGGAGATCGATGTGGCGCTATGGTGCGCACCAAAGATGGAGAAATGTCCCCATAGCGCTCCCGCGTTGCCGTCGTTGAGATAGCTCACAGGCTTTCTGAGCTTGTGCGCAAGGTTGCGTGGGATGTCGAAGCCGGCCCACCCAGGATGCACGAAGTTGGTGGAGCCGCGTGCGCTGAGCACACCCTCCGAACTCGCGGGACCCGGCGTGTCGAGGCCAATCGCCACTACGGCAGATAGCGGAACTCCGGCCTTGTCCACGGCGATCCGCAGGCCGTCTTCAATCTGTTGCAGGCAGACCTCCGGCCCTTGCGTCGCCAATGCCGGGTGTTCGCAGAGTCCTTCGATAAGGAACTGCTCCGCCTCGTTCACCAGCGTATAGTTGATGGCTGTTCCGCCGAGATCTACTCCCGCTACCACTTGCATCTTCGCCTCTCCGTGTTGCCGCCCGTATTAGATTAGCAAGGCGCTGGGAGTTTGAGCTTGGCCGCCGCCGCTACATCTGTAGAGTGTTCACCAGTTCCGAGACGTTCGCGATGTGTTCCTTCTCCAGGAACCGCGTGAGCTCGCGCGCGATGCGCAGCGGTGAGGAGGGATCCCAAAACGTCGCGGTGCCTACTTCGACGGCGCTGGCTCCCGCGATCAGAAACTCCGCGGCATCCTCGCCGGTAGCGATTCCCCCGAGGCCGATCACCGGAATTTTGACCGCGCGCGCCGCCTGGCAAACCATCCGCAGCGCGATCGGTTTGATCGCCGGACCGGAGAGTCCTCCGAATCCCGCACCCAGACGAGGCCGCCTGGTATGTGGGTCGATCGCCAGCGCGATGAATGTATTGACCAGCGAGATTGCGTCCGCACCCGACTCCTCCGCTGCTTTGGCAATTGGTTCGATGGCCGCCACGTTGGGCGAGAGTTTGACGATCACCGGACGCCGGGCCACGCGCTTCACTTCCGAAACCACTTCGCCCAGCAGGCAGGGGTCGTTCGAAAAGTAGATTCCGCCATGCCGCGTGTTCGGGCACGAGACGTTCAACTCATAGCCCGCGATACCGGCATGATCCTCGAGTACCTGAACCACCTCCACATAATCGCCGGATTCGTATCCGAAAACATTCGCCAATACCACGGTATCGAGCCGCGCCAATGCGGGCAGCTTCTGCGTAGCGAACGCGCGCACGCCGATGTTCTGCAGCCCGATCGAATTGATCATCCCGCCGCCGCTCTCGTAAATCCGCGGCGGCGGATTGCCCTCGATCGGCTCGCGCGAGAGTCCCTTCACCACGAATCCGCCGAGCGCGTTCAGATCTACCTGTTTTTCGAATTCGACACCGTAGCCAAACGTCCCTGAAGCGGCCACCACCGGATTGCGCAACACCAGACCTGCGAGTTTCGTGACCAGCGACGGAGCAGCCGCGCCACTCATCCGGCGAATGCCTCGCCGAGCACCCGTCCCACCGATGTCGATGGTGCCGGCACACCCAGAAGCCGCGCCAGTGTCGGAGCAACATCGACCGATTCCACGGGGCTCTCGAAGACTCCCGCCCGGAACTGCGGACCGTAGAAGAAGAGCGGCACCCGCACGTCGTAGCTGTACACGGAACCATACGAGATTCCGCGAGGCTGCCCGAAGTCCTCCAGAAACTCCGGTTGGTAGGAGAGCATCACGTCGCCGGAACGAACGGGGTGGAAGCTGTTGCGGAACCGTCTCTCCCAGCCATCCAGCGAAGAACAGGCGCCGCCTGCCGTGTAGTAGTTGGCCACTGCGGAGACGTCCATTGCGGCACGGCCGGCCGCGATCCGCAGCGGTTCGGGATCGCGAAAACCGCTGGTGTCGAGGTACAGGAACGGATACAGGTACTTCTCCACGCTGCCCTGGCCGGAGTTCACCAGGCTGCGGTCCACCGCTTGGGCCAGGCCCTCGCCCTTTACCGCCATATGATCCCGTAAATCCGTAGCGGGCTCGGGAGGCGCTCCGTGAGCGCCCGCCACCACCAGATTGAAATTCTTGTCTCCCGGCGTCTTGTTCAGAATATTAAACAGGGTTTCCAGTTGCCGGTCGATCTGCAGAGTCATCTGCTGCATCAGAGGAGAGCGGCCTCCCACGTCGTAGCCCAGCAATCCGCTCGCGCCGGTCACGATGCAGAGGAGGTCCTGCGTACTGCCCTGCCCGAGCTTGTCCCGGGCGATGATCTCGGCGACCAGATCAAATTGGGCTTGGAGTGCGAAGGGTGACGAACGATAGAGCGACAGAAACTCCTTGGGACGCTCCGGAGTCCAGGTCAGTGTACGCAGGGACGGAGGAGAATCTCCCTTGGCGTTCAGGGCCGTCCACTTCTGATCGTGAAGATCGGCAGGTGCGTGTTGGGCGTTGAAGGGGGTCAGCCATTCCGGAGGATCGTTCAAGGTCGCGAACTGCCCGGCATCGTCCATCCAAAACTGGCGGGCATCCGCGTTTCCGGCGACCAGTGCTCCGTGCAGTTGCTCCTGCGCAACCACTGTCACCGTCACGCGGGCACGGGGGTCGCCGGACACCTGGGCGGCCAGCGTGGTGGCCAGCAAAGCTTCGTCGCTCGCCGGCACGGTATTGCGAATCGAGCGATCGTACCAGCGATCGGCCACGATGCCGTGCTGAGAGGGCCACGCTCCGGTCGCCAGCGTCGCAATGCTGGATGCGGGAAAGGTGCTGGCCAGATGGCGGCAGTCCGGAAAAAACGCGCCATCCTTCATCAGGCGGCGGAAGCCTCCGGGCGCTAGGGGGAACCCCGTGGTGTCGAGATAGTCGGGACGAAACTGATCCAACAGTAGAAGAACGAATAATTTGGGCCGTGGCGGCAAGGCCAGCACACGGCCCGCCATTCCGGCCAAAAGACACGCCCCGAATTCTCGACGGCAAATGCCCATAAAAAAAGAGTTTATCAGAGGCATAAGTAATGTTATAGTGTTGGTTTCTTGAGGCAAGATTCGTTAACCGGACACCCCCCGAAGTCCGGACAGGAACGGTCCTTTCAATGAACGAGGAAAAAAGCGTTTTGGGGTTAGCCACCATTCGACGGAATCGGGGCATTTCGCTCGAGCAGATCGCCGAATCGACCAAGATCAGCGTTCGCCTGCTCGAGGCCATCGAACAAGGGGAATTTCGCAAACTGCCCGGGGGTATCTACAATACCAGCTACATCCGCCAGTATGCCAAGGCCATCGATTACGATGAGTCCGCCATCCTGACGGTGTATCACCAGGAAATGAGTTCGGAGGCAGAGACACCCCAAAATCGGGGCGGCAAAGGTCTCTACCCTGGCTTCCGTCCAGCTTCCATGCTGGAATCCTAGACTAAACGAACAGGCTGCGGAAAGGCGACGAGGGCGGTTCGCAACGAGCCACGACCGTAAGGGAGTGATTCTTTCGAAGCGGCCGAGACATCGCTTGCTTACGCGCGCGGCTCGCAAGTGCTCCCATCGCGCCGAGCGTAAGCAACGCGCCAAGACCGTGAGGGAGCGCCACTGCGTCATGATTGGTCACCGCTTGCTTACGCGCGCGGCTCGCAAGCGTACCCGTCGCGCCGAGCGTAAGCAACGCGCCACGATTTTCGGACCGATCGGGACATCGCTTGCTTACGCGCGCGGCTCGCCACATATTCGAAGCACTGCGTTAAACCGCGAATCTTTTAAGCATCATCCATTGTGGCGCAGGGCGCGCAACGGATCGATGCGCACGGCGCGGAAAGTGGGGACCGCACTGGCCGCCAGACAGACCAGCATCAGTCCAACGGCGGCCGCGAGCAGCGTGAAGGGATCCGTCGCACTCACGCCAAACAACTGGCCGGCGAGGAAGTGGCTCATCGCGAGATACCCCGCAATTCCGACGGCAAGACCTGCGGCCGCGGCGCGCAACCCCTGATTCGTGACCAGCCAAACCACTTGGGACGGCGATGCACCGATCGCGATGCGAATGCCGATCTCCTGTGTCCGCTGGGCGGCCAGGTACGACATGACACCGTATACACCGGCGGTCGCGAGAAGCAGTGCCAAACCGGCGAAGACCGCCAGCAGGACCATGGTGAAGCGGCTCTGCCAGTAGCTGTCGGACAGGTTCTCTTCGAGAGGCATGACGTGGTACACGTTCATTAGCCTTCCAAGACTCCACAGGGATCGTTCGACCGTGTTGGCGATCGCCATGGGAGCGGTCACCGTACGAATCACGAACGTCATTGTCGATTCCGGCATCTGGGAGTGCGGAAAATAAAGGACGTCGGGGGCCTGGGCGTTGAGGCCGTGAGCACGGACGTCTTGCGCGATGCCGACGATTCGCCAGTCGCGCCGGTCACTGCCATTCAAACGCAAGCTCTGCCCCACCGGATCGCCTGCCGGAAAGTAGCGCTTCACCACTGACTGCGAAATCACCACGGCGGGCGCGGATTCGGCTGAATCCACCTCGGAGATCGAACGTCCGCTCACAATCGGGATGCGCATCGTTTCGAAATATCCGGGCAGAACGACCAGCTCCGAGGCCGTCGGATCGTGCCCTGGGTCGCCTGGCTGCCCGGACGGCACGAAACGCGCAGGCGCAAAGGGCGCGAGCGGCGGCGGAAAACTGACCGCACTCACCGACTCGACGCCGGGAATTTCTCTCAATTTGCGCACCGCCGTTTCGAAGTGATTGTGTTGCGCCGATGCGGTGCGATAAGACTCGCCGCGCAGCGAGTTCCGGATGATCAGCACATTGGCGGGTTCAAATCCCCAAGACTTTTTCGAGAGATTCAAAAACGTCTGCACGAACAGGCCGGCCGACGCGAGAAGAATCAGCGACAATCCGATTTCGCCCGCGATCAGCACATTTCGCCACAGGGCGCTCGATCGTCCGGCACTGCGAGAGCGGCCGGACTCTCCGAGATGCCGCGCGGCCCCATTGGCAGAAGCTTGGCGCGCGGGCGCGAGGCCGAACACAATCGAGGAGAGCAGGCTCAAGCCAAGCGCGAATGCCAGGGCCCCTGGGCTGACATTTACCTGGTCGGCGAAGGGCAGGCCGGCTGCCGCAGGCACCAGCGCGAGCATGGGCCGCAAACTCCACGAGGCGAACAGGACTCCCCCCATCGCGCCCATCCCCGAGAGCACCAGATTCTCCGCCAGGAGTTGCCGCACGATCTGGCCGCGCGAAGCGCCGACGGCCGTGCGTACGGAAAACTCGTAGCCGCGGGCCGAATATCGTGCCAGCAACAGATTCGCCACATTGGCGCAGCCGATGAGGAGCATGATCCCCACCGCGATTTGGAGGAGGAAAAACGGCTTGCGGAACTCGCCTGTCAAATCGTCGCGAATCGCGTTGACCACGGCGCCCGGCGGCGTGGCCCCTTCGGGATTCTCACGCGCGATCTGCGTGGTCATCGCCGCGATCTCGCCGCGCGCCTGTGTGATCGACACACCTTCGCGCAACCGGCCGATGACCACCATCGATCGCCGGATGCGCTCCATCCGCTGGTTCTCGAACGAAGTCGGCACTACGAGATCGGGTTGCACCGTGATGCCGTTGTTGGGCACGCGATAACCGGACGGCAGAACACCCACGATCCGCAAACTGCGGCCATCGACTTCCAGCGATGAACCGACGGCGGATTCGGAACCGGCGAAGGTCGAACGCCACAGCGAATAACTGATCAGTGCTACGTCGTCTTTGCCCGGCAGGCCCTCGTCCGGCAGGAAGGTTCGCCCTCGGTAAGCGTGGACGCCCAGGATCTCGAAGAAGTTCGGAGTAACTTCGTGGGTAGGAGTGGTAATCGGCTGGTCGAGCGCCGTGAAGGTGCGATTGCTGGATACATACGCAGCCATTCCTTCAAAGCTGCGGCTGCGATCGCGCCAATCGAAGAACAGCCCCGGTGCGGTGAGGGCGCGGTTATATCCTCGCTGGCGGCTGAAATCCGACCAGAGTACGGCGAGACGCGCGGGGTCGCGGTAAGGAAGCGGATTGAGCAGCACCCCGTCGATGAGACTGAAGATGGCAGTAGTTGCACCGACACCCAACGAGATGATCAGGATCGCGAGCAGGTAGAATGCCGGATTGCGGCGGAACAGGCGGAGGCCATACAAGAGGTCTCGTAGGAAGTGCATGCCGAGATGGACGCGAAAGTGAATCGAATGTAACGGCCACGGGTGAAAGACAAGGGTAAAATGTCGCCCCGGTCCCGCGAGATGAACACCCGATCCCTACTTCATCTCCGCCAGCAGTTCCTTGACCGCGGCGTCCAATTGCGAATCCTTGCCGCTGTACGACTCGCCGATGGGGCGCGTCACGGCGATGTCCACGGGCCGGGGATTATTCTCCATATTCTTCCCGTCCGCGCCGGTGATCAGCGTCGATGGCATGCGCATCACGGAGCCATCCACCAGATCGCGCGATCCGGTGTAGATGATCCAGCCGGCTGTCGGCTCGCCGACCACCTTCCCCAGTTTCAACGTGCGATAGCCTTCCGTAAAATCCTCGGCGTCCGAAAGCGAGTGCTGATTGACCACCAGGATCGTCGGCAGTTCCAACGACCGCTGCCCCAGCACCGTCCGGGCAGAACCAGCAGGGCCGCCGCGATCCGTCATCGTCAGGTACGGCCGCCGCGTCAACACATCCAGCACATAAGCGTTCACGAACCCGCCGTTGTTGTTGCGAATGTCGATCACAACGCCGGAGCGTGAACGATTCTCCGCATCCAGATCGAGATACAACTGCGTGAGCGCCTGCTCCGACATGTCCCGAATATGGACGTACCCCAGCTTTCCATTGCTGATCCTGGCGACGTACGCGCGATTGTCTTCGACCCACTTACGATAGATCGGCTCGGCCAGAGAAGCCACCGGCCGCACCGTTACCTCGTGCCCGCTAACATCCAGCACCACACGCTTGTCGACCTTATGCTCCAACTGCTCATCCAGATTCACATGCGGTCCGATCGCGACCCCATCGACGGCGCGCAATTCTTCGCCGGGCTTGATCTTCGCCAGCTCCGCCGGGGAGTGCGGCACAACCGCGGTGATCTTCAGCTTGCCTGAATTCTCGTACTCCGCGCGGTCAAACTCGAGGCCCAGTTGGCCCACCACGCCGCGGCCGCCGCCACCGCCTCCGGCCGCTGGCGCCGAAATGCCCGAGTGCGAAGAATTCAGCTCCCCGATCATCAGCCGCAGAATACTGCGCATCTCATCCGGCGTCCGCGAGCCCTCGATCAGCGGCGCGTACGTCTTGCGCACCGCATTCCAATCGGCGCCATGATACTTGGGATCGTAGAACGAGTCCCGCTGCGCGGCCCACGCCTCTTCGAAAACCGCCATCTTCTCCTGATCGAAGTTGATGTCCATTTCCGCATTTACAGCAACTGTACGCGTGGTCCGCGTGTCGATGGTGATGGATTGGACGCGTCCGCCTTCCAGGTAGTAGACTTCGCGCGAATCGGGTGAGAACTGCCCATGCGTCTTGGGTCCAGGCGTAGAGGTCAACTGGCGCGCGACGCGCTCACCGCCCCGCCCGCCTCCCCGGCCTCCGGTAGCCGGAGCACCCTCGCCGCTCGGATCGAGCGGGTAAAGGTAGAGATTCGACTGCCCACCCACCGCCGCCGAGATCAGCAGCCACTTGCCGTCCGGACTGATCTCCGGATTCGAAACGCTGAGTCCGATCGGGAGCATCGAGATCCGCTCGCGAATGCCTTCGAATTCGATCTCCACCGGCTTCACGGGCGGCTTGGCCTCGGCATTGGCGCCACCGCGCCCAGTGCGGGGCGCTTCCGGTTTGAATAGCTCTTCGAAGCGATCCTCGCCATACTTCGGCTGCACAGGCACCAGATCGATGCGGGCAACCTGCGGCGTCTCGGTGCGCTGGCCGGTCTCGAACAGAACGAACTTCCCGTCCGGACTCCACTGAATGGCGCTGGCGTTGTTGTTGGCCAGAAAACTGATCTGCTTGCCGGTGCCGCCAGCGGCCGGAACCACATAGACATTGCGCAATGCGCGATCACTGGCCGCGGTGTAAGCGATCCACTTGCTGTCGGGCGACCAGGTCATGCCCGCACCGCCGAAACCGCCGAAGAATCCCGTGACCAGCACGTTCTCCTTCTTCGTCTCCAGGTCGATGGTGCGCAGTTCCTTGCGATCGCGCAGGAACGCCACGGTCTTTCCGTCGGGTGAGAAGCGCGGCCCCTGATCGGGCAAGGGACCGTTGGTCAATTGCGTTTCGCTTCGCTTGGCGAAGTCGTACAGGAAGAGGTGAGTGATCGCGTCGCGCTGGCTGAGATAGACGATGCGCGTGGAATCCGGCGCCCAGGTCACCTGCGATTCCGGCCCTGGCGTGTGCGTGACGCGGACCGCCTCGCCGCCATCGCGCGCCGAGGAGGCGAACACTTCGCCGTGAGCGATCAGCAGAATCTTGCGGGCATCCGGAGAGAGCCGCAGATCGGTAAACGTGTTCAGGGTCGTGTGCGTGATGCCGGGACTCGCGGCCGATCCCACCAGCGTGATGGGCAGCGCATACGCCTCTCCGCTCTTGGTGTCGAACTGCCAGATCTTGAAATCGTGCTCGAATACCACCGACTTCCCGTCGTAGCCGATGGACGGCCAAAGCACGCGCCCTTCCGTGAATTTGGTGGACTGCCGCGGCTTGCCCCCGAGCGTCGTGTTCCAGATGTTCTGCACTCCACCGCGGTCGGACATGAAGTAGAGTTGGCGGCCATCAGGCATCCACATCGGCCACACGTTGCGTCCGTTGAGGTCCACGACGCGTTCGTACGCGGCTGGTGAGCCTTCTTTGCGAATCCAGATTTCGGATTCGTCCAGATGACTGTGACCGTGACGCCACCACTGCTGATCGCCGTTCCCTCTTGCCGCGAAGGCCAGACTCGTGCCGTCGGGAGCGGGTGTGGCTTGAAACTCATTGGTGAAGCGATCGGCGCTCACGGGCATCGGAGTGCCTCCCTCGACGCTCACCCGATACAGGTCGTTCTTGCGCCCCACGTCGTGGCTGCCGCTCGAGAAGTAGATCCATTTGCCGTCTCGCGACCAGGCGTCCAGTTGCTCCATCCCATCGTCGAAGGTAAGGCGCTTCAACTCCCCCGACGACAGGTTCAGCACGTAGATATCGCCGCCGCCGGTACGCGTGGAGACGAAGGCGAGGCGCGTGCCGTCCGGCGAATACAGCGGGCGTGACTCGTCGGCAGGATGAGAAACCAGCAGGTGCGCTTCACCGCCCTTGGCAGGAGCCACCCAAATGTCGCCGCCGGAGACGAACGCAATTTCGGGACGAGTCGGGCACAACGTGGGTTGGGTGAGGTAAGGCACACCGGCGCCCAGCGCCGCCACGGAGGAGGCCATCAACAGGACGAAACTTCGCATGCAATAAATGGTACCGAAAAAGCTGGGGCCGCAGCCCTACTTGCCTACGGCAAACAGGAAGCCGTCGGTAGCGCCGGCATAGCCGCCGGGCTGCAGAGCGTTGTAGGTCGAGGTCAAGCCGACTTGCGCATACCCTACTACGTACGCCGTCCCATCAGGTCCGACGGCCATGGCCGTCGGCACATAGATACTGGACAGCCCGAGATAAGTCGAGTACTGCAGGCCGGCCGGTCCCGGCACTCCGGGCTTCAGCTTCGTCAGATAGATTTCGATTCCAGACGCCCAGCTCGGCTGGACGGCATTCAACACGGGGAAATCGGGCGAGAGCGTATACCCGGTTACATAGATGTTCCCGGCGCTATCGGCACCCACACCATACGCCACATCGGAGTGCGAGCCCCCCAGGAACGTGGAGTAGACCAACCCGCTGCCGAATGACAGATTCGGATTCAGCACCGAGACGAAGGTGTCCGCATTCCCGCCGTAGACGGGCTGCATTGCGTCCGTCGTAACCGGAAAATCGGTGGAAAGCGTGTAACCCGTAACGATGATATTCCCCTTGGCATCAAAAGCCATGGCGTTCACTTCATCGTTGCTGGAACCGCCCAGGTACGTGGCATAAACCAGAGAATTGGTTCCGGATTGCGTGACATCGAGTACTCCGACCACAACGTCCTCAAACCCAAACGAAGAGCCGCTGTAACTGTATCCCGCCATTGGAAATTGCGTGGAGAGCGTCGACGCCGCGAAGTAGACCAGTCCGGTAGGGCCGACCAGAATCGCCTTGCCGTAGTCGAGATCTTCGCCGCCGATGTACGTCGAATACAGAACGCTGCCTGCATTCGGATCGATCTGCGTAATGAACGCGTCCTGGCTGCCGAACTGCACGCCTGCATAGGCACTGGGGGTCACCGGAAAGTCGGAAGATTTGGTCGTCCCGACGACGTACATCACCCCATTCTTGTCGACTGCCACGCCATTGCCGACGTCATCGCCGGTGAGGCCTCCCAGATAACTGGAAAAGATCAGCGCGGCGCTGCCCGACTGCGAGGGATCGATCTTCGCAACAAAGGCGTCCAGGGTGGCGCCCGCCCCCGTGGGTTGGAACGCGTTGGAGGTGACCGGATAATCGGTGGAGGCGGTACTGCCGGTGACGTAAATCACGCCCGATGCATCCACATCGATGCCCAGCGGGATGTCGGTATTGGTGCCTCCCAGGTAAGTGCCGTAGAGGAAGCCGAAATTACCCTGCGCAGAAGGATCCAGGACGCCGATCCATGCGTCGGTGAGGCCGGTGTTATCGCTTTGGTAGCCAGCCGCCGGCAGCACCGCGGTATCGGTCTGCATCGCGAGATAGAGAAGGCCGTTCGGTCCTAGCTTCACGGCGTTCACCTGGTCAAAACCAGTGCCGCCGAGATAAGAGAGATAGGTCAGTGTGGGGTCGACGACGAGAGTCCGGGTGCGATCATAATTCGCCAGCTGCAGACCAACCGTGTTGTGTCCGAGCAGTTTGTAGCGGCCTTGCACCTGCCGGCGCGCCGAGGTCTGCGGATCTTCCTGGTAGATGAACGGCTTATGCTGCACCATTCGCGCTCCGCCGGCATCCAGCACCAGATCGCCCTCCGGGGAAACGCTGAGGTGGGCGTGTCCGCTGAACTTCATGCGGATGGCATTGGGGTCGGCGCCGGGTTGCAGAACGAAATCATATTCCAACTGGCTCTGGTTGCCGTAGTAAGTGACGTCAACGCCCGGGTAGACCGCCCGGTATCGCACGCGCGAGAAGCTGGGAACGTTGGTGTGCCAGTTGGCGCGATTGCCAACGAAGAAATCGGTGCGGCTCTGGAGGCGGTCGAGGCCCTCGATCTGAGGAGCCCGATTGCCGTTCACCAGCGAAATATCCACGCGCTCGACGCGGTGTTGTTTTCCGTTCTTCGCCGATCCGGCCGAGATCGACAGGGAAGCGCCCTGTTCGCCGAGGAACAGATTGTACCCTCCGGCGTGAGCGGAATAGCGCACCGACGGATTCAACTGTCCCTGGTTGGCCTCGAAGCGCAACGGCAGTTTCGCCAGCGCTGCTTTGGCTTGAGCTTGGACGACCGACGGCTCCGGACCGGATGGCGGAGCTGCGGCCATCAGCATTGATGCCGCGCCTATGAAGGAAACGAGAACAGACACACGAAACATATGATTGAAGTACTGGAAACCAGCGAACCTCTATTAGAACATGCAGGGGGCCTGTGGAAAACTGGGCTGGAACTTCACAGGAGTGGGTTCACCGCACAGGCTCGCGCCGTGCCGGCGCATTTGCGATACAGTGGAACGCGTGAAGCCATTCGCTCTCCTCGCGCTCGCGCTGCTCAGTGCCGCCGCCGCAGCCGACCTTCCCTTGATTCAACCGAAGGACTTGGCCGCCCAGCTTTCTTCAGTGACGGGTAAACCTGCGATCATCCAGGTCGGCCCCAACCTGCTGTTTCGGAGTCACCACATTCCGGGCGCCGTTTATGGTGGACCCGCATCCAAGCCAGAAGGTCTCGAGGCGCTGAAAGCAGCCGTGAAAGACCTGCCTCACGACCGCGATATCGTGATCTACTGCGGGTGCTGCCCGTGGGACCGGTGTCCCAACATCAAGCCGGCGCTTGCACTGCTGAAGGAACTGGGATTCACGAATGTGAAGGCCATGTACTCCGGCACGAACTTCAAGACCGACTGGATCGATCCGGGATACCCCGTCGACCCGCCTGCCGATAAGGGGCTCTGACCGGGCTCGGTCAACCGTTTAGCCCGAAAGCCCTTAAGCCCGCCTGGCAGAACGGGTTATACTATTGTTTCCCAGCGTTTGGCGATGTCGTATCTTCCAAGAGCTGTAACATCCATAGCGCTCTCCTCGTCATCAAAGGATAGTCGTTTTATCACTCCAGGAGTTCCAATGAGAAGGAAATTTGGCAAGCTGTGCGGATCGTCCCTGGCTGGCCTCTGTGCCCTCGCGACCTTGTCGCCGGGTGCCTGCCTGCTGCTCGCGCAGGACGTCAAGCCCGATCCGGGCGCTCCCGGCATGTCGCAGGGCTTCGTGGATAACTACTCCAAAGTTCCCGGCATCTTCCCGAGGTTCTGGCGGCCTTATGAGCAGCAGGATATCCCGTTGCCCATGCTGGAGAATTCCCCGCGGCTCGATAGCCTCATCCATAACGGCAAACTCGAACTTTCGCTCGCCGACGCTATTGCCCTCACCATCGAGAACAATCTCGATATCGTCGTTTCGCGCTACGTGATTCCCTTTTCCCAGACCGACATTCTGCGCACCAGGTCCGGCCAGGCCGCCCGCGGATTCACCGGCGGCCTGCTTCCCGGTGAGTTGAACTCGGGCGCCATCGGCGCAGGCGTCACCAGCACCGGGAGCACCGGCGGAACCGGCAACGCGGGAGGTATCACGGGCGGCGGCGGCGCGGTCTCCATCGGCTCCGCTGGTGCATTCGACCCCACCGTCAACTTCGGTTTCAGCTTCGACCGCGTCACCAGCCCGCTGAATTCCGTCGTCGTTTCGGGAGTCCCCACGACCACCAGTTATGCCACCGCCTTCTCCGGCAGCTATGCGCAGTTATTCACCACCGGCGCCAGTTACTCGGTGTCCCTCAGCGCGCTGCGCCAGAGCACCACGCAGAAGAACACGCTCTACAATCCCGATGTCACGTCGCGCCTCTCGATCGGCTTCAATCAGCCGATCCTCGCCGGCTTCGGACGCCTGGCCAACGAACGATTCATGTTGGTGGCTCGCACCAATCAGACCACCGCGCAGGATGTCTTCAAACTGCAGGTGATCACCAGCGTCGCCCAGTTGGAGAATGCCTACTGGGACTATGCCGCATTCCAGGAGAACGTCCGCGTCGCCGAGGAATCTCTCTCGGCAGCCAAGGAACTTGTGGAGGAAACGCGCAAGCAGGAGCAGATCGGCACCATGTCGCGCCTGGACCTGGTCACCGCCGAGTCTCAAGTGGCCGCGAGCCAGCGCGATTTGATCGTGGCGCAGACCAATCTGCAACAGCAGGAGACGAACCTCAAGCAGTTGGTCAGCAAGAAGGGCGACAAGTTGTTGGATGCGGCAACCGTCGTCACTACCGACGCATTGCCTGAGCCGCGCGACACGGATCTTCCCTCGCTGACTGCCGCGCTGGAATCCGCAGCCAGGAACCGGCCCGAGATTCACGAGGCGACCAACAACCTGGCGAATCAAGACATCGCGATCCAGTACACCCGCAACAACCAGAAGCCGAGCCTGTCGGTGTTTGGTCTGTACGCCAGTTCGGGTCTGCAGGGCAATACCGCAATCACCACCTCGGGCGCGCTGGGCTCGCTCAATCAGGCGTTCGGAGCGGCCTACCCCGAAACTGCGGCCGGATTGAGTTTTGGAGCGAGCATCCGCAACCGCTCGGCGCAGGCCGACAGCATCCGCGCCCAACTGGAAAGGAACCAGTTGGAGGTTCAGATGCAGGGCACCCGCAACACCATCAATGTGGGTGTACGGCAGGCATTTGTTGCCCTCATCCAGGGCAAGGCGCAAGTGCAGGCCTCGCACGAAGCCGTACGGCTGGCGCAGCTCACGCTCGACGCGGAGCGGAAGAAGCTCGAGATCGGCGCCTCCACGTCATATAACGTCGTACTCCGCGAGCGCGACCTGGTGACGGCCCAATATGCGGAAGTGCAGGCACTCGATGCCTATGCGAAAGCCCTGGTCGCGATTGGCCAGTCGATGGGTGACACGCTGGAGCGCAACGGAATCCAGTTGGACGACGCGTTGAAAGGCACCGTGGTCAACCTGCCGTCGCCCTTCCGTTCCCAAGCGCGTCCAGGAGTGGTCAAGACGCCGGGAGGCGCGCAGAAGTGACGGGCCGGCGCATTCCTTTTCGTGCCGTTCTGCTGGCGCTTTCGGTGGTCTGCCCGGCCACTGCGCAGGAGCTGCCCGACTACACCAAGCCCGCTCCCGCCTTTCCCAGTATCTTGCGGCCGTACGCCCAGCCGATCGTCCCGAAGCCTGACCTCTCGAACTCCGTCACCGGCCCGCTGGAAGTCCAAGATGGGAAACTGCACCTCACGATGGCGCAAATCACCCGGCTCGTGGTGGAGAACAATCTGACGCTGGCCTCCGCACGTTACTTCCCTTCCATCGCGCAGACCGATCTGCTGCGCGCGCGCTCAGGGAACTCGCCGCGCGGCGTGGATGCGGCCCAGATTCCCAGCGGTGTCTTTTCGGGCGCGGTGGGCGGTAGCATTCTGGGGACCGCTGGAGGAAGCGGCGGCGGATCGTCTAATCCTGGTGGCATTACTGGATCGGCGGGACGTGTCACCGTCCGGCCCGCGGGACTCTTCGATCCCTCCATCGGATTGGCTTTCAGCATGGATCGCACCTCGAGCCCGCTGAATTCCGTGGTGGTGGCGGGGGTGCCCTCAGTCACCAACACCACAGCCGCGTTTTCGGTGAATTACACGCAGGCCTTTTCCACCGGCACCAGTTTCGCGGTTTCGTACGGCATGCAGCATCTCGCCTCCAATCAGTTGCACCTGCTCTTCAATCCCGCGATTACGCCCGGTTTCACCGCGACCGTCAGCCAGCAACTGCTCAACGGATTCGGATTTGCGGTCAATCGCGCGCTCATCAAGGTCTCGGAAAACGAGCAGACCATCGAGCGCGAGTCCTTCCGCCAGTCGGTGATCACCGCACTGGTAAATGCGCAGAATGCCTACTGGGACCTGGTCGCCGCCCGCGATGCGTTGCGCTCCGCGGAAAAGGCCGTCGCAGTGGCCCAGCAGTTGGAGAAGGAGAACAGCAAACAGCTCGAGATCGGCACCATGGCCCGGCTCGACGTGGTGAGTGCGCAATCGCAGGTGGCCTCCAGCCAGCGCGACCTGATCGTGGCACAGACGAATGTGCAGAACCTGGAGCTGAACCTTAAGGCGATGATCAGCCGCAATCTGATGGAGCCTTTCGCGTCGGCCCCGATCGAGACCGACCCGATGCCCGATCCCGATGGCGTTGAAGTCCCAGCCATGGACGATGCGAAAGCGCTCGCCATGAAGAATCGGCCCGACATCGCTATCGCCGAGGGGAATATCAAGAGCCAGGTCGACGCGATGCCTTTCATCCGCAACTCGCTGCTGCCCAATTTCAACGTCTTCGGACTGATCACCACGGTGGGCCTGTTCAACGAATTCGGAACGTCCTTCATCGACGCGCTGCATTTCAAGTATCCGGAAGTCGCGTTTGGCGTGACGATCAGTTTTCCGCTGCGCAATCGACAGGCGCAGGCCGACGAAGTAAGGTCCACCTTGACGATGAAACAGGCCAAGGACACTCTGGTGCGTAGCAAGAGCCAGGTGGAGGTGGACGTGGAGAACGCGCTCATCGCTCTCCGCCAGGCCAAGGCGCAGGTGGGCGCGGCGCGCGAAACCGTGCGGCTGTCGCGAAGCAAACTGGACGCCGAACAGCAGAAGCTGAGCCTCGGCCTTTCGACATCCTACAATGTGATTCTGATCCAGCGGGATCTCTTCGCCGCGGAGTTGGCCGAAACACAGGCACGTCAAGCCTTCGCCAAGGCTCAGGTGACGCTCGCGCAGGCCACCGGTTCCACGCTCGAGGTCAATCACGTCAATCTCGACGAAGCGCTGCGTGGGCGCCTCTCTCCAGAGCACACGCAATGAGCAGGGGTACCACCTTCTGCGCATTGACGGAACAACTGGCCCGCTTCGAAGAGCGCGGCCGGCCACCAACCGATACGTGCAGTTTTATACCTGCGCAACCGCGATCCGGCCGGTGCTTCGTGCGTCGATCGGGGCCGGCGTGGGCTTCGAGGCGTTCCTGCCGAAAGCCGTGACCCGGTGGCGCGAGGCCCGGTAAGTTACAATCGCAAGAAAGCACCCTGGGGATTGGGATGGAATTTGTTCTGAACGGCCAGACCACACGGGCCGAGGGCTTCGCACCGCAAACCACCTTGCTCGATTTCCTGCGCGCGCGCGGTTTGACGGGCGCCAAGGAAGGTTGTGCCGAAGGCGAATGCGGCGCCTGCACGGTTCTCATGGTGCGGCCGTCTGCCTCCGGGAGTGCCTACATTCCCGTGAATAGCTGCCTGCTGTTCCTCCCCATGGCCGCAGGGCACGAGATCTACACGGTGGAAGCACTGGCCAATCGCGGCGATCTTACCGAAGCCCAGGAGGCCATGGCATCGGGCGGCGGATCGCAGTGCGGCTACTGCACTCCGGGCTTCGTCATGAGTCTGTTTGCCGAGCAGCATCGGCCGGGACGCGAAGGCGCCTGCGATCCCCACGCCATGGGCGGCAATCTGTGCCGTTGTACCGGCTACCGGCCGATCCGCGATGCGGCCCTTTCGCTCGGACCCGCACCGGAAAGTGCTCTCCGCGATCGTCTATCCGACCCTGCGCCTGCGATCCGGCGCGCCGATGGGGCCGGTTTTGCGCGGGCAGCGAACCTCAAGGAATGCTTCTCACTTCTGGAGCAGCATCCCGGCGCCCGTTTGATCGCAGGTGGTACAGACTTGGCCGTGGAGTCGAATCTTCGCCTTCGGCGATTCCCATTCCTGATCAGTTTGGAAGCACTCGAGGAACTGCGCGTCTTTCGCGAGACGGCGACCGAGATCGAGATCGGCGCAGGATTGACACTCAGCGAGATCGGAGAACTATGGACGACGGCCCCTCCGGTCTGGCAGGAATGGCTGCCACTGTTTGCGTCGCCGCTGATCCGCAACCGAGCGACGCTGGGCGGCAATCTGGCGACTGCGTCCCCGATTGGCGATGCGCCACCGTTCCTGCTCGCTCTGGATGGACGCGTCCGCATCGCCGGCCTGAATGGCGAGCGGATCGTCACGCTCGATTCGTTCTTCGCGGGATACCGGCAAACGGCGTTGCAAGCAGGCGAAGTGCTGGTATCGATTGTTCTGCCCAAACCCCTGCCGGAACTGGCGCGATTCTACAAAGTCGCCAAACGGCGCGCAGACGATATCAGCACCGTGGCGGCCTGTTTTGCGATCGATCGAGACGATCGTGGCAGGGTCTCTCGTGCCCGCTTCGCATTCGGCGGGGTCGCCGCAGTTCCCCTGCGCGTCGTGGACGCGGAAGATGCCGTCACGGGCACTCCGCTCGACCGCGCCGCGCTCCAAGCGGCCCAGGAGATCCTCGGGCGCAAACTCCGGCCCATCGACGATCATCGCGGGTCCGCCGCCTATCGCGTGGCCGTCGCGCAGTCTTTGCTGGAGAGCTTCGCGATCGCTGCCCCGGGTCTTCATCCAGCCGCGACAAACGGGGCGCCGGCGAAGCCCATACATGCGCTGCGGCACGAATCCGCGCGCGGGCATGTCACCGGAGAGGCGCTCTACACCGACGATCTCGCGGTCCGATTCCCAGGCATCCTGCACGCCTGGCCCGTGATGGCGCCGCACGCCCACGCCATGGTGACATCTCTCGACGTCTCCCCTGCCTTCGACGAGCCGGGCGTGATCTCCACCCTGACGGCGGCCGACCTGACGGGCCACGAAAATCCCGGCGAGCCGCTCTTTCCTGCGGAAGTGATGTACCACCAGCAGCCGGTCGCCTGGGTGCTCGGCGAATCCCTCGACGCGGCGCAGCGGGGAGCCGCTCGCGTAGCAGCCCAGTATCTGCCGTTGCCCGCAGTCCTCACCATCGAAGATGCCATTGCCGCGGGCAGCTATCTTGCCGGACCCCACCGCCTCCACCGCGTGGACCAGGCTCCTGATCCCGCGGGCATCCACCATCTCGAAGGCGAACTGCACATTGGGGGACAGGAGCACTTTTACCTGGAGACGCAGTCCGCAATCGCTTGGCTCGACGAGTCCGGGGGCGTGTCGCTGCATTCGTCCACCCAGCACCCTAGCGAGACCCAGGACGCCGTCGCCCACGCACTCGGCGTCCCGCGCCATCAGGTCACGGTGGAGTGCCTGCGCATGGGGGGCGCATTCGGCGGCAAGGAAGTGCAGGCGAATCCCTTCGCCGCCATCGCCGCGCTGGGTGCCTGGAAGACGCGGCGCCCAGTCCGCTTGCGCCTGCCGCGTGTTCTCGACATGGCGCTCACCGGCAAGCGCCACCCGTTCCTGGCGCGCTTCGCAGCCGCGTTTCACGATGACGGCCGCATCGCAGACCTCTCCGTCTCCCTCTATTCCGATGGAGGCTGGAGCCTCGACCTCTCCGAGCCCGTCCTGTGGCGGGCGATGTTCCACCTCGACAACTGCTACTACCTGCCCTCGGTGGAAGTCACGGGATTCGTCTGCCGTACCCACAAGACCTCGCAGACCGCCTTCCGTGGGTTCGGCGGCCCGCAAGGCATGCTGGTAATCGAGGACATCCTGGACCGCATCGCGCGCACACTGGGCCTCCCGCCCGATGTCGTGCGCGAGCGCAATTTCTATCGCGAAGGCCACATCACACATTACGGGCAGCCCGTGAAAGATGCGGCGCGCATCCAACGAATCTGGCGGGAACTCCTGGACTCCAGCCGCTTCTCGTCGAGGCGCGAGGAAATTCGCCGCGCCAATGCCCTCGACCCGCACCGCAAACGCGGCATCGCCATCACACCGGTGAAGTTCGGCATCTCCTTCACCGCGACATTCTTCAACCAGGGCGGCGCGCTCGTGCTGATTTACCGTGATGGCAGCGTGCAGGTGAACCACGGCGGCACCGAGATGGGGCAGGGACTCTACACCAAGATCCGGCGCATCGCCGCAGAGTGCCTGGGCCAGCCGCTCGAAGCCATCCGCATCATGCCCACCCGCACCGACAAAGTGCCGAACACCTCAGCCAGCGCTGCCTCTGCGTCCACCGACCTGAATGGCGCCGCTGTGGCCGACGCCTGCAGCCAGCTCATGCAGCGGCTCGCGCCCATCGCTGGAGCTATGTTGGGCTGCGCTCCCGAGGCCGCGCAATTCTCGGACGGATGGGTTTTCGCCAAGGGCGACCAGGTACGCCGCTTCCGATTCGCCGAGGTCGTAGAAGCGGCTTATCGCCAGCGCCTGCCGCTTTTCGCCGAAGGCTACTATCGCACGCCGGAGATCCACTACGACATGAAGACCGGCCGCGGCCGTCCTTTCTACTATTACGCCTACGCCGCCGCAGTGACCGAAGTCGAGGTCGACGCCTTCACTGGCGATTCGCGCGTGCTCCAGGTACACATCCTCGAGGACGTGGGCGACTCCGTCGCGCCGCTGATCGATCTCGGCCAGATCGAAGGCGGCTACATGCAGGGCCTGGGATGGCTCACCATCGAAGAGTTGCTGTGGGATCGCCAGGGCCGGCTGGCCACCGCCGGCGCTTCGACGTATAAACTGCCTTCGTGGTCGGAACTCCCCGATGTCTTCGAAGTCTCCTTCCTGGAACGCGCCGCCGAGCCTGGCGTCATCTTCGGCAGTAAAGCAGTGGGTGAGCCGCCGTTGATGCTCGCCATCTCCGCCCGGGAAGCCATTCGCGACGCGATCGGCGCCTTTGGGAATGGCGGAGTGGTCACGATCGACAGTCCTGCGACGCCCGAGCGAATCTTCTGGGCGGTTCGACAGGCGCGCAATTCCGCCGATCTACCCATCGCCGCACTGCAGGCGGCAGGCCAGGCTCATGACGATTGACGAGATCAACGCTCTCTCCCAAACCGAATTCGTGGAGAAGCTGGGCTGGGTGTTCGAGCACTCTCCGTGGGTCGCGGAGCGCGCATGGCAAGCACGTCCCTTCGCTTCCGTAGACGCGCTGCTGGCTGCCATGCGCGAGGAGGTCGAACACGCCACCCACGACGAGCAGTTGGCGCTTCTCTGCGCTCATCCCGACCTGGGAACGCGCGCCAGGCTCAGCGCGGCCTCACGCATCGAACAATCAGGCGCCGGTTTCGATTCGCTCCACGAGGTGGAACTCGATGTTCTTGAGGCCCTCAATGCCGCGTATCGCGAGAGGTTTGGTTTCCCTTTCATTTACGCCGTGAAGGGCAGCACGCAACACGATATCCTGTTGTCGTTGCAGATCCGGGGGAACAACACTCAAGAAGAAGAGTTCCACGAAGCGCTCTACCAGGTCTATCGCATCGCATATTTTCGTATCGGGCAGGTCGTCGACCCGCCCTCCAGGAGCTGAGATTGCACCATTTCGCGAGCGGGTTCCAACGCAACTATTACGGCAAGGCCGATGTCATCGTCTATTGCCTGAGTCCGGCCTCCGACTCTCTCCGCTTCAGCGCCAACGTCACCATGCTGCTCTATGGCGATGCCTTTTGGCCCACCTATACCACCGGCGACAACACCGGACTCATTGCCACCGACTCGATGAAAAATTTCATCCAGCGCGAGAGCCTGAACTTCGCCGGCGCCGGCCTGGATGAATATTGCCGGTTCATTGCCGGGAAGTTCCTCGCCATTTATCCGCAGACCGATGGCATCCAGGTCTCCGCGGTGGAGATTCCGTACGAGCGCGTTGCGGAAGGCAGCGCCGGTCTCGCTCCTTCGGGCCCGGAGCGGGCCATGGCGCGGATCGAGATGAATCGCGAAGGCGTGGTGGAAACGGCCTCCGGCATATATGGATTCAAATTGCTGCGCACTGGCGGCAGCGCCTTCGCCGGTTTCGTTCGCGATCAATACACTACGCTGCCCGACTTGGCCAATCGCCCGCTCCACATGTGGCTCGATCTGGAATGGAACTGCCCGGAGAGTATCGCGGATGCGGTGCGCCAGATCGTCCGGCATGAATTCGCCGCGTTCCAGTCCGGCAGTATTCAGCAGGTGATCTACCAGATCGGCACGCGAATTCTGGAGCGTCACCAGAACGTAACCGAGGTGCGCATGGAAGCCAACAATCGCACCTGGGACCAGGTGGGCGAGAGCGGAGGCATGTTCGCCTACACCGACCCGCGCCCTCCCTTCGGCGTTCTGGGTCTCACCCTGCGGAGATAGCGATGGCGCGACTCTCCACGCATGTTCTCGATACCGCGCACGGCCGCCCCGCCCATGGCATGCAGGTGCGCCTGTTCGCGCTGGATGGCGAGACTCGCCGCCTGCTGAAGACCGTCACCACGAATCTCGATGGCCGTACCGACCAGCCTCTTCTCGCCGGCGAAGAGATCCCGACGGGCATCTACGAATTGATCTTCTGTGTTGCCGACTATTTCGGCTCGCAAGGCATTCCGTTCCTCGGCGAGGTAGTGGTGCGATTCGGAATCGAGGATCCCGCGGGCAATTACCATGTCCCGCTGCTCGTCGCTCCGTACGGGTATAGCACCTATCGAGGCTCGTAGATGGAGGCGCTCAAGGCTGTAGCTCATGAAGTGATCCGCCGATGCCACGTTCTGGCGGAGTGCACCGAAGAGCCGGGACACATCACGCGCACCTTTCTCTCTGCGCCCATGCGCGATGTCCACGCTCATGTCCGCGGGTGGATGGAATCGGCGGGCCTCAAGGTGCGTCTGGACGCGGCGGGCAATATTCGCGGGGCGAAGGGCACGGGGCCGCGCATCATGATCGCCTCGCACCTGGATACGGTGCCGCACGCCGGTGCGTTCGACGGCATTTTGGGCGTGATGATGGGGATCGCGCTCGCGCAACAGAGTGACGGCGCGAGCATCGAGGTTGTGGGATTCTCCGAAGAGGAGGGAGTTCGTTTCGGCATTCCGTTCATCGGGAGCCGGGCGTTAGTGGGCGATCCCGTCATGGATTGTCAGGTCCTGGATGCGATTCGCACCTTCGGTCTCGACCCGTCGCAGCTTCCGCAGGCGGCGATCGCAGACGAGGTGCAAGCGTATCTGGAGTTCCACATCGAGCAGGGTCCGGTGCTGGAGGAGGAGAATCTGGCGTTGGGGGTCGTGCGCAGCATCGTGGGACAGAGCCGTTATGAGGTGACCTTTCACGGGAAGGCGAGCCACGCCGGAACCACTCCCATGAACCGGCGCCGGGATGCTCTGAGTGTCGCGGCCCAATGGATCCGGTCGGTGGAGTGCGTCGCACACGAGACTCCCGGGCTGGTGGCCACGGTTGGTCGGCTGCAGGTACAACCAGGGGCAGCGAATGTGATTCCAGGCCTGGTGCGGGCGACGCTCGATGTCCGGCACGAAAACGACGGCGTTCGCACGAAGGCCGTCGACGCGATGCTACTTGGCACCACCTACGAGAAATGGCTGGAGGAGCCGGCGGTCGGCATGCATCGCGATATGGTGGACGCGCTGTCGAAGGCCGTGCGAGACGCGGGGCACGAGGTTCACGAAATGGTCAGCGGTGCCGGCCACGACGCGATGATTCTGGCACGTAAAGTCCCATCAGCGATCCTGTTCCTACGCAGTCCTGGAGGCATCAGCCATCATCCTGACGAAACGGTGCTCCCCGAAGATGTGGAGGCAGCCTTGGCCGTAGGCCTGCGTTTTCTCGAAAATTGGAGGCCGGCATGATCCTTCGCAATGGCACTCTGATCACGGCCAGTGGCGCCGTCACGGCCGACCTCTCCGCCGAGGACGGCATCATCACCGCGATCGGCCCCGAACTTCCTGCGTCCGGCGAAGAAATCGATGCCAGTGGCCTCACTGTATTTCCCGGGCTCATAGACGTCCACGTCCACTTCAACGAACCTGGGCGCGCGGACTGGGAAGGCGCTTCCACTGGCAGCCAGGCGCTGGCGGCGGGCGGCGGCACCGTGTATTTCGACATGCCCCTGAACTCCTCTCCCTGTACCGTCGACGGGAGTTCGTTTCGTCAAAAGCGGGCCATTCTGGACAGGGTGTCGGTGACCGATTTCGGCCTGTGGGGCGGCATTATCCCCGGCAATCTCAATGAATTGGCCGAGTTGGCGGACTGCGGCGCGATCGGATTCAAAGCCTTCATGGCGGACTCAGGCTTGCCCGAATTCCCTCGTGCGGATGACCGCACCCTGTACGAAGGGATGCGCGAAGCGGCGCGCCTCGGCCTGCCTGTGGCCGTCCACGCCGAGAACAACGATCTGGTGAGCCGGCGGGGATCCGGCACTGGAGTCCGCGATTACCTGGCATCGCGGCCCGTGATCGCCGAAGTCGAGGCCATTCACCGCGCGGCGCTGTTCGCCGGCGAGACCGGAGTCCGGCTGCACATCGTCCATATCAGTTCCGGACGTGGGGTGGCGGCCGCTCTGGAAGCACGGTCGCGAGGCGTCGATATCTCGATCGAAACCTGCCCGCACTACCTCTACTTCACCGAAGAAGACATGGTCCGCATCGGCGCGGTGGCGAAGTGCGCTCCTCCCCTGCGTCCGCAAACGGATCGCGACGCTTTACGCGACGCGCTGTTGCGGGGCGAAGTCGATATGGTAGGGTCCGATCACTCGCCCGCGCCTATCGAGATGAAGCAGTGCGAGGACTTCTTCCGCGTCTGGGGCGGCGTGGCGGGTGTGCAATCGACCTTGGCGGTGCTGCTCACGATGGGCGCGGACGTCGCGAGGCTCACCGCGGCGAATCCGGCGCAGCGTTTCCGCATCGCGCGAAAGGGACGCCTGGAAGCAGGGTACGACGCCGATTTCACGGTTATAGACCTGGCCGCGGAGCACACCGTGACGCGCGAGTCCTTGTTCCAGCGGCACGGATTGAGTCCTTATGTGGGCGCCCGCTTTTCGGGCGTCGTGCGCCGCACGGTACTGCGCGGAGAGACTATTTTCGCGGACGGAAAAATCGTGGGCGATCCCCGTGGGAGAATGATCACTCATGTACCAACTGGGATCCACCCGTAGCTCCTACCAGAGGGACCACCTGCTGCTTACGCCCGACACCTTCGTCCGCGCGCCTTTGCCGGGGATGCGGCGCGCCAACGCAATCGTGCACGTTTCGCCCGCTGCGGGTGCGCGATTCACGCAATACACGGCCGAATTCGAAGCGGGTGGCTCGCTGGGGCCCGCATCGGGGCAGCGCTTTCTCTACGTGCTCCAGGGCGACATTCGCGTGGACGGCAAACTCCTCGGCCCCGACGAGTATGCGTATTTCCCGGAAGGCCACCGGCCGGTCATCGAAGCTACCGATCCCGCCCGCGCCTGCGTCATCGAGAAGCCGTACATCGAATGCGAAGGCGTCCGCCTGCCCTCCGGATTCGTCGGAGACGAACGACAGGTGGAAGCAAAGCCTCTCGGAGGCGATTGCGACCTGCAGGTTCGTGCTCTAATCCCCGATCACCCCAGTTTCGATTTCGCGGTGAACACCATGACCTATCAGCCCGGCGCCGCACTCTCTATGGTAGAAATGCACGTGATGGAGCACGGTCTGCTGATGCTCGCGGGCGGTGGCATCTACCGCCTGGGTGACCATTGGTACCCGGTGACAGCGGGTGATTTCATCTGGATGGCGCCCTGGTGCCCGCAGTGGTTCGGCGCCCTGGGGAAGACGCCGGCGAAGTACCTGATCTATAAAGACTGGAACCGATGAAACTGGAAATCGACAGCGGCCTCCTCTCGGCAGAATTGCAAACGTTGGCGGGATTCTCGGACGCGCCCGCGCCCGCGGTGACGCGCATCGTATTTTCGGAACAGGACCGTCGCGCGCGCGAGTATGTGAAGGGACTCTGCCTGGCGGTCGACCTTCGCGTGCGTGAGGATGCGGTCGGCAATACCTTCGCGCGATGGGAAGGCAGCGATCCCGCCCTGCCGGCAGTCGGCACCGGATCGCACATCGACGCCATTCCCCATGCAGGGCGTTACGACGGCACTGTCGGCGTGCTCGGAGGGCTGGAGGCGATTCGCGCCTTGCAGCGCGCGGGCGTTCGTCCGCGGCGCTCGATCGAGTTGTTGATCTTTAGCGCAGAGGAGCCCACGCGATTCGGCATTGGATGCTTCAGCAGCCGCATGTTGGCCGGCCTTCTGGATGGATCCGGATTGCGTGACCGCGATGGCAAGACTCTGGACGAGTTGCGCTTCGCTGCCGGTTTTCATGGCGATCTGGCAAGCGTGCCGCTTTCCCCTGGATATTACGCGGCGTTTCTGGAACTGCACATCGAGCAGGGACCGCTACTCGAACGCTCCGGGATTCCGTTGGGCGTGGTGACGGCGATTGCCGCGCCTGCAAGCTTCAAAGTCATAGTGGAAGGCGAAGGCGGGCATGCCGGCGCGCTCCTGATGCCCGACCGTCATGACGCCTTGTGCGCCGCTGCCGAGTTGGTGCTGGCCGTGGAGAGTGCCGCGCGCTCCACGGGATCGGAGAACACCGTAGGCACGGTCGGCGTCTGCGAGGTTTTTCCCGGGGCCGTGAACAGCGTCCCCAGCATTGTACAGATGGAGGTGGACGTTCGCGATACCGAATCAGTGCGGCGAGATGGCGTATTGACCGGTATTCAACGGGCCGCGAAAGAAATCTCGTCGCGCCGGGGAGTCGCCATTCGCATCGAAATGGTCAATGCCGACCGGCCGGCGGTCTGCGATCCGGGTGTAGTGGAGGCAGTGATTCGCGCTGCCGCGACCCATGGACTGCCCTACCAGAAGATGGTAAGCCGCGCCTATCACGACTCGCTGTTCATGTCGCACATCGCGCCGGTCGCCATGCTCTTCATTCCGTGCCGCGATGGAGTCAGCCACCGCCCGGACGAATATGCGTCGCCGAAAGCCATCGCTGCCGGAACGCTCGTGTTGGCGGAAGCGCTTGGAGAGCTCGCGGCGGGGGCCGGAGATTAGCCCCGGCGACGCGATTCTCTCCGCGACCTCGACCGCCTCGGCGTCTCTGCGTTTCGTACCTAACTTGCCCGAGAGCAGGTTGGCGAATACTCCACAGAGCCTACTGAATCGTGCTCGCGCCTTCCACACCCATATCCGTCGAGATCACGTTGCGATTGACGTGGCGATCGAGATTGATCACGTACGTCTCAGGCGCGTCGATCAGCACCGGCGAATGCGTTGCGCAGATGATGCGAAATCCCTTCTGATCCACCAGTTCCTTCAACATCTTCAGCGTCCGCCGCTGATTCGAGACGGAAAGCGCCATCTCGGGCTCGTCGAGCAGCAGAATCGTCCCGTCTGGCAACTTGGGGAAACTCTCGCGAAACAGCGACAGCATCACTTGGCCGTGGCTTGCCATCTGAAGGAACTCCAGCATCTCCGGCTGATTCTCGAACATCTGGAGCTGATTGCGAGGATTGTGCTGTTCCGCATCGAACAGGAAGGTCTGCCCGATCTTGACGTCGCCGGGGTCCAGCCGCCAAAGGTAGCCCTCCACCGTATCGCCTCGCAAGGCGTAATAAATCGAGTGCAGCAGCGTCGATTTACCCGAGCCGTTCTCGCCCTGCAGCATCACCAGCGGATGCGAAAGGTCGACGATCATAGGCATGTGGAAGTTGAGGCCGGTGAAGACCGGGTGAGCCAGGATCTTCAAGTACATAGGAGTTCCAGCATAGCAGGAGGAACCGGGGCAGGCGGGATCCCTTCCGGTCGTGATATTATAGGGGTTCCAACAAACCCTGAGGTATCGTGGCTAGAATCACCCGTAAAGAGCTAAAGACTGACAGGTTCGCCCTCGAAGTCGAACACACAGTAACGTTCTTCGAAGAACATCAGCAAGCCATCCTCCGCTACGGACTCGGCGCGGTGGTCGTGATCGTCTTGATCATTGGTTTCGTGTATTATTCGCGGCACCAGCATGCAATTCGAGAGGACGTCCTGGCAAGAGCGATTCAGATCCAGGAATCGTCAGTCGGACCGCCGCCTCCAGGCTCCTCGACCTCGCAGAGCTTTCCCACCCAGGAAGCCAAAGACGAAGTCGCACTGAAGGCGTTCGGCGACCTGCAGAGCCAGTATCCGAGCAGCGAAGAAGGCGAGATTGCCAACTACTATTTGGGCGCCATCAAGGCGGACCAGGGCAAGCTGGCCGAGGCCGAGAAACACTTCAAGGACGTCGCGGACAACGGCAATGCCAAGTATGCCTCGTTGGCGAAGTTTTCGCTCGCGCAGATCTATTTCTCCGACGGCAGGGACGATCAGGGAGAAAAAGTCCTGCGCGATTTGATCGACCATCCTACCATCTACATTTCGAAGGACCAGGCGACCGTCGCGCTGGCCCGCTTCATCGGCAAAAAGAAGCCTGCCGAGGCGCGCAAGCTGCTGGACCCGCTCCGCTCGCAACAGGGTGCGGTCGGCCAGGCTGCGATGTCTGTCTACAACGAACTGCAGTAGCCTCGCTGCCTTCTGTCATGTTGACGGAGCTGCGGTTTCGTGTGGAGCGCAGCCGGGGCCGGCGGTATCCGGAGACCGATCACCCCTATCGCAACGCCTTTCAACGCGACCGCGACCGGGTGGTCCATTCACGTGCCTTCCGCCGGCTGGAGGCTAAGACTCAGGTCTTCGCACCTGGTCTTTCGGATCACTTCCGGAATCGCCTGACGCACACCATCGAGGTCGCGCAGATCTCACGCACCTTGGCTAATGTGCTGGGGCTCGATGAGGATCTCACCGAAGCTCTGGCGTTGGCGCACGATATCGGGCATCCGCCCTTCGCTCACGCCGGGGAAGAAGAATTGAATCGCCAGATGGAGCGCTTCGGTGATCGCTTCGAGCACAATCTCCACGCGCTGCGGATCGTGGAGAAGTTCGAGCAGCGATACGCGCGCTTCCCCGGATTGAACCTGACGTTTGAAGTTCGCGAGGGAATTGTCAAGCATTCCCACGACTTCGAACCTGGCGAGCGTGCCGAAGTGGACTTGTATCTCCCCGGCCTTCGCCCGCCTCTGGAAGCCCAGCTCATCGACTTGGCCGACGAAGTAGCGTACAACTCCGCCGATCTCGACGATGGCTTCTCGGCGGGCATGCTGAGTGGGGAAGCCGTGGCCGCCGGCGTTCCGGCATACCAGGCGATCCACGAAATGGTGGAGACCCAGTATCCCGGCGCGACCGAGCGCGAGCGTTTCAACGAAGCCCTCCGTCAATTGATCAATGCACTGGTTTCGGGGCTGATCGAGGGAACGGTGAACCGCGCGCGCGAGGCGGGTGTACACGGCGTAGAAGAGGTGCGCGCCCATCCCGGCCGGCTGGCGGCGTTCACGCCCGAGATGGCGGAAACCAGCAGGCTTCTCAAGCGCTTCTTATTTGCCCAGGTGTACGCGTCGGAAACTCTCGCCACCCATCGCCAGCGCTCCGTGGTGATGATCGCGGAACTCTTCCAGTTCTTCCTCGATCATCCGGACCACCTGCCCGGCGCATACTGCGAGCAGATTCAAATTGAGCCCGCGCATCGGGTGGTCTGCGACTACATCGCAGGCATGACGGACGTCTTTTTCCTGCGCACCTACGAGCAAATGCTCGGCGAATCCCATATCTAAAGACGCTTGCTGACGCGCGCGGCTCGTTAGTTTAAGCTGCGTGTTCACCGCATGTGTGTTCACGAGCCGCGACCGTGAGAAGCTGTGAAAAATCCGGGCGCGCCTGCCCCACATACGATGAGGCATCGCTTGCTCACGCGCGCGGCTCGCAAGCACACGTATCGCGCGAACGTATTTGGGTAGCTTACGAGCCGCGACCGTGAGGGAGCGTCTAACTGTGTCTTGCGAGCGACGTCCGGTAAGCCCGAACCCTCATTTCATCTTCTACAGACAGTCCCGCAAGTTCAACATGCGGATCAACCGTCGAAGCGAGTTCGGATGAATTTTCAATTTCGCCGCTGCGAGATTGTGATCGCCTCCGCATCCGCGCCAGGCAGCCAGGATCAACTCGCGCTTCGTCTGCGTCACCGAGGTGTGCAAAGCCCCCGGCACCATCGCCGCCTGTGCTGCGTCGAGAATGGTCTCGGGCAGATCCTCCGGCAGCAAGACCTCGGATTGGCCCAGCACCACCGCCCTTTCGATCGCGTTTTCCAACTCGCGCACATTGCCGGGCCAGGCATACGCCAACAGGTACCGCTCGGCTTCTGCTGAAATCCCCTCTACGCGACGCCGGCACTGCGCGCTGGCCCGAGCCAGAAAACAGCGTGCGAGTGGTAGAACGTCGCCTGGCCGTTGGCGCAACGGCGGCACGCGCAACGCGACCACGTTCAGGCGGTGGTACAGGTCCTCGCGAAAAGCGCCCTGCCGCACCTCGGCCGCAAGATCGCGGTTGGTTGCTGCCACCACTCTTACGTCCAGTTTCAGCGTCCGGGTGCCTCCCACGCGCTCGAACTCCCGCTGCTGCAGGACGCGCAACAGCTTGGCTTGCAGCAGCGGAGCCAGTTCGCCAATCTCGTCCAGGAACACAGTCCCACCTTCGCCCATCTCGAGTTTGCCCTTTTTCAGCGCTGTGGCGCCGGTGAACGCGCCCTTTTCATGGCCGAACAATTCGCTCTCCAGCAATGTATCGGTTAGAGCGGCGCAATTGATCGCCACGAATGGCTTCTCTGCTCGCGGGCTTAGCTGATGGAGGGCGCGCGCTACCAGTTCCTTGCCGGTGCCGCTTTCGCCCAGAATCAGCACCGACGTCTCCTGCGGCGCAACTCGCCCGATCATCTCCAGCAACTTACGGATTCCAGGGCTCTCGCCGATGATGCCAGTCGAGCTATAGTCGAGCCGGTCGCGCAGCAGTGCGTTCTCGATGCGAAGCCTTTCGACGTCGCGGACATTCTCCAGAGCCGAGGCTGCCAGAGTCGCCACCGCACTCAGAATCTCCCGATGATCGGCAATCCGGTCCGCTTCCTCGGGACCAAACCAGATGGCTAACAGCCCTCCGACCTCTCCGCGCACGTACAGCGGGAGCGCCACGCAATCCTCCGTGACTTCGACGTTCGCGGATCCCAGCAGCACGGCGCCGCCCGAACACGGCACCAGGTCGCCAATCAGCCTCACGATCTGCTGCTCCCACACGGTCCGCTGCTCTTCATCCTGCGACCGCGCCAGCGCCCGAAAAAGAAAAATCAGCGCGCACGCCTGTAAGAGGGTGTTCTCGTGCGGCTGCGGCCTGGGCTGAGACGCCACGTCGGGTGTCAGTGTAACAGGTTATTGCGTGCCGTGATCGGTTCGGTTCACGCGATGAACAGCGCGGTTCATTTCAGCCCTCTCTCTGACTCTCAAGCGTTGTATTTACAATGATTTACGGTTTGGCCCCGGGAATGCCTTTAGAGCGCCCGTCAACCGGCACCAATCTAAAGAGGAGAAACCAAAATGAAAAGCTCAACGACTCGTTGGATGATCGCGGCGGCTGCCCTGGCAGTCGCTGCCGGCAGTGCCTCGGCACAAACCTACAAAGCAAACATCCCGATGGCTTTCCGTGCGGGAAACACAGTGTTGGCACCGGGATCCTATCTCATCCGGTCCGTAAAGAATGCCACGCCGACATTCTCCGTGTTCAACCTCGAGACCAGGCGCAGCGTGTTGTTGGTCGCGAATGCGAACGCGGACGCCCCCAAAGGATGGCGGGAGGGCGGCGACCCGAAGCTCTCCTTCATCTGCGGCGGCGAGGCGTGCACGCTGCAGACTTTGTGGAGTGGGTCCGACCCCTTCTCCTATCGATTCGCCACACGCCCGCTCCCGGTCATTGAGGCCAGTCGCGTCAAAACTGTGACACTGGCAGCCGCCCGGGTGCGTTAATCGTGTGTTGCCTCGAGTGAGCGGCGCCGCTCCGGTGGCGCCGCAATCTCTTTTTCAGGCTGTCTTTCCAGCGGCGGCCCCACAAGTGACCGAAGAGCCTCGGCGTCACGTCTCCCCGCAGCTTCGCATCCTTGCAAGCGCTTACGTATGCGATAAGATAACAGTCACCGCCAACATCGGGAGATACGCATGAGATTCGAGATTCGGTTTGCCATCGCCGCTACTCTCGCCGCTACGGGTCTGTTTTCCGCAGCGGCCTTGGCGCAAGGAACACTGGCAGATTATCAACGCGGCCAGGAGTTGCAACGAAAGGCTCGCGGGCTGGTGATCAATGCGCCCGGTCCCACCACCTGGATCGGCGATACCAATCACTTCTGGTATTACCGCTCGGTCCAAGGCGGCACCGAGTTCCTGCTGGCAGACGCGGAAGCGGCGACGAAGAAACTGGCCTTTGACCACGACAAACTCGCCGCGGCGATCAATGCGGCGTCCGGCGGGCATTACACCGGCCTGGCGCTGCCCTTCGCTCCGGCTCCCGGCGGACGGGGCGGCGGTGGCGGCGGACGCGGCGGCGCCCCGCAGGGACAGCTCACCTTTGTCGATCACGAAAGCGCCATCACGTTTGGCATATCGGGCTTCTTGTGGAGATGCACGCTCACCGACTACACCTGCACCAAAGGCGACGCGATCGCGCCACCAACAGGGCGCGGAGGCGGCGGCCCGGAATATTTCGCCGATGACGAGCCATTCCCGATGGAGGTGGGCGGCGACCCGGTGGACGGGCTCTCCTACGAACCTCCCGCTCCCCAGGAAGACGGTGGTGGACGCGCCGGGCGCGGACAGACCGGCTGCGGCCCGCGAGTGACCGGCGGACGCGCGCAAGGGCAGGGACGCGGCGGACGCGGTGCGCGCGGCGGCGCTGCGGCAGGCGCGGCATCAGGCCCGAACGAACCCGCGGTCTGCACTTCGTTCGATGGAAAATGGGAAGCCCTGATCCAGAACTACAACGTGTTCCTGCGCCCCGCAGGATCGGCGCAACCGTTCGCGACTTCTCCGGCTAACGACCAGGCCGGTGCGCCCGCTGCGAATCGTCCGCCCGAAGCAACTCCGCTGAGCTACGACGGTTCTGAAGGCAACTACTACACGCTTCAATCGATCGCCTGGTCGCCCGATTCGAAGAAGCTGGTGGCATATCACACTCGCCCCGGCTATTCGCGACTGGTCCACTACATCGAATCGTCGCCCGCCGACCAGGTGCAGCCCAAACTCTTCACCAACGCGACCAAACCGAATCCGTCGTTCCCTACCCTCTACCGCAAACCCGGCGACGCGGTCGATATCGCCTATCCGGCGCTCTTCGATATCGCAACCAAGAAGGAGATTGAGATCGACCCGGCGCTGATACCGAACGCTTACTCGCTGGGCCGTGCGGCATGGTGGAAAGACAGCCGCGGTTTCACCTTCGAATACAATCAGCGCGGACACCAGGTGTTGCGCGTGATCGAAGTAGACGCGGCCACCGGCAAGGCGCGCGCCCTCATCGACGAGCAGAGCAAGACCTTCATCTACTACAACGCCCTCGGCCCTGGCCTGTCGGCTGGACGGGTCTATCGCCACGACGTCGACGACGGCAAGGAGATCATCTGGGCCTCGGAGCGCGACGGTTGGGAGCATCTCTACCTGTACGACGGGGTCACCGGAAAAGTGAAGAATCAGATCACGAAGGGCGAGTGGGTGGTGCGCAATATCGATCGCGTGGATGACGACAAGCGGCAGATCTGGTTTGAGGCTGGCGGAATGAACGGCGGCCAGGATCCTTATTTCACCCACTACTACCGCATCAATTTCGATGGCACTGGCCTCACCAAACTCACCGATGCGGATGGCAACCACACGGCGGTCTTCTCCAGCGACCATAAGTTTTATGTGGACACCTGGTCGCGCGTCGACTTGCCGCCCGTCGCGCAACTCCGCCGCGCCGAAGATCAGAAGGTGGTGATGGATCTCGAAAAGGGAGATGCCACCGCGCTGGTGGCCGCGGGCCTCCGCTTTCCCGAGGTCTTCGTCGCCAAAGGACGCGACGGCAAAACGGACATCTGGGGCACTATCGTCCGCCCCACCAATTTTGACCCGTCGAAGAAGTACCCCGTGATCGAGCAGATCTACGCCGGCCCGCAAGGTTCTTTCGTTCCCAAGAGCTTCACCGCGGTCTCCGGTACACAGGCCCTCGCGGAACTCGGCTTCATCGTGGTGCAGATTGACGGCATGGGCACCAGCAATCGCTCCAAGGCCTTTCACGATGTGGCGTTTAAGAATCTGGGTGACGCCGGGTTCCCGGATCGCATCTTGTGGCACAAGGCGGCGGCCGCTAAGTATCCCTACTACGACATCTCTCGCGTGGGCATCTACGGCACGTCCGCGGGCGGCCAGAATTCGCTGGGCGGCGTGCTGTTTCATCCCGATTTTTACAAGGTAGTGGTGACCAATAGCGGCTGCCACGACAATCGCATGGACAAGATCTGGTGGAACGAGCAGTGGATGGGATGGCCCGTCGGTCCGGAGTACGCCGCGTCCTCCAACGTGGACAACGCCTATCGCCTGCAGGGCAAGGCGCTCATCATCATCGGCGAGATGGATGGCAATGTCGACCCGGCATCGTCGCTGCAGGTGGTGAATGCGCTCGTCAAGGCCAACAAGCATTTCGACATGCTCTACATTCCCGGTCAGGATCATGGCGTCGGCGTGCTGGCCAATCAGCATTACCTGCAGGACTACTTCGTGCACAATCTGCTCAACGTAGAGCCGCCGGACTGGAACAAGGTGTCGCTGCCGCCAGTCGAGCCGGCCACTACTGGCGGAAACTAAGTAACGCGCAGCTGTACTGCCTCGGGTGTGGCGCAAACACTCTTGTTTGCCGTCTCGACACTCGTGTCGAGACTTTTCGTGCGTCCAACGAAATCTGCGGCAAGAGCTGATCTTTGTTGCTAATCAGCCGCCTCCGGCGTTCAAAATTGGCAGACGTCCGAAAGCGTCGACAAGAGTGTCGACGCGGCAGACACGAGTGTCCGCGCCACGGAGCCACGGCGCAATACCTTAAAGTTGTTGCGCCCACTTCTTCACGAAGTCACTGAGCCTTGTCTTCTCCGCAGCCTTAATGTCGCGCATCGAAGCCTTGCCTGTGGGGAAAGTCAGAATCATGCCGTCTTCGACGTTGTGATCCACCGCGAATGGCACCGTGTCCGTGCCGCCATCCACCTCATACCAGTCGCCGGGATTCTGTCCTTGCAGACTCAACTTCCCGCTCGCCACAAACCCTTCCGCGTCCGGCCGCTTCAGGCCGAAGCCCGTGGACTTCTGGAACCGCAGCATCGCGGCACCGTCGCCCAACCCGACAAACGTCAGGTACGCCCGCATGATCTCCACGCCGAAACTCCCGCCTACTCTCTCCACGCGAATCCACTGGCCGTCGAAATCTCCGAATCCCATGGCGTGGTCCGTTGTGAATGAGAATTCGTCTTCCAGGTCCGATCCCGAAAGCCACGCCGGACCACCCACGCCGCCTCCACCCAGATATGCCGCATAAGTAGCCAGCTTGTTCGACAGAGGATTGCGAATCGTCATCTCCAGGCGGTATCCCGCCGCGCCGATGGCGGCGCCCTTGAGAGACAGCACCTTGCCGTACCAGTTGTCAGTCCGCGCGTTGATGTGTTTGGGCGCGAGCGAAACCTGATTCACGCCGTGCTGGGTCGTGGTCAATTCGATCAGGATCTGCACGCTGCGATTGCGCGGATCATTCTCTTTCGGATTCGCCGACGGCGCCACCGGTTGCCGGCTCCCCACGCCATACGAGCCGGCCTGCAGACCCGTGGGGTGCTGCCCGGGCGCCGGCGAGCTACCCGGCAGGATCGGTACTCCGGGGAGTTGCCGGCGCAGGATCTGCTCGACGAACGCCCGCACGTTATCGGCGCGCCGGTTCGACAACGCGTCATTCAGGCGGTTCGCCTCGTCAGGATTCCTGGCCCCGCGCCACCGCGCACTGGCATGACCGACCACGGTAATGCGTATCGCACGAGTCTCCGTGACTGACGGATCGTGGACGTCCTCCTCCAGTTGCACTCCTCCCAACCTGCGCGCCTCGGCGTCCGGCGACATCCACGACCAGCGTCCCGCATCGCGCAATTCGTGCTCGCCACTCTCCGGCGGCGGCTTCAACACCGCGAAGTAGGGGCACTTCTTCTGCGAAGCGATGCAGTATCCGTGGTGATCGATCGCGACCTTGTGTTTGCCGACGGTGTTCCCTCCGAGTGCGCCGCGGACGCTCGGGTACTCCTGCGAAGTGTTGCCGCCGATCGTGATCGCATAGCCACCAGCCGCATTGACCTCCAGCACGATCTCGCCGTGCGAAACCATATGTCCCGCGGTACCGGCGTTCTCAAAGTTGGTACCGGCGCATGGTCCGCTAGGCCGTTCCGGACGATCGTGGCAGACCACGTCGCCCGGCTCGAGCGGAGCCTCGTCAATCGGGAAAGCCTGAAACTTGTCCACGTCGTGTTTCTGGGCGGCGCGCTTCGCCGCGGCGATGTAGCCGGTGTGCGAGGCGGAATATCCAAATGATTTGCCGGCCCCCGCCGCGCGGATGACGCACGAGACGAACGCCGCGCTCCAGGGATGCGCGGCCTGCCAGACCGTGCTCCGCAGTTGTTCCGGGGTGGGAGCGACTCCGACCGCATCCCAGTACCTGGTGAGCAGCGGCACGGCCTCCGCCGCAGTTTCCGCGATGGTGCCCTGCTTCCAGTTCTGCCACTCCTGCTCGGCAATTTCCAGAATTTTCCGCCGCAGCGATGGCCGATGGCTTTCGAAGTCGAGCTCGTGTTGCACGGACCGGCTGTCGCCTGCGTACCTCCTGAGGAGCCCCGGCAACTGGCTTCCCGGAACCTCGCAATGGCCGATCTGCACTGGATCGAGCCCCGTCACCACGAGTCTCCCGGCGCTCTCCCGCGCCCGGCTGGCGAGCGCCTGGGCAAAGGCGGAAGTCTTGCTGCCCTTCCGATAAAACACCTTTACATTCAATCCGGGCTTCTTTGCCATCAGGCCCATCCAGTTCGAAACATCGCCTCCGTAGGTGCTGTCGAGCATCCAGATCTCCGCCAGCCGCGACAAAGCTCCCTCGCGCATCTGCGGAGAGGCGAAATTCCTCGCCAGCGGCTCGAGAAACGAATAGGCGCGCGAATGGCCGGCGAGGATCAGGTTCGCCACCGCTGGCGGCGCGCCCAGTAGACCGGCGAGATGCTCGCGGGTCTCCTCCACCAGAGCATTCAAATGTTCGGGCTCACCCAACCACATCTTCCCGCTCCATTCGAATAAAGGTACGATCAGCACCAGCGCGCGGCCGCAGCCGTCAACAAGTTGGCCTAACCGGAACGGAGCTTCGGAGACGAGATCTTCGGGCGGATTCTTTGGCGCCGGCTTGCAGACGTTTAACAGCCCGTGCGCGAAGACGAGCACGTCCACCTCGTGGGCGCCCATCGCCGCCGGCGGGCAATAGACAGAGAAGCGCACCGGCACGCTGCGCATGCGGAAGGTGTCGACGTATCCCCCGAAGCTGGATCGCGGCGAGTGCAGGAATTCGGATTCCGCCTTATCCGCAGGCATAAGAACCCGCGTTCCGAAATTGGCATTTTGCAAGCTGCTGAATCGTGTCATGGCTTTTGTACTCACGTGGGTCATCGCGTTGCACAGTCAGTGCCAACTCCTAAGTCACTTGCAGATATGGCGGCGCCGGCGCGGCGGGCGAAGCACGCTTCGCTCGAAACCAGGGAGCTTCGGCCGAACCGAAATCCGCTTCGCTGGGGTCCCATCGCGACTTCCTATGTTTTCAAAGTCTTCGCAATTGGCGAGACCCGTGCATTTGTGTTCCGCGCAAAACGGAACTGATTCCAAAGGAGGACGCGAGAATGAGCACCTATTCCAACCCGCTTACTGACTATTCCCCGCAGATGGAATTCTCCGAGGGACTCGGTGAGATTCCCGCAGAGCCTCGCGGCGTGGTCCTCACCGAGGGGGAGGAGACGGAACTGGCCGCCGAGTTTCTGGGATTGAATAGCGACACCGAGATGGAGCAGTTTCTTGGCAAGCTGATTCACAACATCGGCCACAGCGTCGGCAAATGGGTCAAATCGCCGCAGGGCCAGGCTCTGGTCGGCGTGCTCAAGAACGTGGCCAAAACGGCCCTGCCACTCGCCGGCGGAGCACTTGGAACCGTAGTCGGCGGTCCTGCGGGCGGGATGATCGGCAGCAATCTGGCTTCGATGGCGGGCAGCCTGCTCGGCCTCGAGCTCGAAGGACTCAGCCCTGAGGATCGCGACCTGGAAGCGTCCCGGCAGTTCATCCGGTTCGCCAGCCAGACCGTGGCCAATTCGCTCGATGCCGATCCGCGAGCCGATCCGCTGGAAACGGTTCACCACGCGGCGAGGGAGGCGGCACGCCTCTATCTGCCGGGCCTGCTCGACCTGGAGAGGAACGGCGGCCGGGGCCATCGGAACTCGCGCCGCACGGGCAGATGGATTCGACAAGGGGACAGGATTATTTTGTTTGGCGTTTAAACCACTAAGGAGAACTGAAATGACTCACGATATCGATCGCACTCAGATTGGGTACGCCCAGAATGAAAGCGGATACGGTCCGCCTCCCATGGGTGAAACCGTGTTGAACGAAGAAGAGAACGCGAACCTCGCCGCCGGGCTGATGGAAGTCGGCAGCGAGCAGGAGCTGGACAATTTTCTCGGAGACGTGATCTCCGGCGTGGCCAACACGGTGGGCAAATTCATCAGCTCGCCAACCGGGCAGGCGTTAGGTAACGGACTCAAGGATGTAGCCAAGCAACTGCTTCCGGCGGCCGGGACCGCGCTCGGCACCTACATCGGCGGACCCGTCGGCGGCCAGATCGGCGGAACGCTCGGATCGGCTGCGGGCGGCCTGTTCGAAGCCGAAGCCGAAAGCGAGGAACGCGAGTGGGAAGCCGCCCACCAGTTTGTCAAGCTGGCGACGGAGGCCACCAAGAATGCCGCCCAGATGGGGCCGGGAGATCCGCACACCATTGCCAAAACGGCCATAGTGGAAGCCGCCAAGGTCCATGCGCCGCATATCGTGCCTTACCTGACGGGCGGCCACCATGCGGGCGGTCACCATCAGGGATGCGGCTGCCACCATCATGGCGGACGGGGTCATCATGGACGCTGGTACCGGCACGGAGAACGCATCGTTCTCGTGGGGGTCTAATTCGCCATGCCGCTGCCGCCGTTTGCCTCGTGGATGCTGGAACAGGAAGCGCGCGCCCTCTTGACGCGGCTTGCCCGGGTCAAACCGCTGGCCATGCAGGAGTCGATGCTTCCCGCAGCCAGTCTGCTGCCGGAGACGCAGACCGCCATCGAACGATTCCTCATTGTCGGACGATGGCAGTTGCGCTCTCTGGTGGAGCGCTTCCTGGACTGGCTGAAGTCGCCCGAGGGTGCTGGCTCGGACGCCGAAACCGCCCAGCGGAAATTCATCAGTCTGCGCCTTCGCTTCACCGGCGTGCTTACGCATTTCGATCTCTTCGAGAACGTGATCACGCAGCGCAGCGAGAACGAGACGGGAGTCTGGCTCTCCGGACTGGACGTGGTTTCGGCGGACGCGCTGCGCCTGCACGGACATTATTACGATTCGCCGCCGATCGTCTGCTACCTGGATCGCGGGATGGGCGCCGCGATCCGGCGCTCCCGCACCCGATTGCCGGGCGGCGGCGACAATCCGGTGGCGATCATCAAAATTCCGCGCGAGCGAATGGTGGGCAGCGGGATCGCCTCCTCGCTGGTTCACGAAGTTGGGCACCAGGCCGCGGCTTTGCTTTCCCTGGTCGAGTCCCTGCGTCCGGTGCTCCGGCGCAAGGCGCAGGAGCGTCCCTCGGAACGCCTGGCCTGGGAACTGTGGGAGCGCTGGATCGGCGAAATCGTCGCCGATCTGTGGGCTGCCGGCCGGGTGGGGATTGCATCCACACTCGGCTTGATGAGCGTGGTCAGCTTGCCGCGCGTTTTTGTGTTTCGCGTCAATACCGGAGATCCGCACCCCACTCCATGGATCCGGGTCAAGCTCAGCGCGGCAATGGGCAACGCGTTTTATCCGCAGCCGGGTTGGGGCCAGTTGGTGGAGCTTTGGGAATCATACTACCCGCGCTCTGGAGCCGCGCCGCAGCAGCGCGAAGTGATGCAACTGCTGGAGCGCACGATTCCCGAGCTGGTGACGTTGCTGGTGGATCATCGCCCGCCGGCACTCCGTGGGCACTCAGTCCGGCAGGCACTCGATACCGTCGAGTTGCAGCCTTCGCGGCTGCAGGAACTGCTGCGGCGCTGGAGGCACGCGCCTCAGGAGATGTATCAGACGCGGCCGATCGTGACATTTGCCGCCATCGGACAGGGCCGCATCGATGGCAGCATTACGCCCGAAGAAGAGAGCGCGGTGCTCGGGAAACTCCTGTCGCACTGGGCACTATGGAGTACCCTGCAGGCGGCTGCCGGATGCGCAATCGCGTCCTGACACTGGGGTTTTTGTGTTGTCCTGTTTTCGTTTTTGGACCTGATTTCAGATCCGGCTGCGGACGGCCAAGGCCTGTCCCGCCGGGGAGTACGAGTGAAAGGAGAAGATCATCATGAATATCAACGGCAGACTCATGCACTCTGGAGGCCCCATCATCAACGCCAGGGTCGAGGTAATCGACCAGGCCGGGCGAACGGTCGCTTTCGATACGACTCAGAATGACGGCACATACACCATCACCGGTGTTTCCGCGGGCCAGTGGCTGTTGCGGTGTAAGCACTTCACTGAGGCGATGGACAGACCCATGAATGTAGTGGAGGGTCAGAATTATGATGCGGGAGACTGGGATTTGGGTCTCGATGCGAAGCTGGTGATTCTCCAGGAGTGCGATTGCAAGTGGGAACCAGCCGCTGCCTTAATCGCCGGCCAGCGCTGTATGATTCAGCTTAAGTCCAATTGCGACAATCGGATCCATGTGACCGATTGGAAATGCACTCCTCCCACGCCCTTTGCGCCCTCAATGGTCGTCCCCAATGCCATTGAACTCTTACCGCGCGCCGGATCATTGCTGTGTGAGGCGTCCTTTTCGGAGAAGGGCGGCCAGCCCCGAACCAACGCTTCCAGCAGGATTAGCGCACAAATTCAGTCCTGGCAGCCGGAAGCAACCCGCGTCGATGGAGCCGTCGCGATCAAGGGACCGGCCGTTAACGTGCGGCTCCAACGGCCGGCCTCCGATCCCACCTTGGACCAGGCGCTGTGGGTGGCCATCCGCGACCGCAGCCGCGCGCTCTCGTTCGACCGCTATCAGGACTTCATGAACCGCGCCCTGAACTGGGAAGAGCGCCGCTTTGAGGTTCCTCCGGGGCTTCCCAAGGATGCACGCGGGCGGGTGGAAAAAGATCTGAGCGAACTCGGCATTCACATGCACGGCGTGGCCGCATATCAGACGCTCAAGCACCTCACCGAGCTGTTCCTGCTGATGGAATGCGGTGTCCGCATCCGTCGCGAGGATCATCAGTCCCAGTTCGATCCCGAATTGGACAGCCGCCGGCTGGGCCAGAAGTTCTCGATCGACGAGATCGAGATGAAGCTCTATGAGTACCTCGGCAAGGAGCGCGCACAGCTTCCCTATATCACGCGCATTGTCAGGGCTACCTTCCCTGAATTGCAGAAGAAGGATCCCGACAGCAGTCTGCTCTTCGCCAAACGCATCAACGAGCCCTGCCTCATCGAGCTGATGTGGTCCTACTGGATGGAAGAAGGCATGCTCGTGCAGACCATCAATGCCATCACGCGGCGCTTCCAGAACATGCGCGGAGGCAGAGAGCGCGATCCGTTGGCGAACCTGGAGATCGATCCTTTGCGGCCTCTCAATAACCTGCTGTGGGGATACATCCAGGACGAGTTCAATCGACTCTCGGTGCGCCGGCGTGCTTTTGAGTATGACCATCAATACGGTCTCACGCTCTACGGCAAAGCCACCGCCGGCATCCAGGGCGCGGACAGCCGGTCGAAATTCCTGGAGGCGTTCCACAACCTGCTGCACCAGACCTCCATCTTCTTCAAGGAAGATTTCCAGACCACCGTGATCGCGGACGGCTTCCCCCTACTCAATGCGCTGCGGGAGGTCCACCTCATCCTCGCTCAAGGCGCTCACAATCAGTTCGGCGACCTTCCCTGGACGGCGCGCGTGGAGATGATGCTCTCGCAGTATATGCTGGCGCGGCCGGAGATCCGATCGTTCCTGCAAGGACGCGTCATGGTTCCTTACCGCGAGCCCTGGGAATCGCAAGTGGATACCATGAAGACGCTGCAGGGTTGGACGGACGTGACTGTGAGCCACTTCCGCGACCTGGCGGTCTACGGCGAGCAACTCCTTCTGTCGATTCGCTACGGCGACTGGATTGCCGATAACGACGAGTACTCGGCGATCAACTGGGCGCGCTTCTTCCGTCCCGAAATTCAGGGATATCTGCACGCCTATCGCGCGGCCACGGGGGTCGACCTCACCGCCGAGACGGCAACCGACAAGGTGGATGCCACCATTCCCGGGATTCTTCTGCAGAAGCGTGCGTCGATGCACCGGGCGCGGTAAACCTTAAGGGGAGATGCTGGATTTCACTTCTGCTCTCTATCTGGGTTTCGAGCATGCATCATGGAATCTGCCGGGCTGGCCGCAGTTGACGCTGGGCAAGCCCGGCGCTCTCGAAGCGCTTCCAGGAACGGTACAGGCGCAGGAACAACTGGCGGCCCTGACCGGATGCGAACGGGTTCTGCTGGGCAGTTCGACCTTGCACCTGTTCTGCGATCTATTCGCGATGCTGGCTACGCGCAATGTGGCCATCTGGGTGGACGATGCGGCGTATCCGATCGCGCGCTGGGGAACCGATCGGGCGGCCGCTTCGGGTGTGTGCGTGCGGACGTTTCCGGCGCATGATGCAGCCGCATTGCGGAAGGCGCTGCGCGGCTCGCACGATGCGCGGCCCGTGATTGTCACGGATGGTTTCTGTCCCATCCGCGGCACGCCTGCTCCGCTGAGCGAGTACGCCGTCTCTGTGGAGGATGCCGGCGGGCTGCTGATTGTGGACGACACACAGGCCTTGGGTGTGCTGGGCAGGAAACCTTCCAGCCTGGATCCCTACGGCAACGGAGGAGGAGGCTCACTACGCCACTCGAATCTGCGTCATTCGCGGACGGTGGTGGTCAGTTCGCTCGCCAAGGCCTTTGGCGTTCCCGTGGCGATGATTGGCGGATCGCGGTCTTTGATGGGCGAATTTCGTGAGAACAGCGCGAGCCTCGTCCATTGCAGTCCGCCTTCGGCAGCTTCCATGGCGGCGGCGCTCCGCGCGCTCGAAATGAACCGGCGTTGGGGCGATGGCTTGCGGCGCCGCCTCGCAACGCACGTCTCGCGCTTTCGACAGGCAGTACCCGATCTGGTGGTGGCCGGGAGTTTGTTTCCGGTCCAGCCGCTGAAATTTCCAGCGCAGGTGGATACACGAGCGCTTCACGCAGCTCTCACCCGGCAGGGTGTTCGGTCCATCCTGCATCGCGACCCGGGCGATGGGCGTCCGCGAATCAGTTTTGTATTTACTGCGCGCCACGGAATCGAGGAGATCGACCAGGCAGCCCGGATCCTCGCATCCGCGGGCGCGCGCATTCGAAGGAAAGCGAAAGGAGTCGGAGGCAATGTTTCCAGGACAAGGTAGAGATTTTCGACGCGGGTGGCGGCATGGCCGCAACCATCGATGGCACTGGCTCGATCGGCCGTGGCAAGGCATGCCACCGGTTCCGCCACCTCCTGTGTGGGGACGATGGCCTGCTCCGCCGGCGGCTCCCTGGGCAGGCCCGCCATCGGGTGCGTGGGGCGCACCGCCCGTGGGTCCCTGGGGTCCACCGCCCGGCGTACCGCGGCCAGGGCAGTTTGGACCGAGGCCGGGAGGAGTAGGAGAGCCGGGAGGACCAAGACACGGGGCTGGGCCCGAAGCCCGGCCAGGGGCGCGGCCCGACGTGCGGCCCGGCACGAGGCCGGAAGGGAGACCTGGTGCGAGACCCGAAGCGAGGCCGGGAGCAGCGCCGCCCGGACCATCCGGAAAGCCTGCTACGGGACGCCGCTAGCCGGCACCGGGAAGCGCAACGCAGGCGCCTCCGGACCAGCGCCCTCCGGATCGCCAGGAACGCGCGCCGGTGGTTCGGGACAAACTCTCGCTGGACCGTCGGGAACTCCCGGCAAAAGCGCCGGCCCGTCGGGACAACCGACGGCGGGGGCGGCGGCTCAGTCGCCGGGTGGACCGGGCGGAAAACATGCGGCTTCCCCCACTGGACAACCGCCGGAAGGCACGCCCGGACAATCGCCGGCGCCCACCGGACAGCGGCCTGCGGGACAGCGCCCAGCGGGACAAGGCCAGCATCAGGGACGTGCCGCCGCACCGCAGCAGGAGACCGGCTTCGCCCGCGGCAACTTCACTCCATCAAGTTTTTCCGAGCTTTGGAAAAGACAATCGGTCTGATTCCTCTTTGCCGGCGGCAGCACCCGGGACGTTCGGGCGCGCCGCGGGAAAGACAACACAACTCAATGGAAACCGGTCGGCCGCGCCGGGTCGCGGCGCGCACCACAGCACGAAAGGAGCAAAGAGATGAGCAGCTGGAAAGGGCAGGGTGGTCATGGCCCCATGCGCTGGGGCGGGGGCGGAAGGAATTTTCGGAGGGGCGGATCGGGTGGCGGTTTTCGGCGCCGCTTCGGGAGAGGCTTTCACCGCTGGCATGGAATATTCGGAGGCGCACCAGTGCAGCCGGATCCGCAGATGCAATGGGCGCAGGGATGTCTCGCGCAAATCATGGATCCGTCAATCCCGCAAACCGGGTTCTGGAATCCTCAGACCCATCAAGCGCTGCAGACCTTTCAGACGCAGCAGCAGTTACCCCCGACCGGACTGCTCGATCCCAACACCGTTGCTGCTCTGCAAGCGGCGTGTAGCGGACAGGGAGCGGACGCGGCAGGGGGAGCGCCGCCGCCAGGAGCACCCTCGGGTCCTCCGCCTATGGGAGGCGGTGGCCAGGGCGCCGGGGGCGGAGGCGGCCATCGCGGAAGCCATGAGATCGGAACCTCGCAGGAGGCGGAGTTCCCTGGTGAGCGCCGCTGGGAACGGCGCGAACGCTTCGGCGAGGAAAGGCGCCGTGAGGAACACCGGCTCCACGATCGCCGTTGGCCCTTCCTCTTCGAGGCCGAAACGGGCACCCAGGGCGAAAGCGAATGGGGTTTCGGACGGCGCGAACGTCTCCGTGAAGAACGGCATCGCGAGGAGCGCCGCCGTGAGGAACATCCCTTCCGCGAGCGCCGCTGGCCCTTCCTCTTCGAGGCCGAAACGGGCACCCAGGGAGAAGGCGAATGGGGTTTCGGACGGCGCGAACGTCTCCGGGAAGAGCGGCATCGCGAGGAGCGCCGCCGTGAGGAACATCCCTTCCGCGAGCGCCGCTGGCCCTTCTTCGAGGCCGAAACCGGCAGCCAGGGCGAGAACGAATGGGGTTTCGGACGGCGCGAACGTCTCCGGGAAGAACGGCATCGCGAGGAGCGTCGCCGTGAGGAACATCCCTTCCGCGAGCGCCGCTGGCCCTTCTTCGAGGCCGAAACCGGCAGCCAGGGCGAGGGCGAATGGGGATTCGGGCACCGGGAACGTGTACGTGAAGAACGGCATCGCGAGGAACGCCGCCGTGAGGAACACCCTTTCCGCGATCGCCGCTGGCCCTTCCTCTTCGAGGCCGAAACCGGCAGGCCGGGCGAGGGCGAGAGCGAGAGCGAATACCGCTTCCGCCGCAATGAACCGTTTGTGCGCGGGCGGATGAAGTGGGACCGCGGCTGGTTCTTTGGTTTGCCGGAAAACCACCGCATCTCCTGGGCCCAGGCATGCCTGGCGCAAATCCTCGGTCCTTGGGTGGTGCAGGATGGCGTCATGGGCCCGAACACCGTGCGCGCCCTCCGCGCTTTCCAGGAGAGCCACGGGTTGCCCCTCACAGGGGTGCTGGACGAAGATACGGCCCACGCCCTGCACACGGCCTGCGGCCGTTAGCTCAATGCTGCTGCTCGCGCTGCCGGTCGGCCGCCCGCCGCATCTGCAGCGCGCGATCGGTAATCCCCAACTTGCTGGCGGCCCGCTGCAGATTGCCTTGCTCCGAGCGGACCGCCATCCGAATCGCCGTATCCGCCGTGACGCGATTGATCTCCGTGAGGCTGGTACCAGTTGCCAGCGCGTTGGAGATCGAGCGCTCCAGTTCCTCATCCGGCCACGCACGATCAATGTCCCCATTGGGTGGACGATCCTCGTCAGGAATGTCGCCCGCGGTGATCGGACCCTGACCGGCGTGACGATACGCGATCCGCTCGATGAGTTGCCGCAGTTCCCTGATGTTGCCGTTGTAAACGCGGTTGAGCAGATATTCGCTGACCGCGTTATCGAATCCCGAGATACTGCCGGGAAGATAGCTGGCCAGAAAATGGCGGGCCAGCAGGAGGATGTCTTCCTTCCGTTCGGCGAGCGGCAGCGTGCGGAAAACGCAGCCCGCGATGCGATAGTAAAGGTCGAGGCGAAACTGGCCGCGTTGGACCAGATCCTCCAGGTTCCGATTGGTCGCGCAGACCAGCCGGAAATTCGTCTTCTGCCAGACGTTGCCACCCACACGTTTGTAAGTCTTCTCCTGGATCGCGCGCAGTAGCTGCGCCTGTAAGCCGAGCGGAATTTCGCCGATCTCGTCCAGCAGCAAGGTGGCGCCGTCGGCCATCGCGAACGCACCCTCCCTCTGCATGTGGGCGCCAGTGAACGCGCCCCGCTCGTGTCCGAAGAATTCGCTGCCCGAGAGTTCCGGCACGAGCGAGCCGCAATCCACCGTCACGAGTTCCTTGCGGAATCGACTCGTGCCTGGGGCGCCGGCGCCTGCCGCGCTGATCAGCTTCGCGAGCAGTTCCTTTCCCGTTCCGCTCTCCCCGATGAGCAGAACCGGCATAGTAGAGAAGCGTCCCGCTTCCACCACCTTTCGAATCAACACCCGCCATGCCGAACTCTCGCCGATCAGCGCTTCCTGGGAGACCGCCTGCGCCGCGAAATCGTCCACCTCGGTCCAGCGCTGTAGCTTTGCGATTACCTGCGCTCCCGCGCTGGGATCGCTCCACTTCACCAGATCTGAAGCACCGGCATGCAACAGACGCCAGGTTAGACTAGGATCCGCCGGCTGTGTAGAAACGGAAACCAGCAGGACACGCCTGTGCGGATCGCGGCGAACTTCATGCAGCATCGAGAAGAGAGAATCGTCGGCCTTCTCAAAGCCAATGACCCCATACGCTATCGAAGGGTCATCCTGAACGCTCACACCACCAGCGTCCAATGCCGCCCGAAGCTGAGCTTCGAACGACCCCGGGCACTGACAGCTTCGGAACCAAGCCTTCAGTTGCACTAAGAGGCTTTCCCATGCCGAAGTGAGAGCCTCACATCGGCCGGCGCAGTTACGAGTGTAAATTTCGGCTAAAATCGGGAGGGCTGCAAAGCTAACCCGGCCAGACCCGATTCAACACGCTTAAGCGAATTCATAATCAGCGAAGGTAAACCCGAGTGGATGAAAGCGCGCCGTGCGTACTGAGTGTGGGGATGTCCGTGGTGCACAGTCTCTCACTGCATCCCAGTTTGCCTTCGTGCGGAATAGTGGCTTGGAACCTATTTACGTTTCAAGTCTGAGCCCACAAACTCAAAGCCTCAGCCAAAACTGTGGTCAGTTCAGGACTACCTTTTGATCCTCGAACCAATGATGTAAGATGTGCGGAAATGTCGGTGGATCGATGGCAACGCATCGAATCGTTGTTCGAGACGGCAGCCAAACTGCCTCCAGAGCAGTGGGAGCCTTTTCTTCGGGAACAGTGTCCGCAAGACGACGATCTGTGCTGGCATGTTCTCGATTTGTTACGCGACGATGACCGGGGCGACACCATCTCTAACATCGTTCGCGAGGCGGCCATCTCCCTGGTGTCGCAGGGCAACCGGACAGACCAGCACCTCGGACCGTATCGAATTCTGCGTCCGATCGGGAAGGGCGGCATGGGAGCCGTATTCCTGGCTGTCCGTGACGACGATCAGTACCGCAAGGAAGTGGCCATCAAGACCCTGCGCTTCGAAGCAACGGACAGCTCGACGTTGAACCGCTTCCGGCATGAGCGCCAGGTACTGGCCGGACTCGAGCATCCAAATATCGCACGCCTGTTGGACGGCGGCACAGCGGAGTCGGGACTGCCCTACATCGTGATGGAGTACATCGCGGGAGTTCCGGTCACGCAGTACTGCCGCGAGAGAGGTCTCTCGATTGAAGCGCGCGTGGAGTTGTTCCGGCAGGTCTGCGACGGCGTGCAATACGCACACCAGCGGCTCGTCGTGCACCGCGACATCAAGCCGGAGAACATCCTGGTCACGGAAGAAGGCGTGCCCAAGCTGGTCGATTTCGGGATCGCCAAATTGCTGGATCCCACTGAGGGCGCGGACGTCGACACGCGCACCATGACCGGCCTTCGACTGATGACCCCGGCCTATGCCAGCCCCGAGCAGATTCTCGGCCAGCCCGTGTCCACTGCCACCGATGTCTATTCGCTCGGCGCGGTGCTGTACGAACTGCTGACGGGAACCCGGGCGCACGTACTGAAAACCGCGGATGCCGTGGAAGCGGTGCGCATTATCTGTGAATCGCCCGTTAAGCCTCCCAGCACGGTTGGGCTTCGCGGTCTGCGTGGGGATCTAGACAACATTGTGCTCAAGGCAATGCAAAGGGAATCAACCCGCCGGTACCAGTCGGCTGGCCAATTCTCCGAGGACCTCGGCAGGTTCCTGCGCGGTCTCCCGGTATCGGCGCAGCCCGACTCGATCTTTTACCGCACGCGAAAATACGTGCGCCGCCATTGGCTCGGAGTGTCTGCGCTCGCCGCCGTGGCGATCTCGCTATCCGGCGGCGCCATCGCTGCGTTGTACCAGGCGCGTCTTGCGCAGGAGCGCTTCCTGCAGGTCCGCAAGCTGGCGAACCGGGTTCTGTTCGATTTCGACGACCGTATCCGTACCCTTCCCGGCTCCGTTCCCGCCCGCGAGTTGCTGGTGCAGACCGCCCTCGAGTACCTCGACAATCTATCCCGCAGCGCGCACTCCGATCCGGGATTGCAGTGGGAATTGGCGAAAGCCTACGAGAAGGTGGGCGACGTACAGGGATCTCCGACGACGCCCAGCCTGGGCCGCTCCCAAAGCGCCGCGGATTCGTACCGGAAAGCGCTGGCGATTCAAGAGGACCTGCTACGCCGCGGGTACCTCGATGCCGCGCAGCGCGAGTCATTCGTGCAAGGCTATCTCAGGTTAGCGGCGATCTACGTCCAGGCCGGTACCGGACCGGACGCAGTAGCCGCAGCCAAACGCGGCATCGACCACGCCGCGGGTCTTTCCAATACCATCCTGCTCAGAGGATACGCCACATTGGCTCACAGCCAGTGGTTCAACGGCCAACCGCTGGAGGCCATCGAGACAGCCAAGACCGTCCTGCCTGTGTATGCGCAACTGGTGAGCGCAGAGAAAGGATGGTCGGAATCCCATGCATTCCTGGCCAGTTTGGACCTGACCGCGGGAAGGGCCGCCGCACGCGTCGCGCGCTTCGAACAGGCGTCGGATTTCTTCCAGCAGGGCATTGCCATTATCGAACCGCATCTTGCCGACGGAACATTCGACCCCGTGAGTGGCCGGTCCCTGGTCCTGCTGTACCACGCCGCCGGCGATATTCTTGGGGCTACCGATCGCTTCACGCTGGGCCGTCCGCGCGAAGCGGAACCGTACTACCGGAAAGCTCTCGCTCTGGCGGAGCGGTTGGCGGCGTCCGATTCCGGCAACGCCACCCTACGTCTCGAGGTGGCGCGGTCCGCGGGCAAGCTGGCTTCCGTGCTCGACACCGTAAAACCCGACGAGGCGATTCGCCTTTACGAGACGGCCCAACGCACTGCCGAGGCGCTCCTTCCCGAAGGCCGCGACCGCCGCGAGATGGTGGCCGCCGCGCACGCCAGCATCGCCGTTCCTCTGGCTCACCTGGGACGTGTGGAAGAAGCCCGGGCACGTTGCCATGCTGCGATCGCGATCTACGATGAGGAGCAGGCGCGCCACCCTGCCCTGCTCACTGGACTCAACAACCTTTCCGATGCCTGGAAAAGCTGTGGCGACATCGAACAGGAACATCAAGCGAACATCGCAATCGCGCACTACCGGAAGGCGCTCGATTATGCGGAAAAAGCCGCTGTCTTAGCTCCGCGCGATTTTGCCGTCGCATTCCGCCAGCACTCCGCCATGGAGGCGCTGGCCGGCGCCTTGGCAGCCAGCGAGTCGAATGCCGAGGAAGTCGCCGAATTGCGCCGGCGCCTGATGGATCTCTGGAACAAATGGGACGGGCTCCAGCCGCAATCGCCGTTCATTCAGGAACATCTCCGGCGCGCGAAACTGCCAGCGGCTCCGCGATAGATGCCGAACGGCGCAACAGGAAAACGATTGCGAATGCGCGCTGCGCACGGCAGGCACCCGTCTGAGTCAGACGGGTGCGCCTTAGCAGTTTCAACAACTTACAAGGAATTTCCGTCGGACTCCGACGGAATTGCCCCGAAAGGGACCTCTCCTCGCCGGCCGCATGCTCGCGTGTCACGCAATCCCGATTTGAGTACGAGCAGCTCCTGACCCAAGTCAGTATCCCGGTGACTCGGCTTTACCGCCGCCAGGGAACCGCTTACGGTTGGGCCTGGTGCGGTGCTGCGATCACTGAAATTGCAGCGACACCGCGTTGCTGACAACACCATCCGCCTGCAAGCGTAGGGATTGCGTGCCGCTTAGCGTTACTGGGCCCTTCAGGTGGAGGTTGATCTGATCCAATCCCTGGTATTGTCCCTGCGCACCCGCATAGACAACCTCGAGCGGCATGGATCCCAGGGTTGCGGAGATGACCTTTCCGTTCCTTACTCCGGTTCCGTAGAGAACGATATAGAAGTCCGTGAGGCCGTCAGGAACTGTAATCGGCACGACGCTGCATCCCGAGCCCGTGCACTGGTAGGGAGGAAGGGAAACGGTGCTGCCATCATTCAACACGCCCGTCACGGTCGCAAGCGGCACGCCGGTTCCGTCCCCCTTCAACGTAAAGATCCCTGGAGACACTGGCGTGATCAGGACCTCAGTGGAAGCTAATCCCACAGTTAGGGTGTGTCGTCCTGTTTCGAGGTTCGCTGGCACCGCGAAATTGATCTGGCCGGGAGAGACGAACCACAGCGGACATGCCTCGCCCGTCACTGTGACCGTCGCCCCGCCGAGTGTCGTCGGAAAGGTGCCGCCGCTTGGTTGCGAAGTGCCAGCACTCAAATTCGATCCGAAGATTGTGGCAAGCGATCCTGCCGCCAAGGATGCGGGCGCATAGCTCGCGGCATTCACAACACCCAGCGGCGCAATGGTTGCGCCGTTGCAGTTCGCCGGCAACACGGTGACCCTGCCACTGGCCAACGGACCTGCCCCGGCGGTGCCAGGCGCTTGCACCAGAAAAATCACGCTCCCGTCGGTAATCCCGGACAACACCGTACTCCCGCTGGGCCCAAACTGCCCAAGCATGGCGCCGGACGGCGAGTTCAAGTGCAGTTCTACGTTGTTTGGGGCAGACCATGCCACGCCAATCTGGGCAGATTGGCTGCCGCACGTCGAAGCGTTCAGCGGGGAGAGTGCAAACAGTGTGCTGCCCGAATCCTGATACACCGAGTGAATCTGACCGTTGTTCAGCGAGAGCACTGCGCCGCGCAGACTTGGATCCGCGTTCGCGTCTGCCGTCACCTGAACTGTCCCGTCACCCGCGCCTGAGCTGCCGGACAGGATCCGCATCCAGGGTGCTGAGGAGGCCACCTGCCACGTGCAGGCTGAGGCGGTCCCGTTAACACCGACTGAAAAGCTCGATTGGATGGAGCCAAAGTGAGTAGATGGAGTGGCAAATGCAGGTGCGCAAACCAGCCCGGCTTGCGTGACGGTGAGGACTTGGCCACCCAAAGTTGCGTTACAGGCCGTGCCTTGCAGAATCAGGTTTCCAGATCGTGGTCCACCGATATTGTCCGTGACGGAATACTGTAGCGGAACTCCCGCAGGCAGCACGTTCGAACCCGCCACCGTAAGCCACGGGCTGTCGGACTCAACGAAGGCGCCGCAGTTGGAGCCAATGGTTGATAGAGGAACGCTGTAGGTGCCTGCTCGAAACGAAATGCTGTCTGCAGAACGGGGGAATCCGATCTGCGGCGAGGAAGCTGAGTATTGGAAACCGCTGATCACAATCTCTTGAATCGTTGGCACGCTGGGAGCCTGCCCGGCACCAACGTAAAAATTCAAGTGCAGATGCACGTCCCCCGGAGTAGGCACGGGAGATACGGCATTGGTAAAAGTCCACTGGCTAATGAGGCTCCCGGTAGTGCTGGCTGAGGAAGAGAATCCGACTTGAGGCGCGGACCACGAAACCACATGGGTCGAGGGCACAGAGGGGCTCATCACGAAGTGTTGAATGTTGTTCGGTCCATTGTATGGCTGCACCACGTACTGCGCATTTGGGGTGGCGGCCGCATTTCCCCAGCGGCTGAATTCGATATCCCACTCCCGATTGTTTAAGTCACCGGCCTGAGCGTCCCAGGTGAAAAGGCCCAATGTCACATTCCGATCGAGGTTGCTGAGTTGCGAATTAATGGTGAATCGGTAGCTTCCATAGCCGACCGACTCCTTTGTGTAGATCTCCGCCGCACACCACGAACCACCGCATGGTGAGATTCGCAGGTGGAGTTGGCCGGAGGAGTCCACAAAAGCGTTGTCCTTCACGAAGAATTGAGGTCCCGGATAGACTTGGACGGGAGCATCCTTCACGTACCAATTCAGACCTGCAAACGAGATCGTTGAATACCCTGGCAATCGCGGATACGTGGCCGTCGCGATGGCGTTGTGCTGAATGACAAATGGAACTGTAGAGGTGCCTGTTCCACTGCAACTTCCGGCCAGGCTGGAAGGCACGAGGTATGCCGTGAAGCGGGTCGCCGCGCGGAACAGGACGTTCGGAGTCACGTTGACCGAGAACTGCCCGCCTTGCACACTGACCGGACTGCAAGTCCCGGGTAGACCCGCCCAACCCATATCGGGAACGAATGCAAACAGGTAGAGACTCAATGACTGAGAACCCACACCGCTGACAATCCCGGTAACCTGACCGTCTTGACCCCAGGCCGGTATGACAGTGATGGAAATAGCCGGCTGCACGGTCTGAGAACCGAGCTCGAGAACGGCGAGTGCAGCAATCGAAGCGAGTACAAGAGTTGTCTCACGTCTCATATGGCGTTCACCAGGCTTGCCCGCGATCACATCGCATCGGGATTGCAATCTGATCTGTATTTATAATCACAGTTCAGTATCGATTGTACATCTTGTCACACTTGTTGAAAGAGAGATTTCCGAGCTTTTTATCGCCGGCGATTTCAGCCTTCGTGTCCATACCGGCGTCACACCCTTACAACGATCGCTTTTCGTCTCGTGCGCTACCTCTCCTCGCACGCGCTAACTCCCAAATGATGTAGCCTGATTTCGTGAAGGAAGAAGCCGCTGAAATCGTCTCTATTGCGGGCCGCGAGGTCCGCGTGACGCACCCCGACAAGCCTTACTTTTCCAGCGGGATTAAGCTATCGAAGCTGGAATTGGTGCGCTACTACCTCTCAGTCGCCGAGGGCGCACTGGCGGGCATCCGGGACCGTCCGGTGGTTCTCAAACGATTCGTCAACGGCGCCGAAGGCGAGGCCTTCTACCAGAAGCGCGCGCCCTCCGATCGCCCGCAGTGGCTGCGCACGGTCACCTTGTCGTTCCCATCGGGCCGCACTGCGGAAGAGGTTGTGGTGGACGATGCCGCCGGACTGGTCTGGATCGCCAACCTGGGCTGCATCGAACTGCATCCTCATCCGGTGCGGTCGGGCGACCTCGACCATCCCGACGAGTTGCGCATCGACCTCGATCCCGGGCCCGGCGTCCCATGGACGGACGTGCGGAAAGTCGCCGTCGAGGTCAAAGCGCTGCTGGACGAGGTGGGCTTGCGCGGATGGCCCAAGACCAGCGGCTCGCGCGGCATTCACATCAACGTGCGCATCCAGCCTCGTTGGACGTTCCAGGAAGTGCGCCGCGCGGCCATCGCCGTCTCCCGCGAGATCGAGCGGCGGGCGCCCTCGCTGGCCAGCTCCAAATGGTGGAAGGAGGAGCGTCACGGCGTCTTCCTCGATTACAACCAGAATGCGAAAGACCGCACCACCTGCTCAGCCTATTCGGTGAGGCCGCTTCCCGATGCGCGCGTCTCGACGCCTCTGCGATGGGAGGAGGTCGCCGATTGCGACCCGGCCGATTTCACGGTGCTCACAGTCCCCAGGCGATTCGCCGAAATCGGCGACCCCAACGCAGAAATGGATGCGGCAGCGGGCTCTCTGGAGCGCTTGCTCGAAATGGCGGATCGTGACGAGGCCGCGGGTTTAGGCGATGCGCCCTGGCCTCCGCACTTCCGCAAGATGGAAGGCGAAGCGCCGCGCGTGGCGCCGTCCCGAGCCAAGGCAGCGGCCAAGAAGGCTCCGCGCGCCAAGATGCCGCTGATCGTAGTGGCCAATTCGCCGGACAAAAACGCCGCACTTGCGGGACTGGAGCGATGGAAGGCCAGGCACGCAGAAGCCGCCGGCCTGCTCGCTGTGGACGACGTTCTCGTGGATTCGATGCGGGGCAGATCATCCACCTGGACACGGATCCGCGTGAATCTCCGGCACGTGCCCGAAGATCTGCGCCCGCCTCAGGAGACACCGGATCCGGATGACGATCCCACGCGGGAATGGCGATTGAAGTGGGCTTCGAAGAAGAAGGCTTGAGTGGATAGCACCAGCCGCGCGCGTAAGCAAGCGATGCACGAGTCAGAGGCCGGAGACGCTCCCTCACGGTCGCGGCTCGTTGCCTACGCTCGGCGCGATACCTGTGCTTGCGAGCCGCGCGCGTAAGCAAGCGATCACGAATCGGAGGGTGAGAGGCGCTCCCTCGCGGTCGCGGCTCGTTGCCTACGCTCGGCGCGATGGGTGCGCTTGCGAGCCGCGCGCGTAAGCAAGCGATCACGAATCAGAGAGTGAGAGGCGCTCCCTCACGGTCGCGGCTCGTTGCCTACGTTTCGCGCGATACGCAAGCGATGCACGAATCAGAGGGTGAGAGGCGCTCCCTCACGGTCGCGGCTCGTTGCCTACGCTCGGCGCGATACCTGTGCTTGCGAGCCGCGCGCGTAAGCAAGCGATGCACGAATCAGAGAGTGAGAGGCGCTCCCTCACGGTCGCGGCTCGTTCCCTACGCTCGGCGCGATACGTGTGCTTGCGAGCCGCGCGTAAGCAAGCGATCAATAATCAGGAGGGCGGAGACGCTCCCTCACGGTCGCGGCTCGTTGCCTACGCTCGGCGCAATACGCAAGCGATCACGAATCAGAGAGTGAGAGACGCTCCCTCACGGTCGCGGCGCGTAACTACGCTCGGCGGATACGCAAGCGATCACGAATCGGAGGGTGAGAGGCGCTCCCTCACGATCGTGGCACTAAAATTAGCGACCAGCGGCGAAAATCGCCTTCAACTCATGCGGAGGCACGACCTCCAATTGCGCGTAGGTGCAATCGGCAGGCTTCTTGTCCGTGCGCCATCGGCGAAAGTGCGCCATGTGGCGGAAGCGGGGACCCTGCATGTGCTCGTAGGCGACTTCGGCAACCAGTTCGGCACGGATCGGCTCCCACGAGAGGTCCTTGCCCTGGCTCCAACGGCTCTGCCCGCCGGGCAGCCGATGCATTCCTTCGGATTGACCATAAGCGGCCCACTCTTTCCACGGGTGGCCGTCGAGGGCGTTCTCGCGGTATGGCACGAAAAACTCCGCCAATTCGCGGCGCTTCTCCTGTGTAAAGCTGGCGCAGACGCCGACGTGCTGCAGGCCACCGGCATCGTCAAAGAGTCCGAGCAGCAGCGAGCCGACTTCGGTCTTCGGCCCCTGCTTATACCAGCGGAATCCCGCCACCACGCAGTCGCAATCGCGCTCATGCTTGACCTTGAGCATGACGCGCTTGTCGGGTTGGTAGGTGACCGAGAGCGGCTTGGCCATGACGCCATCGAGCCCCGCGCCTTCGAAGCGGTGGAACCAGTCCTGCGCCACGGCAGGATCCTCGGTGGCAGGCGTGATGTGGATCGGCGGCTCGGCGGAAGCGAGTAGCGAGGCCAGTTCGGCGCGGCGCCTCTGGAACGGCTCCTCGCGCAAATCCCGATCGCCCACGCAGAGCAGATCGAAGAAAACCACGGAGGCCGGAATCTGTTTGGAGAGCATTTTCACGCGCGAGGCGGCGGGATGCAGGCGGAGCTGTAGCGCTTCGAAATCGAGACCGCTCTCCTTGGCGATGACGATTTCGCCATCGAGCACGCATCGCTCCGGCAGTGCCCCACAGAGCGGGTCGAGCAGTTCGGGAAAATAGCGCTGCAGGGGCTTGTCGTCGCGGCTCTGGATCAGGATCTCGCCGCCATCGCGGAAGATGAGTGCGCGAAAGCCATCCCATTTGGGCTCGAAGATCCAGCTTCCGGAGGACGGCAACTCGCCCACCCGTTTGGCGAGCATCGGCAAGACTGGCGGGTTGACGGGAAGATTCACGCCCCATGGTACACCGCCCGCGCCCTTCAGATGAGTGGAGTCGCAGGAGAATTGGCCCCTGTCACTCGTACCGCAACGCGTTCATTGGATAGATGTGTAGGCCAGCAGCCCGTAGAGGCCGAGCGCTGCCAGCAGAAGGGCCGTGCAATGGCTGCATTCAGCCTGGGTAGACGTTCAACCGCGCTATCTGTCAGGCATGCGACACTAGAAATAGCAGCCGGAATCGGAACATGGCAACCACGAAGTCGCAGACTCTCTCCGAGCGGCAGATCCGCCTGATCGGCAAAGCATTGGCCGACCCTCGTCGCCACGAAATCCTAAAACAGGTGGGCGCGTCCCAGGAAGGGATCGCTTGCCAGGATGTGCGCGAGTGCCAGTCTGTAACGGCGCCCACACTTTCTCACCATCTGAAGGAACTCGAAACCGCCGGGCTCATTCGCATTGAACGCGAAGGCCGCTTCGCTCATCTATGCCTGCAGCGGGACGTGTGGCGAGCTTACCTCGACTATCTCGCAACCATCTGAGCCCACAATTTTGAAGCGTCCTCGCGGGTCGCGCCATCAATTAGATGGTTATCGAAATATCGAACGACCAAAAGGGAGGCAAAATGGGCAAGCTGAACAATAAAGTCGCGGTGGTGACCGGTGCGTCTAAGGGGATAGGCGCGGGAATCGCCAAGAGTTTGGCGGCAGAGGGCGCGAGCGTCGTGGTCAACTACGCCTCGAGCAAGGAAGGCGCGGACCGGGTGGTCGCGGAGATCCAAAAGGCCGGCGGAAAAGCGATCGCGGTGCATGGCGACGTGAGCAAGGCCGCCGACGTGAAACAGATTTTCGACGCCACCGAGAAGGCGTACGGGCGCTTGGATGTCCTGGTGAACAACGCCGCGATCTATCAGTTCTCGCCGCTCGAGGCGATCACCGAGGACCACTACTACCGACAGTTCGACATCAACGTAAAGGGCCTGATTTTCGCGTCGCAGGAGGCGGTGAAACACTTCGGCAGCGAGGGTGGAAGCATCATCAACATCGGCTCGAACGCGACCCAGTTAACCCCGCCCAGCACCACCGTGTACACCGCGACCAAAGGCGCCGTGGATGCGGTCACGCGGGTACTTGCGAAGGAACTGGGTCCGAAAAAGATTCGCGTGAACTCGATTAATCCGGGTCCGGTGGAGACGGAGGGCTTCCGATCGTCGGGCATCACGGGAAGCGATTTCCTGGATCAGATGGTGGCGAAGACTCCGCTCGGCCGCGTCGCCCAGCCGGAAGATATCGCGCCGGTCGCAGTGTTTCTGGCATCGTCAGACTCCGGTTGGGTCACCGGGGAGACGCTGGCAGCCTCCGGCGGATTGCGGTAAGGGCGCGTTCTATGGCCGTTCCACTGCCAACTCCGATACAGTGGAACGAGCCATGCCCGTTGCGTTCAGCGATCTTGTGAAGAATACGCTGTTGGTGGTCGGAGCGCTGTTTCCGATCGTGAACCCTATAGGCAACACGCCGATTTTCCTGACGCTCACAAAGGGACTCTCGACCCGCGGGCGCGCGGTTTTGGCGAGGATGATTGCCATTGACGGGCTGATTCTGATCCTGACTTCAATCTTCGTCGGGACCTACATTCTGGCCTTCTTCGGCATCTCCTTGCCGGTAGTGCAGGTCGGCGGCGGACTGGTGGTCATCTCTACGGGATGGTCGCTGCTCCGCCAGCCCAACGACGAGACCTCCGATAAGGACGGAAGTACCGAGTGCCATGAGGCAGACTACACACGGCAGGCGTTCTATCCGCTCACGCTGCCGCTCACGGTGGGGCCGGGCTCGATCTCGGTTGCGATTACGGTCGGCGCCAATCGCCCTGAGGGCACCGTGGCGCATTGGCCGCTGATCGGAGGAATGGTGTTGGGATCGTTCCTGATCGCGGTTGCCATCTACTTGAGTTATCGATTTGCGGAACGCATCGGACGGACCCTGGGCGACTCGGCGATGAACGTGATTATCCGGCTGTCTTCGTTCATTCTGGTCTGCATCGGCGTGCAGATTCTCTGGAACGGCATGAGCGCCCTGTTGCGGACAGTCGCACACTGAGGCGTGCGCTTATTCGGCCCGCAACGCCTGCAGCGGGTCGACCAGTGACGCGCGGCGTGCAGGAACCAGGTTCGCCGCCATCGCAGCGAGGGTGAGTATCACGATGACACCTGTGTATGTCCACGCATCGTGCGGATTGATTCCCGCGAGCAGGCTGCCCATCAGTCTTGTAATGTGCCAGGAAGCCGCTACTCCGAGAGCCAGGCCGATTGTCAGAAGCACCAGCCCCTGGCATAGCACCTGGATCATCATTTGCCGCGGTTCCGCGCCCAGGGCCATACGGATGCCGATCTCGCGAGTGCGCTGCGCCACCGCATAGGAAACTACTCCGTACACACCGGCCACCGCCATCACCACCGCAATCCCGGCAAAGACCTCGAAGAGCCATGAGTAAGAACGGCGCAACCACAACGAGCGATCGAGCAGATCCTGCATGGTGTGCACGTCGAAGATGGCAATGGAGGGGTCGGTCTGGCGCATGGCCTCGCGGGCAACCGAGACCAGGGCTGCCGTTTCCATCCGGCCGCGCACGGCGATGGTCAGATAGGGGAACGATTTCGGCGAGAGCGGCAGGAATGCTTCGGGGCTAACGGGCCGTTCGAGGCCGTCGTGGCGAATATCGCGCACCATGCCGATCACCGTCAGCCATTGATTCGGGCGATAACTCACCCGCTTCCCAACCGGGTCCGCGCCCGCGAGATATACCTTTGCGAAAGTCTCGTTGACCATGATCACACTGGTATTGGTGGCGTCGCGCTCGTCGAAGTCCCGGCCGGCGAGCAGCGGAATTCCCAAGGTGCGGAAATAATCTGGTGATACCGTCCGCATCCCCACTCCCCGTACGGCTTCTTCCGCATTCGCCACATTACCTTCCACCTGGAACTGCGCCCCTTTCAGATCGCCATGCCCGAGCACGCCGGGCCCCAGAGGAATCGTGGAGGTCACTCCGGCCGACTCGATTCCCGGCGTGGATCGCAGTCGCTGCAACAGTTCCTGGCAGATCCGGAATCGCGTCTCGGCATTGAGGACAGGAGGATCGATCCAAAACGTCAGCACATTGTCGACGCGAAAACCCGGTTCGACACTCGTCACGCGATGAAACGCGCGCACGAGTAGCGCACCCGTTGTCAACAGGACCAGCGCAATCGCGATTTCGGCGACCACCAGAACGTCCAGCCAGCGACGTCCGCCGCCGGAAAGAGAGGACCTCGGCGCGGCACCCGCCAGGAAGCCCCAGACGTCGGCCTTCGAAGCGTGTAGAGCCGGCGCTGTGCCCGAAATCAATGTGGTGAGCACTGCCACCACCACCGCGAACAAAACGAATCGCCCGTCAAGACGGAAATCCACCCATTGAGGTAACACATCCGGCATCAGCGACAGCATGGCCCGCAGCGCGATCCAACCGAGCGTCACTCCCACCAGCGCCGCAGCGCCGGCCAACAATGCGCTTTCCGACAACAACTGCCGCATCACCCGGCGTCGCGGCGCGCCTAACGCAGTGCGCACCGCAATCTCCCGCGAACGCGTCGCGCTCCGCGCCATCGTCAACCCCATCACGTTTAGGCAGGCGATCAGCAGAACGAAGCTCGCGGCGCCGAGCAGGAACTGCGTTACCTTGCGGTAGCTGCCGAGATAATATTCGCGCAACGGCGTGACCACTGGCCGGGTGGTTCGATTATTCGGCTGGACCTCAGCCTGGTTCTGATGGATACGGGCCAGTTCCGCTTTCCCCTGTTCCACGCGAACTCCAGGATTCAAACGCCCGATGCCGTCCAACACGTAGGCCTTGCTATTGAGGTCGTGGCCTAGCGGAACCCACAGGTCGGCGACCGGGAAAACGGCCGTCTTCGGTAGGACGCCGATCACGGTATACGGCAGCGTGTCGAGTTGTAGGGTCTTTCCCACGACGTCCGGAGCACCGCCGAACTGGCGCTGCCAGAATCCGTAAGTCAACAGCGCCACACGATGGCCTGATGGAGTGCAGCAGGGCGGCCCGTCGCGATCCTCTTCGGGTGCGATCTCACGCCCGAGAATCGGCCGGATTCCAAGCGTGCGCGCCACATTGTAGGTCACACCCGCTACATTCAGGCGCACCGTTTCCCCATATCCTGTGAGATAGAAGCCATCGATGCGGAATGCGGCCAAGTCGGAGAAGGTAGTGTTTTCGCGGCGCCACGCAGCCAGATCCGGAAAACTGATGCCGGCATAGCTCATGTTCCGGCTGGGCACTGACTCGTGCAGGTAAACCAGACGTTCCGCCGACGGATACGGCAACGATCGCAAGAACAACGCGTCGAAGATACTGAAAACCGCGGTACTCGCGGCGACACCGAGCGAGAGCGAGAGAATCGCCATCGCAGTGGAGGCCGGGTTCTTGTACAGCACGCGAAATCCGTAGCTCAGATCCTGGAGCAAGGCCTCAATTCCCGAGCGCTTCCAGCAACCGCCGGATCTTGGTTTCGAGGTCCGCCGGTGGATGCAGTTCCAACGCAGCGTGAAGTTGCTCCGACGCCGCGGTCCGGTCTCCCTTTTGCTGGAACGCCATGGCGAGATGGTAGCGATGTTCGGGTTGTGCGGGCTCCTTCTGCACAAGGTTCCGATACGCCAGGATGGCGTCTTCCGTTCGAGCCATCTTCAGATCGATCCAGCCAAGGGTGTCGGATACCTCGGTGAGATTGGGCAGGAGCGCGTGCGCGCGTTGCGCCAGGTCCAACGCTTCGTCAAGGTCCCCATGATTCTCGCATAGCAGGTAGGCGAGATTATTCAGGGCGATGGCGTTTTCCGGGTCGCGCTCAATCGCTGATCGGTAGGCGCTTTCGGCTTCCGACCGCTTCCCGGCAGAATCCAGTGCCATAGCCAGGGTTGTACGCGCCAGTGCATTCTCCGGTAGTAATTTGACGGCCTCTCGGAGATTCGTAATGGCGGCTTCGAGATCACCCTTGCGCCTGTAGGTCTCGCCAATTTGCAGGTGCAATTTGCCGGCTTCCGCGGACTGCGGGTCGGCCTGGGCCAGTAATGCTTCAAACGCCGCGATGCTCTCGTCGAAACGTCCGGCACGTACAGCTGTGTTGGCAAGAAGGTTGCGGATGTCCGCGCGCGCCGGATATTTTTCAGCCTCCGCCCGCACCATTTGCAGGGCCTCGTCCATTTGGCCCTGCCTGATCATCCCCTCGGCCACACCACGCAAGCCAAGGATGTTGGACGGCTCCATCTGCCAGAACTTGCGAAAGCCCTGGATCGCCTCAGGGTAGCGCCCTTCTTCGAGAAACCTCGCGGCATCTCGAAACAGCGCGTCGGCTGAAGGCGCGGGCGATTGCGCAAGTTGTTGGGCATGCAAATAGCCGCTCGACACCGGAAGTGCCGACGTTGTTACAACGATCGCGCCCAGTAGCGCACGGACCAGGCCCGCAATGCGACGATTCGGGCCCGCGGACAAAATATGGCCCATTCGACCCTCCAGGTTCGCTCCCTTGATCTCGGCCTATCCGCCCGCTCCGGCGAACGACGTGCGGCAGACTTTCAGAATACCCGTTCACTGAGACCTCGGCACGATCCACTTACGCCAACAGCGGGTGAACGAGATGGTCGAGACGATAGCATGCGCGACCTCGCCCACGTCACCGTCGTACCCGGATCTGAGACAGACACACGAAGATTCCTTGCCGAGCGACGCCGCTATCGCCCAACCAGATTCCGCATCGCCGCTGCCCAGAATCGGAAGTAATGCGAGGATCGAGCCCTCGCCAAGCCACCGTGCGCAGCGGAATTCACGTATCGGAACGCCGCTCGCCGGCCACCCAGCAATGCGGTCACCAACAAACCGATGAAGAACGGAAACTCAATTCCCGCTGTTCGAAATGGGGGAACGCTGACGGCGGGAAGGTTTGACCGCGACCACTTCGCCGCCCTCTTTGGGGACGCTCGACCAGCGGCCGAGCGTATATTCCTGCCGGTATGCGGCGGACCGATTCCAGATCGTCACCTTGACGATTCCGCTGGAATCGCAAGTGTACTCCTCTTCCACCTCACAACCCGAACCCTCGCCAATGCGGCTGACGTCCGCGAGTGTCAGGCTGGGTGTCCCGCGCAGCTCGGGATCGAACGGGAATTGGATGTCGTCCCAAATCGTAAGGTCGCCGGATGGCTGTCCGCCTTCGCCGATGCGCGCTGCTTCCGCGTACCGGAAATGTCCGATATTGTGCACCGCCCGGTAAGCCCGGACCGCGCGTAGAGGTGGGGCACCGCGGCGCGGCAACTCCAGTCCTTTGGGAAAAATCGGATCGAACGTCACTTCGCGCCCATGATCGGCCTCGCGCCACACCCCAAAATGACGAGCGAAGCGATCGCGCAGCAGATAGCCAGAGCTGGCGTCGGCGCTGATGGCCAGGCCGATGGCCGTCGCCGACCGCATGTAGGCCGATCGCTTGACGGCACGCCCGAAACTCTCCTTGAGCACGCGCGCGACGGCGGGCAGTTCCGAACCGCCGCCGGTCACGTAGAGGGTCTCGATCGAACGGCCGGGATGCGCCTCGATCATCTCCGTCACCACTTCCGCGGTGCGCTCCGTCAGTGGCCGGCACCGCTCATAATAGGGCGCGACTCCGATCGAGACCTCACCCCAACCTTGGTGCGCGGTCTCCAGGTCGACGACAATGCGGCGCGTGTTGGGATTGAGCGCCTCCTTGCGCTCGCGGCACTCTTCCAGGAGGTGGAAGTACCCCGCGTCGGTAAGCGATTCGCGCTCATCGGCGCGACCCGCCGTCTCCAACGCGAGATCGGCGAGAATCTCGTCGAAGTCGTCTCCGCCCAGATCGGCGAGCCCGGCACTGGCTACCACCGTGTGCGTGTCGTCTTCGATTTCGACCAGGGATGCGTCGAAGGTGCCGCCGCCGAGATCGTAAACCAGAAGCCGCCGGAGTTGCCCCTTGCGCTGCGTCCGTTCGCGATGGCCGTACTCCACACTGGCCGCCGAGGGTTCGTTCAGCATCCCCAGCACGTGAAAACCAGCGGCGCGAAAAGCCTCCGCCGTAAGGAATCGCTGATTGGTATTGGCATTCGCCGGAACACCGATCATTACCTCAAGAGGTTCGGCACGATCCAACGACAGCGTACTGCTCTGGCGTAATTGCTGGCGAAATGCGGAGAGCAGTTCGGTGGCCAGCTCGAGCACCGGCATCGATCGTCCCGCCAGGTCGAGGTGGGTGGTGGGGCCGGCCCCTTTGAGCAGGCGCTTGATCGACCGCAACGCAGTCCACCCCGGCTCGCCTTGTACTGCCCACGCACTCCAGCCGAAGCGGCGCTCTTCCCCGCGAATCGCTACCAACGGCGGGAACCACTCGCGCATCTGTCCATCAGGCGATTCGAACGCGACCAGCGGGTAGTTTCCACGATCTACCGCCGCAGCCACGATACGGGTGGTGCCGAAATCGATTCCCAGTTTCACCGGCGTACCATCTGTACATTTTAACGCCGCTGTAGCACTCCCAGCAGAGTTTCAATGCCCCTTCACCACCAGCTCGAAGCCGCCGATCACGGTCCGGCCCGGCATCGCTACTCCCAGAATTTCCTGGTATTGGGTGCTGCTGACATTCGACACCTGCAGGAAGGGATGCACGCGCCCGCGCGTCATCGCCGCGTACAGATCGAGCAGGGCGTATGGGTCGCGCGCACGGCGGTCGAGAACTCCCAGGCGTGTCCGAAATACCCAGTTGCTTCGCACAGTTCCCTGCCACGCGACCACGCCCGAATGCACCGGGTAATTGAAAGTGTACTTGGTGGCGTCCACCGGCACGGTGTCTTGCGCTCCGCGCAGACCGGTGTACCGGAAGTCGATAGTTTGACCGGATGCCGGCATCCAGCGCAGGGATGCTTCGACGCCGGTGAAATCGAGATTGTCGATGTTCACGGCTCGCCAGAGATCGGTGGGCGACGAACGCTCGTAGTCGATGCCATCGCGCTCGCGCCGTTGGAACACGGTCACCGCGCCGCGGACCCGGCTGCTGGGATTCCAGTCGACGCCGCCCTCATACGTCCCTTCACGTTCGGGACGAAGGTGTGGATTGCCCAGATTGGCGGGGTCCTGGTAGTAAAGATCCGTGTAGCTGGGAACGCGAAATCCGCGGCTGGCGGAGGCCCGCAGCTTCCAGTGCTCCGACAACCACACACCGCCCGCAACCGTCGGACTGAATTCGGCGGAGAAGCTACGGTAGACCTCCTCGCGCGCGGAAAGGGAGAGCGAAAACCGCTTCAGTGCGCGAAAGTCGAGCGACGCGTACGCCGCACCACGGCTGCGTGCGTGATTTCCCAGATTGTTGCTCAGAATCGATTCATGCAGCGCCTCCACGCCGTAGGAGAGTGTAATGGAAGAGGCCAGCGACTGATGCCGCCGCAAATCAGCCTGGTAGCTCTCGTCGGAGTGGTGATTGGTGTAAACTTCCGGCTGATCCCGCAGCAGCACGAAGAGATCGCTGTGGCGCCGAAAGCTGAAGTTCGCCGACGTGTCGTTGCCAAGGGCCTGCTGAATTCCGGCGAACCACGTCTTGGTGTCTTCCCAGGAGTTGTAGGGTCCGTAGAACTGGTCGGCGCCAAACGGATGATCCATGTAGGCCAGCGTGACATTCGTTGCGCCGAGCGACGTATCGAGATGCGTGGAGGACGAGAACTGCAGATTGCGATAGTCGCGATCGGGAATGAATCCAGTGGAGAAGTCTCGCGCGAAGGTAAGCTGCTCGGAGATTTTACCGAAAGTGCCGGCAAGCGATCCTCGCTCCTGGTTGGTGCCGTAATTGCCCAGCGCGGTGCGCAGACGGAACTCCATGCCTTCGGGCGGTTCCGTGATGATGTTGATCACCCCGCCGCCCGCATCCGAGCCATACATCGTAGAGCCCGATCCGAGCATCACTTCCACCCTCGCCACCGAATCGAGGGGCACCGGAATGTCCATATTGTGGTGGCCGGACTGCGCATCGTTCAGCCGCATGCCGTTGAGCAGGACAAGAGTCTGGCCGAAGTTGGAACCGCGGATCGAGAGGTCGGTCTGGACGCCGTCGGGAGCCCGTTCCTGCAGGTCCAACGAAGGATCCTGCCGCAACAAATCGACGAGAGTGTTCAGGACGAGCGCATTCTGCCGCGCAGGCAGCACTCGTAACGACCGGTCGATCTCGTCGAGCGAGAGTGGTTCGAAGGTCCCCGTGACCACGATAGTTTCATGCTGTGGTGGTTGGGCCGAGGCCTGGAAGAATGCCACAAGAGACAAAAGCAGTATTTCGGAGCGCAAACGCCATTGTAGCGCTGCCGGCCCGACAGAATTGTGACAACTGCACAGGTCCCGGCAATCTACCGGATGACCGCTCTTTCGGATTCCTCGAAAGCCAAACTTCTGCCGTGGGGCGGAAGCGAGCGGAGCTGGCGCAATTCGGCGACGGCCTCATCCAACCGGTTTGAGGCCAATTCCACCTGACGTTCGATCGTGCGCAGGTATTCCATTCCAGGGCCGGACGAATCTCCTAGCAACAGGCTCAAGATGATTACGCTGGTCTCGATCGTGCTCAGCGGCTGACGAATATCGTGGACGACGTCTACCAAAATATCTTCGGTTTCTCGTGGTCTGTCTGGCGGATGCATTGTGGCAGGTTAAGCGACTGGGTCAGTATAGCTCAGGTCATTTCGGTTGGGAATCAGGTTGATATCGGAGTCACGACTCACTGTGCGGTTCCGCACAGCGTCACCTCCTCGAATTCAAACTCAGTAGGCGGTATTATTATTGATCTACCGCCATTGCGAGTCCTGGGAGATCCGGGACTCTCGATTCGATCGACACCAGCGGTGCAGACTCAACGCGGTTGCGGCCCTTTTCCTTGGCTCGATACAGGGCGACATCCGCCTCGCGGACGAGCGCGTCGCAGTCCAAAAGAAATGGAGGGCGGCGGCAGGCGACACCAATACTGCAGGTCACCGTGAAGGTCTGACCCGCAGCCACGTACGGCCCGGCTGCAACCGCATCCCGCACCCGTTCCGCTTGAGCGTGCGCCGCCTCACCTTCGCACGCCGGCTGTACAATCAGGAATTCCTCACCGCCATAGCGCCCAATGGCGTCATAACTTCTCACCACTGACCGCATGCGCTCGGTGGCTTCGCGGAGCACTGCATCTCCGGCCAGATGTCCATAGGTGTCGTTGATGTGCTTGAATCGATCCAGATCTGCCATCAAGAGCGACACCGGATGGCCCTCACGGCGCGATCGCGCGAGTTCGTTGCGTAACGATTGCAGAATCGCCGGACGATTCAGCAGACCGGTAAGGCTATCGTGGGTAGCTTGTACCCGAAGCGCCTCGCGAGCCATGAGCAATTGCTCTTGCAACTCTACGATGCGTCTGCCCGCGCGCAAGCGCACGCGCAATTCGTGGGCATTCACCGGTTTGGTGAGATAGTCGTCGGCGCCAGACTCCATGCCTGCCACCAGATCGTTCGATTCGGTGCGGGCAGTGAGGAGGAGAATGTAAATATATGGCTCGAGCGCTGCCGAGCGGATACGCCGGCACACTTCCACGCCATCCAGACCGGGCATCATCCAATCGAGAATCGCCAACCGGGCGGAGCCGGGCGACTGCAGGGCTTCCCACGCTTGGATGCCATCACGCGCCACGGTCACGTCGTATCCCCACTTGATCAACATGCTGCGCAGGACGGATTGAAAGACCGGATTATCTTCGGCGGCGAGTACCTTCATCTTCGGGATTCCCGAAGCGGATTCCAGGGCAGACGGAGTCGTGGCCTCCGCGGCCGCTCGGGCACCGTGATCTGGGTACAAATTTGCCTCCCGGTAAGCTTATCGGCAGGCAACTGCGAATCCTTTAGAGCGGCAGCAGGGCGAGATTGCGATCAGTCGAGCTTCGATCAGGTGGTACAGCGATTCCCCTAGAATCGCGGACGCCCACCGCTACGCCGCTTTCCGAGTAGAGTTGCGGGGGACCATCGCCTGCGGAATATCTGCTTGCGCGGAAGGCAGAGGGACCGCCCCGCCTTCCAATTCTCTTTGCAGCCAGATCCGTGCGACCACCCAATCCCGCTTCACGGTACGGCTGGAGATCGACAACATCGACGCGATTTCTTCGACACCCAAGCCCCAAAAGATGCGCATCTCGACGACCCTGTACCGCTTCGGATCGGCAGCGGCCAGTCGGCGCAAAACATCGCGCACCGGTATCGACTCGCGAGACGGCTCGGTTTGCGCCAGGGCGTTGTCCAGCGGCACGGAGGTGAACTTTCTCGGCGAGCTGGCGGAACGATATTGGTCGATCAGGATACGGCGCATGGTCAGAGTAACGACTGCCAGCAAATGAGTTTCGTCCTGGAAGCAGATCGGCTCCACGCTCCTGGCGATCCGCACAAATGCCTCGTGGAGAAGGTCATCCGCTTCGAGTTTGTGATCCCGTCCCTCGCGGCGGAGGATCACCTCTGCCCGCGCGCGCAGACGATTGTAGATGGATTCGTCCAGTGCCTCAGTCAGTGTACCGAGACACGTATTCGCACCCCTGGTTGCCATTCGTATGTCTCCCTGAAAGCAGTAGTGTGACCACGCGCCTCGGCGCGTCTCGGACGAGTCAGAACTCTCTCAACCCTGCTGACTTTCGCCCGGGCTTGGGTCTTCAATGATAAGAACGGAGAGAGACGAAAAAATCCTTCACGCGCGCGTCAGCAAGCGATGTCATTGTTTCAACGCAGAGTGCTCCTTGCACTGACGTTCGCGATACGCGCCCGGATACCACTCCCTCACGGTCGTGGCTCGTTGCGAGCCGCGCGCGTCAGCAAGCGATGTCATATTCCAACGCAGAGCGCTCGTTGCACTTACGTTCGCGATACGCGGATACCACTCCCTCACGGTCGTGGCTCGTTGCGAGCCGCGCGCGTCAGCAAGCGATGTCACCACCAACGCGAAGCGCTTCCGGACGGTGCGGTAGACTGAGAAATCCGTGTGGACCGAGCTGCCGCCCGCCAAACTCCTCAACCTCTGCGTCCAGCGGGCGCACCAGGATGCGTGGCAGGAGTTCGTCCGCCGCTACCATCCCGTGATCGCCAACAGCGTAGCCCGGATCACCAACCAATATGGAATCGATGGCCCGCAAGCGGTTGAGGACATCGTCCAGGAGGTATATCTCAAGCTTTGCGAGAAGAGCTGCAAAATCCTACGCGACTTTCGGGAAGATCGCGAGGATGGGCTCTTCGCGTTCCTGAAGGTCATCAGCGCCAACACCGCGCGGGACCGGTGCCAGGCGATGGCAGCTCTGAAACGGGGCGGCGGGAAACTGGTGCCTCTCGATTCTCACGACGAAGCCATCACCGCCGAGGGCGAGCTTTCCAGCCGGCTCGCGCAACAGCTCTTCCTCGAAAACGTAGAAACCATCCTGGCCGGACTGACCCAGGGACCCACGGCGGAGCGCGACCAATCCGTCTTTTGGCTCTACTATCGACAGGGTTGGACGGCCCGCGAGATCGCAGACATACCGGTTTTCGAACTCAGCGCCAAAGGCGTCGAAAGCCTTTTACACCGCCTGGTGCGCCAGGTACGACTGGTACTGGAACGCACCACCAGCACTGCCAGTACCGAAGGACCGGGAACGGCGAATCCGTTCCTATAATTGGGGAGATTGCTATTGTCGGACGCTCCGCATGACCATCTGACCGACGACGAGCTCAGTCTGTTGACTGAGGGGGATCCGCAATTATCCACGGATCGGGCCGCTCACGGTTTGGAGTGTCCGAACTGCCGCAAGCGTGCTGACGGTCTCAGAGAACAGCAGCGTAAATTGGATGCACTGCGGCGCACGGAAGCCTCTCGTCCCGGGCCCGATTGTCCAGAGCGGGATAGCTGGTGGATGGTCGCGCGCGGCACGGGTCCGCGAGACCAGGCCCAGATGATGCTGGCGCACGCGGCACGCTGTGCCCATTGCAGCACGGCGCTGCGGCAGACGATTGGCGATCTCGAGGCGGAGATCGATGATCACGCGCCCACGCTGGATCTCCCGTCCTCGTCCGCTGCGGGCCAGGAGAAGTTGGCGCGCAACCTGACGGAGGCTGCGCGGCTCGGACCGCACACCGGGACTTCGCGATTTCGATGGACTTGGGCAGTCGCCGCGGCAGGGATAATGGCAATCGCCTCCGCCGCGGGGCTTTTCCTTCTACTGAACAGGCCGGAACAGGTGAACGGCCTCCTGGCTCAGGCCTACCAGGAGCACAGGGAGCTGGAGCTTCGTTTTCCGGAAGCCGGGTACGGCCCCATCCGGGTGGAGCGCGGAACTTCGCGGAACCGGTCGCTGCCGCTCGCACAGGCGGAGGCCACCATCGCGAAAGAGCTGGGACGCCATCCCGAAGAGGCCCGCTGGCTGCAAGCGAACGGCCGTGCTCTGCTGCTCGAGTGGCGCCCGGAGGAAGCGATCACCGAATTCCGTAAGGCGCAAGCACAAATGCCCGCCGATCCTTCGCTCCTGTCGGACCTCTCGGCGGCGTATTTCGAGAAGGCCCAGATTTCCGGTACGCCGGCGGATTTCGAGACCGCACTCGATCTGCTTTCCCAGGCGATGGAGCACAATCCGCGAGACCCGGTGATGCTGTTTAACCGGGCGGTCGTCCTCGATCACCTGTCTCGATACGATCAGGCCATTCAAGCCTGGAATGAGTTCCTGCAAGTGGAGCCCTCTGGAGGATGGACGGAAGAGGCCCGCTCGCGGCTGGCCGATGTAAAAGAAAGATCGCGCTAGGCAAAACGCTCTGGCGTTTTTCTTTTGCCGTGATACACTGAACGCCTATGTGGCGCTGCTTGCTCCTCGCAGCCATCGCCGCCGCGGCGCAAGCCCAATCCGACCCCGCCGTCGGCCGCAAGATCTTCGAATCGCAGTGCGCCCTCTGTCACGGGCAAACCGGGGGCGGAGGACGTGGGCCTGCCCTCAACCGTCCTAAGCTTCCCAGAGCGCCTGATGATGCCGCGTTGCGCACCATCATCTCCGAGGGCATTCCTCCCGACATGCCTGCGTCCTGGCAACTCCACCCCAGCGAAGTCATGGGACTCGCCGTTTACGTTCGGTCTTTGGGCGCACTCACGCCGGAAGTGCTGCCCGGCGATCCCACTCGCGGTGCGCGTCTCTACGAGTCGAAAGGCTGTCCGGCGTGCCACATCGTCTCAGGCAAGGGAACCGGCTTCGGACCCGAACTTTCCACGGTCGGCGCACGCAGAAGCGCCGCCTACTTGAAGCAGACCGTGCTCAGTCCGGCTGCGAACTTGCCCGAGGGCTTTCAATATGTCGCGGTGACGCCGGCGTCCGGGCCGGCTACCCGCGGCATTCGCGTCAACGAAGACTCTTTCACCATCCAGTTGAAAGACTCCGCCGGCCGGTTTCACAGCTTTCGCAAATCGGAACTGAGGGAACTTCACCGTCTGGAAAAAGAGAGCCCCATGCCGGCCTATGCGGGCCAACTCTCGCCCGCGGAACTCGACGATCTGGTGTCCTACCTCGCCGGTCTGAAGGAGAAGTCATGAAATGGTGGGCTGCACTGCTCACGGTGAGCGCATTCGGACAGGTGCCTTTTGACCGCATCGTCAACTCGGCGAAGGAACCGGAAAACTGGCTCACCTACTCGGGCACGTATCTGGGCCATCGCTACTCGCCTCTCACCGAACTCACACCCGCCAACGTCTCCACTCTGCGCGTCAAATGGGCCTATCAAATGGACAGCCGCGCGCAAGTCTCACCTATCGTCGCCGACGGCGTCATGTACGTCACCGGCCCCAACAGTGCAGCCGCACTCGATCTGCGAACCGGCCGGCCCTTGTGGAAATGGAGCCGCCCGCTGCCGAAGGATTACCAGTCCATCGGCTTCGGCCGGGTGAACCGGGGCCCTGCGATTCTCGACAATACGATCTTCGTGGCCACGCTGGATTGCTACCTGGTAGCGCTCGACGCACAGAGCGGCGTGGAGCGTTGGTCGTCGAAGGTGGAAGATTACAAGGTCGGCTACAGTATGACGCTGGCACCCCTGGCGATCCGCGGCAAGGTGCTCGTCGGCGTGAGCGGCGGAGAAGCGGGTATCCGCGGCTTCGTGGATGCCTATGATGCCCGTACTGGAGCGCGTGCATGGCGCTTCTACACCATCCCAGGCCCGGGCGAAGCCGGTCACAACTCGTGGTCTGAAGAGAGTTGGAAGACCGGCGGAGGTTCCACGTGGGTGACTGGCTCTTACGACCCCGAGACGAACACGGTCTATTGGGGCGTCGGCAATCCCGGGCCCGATTGGAATCCCGACTCGCGCCCCGGCGACAACCTCTATACCTGTTCGCTACTCGCGCTGGATGGCGATACCGGCAAGCTGAAATGGCACTTTCAATTCACGCCTCACGATTCGCACGACTGGGACTCGGCCCATGTGCCCATTCTCTTCGAGGCCGATGTCCGGGGGACTCACCGCAAGTTGGTCGCGGTTGCCAATCGCAATGCCTTCTACTACGCCTTGGATCGCGCCACCGGCGAATTCGTCGCGGGCCGGCCTTACGCCAAGCAGACCTGGGCGAAGGGACTGGACGATCGCGGGCGGCCGATCGTGATTCCTGGGACCGAGCCAAGCGAACAGGGCACGCTGGTGTGGCCCAATCTGAATGGTGCGACCGTCTGGTTCAGCCCAGCCTACAGTCCGAAGACCGACCTGCTTTACGTGGCAGTCCGCGAAATCGCATCGATCTACTTCAAGCGCCACGCCGAGTATCAGCCCGCTACATTCTTCGCTGGAGGCGGTGAGGCTTCGGCCCCGGGAACCCCGGTGTCCGGCGCGATCCGTGCCCTGGACGCCGCCACTGGCCAAATGCGATGGGAGTTCCCACTGAACTCCGCGCCGTGGGCGGGCGTGCTCGCGACTGGCGGCGGCCTGGTCTTTTCCGGTTCTGACGAAGGCAACTTCTTCGCGCTCGATGCTAAGACCGGCAAGCCGCTCTGGGACTTTCAGACCGGCGGGCGCATCGCCGCCAATCCCATTTCGTTCGGCATCGACGGGAGCCAGTGCGTCGCCGTGGCTGCCGGCACCGTGCTCTATGTTTTCGGGCGCTAGCTGGCTGCGGATAGGAGCCGAAGACCGCTTGCTTGCGCGCGCGGCTGGGAATCCTGCGCCGCACCCCTCCTCGCGATGAAAACGATCCGGACTCAGGTCGGCATCGTGGGAGCCGGACCGGCGGGCCTTCTGCTTTCCCACCTCCTGCATCTGGAAGGAATCGAGTCGGTAGTGATCGAAAGCCGCAGCCGCAGCCACGTGGAAGAGCGGATCCGCGCCGGCGTGCTGGAACAAGGCACCGTCGATCTGCTGAACGCCTCCGGAGCCGGCGATCGGATGCGACGTGAAGGGCTCATCCATCACGGTATCGAATTGCGCTTCCGCCGCGAGGCTCACCGCATCGACCTGCACGCTCTCACCGGCCGTGCGATCACCGTCTACGGACAGCACGAAGTCGTCAAGGATTTGATCCGAGCCAGGCTCGCCGCCGGCGGACCGATCTGGTTTGACGCCCACGAGGCAAGCATTCACGACTTCGACAACTCCAACTCGCGCATCCGCTTCATGCATCAAGATGAAGAGTACGAGATCGGCTGCGACTTCATCGGGGGATGCGACGGCTTCCATGGAATCTGCCGCCCGTCGATTCCAACAGGCTCCCTGCAGTTCTTCGAGAAGGTCTATCCGTTCGCATGGCTGGGCATCCTCGCGCAGGCGCCGCCGGCATCTGAAGAGCTGATCTACGCGTGCCACGAGCGTGGATTCGCATTGCTCAGTATGCGTTCTCCCGCGGTCAGCCGCCTCTACCTGCAATGCGCTCCCGAAGAAGACCTCTCCCGGTGGCCGGACGACCGCATCTGGCACGAGTTGCACACGCGTTTCCAAACACGCGGCGACTTCCCGATGCGGCAAGGGCCGATTCTGCAAAAGGGCGTCACCGCGATGCGCAGTTTCGTTGCCGAGCCGATGCGGTATGGCCGCCTCTTTCTCGCCGGCGACGCCGCTCACATCGTGCCTCCCACCGGCGCCAAAGGCCTCAACCTCGCGGCCGCTGATGTGCGCGTTCTCTCACGCGCCATCGCCTGCTTCTATCGCAATCGCACTGAGACCCTGCTGCAACGCTACTCGCAGATCTGCCTGGGGCGCGTGTGGCGCGCGCAACACTTTTCCTGGTGGATGACCTCGATGCTCCACCGTGCATGCGGCGGGACTGAATTCGACCATCGCCGCCAACTGGCGGAGTTGGAAGCGGTCACCACCTCGCGCGCCGCCGCCACATTTCTGGCCGAGAACTATGTTGGCCTGCCATTCGATTCGCTTGGAGAACCCACATGACCCGAACCGCACCCCCCTTTCGTGCCGACCATGTCGGCAGCCTGTTACGCCCGCCCGCACTCAAAGAGGCGAGGGCACGTCGCGAGCGTGGCGAAATCGCGCCCGAAGAGTTCCGCGCCATTGAAGATTCCGCGATCGAAGAGGTTATCGCCAAACAGGCTGCCGCCGGATTGAAGAGCGCAACCGATGGCGAGTTTCGCCGCGCGATGTGGCACTTCGACTTTCTCGAACGCCTGGATGGCGTGGAGTCGTTCCATGCCGACCACGGCATCGCTTTTAAAGGTGGCATCGAAACACAGGCCAAAGGACTGCGCGTCACGGGAAAGGTCGGTTTCTCGTCGCACCCCATGCTCGGCCACTTTCGATTCCTGCGATATCACACGAGAACCGTGCCCAAAATGACGATCCCGTCTCCCAGCGTGCTGCATTTTCGCGGCGGACGACGTGCCGTTGACCCCTCGGTCTATCCCGATATGGAGCCCTTCTACCAGGACCTTGGGACGGCGTATCGCGGCGCTATTGACGCCTTCGCGGCGGAGGGCTGCCGATACCTGCAACTTGATGAAGTGAACCTGGCCTACCTGTGCGACGAGGAGCAGCGCCAGATTCTCCGCGATCGCGGCGACGATCCGGAGTCTCTCCCCCGCGTCTATGCCGACATGATCAACACCGCCATCGGCAGCCGTCCCGCCGACATGGTGATCACAATGCATTTATGCCGCGGGAACTTCCGATCCAGTTGGATCGCGCAAGGCGGCTACGAGCCGATTGCGGAGATCCTGTTCCAGCAGATCGGCGCCGATGCTTATTTCATGGAGTTCGATACCGAGCGTGCCGGTGGTTTCGAGCCGCTGCGCCTGCTGCCCAAGAACAAGGTGGTGGTGCTCGGGCTGGTAACTTCCAAGCAAGGAGGCCTGGAGTCGAAGGACGAACTCAAACGTCGCATCGATCAGGCGGCGAAGTACGTGGACCTGGAACAACTCTGTTTGAGCCCGCAATGCGGCTTCGCCAGCACCGAGGAGGGTAACCTGCTGGCGGAGGAAGAGCAGTGGGCCAAACTCCGCCGGATCGTCGAAGTGGCGGACGAAGTCTGGGGGTGAGGAGCAGCCCTGGCGCAAGCGCGCGCGTTTGCCGCGTCGAAACTCATCCCGACGCTTTTGGGGGCGTTCGCCAAGTCTGCCGCCACAGTCTGATTTTCGAATTTGCTCCGGGGAACTAAAATCCCTGATTTCCTATCCCACCACTTCTTCATAACGATGACGCCAGGCAATCGAACGCGCGGCCTGAAAGACATTCAGCGACTGCTCGTACAGATCCCGTGGAATCTCGATCTCTCCGCCCCAACACCCCAAAGCCTGATACCGTCGAATCGCATCCCGCAGGGCATGATCGGCCACGCCTGGAAAGAACGGCGATACCTTGGCGGCCGCTTCTTCCACCGGGGCCGAACGGACCCACTCGCGGGCATTCTGGTAAACCTTCAGAAACTCGCGATACTGCGGCGTCTTCTGATACTCTCGCGCGCAGCAGAGACTACTGAACGCGACCGGAGGCACGCATGCACCCACCGCCGCGACAACTTCGCCTGACCCGATCGGAGCCTGCAGATGCACGTAGTCTGCGGTGCCGGCGCGGAAAGCAGCTTCCATCTTCGCCGGCGATCCTGCATCTACAATGCGGATCTTGTCCCAATCGGTTCCGTTCGACTTCACGGCGTATTGCAGCATGACCAGCGGTTGGAGTCCGTGATCCGCCAAAAGCGTGCGCCCCTCCAACCGCTTCCACTCAAATGCCAGATCCGGCTCGCGCCCCACCAGGAAGAACCCGTCGCGCTGATTGATTTGCGCAAAGTGCACCGGCAGCGGTTCGATTCCCTGCTCCCGCGGACCCCAGTTCGACGAGACCGCCGATTGCACGATATCCACCTGCCCTTCGCGCAACATCACGTACGTGCGCTGTCCGGCTCCGAGCACCCCATACGAAGCATCCGCACCCGCATCGCGCAGGAACCGCACCGCGCAGAGCAAGGGACTGTAGAACGCCGAGTGTCGAGACGCCAGGATGCGATAAGTCATGCATCCTATTCATATCGCAAAAACAGGATTAGGGCCAATCGGTTTGGTAGGCTGGAACTGAACGGCATGCTGGAAAATCTTCTCACCGAACAGCCCAATCCCGCGTCGGCGCACATCGATGCTCTACCCACGGAAGAGGCACTCCGCATTATCAATGCCGAGGACCATAAGGTGGCCGATGCCGTGGAACGAGAGATTCCCGCGATCGCCCGTGCGGTGGATGCAGCGGTTGCGGCAATCGAACGTGGCGGACGGCTCTTCTATCTCGGCGCAGGTACCAGCGGTCGTTTGGGCGTCCTGGATGCTTCCGAGTGCCCGCCCACCTTCAGCGTGCCGCCCGATCTGGTACAGGGCATCATGGCCGGTGGCGAGCGCGCCCTCACCCGCGCCAGCGAGACCTCTGAAGACGACCCGGCGGCCGGTGTCCGCGACCTTCTAGCGCACGGATTCACTGCCCGCGACGTGCTGGTCGGCATCACGGCGAGCGGCCGGACGCCTTACGTACTCGGCGCCGTGGCCGAAGCGAATCGTCTGGGTGCGGTTACAGTGGGACTCTGTTGCTCGCCCGGTTCGGAACTGGCCCGCGCGGTCTCCATCGCCATCAGTCCGCTGGTCGGGCCCGAGGTGGTCGCCGGTTCCACGCGGCTCAAGGCGGGCACCGCGCAGAAACTGGTACTCAACATGCTCTCCACAGGTACGTTCATCCGGTTGGGATACGTCTACGGCAACCTGATGGTGAATGTGCAACCGACTAACGTGAAGCTGGTGGATCGCGCGCGGCGTATCATCTCACAAGCCGCGGAAGTTTCCTATGAACGCGCCGGCGATTTATTGGCGGAGTCGGGCAACACCGTGCGGGTGGCAATTGTCATGGCGAAGACCGGAGTTGGCCGCGAGGCAGCGGCCGAGCGGCTGGCGGCCGCGGCCGGAAGGATATCGAAGGCTCTCGCAAGAGAGTGATCTTACTATGGATAAGTTTGTGATCGCGGGCGGAAACGCCCTTAAGGGAGAGATCCCTACCAATGGATCGAAGAATTCAGCGCTCCCCGCGCTAGCCGCGGCGCTGCTCACCGAAGAGCCGGTGATTCTGCACCGGATTCCGCGCGTACGCGACATCCGCACCATGCAGCGGCTGCTGATCGATATCGGGTCGACTGCCGAAGTGGAGGGCGAGACGGTCCGCCTGCACACCGAGAAGATCGTTTGCCCAGAGGCGCCTTATGAACTGGTGAAGACGATGCGCGCTTCCAGCCTGGTGCTGGGCCCGCTGGTAGCCCGCTGCGGCCGCGCGCGCGTTTCCCTCCCCGGGGGCTGCGCCATTGGAGCGCGTCCCATCAATCTGCACATCCTGGGACTGGAGCAACTCGGGGCCCGCATCAATCAGGCCTACGGGTACATCGAAGCCGAGGCGCCCGAAGGACTGCATGGCGCGTCGGTGAGCTTCGACCGCATCACCGTCACTGGCACCGAAGACCTGATGATGGCCGCCGTACTGGCAAAGGGCGAGACCGTGCTCCACAATGCGGCCCGCGAGCCGGAGGTGGTGGACCTGGCCAATCTGCTCACGCAGATGGGAGCGCGCATCGAAGGGGCAGGCACTTCCGAGATTCGAATCCAAGGCGTTGAACGGTTGCATGGCGCGGAGCACACCATCATCCCCGACCGGATCGAAGCCGGGACCTTCCTGGTCGCCGGAGCAATCACGGGCGGCGATCTCACTGTAACCGGCTGCGATCCCGAGCACTTGGGCGCGCTCGTGTCTAAACTGCAACAGGCCGGCGTGGATGTGACACAGCCCGACGCCACCACCTTGAGAGTGCGCGGCGGGGGACGGCTCCGCTCGGTGGACATGACCACCGAGGAGTACCCCGGCTTCGCGACCGATCTGCAGGCGCAATACATGGCGCTGATGACACAAGCCGAAGGAATCGCGATTGTGGTGGAGACGATTTTCGAAAACCGGTTCATGCATGCCCAGGAGTTGGCGCGCATGGGCGCCAATATTCGCCTGGATGGTAAACAGGCAATCATCGCGGGCCCGCGCGAATTGACGGGCGCCGGCGTGATTGCGTCTGATCTGCGAGCCAGCGCCTCTCTAGTGCTCGGAGCTCTAGTAGCCAAGGGAGAGACGGTGATCGATCGCGTCTACCACATCGATCGCGGCTACGAAAAGATCGAGACCAAACTCGCGCAAGTGGGAGCAGACATCCGCCGCGTAGACTGACCTGACATGCCGCCGCGGTGCAAACACCCTGTTTGCCGCGTCGAGACTTCGCTCGACGCTTTTCGTGTGCCGACCAATTCCTGTCGGCGCGAAAGACCCGGGGGTCAAGCATTTCGGACCGATCGAAAAGCCTCGGCATGAGTGCCGAGGCGGCCGAGAGGAGTCTCTGCGCCACGCCTCGGAGCTATGAGAGAATCGAGACGAAACTCGATTGAGGAGACCGAATGGTGCACAATCCTGGATTTCTAAATCTGGTGAACGACGCCAAGTCGCGCGTGCAGGAGATCGATCTGGATGTCTACAAGAAGATGGTGGCGGAAAGCAAGCCGCACATCCTGGTAGACACGCGCGAAGATCGCGAGTGGGACGCGGGCCATGTCGCAGGCGCGATGCACCTGAGCAAAGGAATCATCGAGCGCGATATCGAGACCAAGGTGCCTGACAAGTCGACGACCCTGGTGCTGTACTGCGGCGGCGGCTTCCGCTCCGCACTGGTAGCCGACAATCTCCAGAAGATGGGCTACGAAAACGCAATCTCCCTCGATGGCGGATGGCGGGCGTTGAAAGAGTCCGGACTGCCCCTGGAGTGACCCTGACGTCGAATCAGATTCGGGGCTTCTGGGCCTCGTGGGCCGGATGGGCGCTCGACGGCATGGACTCCTTCCTCTACGCGTTAGTGCTGGTGCCCGCGCTGCGTGAATTGCTGCCGAGGTCGGGCGTCGCCGCCAATCAGGAAAACATCGGCTACTACGGCGGCATTCTCTTCGCGATCTTCCTGACGGGCTGGGGATTCGCCTTTCTCTGGGGACCCGTCGCCGACCGCTTCGGCCGCGTCCGTACGCTAGTCTTTACCATCGTCTGCTACTCGCTGTTCACGTTTCTGGGATCGGTAGCCGCGGGCGTGTGGCAACTCGCACTTTTCCGATTCCTGGCAGGCGTAGGCATCGGAGGCGAGTGGACGCTGGGCGGCGTATTTGTCGCCGAGGAGTGGCCCGAGTCGCGCCGCCCGCAAGGCGCCGCCTGGATGCATACCGGGTACTACTTCGGCGTATTCCTGGCCGCCATTGTGAACTATATCGTTGGGTCGCGCTACGGCTGGCGTGCCGTGTTTGCCGTAGGCGGAACACCGGCCCTCCTCGTCGCGTTCATCCGCTACGGAGTGGCGGAGCCACATCGCTGGCAGCGGCGCGTCGCGCAGTTGGGACAAAAGTGGACGGCAGGTGACTCGTTCCGCGCACTATTTTCCGTGGAGTACCGCAGGCGCACGCTGGTGAATGCCGCATTGTTACTGGTCTCGATGGTGGGCCTGTGGGCAGGATCGGTGTACGTGCCTTCTTCGGTCACGTACCTCGCGACGCGCGGAGGCTCAAGCCCGGCGGAAGCGGCCCGCATCGCGTCGTGGGCGACCATGCTGCTGGCTGCCGGCACGATTCTAGGATGCCTGCCGCTGCCTTTCGCCGCGGCACGCTTCGGACGGCGCGCCGCTTTGGGCGGCTACTTCGCGCTGATGTTCGTGTTCATTGCGATCGGATTCGGGTACGTCTTCTATCTGCGCGAACATGCGCTCTTCTGGTTCCTGGTGTGCCTCTTCTTCCTTGGCGTGGGCGGCGCGAATTTCGCCGTCTACACGCTTTGGCTGCCGGAACAATATCGCACCGAGTGCCGCGGCAGCGCGTTCGCATTTGCCACGTCGTTTGGCCGATTCGTCGCGGCCGGCATCACGTTCCTGGTGGGCGCCGGAGTCGCGCGCATGCACACCATCGGGACTCCGGTCGCGCTCACCTCCATCGCGTTCCTGATCGGGCTGGTGATGCTGCCCTGGGGCGAAGAAACGCGCGGCAAGGAGCTTCCCGTTTGAATCTGACCAACTTGTTCGATCTGTCGTTCACCGGCCGCCGCGACTCCGTGGGGCTCGAGTTCGAGGGCCGGTCCTTCACGTTCGGCGAGATCGACGAGCGCAGCAACCGGCTCGCGCACCTGTTCGCGGCGCGCGGGCTGAGCGCCGGCGACCGCCTCGCGGTCTATCTCGCCAACTCCGTCGAGATGATCGACATCTACATTGCGTGCGTAAAGCTGGGCGTCATCTTCGTCCCCATCAACATCCTCTACCGCGACCGCGAAATGGCTCATATCCTCACCGATGCCGCACCTTCCGCGGTGGTATCGGATGCCGCTATCGAATGCGCCGTCCCTGTGTGGAAGCCCGCGGAGTTAACTGCAGAAGCTGCCGGTCAACCGGCGACGCGACCGGACGCGGTGCTCGACGGCGACCATCCGGCGGGCATCATCTACACGTCCGGCACCACGGGAGCTTCCAAGGGCGCCGTGCTCACGCATCACAACTTCGCCGCCAACGCGCTCAATCTTCTCACCTGCTGGCAAATCACCAGTGCCGACCGGTTCCTCCTCGGCCTGCCGCTCTTTCACGTTCACGCGTTGGGGAATGGCCTGCATTGCTGGCTGATCTCGGGCTGCCGCATGCGGCTGCTGCCGCGATTCGAGCACGCCAGGGCGGCCGAGACGTTTCTCGACTTTCGCCCGACACTCTTCTTCGGTGTGCCCACGATCTACGTGCGGATGCTCGAGATTCCGGAGGAGCAGGCGCGCGCAATTGGCGGATTCATGCGCCTTTTCGTGAGCGGTTCCGCGCCGCTCGCGGCGCAGGTGCTGGAGGAGTTCCGCGCCCGCTTCGGCCACACCATCCTGGAACGCTACGGCATGAGCGAGACGCTGATGAACATCAGCAATCCGTATGTAGGCGAGCGGCGTCCCGGCAGTGTGGGACTGCCCCTGCCCGGTGTTTCCGTGAAGCTGGTGGAGGGTGAGTTGTACCTCAAGGGGCCGAACGTCTTCTCCGGCTATTGGCGCCGCGAAGAGGCCACGCGTACCGCTTTCGCTGACGGCTGGTTCCGCACCGGCGACGTGGCGGAGCGGTCTCCGGACGGCTACTACACCCTCTCTGGGCGACGCAGCGACCTCATCATCTCGGGCGGATTCAACATCTACCCGCGCGAGATCGAGGAGTTCCTGCAGGAGCAGGAGGAGGTCGCGGAGGCCGCCGTGGCGGGCGTCCCCGATCGACTACGCGGAGAGGTGCCTGTGGCGTATGTCGTGCTGAAGAGCGCGATCGACTGCGCGGTTCTGGCGGAGCGGTGCCGCGCGAAGCTGGCGTCTTTCAAGGCGCCGCGGGAATTCATCGTGGTGGAGAGGCTGCCGCGCAATGCCATGGGCAAAGTGCAGAAACACCTCCTGCCGCGCACGTAGCGAACCTGGCAGAGACGTGGCGCAAACACTCCTGTTTGCAGCGTCGAGACTCATCTCGACGCTTTTCGGGCGTCTAGCACGGTGCGGCGAAGTGCTTTTCGGTGCCTCTCACGGCTTATTCAGGGGGCTCCTGCGCAGTTCGTCCATCAGTCATCCTCGGTGCAGCCGGATTTGGCGCACACAGCGAAAAGCGTCGAGATGAGTCTCGACGCTGCAAACACGAGTGTTTGCGCCACATCCGGTAGTGACCGGCGTGAGTGGTAACAGAAACGCCGATGAGATTGGTGACGATCGGATCCGCACCATCCAGGTGGCACTTCAGGGGTCGGCAGTCTACTGGCCTCTTGGGGGCTCTGCCCCCAAAC
>Ga0209060_10000258_pt1 | contig 115290 bp, 96 predicted proteins | sample Coa_R1_8_FD_187155 | JGI IMG/M metagenome (GOLD analysis project Ga0209060, IMG submission 187155) | Surface soil microbial communities from Centralia Pennsylvania, which are recovering from an underground coalmine fire - Coalmine... | ecosystem: Environmental > Terrestrial > Soil >... | reverse complement strand
GGGCTTCTTCGCTCATCAGGGTCAGGTACGGAGCGACAAAGGCCCACTCCTCATCGCTCACATCACTGGGGTACGGTTTTCTTGCCATGCCCCCAGTCTATCAGAAAAAGTTCAGAACAGACTCTAAGCGTATTAGCTGTGGCGCGGCAGTTGGAACGGCTCAAAAAGGGGATGCAGCGCCTGGGGCAGCGTTCCCTCGATGGTAGTGCCTTCGTCGGTGTGCCGCTCGCGCAGCACTCGCCCTCGCCGATGAAAAAGTTCAACCATATGCCCGGCTTCATAGGGTATGCGTACTCGCACTGGCTCCATTTCTGCGGCGACGACCTGCCCCACTTTGTGCATCAGGGCCTCCAGTCCCCGGCCTTCGCGTGCTGAGATGGGCACGGCGTTGGGAAAGAGGGTAAGATCAAGCTCTGCCGGGTCTTCCAGCAAGTCAATTTTATTGAGGGCAGTGACGCGCGGCTTCTCGTTGGCTCCCAGTTCCGCGAGCACCTCACTGACGGTCTGACTTTGTTCAATGGCGTTTTCGTGGCTGATGTCGACCACTTCGAGGAGAATGTCGGCTTCGCTGACTTCCTCCAGTGTGGCGCGGAAGGCGGCCACTAGATCGGTGGGCAACTTCTGAATGAAGCCCACGGTGTCGCTCAGCAGAATCTCCTGGTGGCTGGGCAGCACCAGATGGCGCGTGGTTGGGTCGAGGGTGGCGAAGAGTTTGTTTTCGACGAGCACGTCTGCCATCGCCAGAGCATTGAATAAGGTCGATTTGCCAGCATTGGTATAGCCCACGATGGAGACCACCGGCATAGCCTGTTCGCTGCGCTCGCGGCGCTGCTGGGTGCGCTGGCGGCGCACGCCGTCTAATTCGTGGCGCAGATCGCTGATGCGCTTGCGGATGCGTCGGCGGTCCAGTTCCAGTTTGGTTTCACCAGGACCACGCACGCCAATTGCACCTGCCTGACCTCCGCCGCCCGCGCCCCGCGAGCCGCCGCCCACGCGCGACAGCGAGGTGCCGCGCCCGCTGAGGCGTGGCAGGCGATACTCTAGCTGCGCCAGTTCGACTTGCAATTTGCCTTCGCGGGTGTGGGCATGCTGAGCAAAGATGTCCAGAATCAAGGCGGTGCGATCAATGACGCGTGCGTTGACTTCGCCCTCCAGATTGCGCTGTTGTGAGGGCGAGAGTTCATCATCAAAGATCACCAGATCAAAGCCCAGTTCTAGCTGAAGCTGCGCCAGTTCGGCGGTGCGCCCTTTGCCCAGATAATAGCGCACGTCTGGGGCGCGCAGGCGCTGCATCATGCTGCCCACAACTTCGGCTCCGGCGGTGCGTGCCAGCGCTGCCAACTCTTCCAGCGAATCTTCGGTGCTCCATAGGCTTTCCCCGTTCTGCACTTCCACCCCTGCCAGGAAAGCTTTCTCTGCGACCCCTTCCGGGTGCATATCGATCAACCGTGCGTTTTTCCTCGTAAGCCCGCCTCCTGAATAGAAACATAGGCTCTTTGCTGAGATAGTGATATATGCTCATTGAACGTACTCCTGGCAGTATCTCACTCTCTGGCTGCGGATGTCAAGCCAGCGGTGAAGTGATGCGGCGCGGAAGTTGCTGTTGATCTGGCGTGCTGGTGTGAGGTATTACCTTGACAGTGCTCCGAGCGGCGGCTTACACTTGTCTCGTGAGCGACGATTGGAGATAGGAGAAGCCGAGTATGGTCTGTCAACGCTGTAGCGTCTTCAACGAAGATGGAGATCAATTTTGCGGTAACTGTGGCGCTGTTTTATCGCCGGGCCGCTCGCCAGCGAATAGGGCGCCTGTGTCGCCAGCGTTACCTTATGACCATGCGATGAACGCGCCAACGCTCGCTCAGCCGCTCTCTCCTGCTCAGTCGCCGCAGTATGTTTCGCCGCCGACCCAGTACGTGCCGCCAGAGCATAGCCCCTCCGTTGGCTGGGCCGCGTCGCAGGGGAGCTATAGCCCTCCTCCGCAGGCGACCTGGGCAGATATGTCGCTGAATCAGCCCGCGTCTGCCGCGCCCTCCTCGGCCCCGCAAAGGCTGTCTGCGTCCCGCAAACGACGACGTTGGCCTTTGTATCTGCTGCTCTTTCTGGTGATCTTTGGGCTGGTCGTGTGTGGGAGTTGGGTTTTTCTGCTGCGCCCTGCCATCCATCAGTCGGTGGATGGGCAGATTCGCCAGGGATTGCAACAGGCGGTTGACCAGATTCCTGGCTTGCCGCCCGGAGTGCCGTCGGGTCGTTCTTTTCCCGTGGCAACGGAGGGGCAGATCGATGATTATCTGGCCCAGAACATCAATCAACTCGCGCCAATTACCAATATGCAGGTCTCCCTTCAACCCGACGTCATGGTTGCGACGTTCCAGGCATACGGCTTTGGCAGCACGGTAAGCCTGGGGCTGGCAGTGCAGAATGGCACGCTGGTCGCGCAGAATGTACATGTATCGGGCCTGCTCTCCTGGGTTGAATCGAGCGACGACTTGACGGCGCGCTTCGATGAGGCATTGAGCCAGGTTCCTGGCAAGCTAGGCCGCCACCTAGCTGCGGTCAGCATTCAAGAAGGAGAAATAGATTTTACATTTGCCTCGTCGTAGTGAGCGCGCTCTTTGTTCCAGGCAGTTCATCGGGCATCAAACTTGCCATAGGCCATCGGTACGTTTCTCTATGCTTGCCATAAGAGACCACCCGATGGCTTGTGTTTGTTTGAGATGGAACTGCCCCTCCGCTCTGGAGGGTGGAGGCCATGCCGATGGATCAGCTTGTCTCTTCGACGGACGTGCGCCCGCTCAGTCGTCAGGAGTTTTATCGCCAGATGTATCAACGTCTGTCTCCTGGCTGGAAGGATAGCCTTGCTCGCTATTGCGAGGTAATTGCTGCCTATATACTTCCAGAGACACGCATCTTAGACATTGGCTGTGGGCATGCAGATTTTCTGGCCCCTGTGTACGCCAGGACGCCTCATACCTATGGGATTGACCCCGATGGGGAGGCGATCAGGAAAAATACGCTCATCAACAATACGATGGTAGGTACGGCAGAGTGCCTGCCTTTTGCGGATGATTCGTTTGATCTGATTGTGGCGGCCTGGGTCTTTGAGCATATCGAGCACCCTGAACAGGCTTGCCGAGAAATCTATCGCGCGCTGAAACCAGGCGGGAGATTGATTTTCCTGACGCCCAATAGCTGGAATTATAACGTCTGGATGATTCGCCTGGTCCCCCACCGCTTTCATGATTTCTTCACCCGCAGACTCTATCACCGCCAGGAGCACGATACCTATCGCGTTCGCTACAAGATCAACTCGCCCCGGAAGATCGCGCGCACCCTGTTGCCTCTTGGTTTCAGGGAGGAGCGGGTCATTCTCAACGGTGACCCTTCCTATATCAGCTTCAACTCGCTGCTGTTTGCGTTCGCGCGTTTTCTCGAACGGTTGTTTGATGTCAAGCTACTCCAGCGGGCCAGAGTGCATATCATTGGGGTGTATCAGAAGCCTTCAAAGCAAGCGTTATCAAGATCGAATGCCCGGCAGGGCTGGTGAGAGCAACTGCCAGGCATTGAGCAGAGCGGTCACAGATGCTGCGAAGCGCTCTGCCTGCCGAGTATAACCGGCAGCGATGAGCCTGGTCAAGAAGGAAGCAGCGCCCATACGTCTAGCCGTATAATACCGATACATTGATTCGCTGGCGTCACCGCGCTTCCGCTTCAGAGCAGCGCTGGCGCGCTGAAGAAAGGCAAAAGCATCTGTGAGCGATTTGCATCACGAGGTACGCTTTGGCGGCAACGTCGATCCCACCGCGAACGACCCGGGCTGGCCTCTGCGGCTCACCCGCGCTATCGAGCGGGCCGGGCTGGACTATATCGGCATTCAAGATCACCCTTATAACGCGGGCTTTTTGGAAACCTGGACCTTGATTGCTACCTTGCTCCAGGCGACGGAGCGTGTTCATATCTTTCCCAATGTTGCTAATTTGCCGCTGCGCCCGCCTGCGATGCTCGCCAAAGCCGTGGTGACGCTGGATGTGCTCAGCGGTGGGCGGGTAGAGTTAGGGCTGGGCGCGGGCGGATTTCGGGAGGCTATTGTGGCGATGGGCGGGCCTGGCCGCGGCAAGGGCGAAGCCATCGACGCGCTGGAAGAGGCGGTGCAGATCATTCGGGCCTATTGGAGCGGCAGCGCGGTGGTACGCTTCGCGGGCAAGCACTATACGGTCTCGGGTGTGCGCCCTGGGCCGCGTCCAGTCCATTCTATTGGTTTGTGGCTGGGTGTCTATGGTCCGCGTGGGCTGAGCCTTGCCGGACGCCTGGCAGATGGCTGGCTGCCGAGCAGCCCCCACGCGCCGCCGGAGCGCCTGCCAGAGATGCAGCAGCGCATCACCGATGCGGCGCTGGCCGCAGGTCGCCAGCCCCAGGCCATTCGCCGCCTCTACAACATTATGGGGCTGATTACCGATGGCCCGGTGGAGGGTTTTCTCACCGGGCCAGTAGACTATTGGGTTGACGAACTGACGCGCCTGGTCGTCGAGGTCGGCATGGATACCTTCCTCTACTGGCCCACCGATGATCGTCTGCGCCAACTTGAGCGTTTCGCGGCTGAGGTGGTTCCCGCAGTGCGCGAGCAGGTTGCCAAAACGCGAGGCGCTTAACGCGCCAGCGCAACCTGGCTGAGCGCTGGCGCGACCTGAGCAGCCGCCACTGCCCCGATGGTGAAGACAATCGTGTTGTGCCAGGGGTCTTCCACGACGGCGACATCGCCCGTCTTCCTGAAGGACAGACCAGCCGCCTGTACGCGATCCAGCACAGCGGCGCGCGCTTCTTTGCTGGGCATTTCAATCGTAAAGGAGCGCAGTCCGGCCACTCCTGCGGGCGCTGGCCCCGCGCCGCGGCTGTGCCAGATGTTCATGCCGATGTGATGGTGATAGCCCCCGGCGGAAATGAAGAGTGCTGTAGGCATTCTGACGATGACGTCAAAGCCCAGTACCCTGTGATAGAAGGCTTCGGCCTGGGCAATATCCCCCACCTGCAAGTGCATGTGCCCCAGGCGCGTGCCCGGCACCATACCTGTCCAGGGTTTTCCCTCTTGCTCGGCTGCGCCCAGCACGCCCGCGATATCAATGGGGTCTGCTGCCATCTGAAGCTGCCCGTTGAGATAGGGCCACTCTGCGCGTGGGCGGTCGCGATAGACCTCGATGCCATTGCCGTCAGGGTCAGTGATGTAAAAAGCTTCGCTGACCAGATGGTCACCCTGGCCGGGGAATGGAAGACCCTCAGCTATCCAATGAGCCAGCCATCGCCCCAGATCGGCGCGGCTCGGGACCAGGATGGCGAAGTGATACAGCCCGGTATAGCCGTAGCGGTCATGAGGGAACGGCTTCGCGCCGGATTCTTCGGTGAGGAACAGCAGCGGTGTACCCGGCACGCCCAGCGTGGCGCTGCCCTCCTGTTGTTCAAGCAACGTGAAACCCAGCGCCTGCGTATAATATCTAAGGGACCTGTTGAGGTCGGCGACGGCTAGCGAAACCAGGCCCATCTGTGTCTCGGGGGCAATCGAAGCGCCAGTCGTCTGTTGGGATGAAGTCGATGAAGTCATGGATAGTTCTCCAGTCTTGAGACTGCTACACGATACTGCGTAATACGCAGTTGTTATATAATATATAGCATAGGAATAGCATCATGTCAAGCAAGAGGAAGGGGCCAAGCATGACTTCCCAACCTGGTGGCGAAACCTTTTGTGGGGTGGCGGCGGCAGTTGCCCTGCTGGGCGACGCCTGGACGCTCTTAATTGTGCGCGATCTGGCGGGCGGGCCGCGCCGTTTTGGTGAATTGCATACTTCGACGGGCATCAGCGTGCGGGTGCTGACTGATCGGCTGCGCACGATGGGCGCGGCTGGCCTACTGACGCGGCGTATGTACCCGGAAATCCCTCCGCGCGTGGAATATGAACTGACCGAAAAGGGGCGTGGCGCGGTGGCTGTTGTGGATGCGCTGCGCGAGTATGGCGAGACGTGGCTGCGCCCAACCCAGGAAGCAGACCGCCAGGGTGCCTGAGGGCCAGACGTTTTCCTGCTGACACAACATCGTCAGTGGAAAAACGTCGGCCTGTGTCCATAAAAATGCTCAAAATGAGCTAAAGAGCATTACAGTGGGTTTGTATATTGACGTTGGAGAAAGGAAACCGATGACCACCGTACCTTCCACCGAGCTTATTCCACGAGAAATTCTGTTTGGCAATCCAGACAAGGCTAATCCTCAGGTTTCGCCGGATGGCACCAAAATGGCCTATCTTGCCCCGGTGAACAACGTGTTGAATGTCTGGGTAGGGGCAATTGGCAGTGTTGATTACCGGCCAGTCACCAGCGATACAGATCGAGGGGTCCGTTTCTATTTCTGGGCGGCAGATAACAAGCATATTCTGTATATTCAGGACGTTGGTGGCAACGAGAACTGGCGCTTGTATGCCACCAACCTGGAGACCCGTGCTACGCGAGACCTGACACCGTTCGAGAATGTGCAAGTGCAGATTATCGACCACGACAAGCATTTTCCCAATGAACTTTTGATCGGGATGAATAAGGAGAATCCCCAGGTTCACGATGTCTATCACCTGGACCTTCCTTCTGGTGAGCTTACCCTGGTTGCCAAGAATCCAGGGAACATCAGCAGTTGGGTCATCGATACGCATTTCAACGTGCGTGGCGCGGTGACCGCTCTGCCAGATGGCGGCTCGGAACTGCTGGTGCGAGCAGATGAAAGCGCCGACTGGCAGGCGATGGTGACCTGGAATGCTGACGATAGCCTCACCAGTGGCCCTGTCGGGTTTACCAAAGATGGCACGTCGATTTACCTGCAAGACTCTCGCCAGGTCAATGCTGGCCGCCTTGTCAAACTCGCGCTGGCGACAGGTGATCTGGACATCGTTGCCGAAGACCCACAATATGATGTCGGCAGTGTGATGACCCATCCCGATACATATGAGATTCAGGCTGTTGCTTTTAACAAAGATCGCAACGAGTGGGCCGTTGTCGATGCCTCCATTCAAAAGGACTTTGACCGGATTCGCAGCATCGACCGGGGGGATTTCTTTATCACCAGCCGCGATGATGCCGACAACATCTGGATCGTTGCCTTCACGACGGACAATGGGCCGGTGCCGTACTATGCCTACAACCGGCAAACGCAGGAAGCGACCTTTCTGTTCAATAACCAACCTGCGTTGAGCCAGTATACGCTGGCAACGATGGAGCCGATAGTCTTTACTGCAAGAGATGGCTTGACTGTTCACGGCTATTTGACGCTGCCACCGGGCGAGCAGAAAATGAGTCTGCCCCTGGTGCTCAATGTGCATGGTGGTCCCTGGGGACGTGATGGGTGGGGCTATCGCCCGGATGCGCAGTGGTTTGCTAATCGTGGATACGCCTGCTTACAGGTGAACTTTCGCGGTTCCACGGGCTATGGCAAGGATTTTCTGAACGCGGGCGATAAAGAGTGGGGACGCAATATGCACTATGATCTGGTCGATGGGGTGCAGTGGGCCATTGACCAGGGCATTGCCGACCCCAAGAAGGTGGCTATCTTCGGTGGCTCCTATGGGGGCTACGCAGCGCTGGTTGGCGCGACCTTCACGCCTGACCTCTTCTGCTGCGCTGTTGACATCGTCGGCCCCAGCAACCTGATTACCTTGATTCGGACCGTACCCCCTTATTGGTCGACTTTCCTGGCAACGTTCCACAAGCGCGTTGGCAACCCCGACACGGAGGAAGAGTTCTTGAAGTCTCGTTCGCCGTTATTCAAGGTTGACCAGATCAAGATACCGATTCTGATTGGGCAGGGAGCCAACGACCCGCGCGTGAAGCAGGCGGAATCCGAGCAGATTGTGGCGGCGATGCAGAGCAAGGGCATCGCTTATGAGTATATGCTTTTCCCTGATGAGGGGCATGGCTTTGCCAAGCCGGAAAACCGCCTGAAGTTCTTCGCGGCGGCGGAAAAATTCTTGGCTGCTCATCTTGGTGGACGTTACGAAGCCTGACAACAAAAAGCCAGCAGTTTTTTAGTGCCAGGCGCTTCCTGGCAGCGCCCCCAAAGCGTAGGGCATTGTGCCAGCGCTTTGGGGATGCTCTTTCATCCTCCTGAATCCTCCTGCGGTGATGTCTCCTGCTGCCCATGCTGTGGGGGCCCCACAATAGTGCTGATGAACGCGCGTGCCGCGCGCGAAATGGGGCCGACGCGCCGATAGACCAGGGCGAAAATGAACGCTTCGGTTAAGCCAGTGATCGGAAGGAGCGCCAGGTCTGTGCCAATCTGCGATGGCCGAATGAGCGCGGGAAGCGTGAGCGTGACGCCGATGCCCTGCCTGACCATCTCTTTCAGCCCCTCAACCGATTCGATCTCAACCAGCGGGCGCACTGTCAGCCCCCGCTGTGCAAAGATGCGCTTCGTGATCTGCCCCATACGCGAGGTTTCGTCCAGCAGCAAGAACGGTTCAGCCATGATCTGCTCAAAGGTGACCGCCGAAGCCTGCTGCGCCAGGGGGTGCTTGGCTGCTGTGAGCAGATGAAGCGGCTGGCGAAATAACTCTTTGATAATCAACAGTTCCGACTGCATATGAGGGTCGAGAATCAGCCCAAGCTCTACCTCGCCCTGCTCTACCAGCCTGATCAACTCGTCGGTATGCGCGACGCGCACTTTCAGTTGCACCTGTGGGTAGCGCTGATGAAAATTCGCAAAGAGGGTTGGCAAAAAAGCGGTTGCCAACGATTCGATGCAGCCCAGCACAACGGTGCCGCGCTGTCCGGCCTCCACGTCAGCGAGCCATTGCTGGCCCTCTTGGAGTTGTTCCAGAGCGTTTCGGACGTAGCGCGCGAACTCCTGGCCTGCTGGGGTCAAGGTGACGCGCTTCTTGGAGCGGGTGAAGAGCACAACGTCTAATTCGCTTTCCAGAGTGGCGATCTGGCGACTGAGCGCAGATTGCGCCACGAGACACCGTTCAGCCGCTCTCCGAAAGTTTTGTGTTTGGGCCGCCGCCAGAAAATAGGTAAGCTGGTGAAATTCCATCTGGCCCCCTCTTTTGCAATTGATCTTATATTGAGATCAATTTTATATCAAATAAGTGTTGGACGTATCAAGTATCTGCCTATATACTTCCTGGTAGAAGCCTGGTCGCGTGCAATGGAGCCGTGACCGTTCCAGGACTGGAAGCTGCAACGGAGTGGAAAAAGTGAAGGCTCTGCGCTTCTGGGCCAGAGCATTACTAGAGGAGGGAGCAATGACCCAGGTTGAACAACTGGCTGTCTTTGTGAAACACGCCAGCTATGAAGACCTTTCGGCGGAAGCGCGCCAGCAATTGAAGATTCGAGTGATCGATGCGCTGGGTTGCGCGATTGGCGCGCTGGAAGGCCCACCGATCACGATGCTGCGCGCTCACCTCGAGGACTTTGGTGGCAATCCCCTGGCGTCGCTGATCGGCGGCGGCAAAACCGCGCCCGACCGCGCAGCGCTGTATAACTCGGCGCTGGTGCGCTATCTGGACTACAACGATAGCTATCTTGCCAAAAAGGAAACCTGTCATCCCAGCGACAATCTCGGCGCGGTGCTGGCCGCCAGTGAATACGCGCATCAGAGCGGCAAAGAGTTCCTGACGGCGCTGGCGTTGGCGTATCAGGTGCAGTGTCGCCTCTCCGATGTGGCTCCGGTGCGCGCAAAGGGCTTCGATCACACGACTCAGGGCGCCTATGCCGCCGCCGCTGGAGCCGCCAGAGCGCTGGGCCTGGATGAGCAGGGCATTGCCAACGCGGTGGCGATCAGCGGCACGGCCAACAACGCCTTGCGCGTCACACGCACAGGACGGCTCTCCAACTGGAAAGGGCTGGCCTATCCCAACACTGCCTTTGGCGCGGCGCATGCTGCTTTCCTTGCTATGCGCGGAATTACCGGCCCGCTGGAAGTGTTTGAGGGCAATAAGGGGCTGATGGAGGCGATTACCGGACCTTTTGAACTGGACTGGGCGCAGGAGAACCTTGAGGCAGTTCGCCGCACCAGCGTCAAGAAGTACAATGCCGAGTTTCATTCGCAGTCCGCGCTGGAGGGAGTGCTGGAACTGCGTGCGGCTCAACCGGTGCACTCGGAGGAGATCGAGCGCGTTACGGTCGAGATTTTTGATGTGGCGTATCACATCATTGGCGGAGGGGAAGAGGGAGACAAACAGCAGGTGCGTACCAAGGAAGAAGCTGATCACAGGCTGCCCTACATGGTGGCGGTGGCGCTGCTGGATGGCGAGGTGACTCCGGCGCAGTATCTGCCAGAGCGCATTGTGCGGGCGGATGTGCAGCATCTGCTGCGGCAGGTCAGCATCCAGCCGGATGAGGCGCTGAGCCAGCGCTTTCCCGCCGCAATGCCCTGTCGCATCGAGATCAACCTGAAAAATGGCCGCGCGTTGAGGCTTGAAAAGCAGGACTACGAAGGTTTCTATACGCGGCCTTTGTCCTGGGAGGGGGCTGTTGCGAAGTTTGAGCGTCTTGCCACCCCATTTGCCGATGGCGCGCGGCGCGCGGCGATCATCGAGACGGTAGCTTCCCTGGAGACACGGGAAATCGAGCAGTTGACGGCGTTGTTACGTGCGCCGTTGGTAAGTATCCATTGAGCGCAGAAAGAGAGGCTCATTATGAGCGAGCGAGCATTTCCTTTTATTCGGATGAACGAGCGCGAGGGCAAACCGCGCACGCGCGGCATTACTGAGATTCGTGGGCCATACTACACGCCGATGGGAAAACGCTATCTGGAAGATGTGCTGGAGACGATGGGCGAGTATGTCGATTCGCTGAAATTCGCGGGCGGCTCCTTCACGCTGATGCCTGAGCAGCAGCTTAAGGAGATCATCGATCTTGCCCATCGCTACAACGTGCTGGTCTCTACGGGGGGCTTCATTGAACATGTGCTCACGCAGGGGCCGGAGGCCGTGAACCACTATATTGATGAGTGCCGCAAGGTTGGTTTCGATATTCTCGAGATTTCCAGCGGGTTTATCACCATCCCGGTTGATGACTGGCAGCGCTTGATCGAGCGGGCGCAGCGCGCAGGACTGAAAGCCAAGCCAGAGGTGGGCATCCAGTTTGGCGCAGGAGGCGCCAGCGCCGCCGAAGAGTTGGCTGTGGAAGGCGCCCGCGATGTGGAGTGGGCCATTGGGCAGGCGCGCCGATTCCTGGATGCGGGAGCCTATATGATTATGATGGAATCAGAGGGCATTACTGAAAACGTGAAAACCTGGCGCACCGATGCCGCCGCGAAAATGATCGGTGCGTTGGGATTGGAGAAGGTAATGTTCGAGGCTGCCGACCCGGAGGTCTTTGCCTGGTATATCAAGAACTATGGGCCTGAGGTCAATCTGTTTGTCGATCACAGTCAGATTGTTCAGCTTGAATGTTTGCGCGCGGGCCTCTGGGGCACCAAAAGCCTGTGGGGCCGCGTGCTGACCTACAAAGGCTAGCGGCAGAAAAGCGCAGAGAGAAAAAGAATACATCCCGCTTCTTTTCTCTCTGCGTTCAGGAAGCGCTTTCTCTGAGCGCCCTTCCTCGCTTGAAGCCTATGCGATAAACAAGCCCCGTCTTATCAACTATCCTCAAACGTGCCAACGAGATACCACGTATTGTGCTCGTATGGCTCATGCGCCGCTTCTTCATGCTCTGCCTCGTCTCCCTTGCCGCTTTCCTGAGAAATTTTCAATCTTGCTCCAATGTTTCTCTTATCGGATCGTTCTATCGTTACAAGAAACAGATGCATTGGGAAGAAGGGGTTTCTCTATGAGCACAGGGCATGTTTTGTATGATGAGCTTCTGCACTGGGAGACGAGCCAACCAGATGCTCCCTTCATCATTGAGGCAGAAACTGGAAAGACGCTCAGCTACGGTGAGAGTATCGCGGCGCTCCAGGCGCTTCGGCGCGCTCTTGGGGATGAGCCGTCTTGCATCCTCCTCGCACTGCCAGGCGGCATGGCAACATCGCTCATCTGGTTGAGCGCGCTCATGGGAGGGCATACCCTGGTTCCTGCCGCGCCAGACGCGCCTGCTTACGAGTTAGAGCGGCTCACAAAGTCGTTTTCGCCGGATGTGGTCATTATCGAGCGACCAGAAGAGCAGGTCAGGTTTGCGTTTCTGGATGCGCGCTTTCTGACCCAGGCCGACTGCGAGGCGCTGATTTACCATGCCGTGCCAGATGGCGCATCACATCTGCACCCTGTCGATGGATGGGTCTGCCTGATGACTTCTGGCTCAACTGGCGAACCCAAAAAGGTTATTTTGAACGCGCAGCAAGTTGCCTGGACGGCAGATCAGATTCGCCGCAGCCACCAGCTTTCGCCCGCAGATCGCGGGCTGGCGGTCCTGCCATTTTTTCACATCAATGCGCCTGTGGTCAGCCTCTGTGCTTCGCTGTTGGCAGGAAGCAGCGTCATCATCGCGCCGCGCTTCAGCCGCAGCCGCTTCTGGGAATGGATAGACACCTATCAAATCACCTGGGCCAGTATTGTCCCGACGATTCTGGCGCTGCTGCTCCAAACGGAGAAGCCCGATTTTCTTCCCGGCGCTCTTCGTTTCGTGCGCACGGCCTCGGCGCCTCTGCCAGCCATCCAATTAGTGCAGTTTGAGCAGCGCTTCGGTATTCCGGTGATCGAGACCTATGGGCTTACTGAGGCTGCCAGCCAGGTCTGCGCCAATCCTGTGCCGCCAGGGAGGCATATCCCAGGGTCGGTGGGAAAACCGGTTGGTGTCTCGCTGCGTATTTGCCAACCGCATACTTCAGAGGGCACCCAAGCGTTGCGGGATGTTGCTCTGGGCGAAGTCGGCGAGGTCTGTATCGCGGGGCCAGGCGTTATCTCGGCCTACCTTGGCGATGCCGGAGCCACAGCCTTCCAGGATGGTTGGTTTCGCACGGGCGATCTTGGGTATCAAGATGCCGAGGGCTATGTCTATCTGACTGGACGGCAGCGCGATGTGATCATTCGCGGTGGCGAAAACATCGCGCCGCGCGAAATCGAAGAGGCGCTGCTGGCGCATGCTGCCGTCTGGGAAGTGGCTGTGGCTGGTTCTCCAGACCCACTCTACGGCGAGCAGGTGGTTGCCTATGTGGTGACACATGAAAGCTGGACCTCTCTGCTCGAGGAAAGCCTGCGTCTTCACTGTGCTCAGTATCTCAGTCCGCATAAAGTGCCGTCCGTCTTCATTCCTGTTGATGCTCTGCCGCGCACCTATACCGGCAAGCTTGATCGCCAGGCGCTCCGTCAAAAGCAGCTTGACCACGTGACAGAGAAGGTGGGCATTCATGCTGCCTGAAAAGGTCTCTGCTGTTTCTGTCGCTGTGTTGCCTGGCTCCGAGCGACCGGGCAAGGAACCCATTCCGCCACCGGAGAAACGTTCCCGCCCCTATTTGTACGAAGTGGACCGGCTGCGCATCGTTACGGCGCTTTCGGTGGTCGCTGTTCATGTGCTGGCGTTGATGACCTTCCTGGATGCCACTGTTCCCGCGCTCCAGGCTCAGAATGCATTCGTCACGCTGTTTCACTTTACGCGCGCCGTGTTTATGTTTGTGACGGCGTTTGCGCTGGTATATGTCTATGATCGGAAGGGATTTTCCTGGGGCGAGTTCTGGAAACGCCGGGGCATGGGGGTGGTGTTTCCCTACGCCTTCTGGAGCTTCGTCTATTTGCTTCAGGACCCGCACCCGAGCACACCGCTCCCGTTCATCCAGACCTTTCTGCTAGACTTATTGACAGGGCAAGCCTCCTATCAATTGTACTACATCTTGCTGACTATTCAGTTTTATCTGCTCTTCCCCTTCTTTCTGAAAGGTCTGCGGCGCGTGGCTCAGCATCCCTGGGTGGTGCTGGGGGGCAGTTTTGCGCTTGAACTTGGCATCCTTTATGCCATTCAGAGCAACTGGCAGGCGTATCTGCCAGTCGGTATTGCTTCGCTCGTGACCCAATATGAGGGCAGCTTTGTAGTGATCTATCAGTTTTACTTTATCCTGGGCGGGTTGGTAGCGCTCAATCTGTCGAGCGTGCGAGCGTTTCTGCTGCGTCATGGCCGATTGATCGTGGTGAGCGTGGGCGTCACCCTGGCTGCGCTGGAACTCAATTACTTTGGCGCGCTCCTGATTGCGCACACGTCTCTGGATACGGCGGTGTCGGTCTTGCAGCCGGTGATGGCTTTCTATAGCACGGCGGTTATTTTCTGTCTGTACTGGCTGGCTTACCGGCAGGTTTCGCGCATTGCGCAGCCAGCGTCAGCACGAGGGCAGCGTATCTGGCACGCCCTTTCGGATTCCGCGTTTGGCATCTATCTCGTCCATCCGTTGTTGCTGACCGCTTTGATAAGTCTGGTCTCGGCGTATTTCATGGCCTGGCCGCCTTTGTTGGTCATTCCGCTCGCCTGGTTGATAACAGCAGCAGGGTCGGTTGCCTTTAGCGTGCTGTTGCTGCGTATCCCGATTCTTAGCCGGTTGGTCGGGCGTTCCCGGCCCATGCCGCAGCTTCCTGCGCTATCGGTCTGGTGGGGAAACGTCTCCGCTCGTTTTGGATGGAGCGAGTGGCTGCCTGTCCGCGGGTCGAAGCGGTGGAAAAAAGCTGCTCAGTCACATGGCGCCCTTATCACCGAGCAGGCTATTGACTCGCTGCCTCACCCGTTAGAAACCGGGGAGAGCAGGACGGTGGCGCTAGTTCGTAAGAACGCTGGCTCTTAGCAGAGCGACAAGGCAAGAAGAACCGCTTGGGAAGGACTGCGCGATGGACCCAATCAACCTGCATGATTACGAGAGACTGGCCCAGGGGCTTCTGGACCCGGCGGTCTGGGATACTTACGCGCAGGGCAGCGAAGATGAAGTAACGCTTCAAGCGAACCGAAGCGCCTTTGCTGCGGTGCGGCTGCGCCCGCGCGTCCTGGTGGATGTGCGCGCCTGTGACCTCACAACCACCGTTTTGGGGACTTCTATACGCTTGCCTGTGTTGATCGCGCCAACCTCTGTGCATCGACTGGCCCATCCAGAGGGCGAAAAGGCGACGGCCCGCGCCGCGCGCGCGGCGGGAACAGTGCTGGTGGCGAGTACGCTCTCTTCTTATAGCCTGGAAGAGATCGCTGCTGCCGCCGATGGAAGCCCTCTCTGGTTCCAATTCTATATGTATCGGGACCGCGGGCTGACCCGCCACATGCTGGAGCGGATTAAATCTGCTGGATATCGCGCTCTTGTGCTGACCGTTGATGCGCCTTACGTGGCGAATCGGGAGCGTGACCGCTACAACCAGTTCAGCCTTCCTGAGCAGTTTCAGTTCGGTAACTTTGTTGGCAGTGGCTATCGCGAAGAAGGCGCTGCTGCCCTGACACCGATTACCTGGCAGAATCGTGGGGAGCGCGAGATGCTGACCTGGGATGCGATTCCCTGGTTACGCTCGCTGACTTCTTTGCCGATTCTGCTGAAGGGCGTGCTGACTGCCGAAGATGCGGCGCGGGCCGTTGATGTTGGAATAGATGGCTTGATTGTCTCGAATCATGGCGGGCGCCAGCTTGATGGTGTCATGTCAACCATTGAGGCGTTGCCGGAAGTGGTCGAGGCCGTGGATGGGCGCTGCGAAGTGTATATGGACGGCGGCATCCGGCGTGGCACAGACATCCTGAAGGCATTGGCGCTGGGCGCGCGGGCCGTCTTGATTGGGCGCCCGGTCTTCTGGGGGTTGGCCGCTGGTGGCGAAGCTGGCGTGCGCGATGTCCTGCGCATCCTGGCAGATGAATTGCTGCTGGCGATGCGGCTGGCCGGTTGTCCAACGATTGCGAGCATTGACCGCTCGCTGGTCAAGATCACGCCGCTCTTTGCTCCAGATGCGGCTGTTGGCACAAAGAACATCTCATCGATGAGATGAAGGTATCCAAAGATGGAGACTCGTTTCTGGCGTTTGCTTGGCTCAAGTTTGGCTCTGGGGGCCATCCTCACTATGGCGCTTACCTCTAGCAGCGGTGATGCGAATGCAGCCGTCTTTGCTCATAAATATGATGGCTATCTTACACGCACCTATACCGACAAGCAAGGCGCTTCTATGACCTGTTATCTCTACGTGCCTCGTAACTATAATCCTCGACAAAGCTATCCGCTGGTCTTGCTGCTCCACGGTGGCGGCGAGCGCGGCGAGGTTAAAAGCACGCTGGCCCAAAATCGCTCGCTCTTGTTGAACGACGCCTATGCAAATGTCTGGAGTTCATTAACCGTTCAGAGACGTTGGCCGAGCTTTATTGTGGTGCCGCAGATAGTGGGCACCAATCAGTGGGTCAATACTCCTTCTGACCAAGGCTCCTACCAACTCGCGTCTGAGCCTACTGGTGCTCTGCGGCTGGCGAAAGAAATTGTGGATGCGCTGCAACGGGAATATCAAGGCATCGGCTCAAATCGCCTATACATCACTGGACTTTCGATGGGCGGCTATGGCACCTGGGATGCGATTGAACGATGGCCTACGTATTTCGCAGCGGCAGCGCCCATTGCGGGGGCTGGTGATCCTACCAAGGCCAGTGTCCTTACGCAACTGCCGATCTGGGCCTTTCATGGGGCCAAAGATGTGAATGTCCCCGTTTCCGGCTCGCGGGATATGATTCAGGCTATCCGCGCCGCTGGGGGGCAGCCAAGCTACACAGAATATCCCCAGGCTGGACACGACATTTGGATGCAGGTCTATACTTCGTCTGATTTCTTATCCTGGTTGTTTGCCCAGCGCGCTGGTGCTTGAACGCCGTCGATTGCATCGTGTCACCTTCTGCCCTGGCCTTTCAACATGCGGCCCCCCTCTGATTGCCTCTTGCGTCGGCAAGATTTGCTCAGGTGTGCGATAATAGCTTTCGGTCAGCTTGGAATTTCAATCGGTTGTTTTGGCTTTGCTGCTTCTCTCTTTGCTCGCTCTTTAAAGGATATGCCGTGCGCCGGTTCCGTGTCCTCAGAGGGATCTTCTGGCCTTTGCTACTTCTGGCCCCGCTTATTTTCGCCGGTTCTAGCGCTTTTGCGTATGCTGTTGTTCACCGCGCGCCGCCGGTTGCATCGTTGGGTGGAGGATACGGAACGACCACCTCGCTTGCCACAAAGGGCTGCGGAAAGCTCGCACCGATACCCCCAGGGAGCAGCGCCAATGAGATGCTGCCTTCCGGTGGACTTTTCCGTTTCTATCGCCTGCATATTCCCACCGGTTACACGCCCAGGCATGCTCTGCCACTTGTGCTCAGCTTTCATGGGCATGGGAGTGACATGCTGGCTCAGGAGCGTCTGACGGACTTGTCTGCGCTTGCCAACCGGCGTGGCTTTGTGGTGGCCTATCCTCAAGGGACGGTTGGACCTGATGGACAAACCGGCTGGGCAACCGGCCCACGCAAAGACCCGACGGTGAATGATATACGCTTTGTCAGCGACCTGTTGACGCACTTGCAAATGACGCTGTGCATTGACCCCCAGCGCATCTATGCCACCGGCTTCTCCAATGGCGGGGGCATGACCGCGCTGCTAGCCTGCACGATGGCAGGCCGAATGGCTGCATTTGCCCCGGTTTCCGGCTCGTATTATCCGCCTGCGAGCGGATGCCACCCCAAAAGACCCGTACCGATTTTGGAGATACATGGCACTGCTGATACCGTTGTGCCCTATTTGGGAAGCGTGCCACTCCGCCTTCCTTCGGTTGCGGCCTGGCTCGCTGGTTGGGCACAGCGCGATGGCTGCGCGCGCAAGCCGGTGATCTTCTTTCAGCAGAAGGATGTGATTGGTGAGCGCTGGCCCGCTTGCCAATCGGATGCCACAGTTATCCATTATCGTATTGAAGGTGGCAAGCATGCCTGGCCGCCATTCCTCAGCACGCCAGGCGCTCGGCTCCCCCTCAGCACTACGAATCTCATCTGGGCCTTTTTCCAGGCACACATTCTGCTCCGCCAGGACTGATGGCCGTTGCGCGCGTGCCCGCCCGGGCGCATTTTCTCCGCGATGAGAAAGCCGAGATGAGAAATTTCTCATCTGCTTCTAATGGCCTTTTTATCTGCCCGGCGTAGGATAGAAGTCAGAGAGAAGCTTTACACGATCTGCGGGAGGGAGTTATTGATGCATCCATCGGCTTTAGCGCTGCCTGATCGCCCCGCGAAACCGCGCAGCCGCGGCCTGACCCTGGTGATTGACAACGGCATTCCCCTGGGCCACTTTGAGGACGTGGTGGAAAGTATGGGCACGTTGATTGACTTTGTGAAGTTCGGCTGGGGAACATCGCTCGTCTCGCCCATGCTTGAGCGAAAGATTGCCTGCCTGCGCAACCATGAGGTCGAGTATTTTTTCGGGGGCACGCTGTTTGAAAAGTTTCTGAGTCAGCATCTGCTGGATGACTATCGCGCCTATTGCCAGCGGTACGGGTGTCACTATTTGGAAATCTCGAATGGGACAATTGATCTGACCAATGCGGAGAAGGCCCGGTTGATTGGAGACTTTGCCTATGATTTTCACGTGCTCAGTGAAGTTGGGTATAAAGATAGCGAGCGTTCTCTGCATCTGCACCCTGCCCAATGGATCGAGTATATTCAGCAAGACCTGGCTTCAGGTGCGGAGTATGTTATCACCGAGGCGCGTGAGAGCGGGACGAGCGGCATCTGTCGGCCTAATGGCGAAGTGCGTTTTGGCTTGATTGAGGAGATGCTAGCCTCTGGCCTGGATAGCAATCGGCTCATCTTTGAGGCCCCGAATAAAGACCTGCAAACCTACTTCATCAAGCGCCTGGGAAGTAATGTGAACCTGGGCAATATTGCAATGCAAGACGTTATCCCACTGGAAACGCTGCGACTTGGTCTGCGCTCTGACACACTGCTGGCCTTTGCCTAAGGCAACCTCCAGGCGCTAGAGTGGCGCTGAAGGGGTCGGAGCCTGGTGGAAGATCGGTTCAGCGGCGGGAAGTTGCAGCGTGGCGATGGTGCCCTGCCCTGGGGTGCTTTCAAAGCGCAGGGTTCCGCCATGCGCGGCGATGATGCTGCGCGCGATGGCAAGACCCAGCCCGGCACCCCCAGCCTCGCGGGAGCGAGCTTTGTCCACGCGATAGAAGCGCTCGCCCAGGTGAGGCAGGTCTTGCGCTGGAATGCCGATGCCGGTATCACATATCCGTACCTGCACTTGCTTTTCCAAACGGGCCAGGTTCACCGTGACCATTCCGTCTGGTCGGTTATACTTCATAGCGTTATCGAGCAGAATAAGCAGTAGCTGTTCCAACAGCGCCTGATCACCAAGTACACAGGCATCGGAGGTTGTTTCGAGACAGAGCGTTACCTGCTTTTCTTGTGCGTAGGCTTGCGAGCGACGTACAATGACTTCAGCAACTGATGCCAGATCAACGTGCTCGCGCTTGAGCAGTTCCGTTCCGGCGTCCAGTCGTGCCAGGGTAAGCAGATTCGTCACGATCTGACTCATGTGCGATGCTTCTGACACGATGTTTTCGAGCAAGAAGATGTCGTCGGAGTCCATTTTATGCCGCGAGCGCAGCAGCGTTTCGGCATCGGCGCGCAGTAGTGTCAAGGGCGTGCGCAGCTCATGGGAGGCATCAGTGGTGAAGGTTTGCTGACGCTCCAGGGCCAGCCGTGTGGGTAAGAGCGCCCGCCGCGAAAGGTAGAGGCCCCCAATAAGCGACCCGCACAACATAAAAGCGCCAACCAGCAGTAAGAGGGAAACCAATGTCCCCAGCGCATTGGTCAGATCGCCAACCGGCAAGCCAACCTGCACGACCCCCAGAACGCTCCCCCGATCTGTTGTGCTGCGCACGACCAGCGCGTAGCGCCGGATGCGGTTCAGGCCATTGCCACCATTGACGGTATCAGCGCGGTTGCCACTGCGCGAGGTGAGCGCGGCCTGGGCGAGAGTAGGCGCATCGAACGCGCTTACCGGCAGCGCGAGGGAATTGGCGCTGACATAGATGCCGTTGGCATCGAAGCAGGCAATATAGGGCACAACGCTGTTTGTCTGCTGATTTGTCCGTAGATGGAGCGTACACGGCTGGTTACCGGTTGCCCTCCAGTACGCCGCCAGGAAATTGGCATTGTCCTTGAGCTTTCCATCGATGGGGCCTAATAGCGCTACCTGCATGCCGAAGTAGAGCAGAATCCCTGACAGCAGCAACAGCGCCGCAAGGACCCCTGTATACCAGAAGGTGAGCCGTCGCCGGGTAGCGGCAAACATGGCCTCGGATGGCTCGGCGTTTTGTGGGTGAGGGCGGTGTTGCGTAGTGCCCCGGCCCGCCCATTTTTGTTGTGCCCACGCTGCGGGCTTGCCCCAAAGCGTTTTCATGCTTCGATTTTATATCCCACGCCGCGCATCGTCTTAATCAGCGGATGCGCAAAGTTTCTATCCACTTTCTCGCGGAGATAATGAATATAAATATCGACAATATTAGAGTTCCGTTCAAAGTCATCGAACCAGACATGGTCGAGAATCTGCATGCGGGTGAGCACCTGCCCAGGATGGCGCATCAGATATTCCAGCAGGCTAAACTCCTTGGCAGTGAGTTCTATGACGCCGTTGCCTCGATACGCTTCGTGGCGGAGAAGGTCCAGGGAAAGGTCACCTAACTGCAACTGTGTGGCGGTTTCCAGCACGCTGGCGCGCCTGAGCAGCGCCTCCACACGAGCCAGCAGTTCTTCCATGGCGAAGGGTTTGACCAGATAGTCGTCTGCGCCTAGTTTCAGCCCGCGCACTCGATCTTCCACGGCATCGCGCGCCGTCAGGATGAGAATGGGAACAGAGACGTGTTCAGCGCGAAGTCGACGGCACAGTTCCCATCCATCCATGCCTGGTAACATCAGGTCGAGGATGATGAGTTCATAAGCATTGCAAATAGCCAGATCATAGCCAGTCGTTCCATCGTTGGCAATGTCCACCGTGTAGTGTTCTTCAGTGAAGACACGCCGGAGGACAACGGCGAGATGCCGTTCGTCCTCCACCACCAGAATACGCATCTGCCTCTTCCCTTCTGCCTCCACGGTCAACCCCATCTCCCCAAAAATCACTTTATGATGTCATTATTCTAGCGTATAAAGCTTAAAGGCGCATAAGAAACGAAGGCTGATACCTACGCCTCTCGCTTGTTCCACTCGATGAACCTCTTGCTCATATGATACTACTGCGCATGAAATGCAGCGAAAACCTCGCGTTCCTGGTCGTTATCCAGGTTCTGGAAGCGAACTTTTAGCAAGGATTGCTAAAAAGCTATCAAAGAGTGTGAAAAAACTACTTGCGCAAGCTGGCACGCCATGTTATGATGGATTATAGAGTAATGAACACCTGTTCTAATCTTTTCCGACACAAGATCGGGGGAAGACAGCATGTCCGATGAGTCGACCACAGTACAATACCTCAAGGGTGTGGTTGAACAATTTGTAGAAGAGCGCGACTGGAACGGGCGGTTGCAGCCCAAAGACTTAACATTGGGTTTAGAGATAGAAGTGGCTGAGATTGCTGAGCATTTTCACTTTAAGGACGATGAAGAGATAGAGCAAGCGCTAGGGGATGCCCAGACGCGGCGGGCTATTGGCTATGAGATTGCCGACGTTTTGTATTATCTGCTGGCGCTCTCCTCTAAACTTGGCATCGACATCAGCCAGACATTCTTGGAGAAGATGGATCAGACCGAGCAGCGTATGCCGGTCTATATGGCCCGGCGGCAGGCAGGAAAGCTTAGTAGAATGGCCGCCAGCTAGCTGCCTTCCACGCTGCTGTTCTGAAAAAGGCGGAATCCAGAAAACCAGAGAGGAGTCAAGCTCCCCTCCGGCTTTTCTGTGCCAATGCCAAGCCTCTATCGCTGGCCTTTAGCGAGGGCCGGGGGCTGTGGGTTGAATCATGGGTAAATGCTTGAATGCTTCGGCATAGAGCATGCGGTGGTCCTGGCCGACGGTTCGAGCCCTTGCCCGAACAAATGGGTCCATATCACGTTCGCCAACCTGGCTGGCATGACAGCGCAGCGCGGCGATTTTTTTGTCGATTGTTGCGGTAATATCGACCCAGTGGTTGGGATGTTCGGTTGCAAAGAAATAGACATCGCTGACGCGGTGGTCGCGCACGTCACCATTGATTTGTTCGGGATAGTACATGGGCATGCGAGCATCGGCGATGGCATCGAGCGTTGATTGCCCAATGGCGCGATGGTCGGGGTGGACCTGATAGTGCTGCCAGGGGTCAAAGGTCAGCACAATATCGGGCCGCCCTTTGCGCAGCACCAGCGCCAGTTCGCGGCGTAGCGCGACAGAAGGCTCGACCTCGCCATCATTATGGCGCAGGAAGGTGACTTCGGCGACGCCCAGGGCTTCGGCAGCGGCCAGTTGTTCCGCCTCGCGGATGGCAGCTAGCTTTTCCTGGGTCATGCCTGGCTCGTGGCTGCCCCGGTTGCCGCTGGTTGCCAGCACATACTCGACGTGTGCGCCCGCCTCGGCGTAGCTGGCTACGGTGCCCCCGCAGCTAAATTCGGCATCATCCGGATGGGCCATAATCACCATGACTCGGGGTTGGATCGGGGCTGGTTGCGGTGTAGACATAGTTGTAGCGCTTGATCCTTTCCTATGCGGCAATTGACGTACATGTGACCCGATAGGATATGCTGTATTATAGCGAAGCGTTGTGGGCACTTCAAAGAAGGGGTCTCAACTGAGATGGATGCAATGCGCGCGGAGGCTGGGTTCTTTGCGCGAGCCTATGCCAAAATCAATCTGACGCTGGATATCTTGGGGCGTCGCGATGATGGCTACCATGAATTGGCTTCGGTGATGCAGACGGTCTCGCTGGCCGATACGTTGGCGTTTCGGGCGTTGGCCGATGGGGTGACCGAGTTTTTTTGTGACGCGCCTGCGTTAAACAGCACGGAGAATCTGGTGTGCCGCGCGGTTCAGGCGCTGCGTGAGGAGACAGGCTGCCAGCGTGGGGTGCGCATTGAGTTGCAGAAGCACACGCCCGCGCAGGGCGGTCTGGGTGGTGGCAGCAGCGACGCGGCGTGTGTCTTGCTGGCGCTCAATACCTGGTGGGCGCTGAGCCTGAGCCAGAAGCGGCTGTTGGAATTGGCGGCGCGCCTGGGGTCGGATGTGCCTTTTTTCGTGCTGGGCGGCACGGCCCTGGTGGAAGGCCGCGGCGAGCGCGTGAATCTTTTGCCTGATCTTCCGGGTTTATGGGTGGTGCTGCTCAAACCGCCTGTGACCGTTTCGACTCCAGCAGCGTTTCGAGCCTTGACGCCAGATGATTATACCGGTGGGCAGGCGACAGCGCGTCTGGTGAACGCGCTGCGCGAGGGTGGGCGTCTGCCGTTGGATGGATTGGTTAATGCCCTGGAGGCGCGTGTCTGCCAGGGCTATCCATCGGTTGCCGAAAGCCGTGCGGCTTTGGTCGATGCAGGGGCACAGACTGTGCGGATGAGTGGAAGCGGCCCAACGCTGTTCGCCTTGGTTGATTTGCTGGAAGAGGCCCAATCTATCTATCAAACGCTGCTGCATCAGGGTAGACACGTCTGGCTGGCGCACACGGTCTCGCGCGCAGAGGTCGTAACGGCGATAAGCTTACCTTGGTCCTAGGAGGATGGTGTAATCAGAGAGGGGCGGGCCGAGGAATGTTATAATGGGGCAACGGGAGCGCTGCCAGCGCAACGCTTCGATTTCTGCGATGCAGGAGTGGGCCTGTGCTGAGCTTTGAAGAAATCCGGAAGATTATTCCCCATCGCTATCCGTTTTTGCTAGTTGATCGGGTGTTGGAGGTCAGCGCTGAACGCGCGGTGGGCATCAAAAACGTCACCGGCAATGAACCGTTTTTTCAAGGGCATTTCCCTGAATACGCGGTTATGCCAGGTGTGCTGATTGCCGAAGCCTCGGCCCAGGTGGGCGCGGTAGCTGTGCTGAGCCAGCCAGAATACCAGGGACGCCTGGCATTTCTTGCAGGTCTGGACGGCTGGCGCTTCAAGCGGCAGGTGGTGCCTGGGGATACCCTCACCATCGAGGTGACGCTGGCGGCCATTCGGCGCGGCATCGGCAAAGGGCATGCGCGCGTGACAGTGGACGGGAAGGTTGCCGCAGAAGGCGACCTGCTCTTTGCGGTTGGTCCAGCGTCTACTCAGCAGGGCGGTAGCGAAACAGCCAGTGCTTCGAGCGCTGGAGATACAGGGGGCGCTGGGTGAGGCGGTTCGTTCGCAGATGTTTGCTGCTGCTGGTGCTGGCGGTTGGCCTGGCGCGCAATGGGTTCAGACGGGCGCGGGTGGCTTCGGTGCGGCGGGTCTTGTTGATTCGCCCCGATCATCTGGGCGATCTGCTTTTTACGACGCCTGCTCTGGCCGAACTGCGGCGGGCATTGCCCGCCGCGCATATCACCTATCTTGTTGGTCCGTGGTTTCGTGAGATCGCCGAGCGGAATCCCCATGTCGATGAGGTGCAGACCTGTGCCTTTCCAGGCTTCCGACGTGAGAGCCAGGGGCCGCTTGAGCCGTATCGGCTGCTCTGGAAACAGGCGCAGGCGCTGCGCAGACAGCACTATGATCTGGCGATTGTGCTACGTCCTGATTTCTGGTGGGGCGTCTGGCTGATCTCTCTGGCAGGCATTCCCCTGCGCGTAGGGTATGCAGATGATCTGCAAACACCTTTTTTAACAATGGCGCTGCCGCTGCGTGAGGGCGAGCATGCCGTCAGGCAAAACGTGCGTTTGGTCCAAACTGCGGCGTTGCTGGCAAAGCAAACTGCTGATGAAGTCCAGAAAGTGGGCAAACTATCAGATGGGCAGCCCGCACGTCTGGAGCGAGTTTCCCCTGAACAGGGCCATCCCCCACTGGAATTTGCGCCTACCGATGCAGAGCGTGCCTGGGTTGGGGAGCGGCTGGCGCAGGAAGATATAAACGCGGGCGATAGGTTCATTGTGATCCATCCGGGCACGGGCGCGCCGGTAAAACTGTGGGAAGCAGCTTCCTGGGCGCAGGTTGCCGATGCGTTGATACGCGCGTATGGCGTGCGTGTGGTGCTGACGGGCAGCGAGAGCGAGCGTGCGCAGGTAGAGGATATTCAGGCGCGGATGCAGCAGCCCGCGCTGGCGCTGATTGGCGAAACCGATTTGGGCAAGCTCGCCGCCTTGCTGGCGCGGGCCGATCTGGTGTTGGGGGTGGACAATGGGCCGCTGCACCTGGCTACAGCTCAAGGGACGCCGACAGTGCGCCTCTATGGGCCAACCGACACACGGGTTTTTGGTCCCTGGGGCGATGCCAGACTGCATAAGATCGTGCAGGCGAAGCAGCCCTGCGCCGGATGCTCCACCATTCCCTGCGGACGGCTTGACTGGTCGTCGGCAGAGTTGGCGGCGCATCCTTGTGTCCGTTCGCTCGCAGTTGACGAGGTGTTGGCAGCGGCTGAGGCGCTTCTGGCGAAGCGGGTGGCAAAGCAAGCAGAAAAAGCCTGACCGGAGTAGATGTATGGGTATGGTTGGTTATGATATACGGCCTGCGTTCGCCCAACGGACACGCACATTTCTGATTCATCGTCTGATCAAGCCAGCGCTGCAAGGGGTGATTTATGTCTCACTTGGGGCGGTTGGCCTGCTCTCGCGGCTGGTGCGTATCGGGCGAGCAATGCCGCCCTTGACGCCCGCAACCTTTGCCCCCAAACGGATTCTGATTATCCGCACGGACCTGATGGGTGATGTGATTCTTTCGCTGCCTGCGGTGCACGCGCTTCATCGCGCTTATCCGGCAGCGCACATTGATATGCTGGTGCTGCCTGCCAATGTGGGGGTGATCAAGCAAGACTCGGCGATTTCGCGCATTATGACCTATGACCCCAATATCTGGCGCCGCCCCAATGCGTTTCTTTCCCCGGTGAGCTATCGCGCCTTCCTTGGGCTGATTGGTGGTCTGCGCGCCGCGCAGTACGATTTGTGCCTGAGCCTGGCGGGCGATTGGGCCAGTGTCTTCGCCTTTTTGAGCAAGGCGCGGCGGCGTGTAGGCTATCGAGGCGAGGCGTATCCTTTCTTTATGACCGATCCCGTGCCAGGGAGGCGTTACCGTATTCACCAGCACGAGGTAGATTATATCGCTGGTCTGGCAAGAGCCGCGGGAGGGATGCTGAAGGGCGAGCAGCGCGAGCCAGCGCTGGCAGTCAGCGAGCAGGCCAGGGCAGAGGTGAAGGCACTTTTGGGGGTCAACGACGTTGCTGAAGGCGATCTGTTGATTGCTGCGCACGCGGGGGCGACCAATGGCGTGGCAAAACGCTGGCCGATACCCCATTGGGCAGCGTTGGCCGACCAACTGATCACGGAGTTGGGAGCGAAGGTGGTCCTGACCGGCGCTGCCAGCGACGCGGAGATTACAGGGGCCATTGCGGCGCAGATGCGCCAGACTCCGCTGGATTTCGCTGGCAAGACAACGATTCCACAGCTTGCCGCGCTGCTGGAGCGTTGTGATCTGGTGATCAGCGGCGACAGCGGCCCGCTGCATATGGCCGGTGCGGTGGGCACACCGGTGATCGCCATTCATGGCCCAACAGACCCTGAGTTAAGCGGGCCGGTAGGCAAAGATGCGACGGTGCTGCGGCTGGGTATCTGGTGCAGCCCGTGTTATGATGCCAGCTTTTGGGCGGTGTGTCGATTCTTTAATCCGGTCTGCATGAAGGCAATTACGCCTGAACAGGTGTTGGCTGCCGCGCGTGCTCGCCTGGAGCGACCAACGTCGGCGAACGATCAGGCTGCTCTCGCACAGCAGCGCTAAAATCTTCGATTGAGGGTGAGCGATGAATATCGCCTTTGATCTGGTAGCGATTGAGCGGCTGGATGATGGGATGTATACCTCAAGCCTGGCGTTGTTACAGGGCTTGCAGCGCGTGCCTGCCGCTCATCGCTATCTGCTGCTGACTGGTCGGCCCGAGCGCTATATAGCTTTTACCAAGGATGAGCGCTTTGAGGTCATCCACGCGCCGATTCCGGTCTTGCAGCGTGATGCTGTCTTGTTGGAGCATCAACTGCTGGAGCCGTTGGCCCTGCGCCGCTTGCATCCACACGTGCTACACGCGCCTGGCCTGGCAAGCCCCCTCCTCTGGCATGGGCCGACGGTGCTGACGCTGCACGATGTGGCCTTTCTGTCTATGCCGGAGCAGATGTCGCGCGCCAGCCTATATTACTGGCGCTATGTGGCCTTGCCCAGCGCGCGTCGGGCGACGCGCATTGTGACAGTTTCCCATCACGCGCGCCAGGAGATTGCGCGCGAACTGCATCTGCCCCTTGAACGTATCCAGACGGTCTATAACAGCATTGGTGATCAATTCACGGCTGATATTGCGCCAGAGCGTGTTGAGCGGGTACGGGCGCGTTATCATCTGACTGGGCAGTACATCCTGTTCGTGAGCACGTTGCAAGCGCGGAAAAATGTGACCGCGCTCATTCGGGCGTTTGAACGGCTGGCCCCCGCGCTGCCCGATGTGCAGCTTGTGCTGGCCGGAGGCATCAGCGCCAATTCTGAGGCGATTATACGTGACGCCGAGCAATCTCCAGTTGCGGCGCGTATCCGGCTCACCGGCAGGGTGGATTATGACGACCTTCCGGCCCTCTACGCGGGGGCGCGCGTGTTTGCTTTGCCCTCGAAGCAGGAAGGCTTCGGTCTGACGATGATCGAGGCGATGGCCTGCGGGACGCCTGTGGTCGCCAACAACGCGAGCTGCCTGCCGGAAGTCGCCGGGGATGCGGCGCTGCTGATGGAGGCCGATGATGCCTCGGCGTTTGCGGCAGCTTTGCGCCGAGCGCTGGGAGATGAGGCGCTGCGGCAAACGCTGATAGCGCGGGGCTTCCAGCGCTCGGCGTTGTTTCGCCCTGAAATATGCGCGGAGCAGATGCTGGAAGTCTATGAACAGGCGGCAAACCAGGGAGCAAAAAGCGCTGCACGCAGCGCTGCCCAGTCTGCCAGAGGCTCTGGCTAGCGCATAGCTTCCTCTGAGGGAAGCGGCGCTGCTTGTGCGCGTTGGACAGGGATGCTGAAGTTGCCGATGCGCACATCAGGCAGTTCGCGGCGCAGCGTCTCGATCAGCGCGGCGATGCCCATCGGGCGACCCTGCGGAGTTGGCAGGCGCGGCAGTAAGACCTCTGGGTCGATATTCAGGTTGCGCAGTTGCACCAGCCGCACGCCGGTTTCGCGCAGGAACGCAACCATCGCCTCAACCTCGTCTTCGGCATCGGCCAGCCCAGGGAAGAGCAAGAAATTGATGGAACTGTACACGCCAGCATCGCGGGCCAGGAGCAGCGAGCGCTTGACATCCTGCAAGTTGTAGCCGATGGGGCGATAGTAGGCGTTGTAGGTGGCAGGCACGGCAGAGATGGTGCTGGCGCGGAGGCTATCTAGTCCGGCATCGTAGAGGCGCTGGAGCATGCGCGGGTTGCTGGCGTTGGTGTTGATGTTCAGGGTGCCGCGCGCGGTGCGGGTGCGTATGGCGCGTATGGCTTGCTCGATGCGCCGCGCCTGAAGCAGCGGCTCACCTTCGCAGCCCTGGCCGAAGCTGAGGATGGCATCGGGGGCGCGCTCCAGATGGGCGACGGCGACGGCAACGATGTCTTCAACGATTGGGAGAAAGGTCAGACGATCTTGCGGCGAGACGAGATTTTCCTCATCCTGCTTGGAGATGCAGCCGATGCAGCGCGCGTTGCAACCCGGCGAGACGGCAACAGCGCCTTCCCAACGCTTGAAGAAGAGGTTACTGGCGGTGGGGCAGGCGTAATCGAGCGCGCAGTGCGCGTGATGCGCCAGAACACGGTTTTCTGGTTCGGATGCCAAACGCTGCTGCACCAGGCGCTGCAGTTGCTTGCGCTGAAAGGCGTCTGGATGCCATTTGCTGGGGTCATCGGTGGCAAGCGCGGCGACGTACATCTGGCCGTCGATGGCGGCCACGGCAGTATAGCCGAAGAAGGGTAGCGGCTCTGTTTCGGGAGTTTTCGTGTAGCCAGGAAGGCGCGTGCGCGTATAGCCAATGGGCAGGAGGGCGGCCAACGCCCAGCCCTTTTTGGCAGGAATGGTGGCTCGTCGCCCGTCGCTTGTCAGCCCACAGGCGAGCCGCTGGGGCAGCATGGAAAGCGTGGCGCCTTCAGGCAAAGGAATCAGATCATCGCGTTCCAGAGGGCGGCCAGCATAGTCAATGGGGCGCAGGCGCGGCTCTTCGCCGACACCGCCATCAGGAGTGCTATAGACAATGTGTGGTGTATTCATCAGCAGGTTATAAGATACACGCTTACCGTTCCTTGTTCAGTTCGCCATTCACTGGTGGCGGCTCATTGGGGTCAAGCGGTGTGTCCTCCAGCGTGTCTTGAAACACCTCCGGGACAGCGGTAATGGAAAGGGCTGGCTGGTCATCAACCTCTGAAATGATCTCGAATGCAAAGCTCAACAGGACCTCGTCGCCCAGAGGCGTCTGGCACATCAGACGAATGCGTGGGTGGTCTGCTTCAATCCAGGCGTTGACTTTTGCTTCGAGCAGTTGGATGTCGCCGTTGCAATCCCCGCTACGGAATGTTTTGAATCGATACACGAGGCCCTGCTCCTTTCTCGCAAGGGGATTGCTGTCAATGCTGCTCCAGGCCGCCTGCCATCGGCGCGCACCCAGGATAGTAGAGGCATTGTATCACGTCTGCTCTGCCTCTGCCAGAGCGATGCAGATCGAGGTTTGAAATGGCAGCGGTGTAGCTCTTGTACAAATGTTTAAGAAGAGTTACAATGAAAGAACCTGATTTTTGCTGTTGTGGAGCGTTGTCTCTCATAAACCAGGTCCGATAGCGCGGTACGTTCGCATGGATCAGACAACATCTGAGCGGCCTTTTCCTCTTCCATCTGCTCCGGCTGTTGAGCCGACAGTACGGCTGCGTTTTGAGCGTGGCACGCTGCTGATCGAGGATACTTCCGCGCCTGCTGTCGATCAACCGCATGATCGGCCAGTATGGTTGCCAGAAGGGTGTGTCTTTGATGGCCGCGTGGGCGCGTATCGCGCGTTTGCCTATCAGTATCGCGATGTGGTGCTGGGCTTGCGACGGGCTGGCGTGGCGCTGCTTGACCAGGCACCTCTCTATGCGCCGGTAGCATTTCATTTGATCGCTGCGCCTGAACGTCCGTATGCCCATCAAACCGAAGCCCTCAACGCCTGGAAAAAGGGTGGCATGCGTGGCGTGGTGGTGTTGCCGACGGGCGCGGGCAAGACGCATGTGGGCGCGCTGGCAATGGCGGCTGCCGGACGTCCCACAGTGGTGCTGGTTTATACCCGTGAACTCTTGCGGCAGTGGCACTCGGTGCTGACGACGACGTTTGGTATGGCGGTTGGGATTATGGGCGATGGCATGCTGGATGCCGATCATGATCTGGTTGTGGCAACCTATGATTCGGCTTATCGCCACTTCGATCATTGGGGCAATCGCTGGGGCCTGGTTATTTTTGATGAATGCCACAGGCTATCAGCCAGCACCTATACCCAGGCTGCGCAGTTCTTGCTGTCGCCTTTGCGGCTGGGCCTTTCCGCAACGCCAGAGGGCAGCGATGGTGAGTTGCCGCCAAGCCTGGGTGAGGTGGTTGGGCCAATTGTGTATCGTCGAACGGCTGATGAGTTGCAGGGCGATACACTGGCGCCCTACGAGATTCGCCGCATCGCGGTTGATTTGACGGATGAGGAGCGCGTGCGCTACGAAGCCTTGACGGCGGAGCGCGACGCTTTTTTGCGGGCACGCGGCATCAAGCTGGGCGCGCCTGGCGGCTGGGAAATGTTTCTGCGCGCCAGCGCGGGCAGCGCCGAGGGGCGTCGCGCGCTGCTGGCGCATCACGAGCGGCGCTTGCTGGCGAAGGGCGCAGAAACAAAGCTGGCGGTGCTGGCGGAACTGCTCCAGCAGCATCCCCGCGAGCAGGTGTTGATCTTTACCGATGATACGGCGACGGCCTATGAGGTTTCGGAGCGGTTCCTCCTGCCGGTCATTACCCATGAGACGCCCGCCCGCGAGCGCACCGAGTGGATGAGCCTGTTTCGCACCGGAAAACTGCGGGCGCTGGTAGCGTCGCATGTCCTGGATGAAGGTATCGATGTGCCAGCGGCAGCAGTTGGCGTTCTGCTTTCGGGCAGCGGGTCTGTGCGCGAGGCGGTGCAGCGGTTGGGGCGCATCCTGCGCCGCAGCCCTGACAAGCGCCAGGCGATACTGTATGAAGTGGTGGCGCGCCAGACCAGCGAGGAAGAGACGGCACGGCGGCGCGGGCGCAACCCGGCCTACCAGGCTGGGCAGAAACGCATGGAGCAGGAGCCGGATGATGGGAATGTGACCCCGTTCAAGGGGCGCAAGCGTTGGCAGCAGCTTGGCATTGATGGCCGCTCCAAGAAGGTTGCAGAGTCGAAGGCATCATATGAAGTGGGCATCTGGGGCTTGCCGGAGCAGCCAGCATCGGCATCAGAGACGGGACCGGAGCAGGAAGAACCGGAGCAGGAATAGCGACGCTTTCCAGCAATAGAGAAGGACCAAAGCATGCTGACCTCTGATCTGGTGATGACGCGACGGGAGGGCGATCATGTCGTGCCCTTTCGCCTGGACCCGGAAGACCCGGCCAATGTGCGGCTGGCAGAGGCGCTGATCGAGCTTTATGCCCGCCACGTTGGCGAGCGACGCGAGGTGCTGAATGCCGCACTGGCCGATTTTGTGGGCGTTTCGCCGGCGTTTCGCATCCCACGTGGGCTTGTCAAACTGCTAGGCGATGAGCGCGCGGAGTTTGCGCCGCCGCCCACACCTTTGCCATCGTTTGAACTGCGGCGGCGTATCTTTCTGGCGGCGGCTGAGCAGCACCCCCTGAGCCTTGCGTCGAGCATGCTGACGCCGGTGACAGCGTTGGATATTCACGCGGAGGTGGCTGCCGCACTAACGGCTGAACTGGAGCGCGAGGTACAGGCCGAAGAGGTGGCTGCTGGCCTGTTCGCTGACCGCCGCGATCAGCAGCGCTTGCAATCATTTGATGCGCCCTCGCCGCGCTGGCTGCTGGAGCGCTATAATCTGGCACAGGCGCAGGGCGCGCTGTATCGCTGTGTACGCATGCAGTTGGTGGCCGAGCGCAACATTCCCGCCCGCTATCAGCAGCTTTTCCGGCTGATCAAGTTTCATCGGCTGATTCACCAGATTACCGGCGACCCTGAGCAGGGCTATGAAATCGAGCTTGACGGGCCGGCGAGTGTGCTGCACTGCACCACGCGCTATGGCCTGGATATGGCGGTCTTTCTGCCAGCGCTCTTGTGGTGTACGAAGTGGCGGATGAAGGCCGAACTGCAAGAGCCTGATGGCAAAACGCGCTGGTTGGTGCTGGACAGCGCGACAACGACGCTAGTTTCGCATTATAAAGATCAGCCGTTGTATGATTCAGCGCTGGAGCGGACGTTTGCCGAGCGTTTTGCGCGATTGGATAGCCCCTGGCGGCTGGAGCGCGAAACCGAAATTATTCATCTGGGACAGATGGTGCTGATCCCTGATTTTCGCTTTCGGCATCGCGAGGATGGACGCACGGCGCTGTTAGAGATTGTCGGCTACTGGCGGCCAGAATATCTGCGCCGCAAGTTTATGAAGCTTGCGGCAGCGGGGCGCAGCGATTTGGTGGTGGCGCTGAACGCAGAACTCCATGTGGGCAGGCATGAGCGCGAGCGATTGGATGGGCTGCCCGGGCCGGTGGTGTTCTTCAAGCAGGCGCTTGATCCCAAAGCAGTGGTGGAGGCTTTGGAAAAGATTCCTGCTGCGGTCGCGCCCGCACACGTTCCTGAAAGCTAGCGAGCTTCTTCAAAGCGATCATCGAAAAGGCCAGGAAGGGGATCGATGATCATGATTCCTGCCGGAATATCCACACGCTTTACCATTTCTTTGACTGCTGGCACCATGACATCGCGACCAGAGGCAGCTTCGCGTATGAGATACACATCGTTGGCTCCGGTGGTCAGGATGTCGGTGATCGTGCCCAGGTGCTGCCCTGCGGGGGATTCAACACGTAAACCGATCAGATCATGAATGTAGTAGTGATTGGAAGGCAGGGCAGGGATTTCTGCGAGGGGAATTGTGATGTCCTGGCCGATGAGCGGTTCGGCGGCGTTGGCGTCCTCAATCCCCTTGAGATGCAGCAAGATCATGTTTTCTCGGTAGGCGTTGGCTTTGGTAATGCGGAATCCTTGATGAGTGGGGCCAAGAAAGACATCATATAGCTGACTGAAGCGGTTGGGGATATCGGTTTGGGGAAGGACTTTGACATCGCCGCGTATGCCGAAGAGGGCCACAATTTGCCCAATCGTGACCCATTCTTCGCTCCCTGATGCTTTCGCTGTTGGCCTCTGGCTTCGATGACGCTGCCTCGCATCAGGCGATGGCTCAGGGGGTGTGGAGAGGTGGTCGCTCATCGATCTCAAGCGAGGTGTGTTTTCCCTGTTTGGCCCCAGCGGAGCGCAGCAAACTGCGCATCGCTTTGGCGACCCGTCCCTGGCGGCCAATGACCTTGCCAAAGTCCTCTTGCGCGACCCGCAGTTCGAGTGCCAGCACCGAACGGTCATTGCGCACTTCGCGCACCTGGACTGCTTCAGGATGGTCAACCAGCGATCTGGCAATGTATTCAATCAGCTTACGCATAGTGAAAGCAGCTTTCTGCAATGGGCCAGGTCGATAGAATAAATCTGCACTCCCACAGGAGCGTATCCATTACGCTCCTGTGGTTTTTTTCTGCTGAAATTTGGCGTTAATGCCAGCGCGATCAAGCAGCGAGCGCACGGAATCGGTTGGCTGAGCGCCAACTGACAGCCATTTTAGCGCTTTTTCTTCGTCGATAGTGATAGTTGATGGTTCGGTACGCGGATTATACCAGCCGATAATTTCGACAAAACGGCCATCACGTGGCGAGCGCGCATCTGCTACGACGACCCGATAGGATGGGGCCTTCTTCATGCCGGTACGCATGAGGCGAATTTTTACCATATACCTGCACCTCCTCTCCTCAAGTTGGGGATGTATTGAGATGAGGAGAGCATGCAAAGCCCTCCTCAATCGAGACAATGCCTCTGTAGAATAGCACGCCGCTGCTACGCTGTCAATGGCGATAGCAGTTGGGCGGTTCATTTTCGGGCTTCTCACTTCCCTATAGGTGGGCGCCAGATTTGTACGGTCGTATCGCCTCCGCCGGAGGCGATACGTGTGCCATCAGGTGACCAGGCAACTGCAAACACCAGTGCGTGGTGGTTCATGTATACCTCAATTTGCTGCCCGTTGGCTGCGCCCCACACCTGAGCAGTGCTATCACCAGCGGAGACAATGCGCTGCCCATCAGGCGACCAGGCGACAGACCAGACGACATCAGAATGCCCCCCATAGATTACCTGCTGCTTACCAGTGCGCGCGTCCCAGACCTGTACTGTTCGGTCAAAGGCTCCTGAGGCAAGCTGTTGCCCATCAGGCGACCAGGACACCGAATGAACTTCGTTGGAATGGCCGGTATAAGTCAGCAGTCTCTTCGCATTTGCGGCCTCCCAGACTTGCACAGTGGTGTCTTCGCTGCCAGAGGCGATAGAGTTGCCTGATGGCGACCAGGCCAACGTGTCTATATCGTTGGTATGACCAGCATAGACGGCAAGAACCTTTCCGGTGGCAGCTTCCCAAACGGTCACTTGGTGATCTGCTCCACCAGAAGCGATGCGGGATAATGGCTGTGTACCCTGGCTGGTCACTCTGGGCGACCAGCCAACCGCGCCTAGCCACCCTGTTGAGTCCCGGTAGAAAGTTAGTGTCTTTCCGCTTGCGGCCTCCCAGATGCGCACCGTCTGATCGTTGCTTACCGAAGCGATCTGTGTGCCATCGGGTGACCAGGCTAGCGCGTCCACTGCCGCCGTATGATCGTGATATGTGGCGAGCGTTTTTCCGGTTTCGGCCTGCCAGACCTGGATTTGTGTTCCGCTGGATGAAGCAAGCTGTTGGCTATCTGGTGACCAGGCAACATTCGTGACGAAGGATGCATGCCCTCGATAGATCAGCAGGGGGGTTATGGCTGGCTGGCTTGAAGTAATCGGCGAGGTGGCGTCGCTATGCTCTGGCCCTGCTGAGGAATTGTGCAGCGCTAACCAGATGGCTCCTCCGCTCGCTGCCAGACCTGTCAATCCAATGCCTGCCAGGACTCTGCGCCGCGAGATACCAGATTTCAGAGATGCTCGTCTGCCAGGATGGTCAAGGGTCTGCTGGAGCGGTGTGCTTGTCTGTCTGCCACATGCGATGCAGGCAGGTGATACTTCTGAGAGCATCGCGCCACAAGTTGGGCATACATCTGGTTGCATGAGGCAAGCCTTTCTTCTGCCGGGGGGTTGGCAGAATCTCTCTTCCAGTGTACCACGCTGCCCGTGTGAGTGAGCAGGTTTTGAAGACCCCTTGACAGGGAAACTCGGCTATGTTATAAATAATGCAACCGGTTGCGTAAGTACCGTAACAAATAGATGCGCCAGGTCATTCTCTGCGGCCCCTATGATTGCAGGAGCAAGGCTATGGCAAACAAGGTTAACAACCAACTAGATACGGCACAACTGGTTGCACGACCCACGCTGGCACAAATCGCTCGTGCCGCTGGTGTCAATAAATCGACTGCTTCTCGCGCGCTGCGAGGCGACCCAGCTATTGGCACCGAAACCAGCCAGCGCATTCAGCGGCTGGCTGCGCAGCTTAACTATGTACCCAATGCCAGTGCCAGGCGACTCAATCGCGCGCAAACCGATACTATCGCGCTTTCCCTGCGTGCCCTCAATTTGAGCGCTGGTGGAACGGACCCCTTTCTGGTCGAACTCCTGGCAGGTATTACCGATGAAGCGGCTAGCCGCCATTATGATGTGCTGCTGGCGCGGGCCGAAGAGGGCGAATTTGAACTCAATGTTTATAAGCGCATTCTGGGTGGGCATCACGCCGATGGATTTATCCTGACCGATTTGCGGCCCAGTGACCCACGCCTGGATTATCTGAGCGCGCGTCGCTATCCACATGTGTTATTTGGTCGTCCTGCTGAGGAGCTGCGCGATGCGCGCCGCTATCCCTCTCCCTGGGTAGAGGTTGATAATCGCACAGGCGCGCGGATTGGGATGGAACATTTGATTAGCCTGGGCCATCGACGCATCGCGTTTATCGGGGGAGGCGATACCTATTTCTGGGAGCGCGAGCGCCGCACGGGCTATCGTGATGCCCTTGAGAAAGCTAATATCCCCTATGACCCGCAGCTTTGCCTGCTCAGTGGGATGTCTCAAGAGGATGGCTACACACTTACCGAGCGCCTGCTCAGCCAGGAGACGCCCCCAACGGCTATTTTCGCTATCAGTGATGTGCTGGCTGTTGGGGCTATGCGCGCTGCCAGCGATGCAGGGCGGCAGGTTGGTCGGAGCTTTTCAGTGATGGGCTTCGATGGCGTGGGGTTGGGAACCTATCTCACCCCTCCCTTGACAAGCCTGCGCCAGCCTGTCAATTACGTGGGGCATTTGTTAGTGCAATTGCTTATCGACCTTCTGACGGGGGCACCACCGCCGGAAACGCATATTTTGTTGCAGCCTGAACTGATCGTACGAGCCTCAACCCAGGGTTCCTGAATAGACTGACAGTTTCTCGACAGGTGACAACATGGCCTCTAGCGCTCTTAGCAGAGATGCCGCGCAGCCTTCTCTTCAGACAGACGTTGATGATCAGCGCTGGTATGCTGTCTGCGGCACCCGCCTCTATAGCATAGCGACGCTTGCGGGAGGCTTTCCAGACCGTGGAGAGCATCAGCCCAAGGAGATGGGCGGCGTCTGGGCGCCCCCACTCAAGCTGCTAGATGGTTATTGGCTGGGATTGCAAGCGCAGGGGCAGGCAATTCACTGGCTCACGGCTCCAGAGAACTGGCGTATGGCTGAAGATGGCGTGACGCTTCACTATGTGATGCCAGCGCTGGGGCTGTCTGTGGAGCGGCGCGAGTGGGTCGTGCCGGATGAGCCTGTGTTGATTGTCGATGTGACGATTAGTCAGCATCCCGGCGCCACCTGGGGTGATGTGCCGGGGTTGGCCTGCGGTATGACGGTGCGCAGCGATTTGCATGGTGCCTGGCTGGCTGAAGAGCGCCTGGGCTGGACGGATGGCGAGGATGTTGCCACCTATGATGACGCTTTGGGCGCTTTGCTGCTGCATGACGCGCGGCAACCTCTTTGGCAGGTTTGTGTGGGCGCGGACCAGATGCCGATTGCGTGGAACAGCGGCAAAGATGTGTGGGGACCGGAGCACACCAGCGGGCAGGGCACAGGCGGGGCACTTTGGTATCGCTGCCAGGCGTCTCAGACCCAACCGGTACACCTGCGCTTTTTGCTCGCTGGCGTTGGTTCTGATACCACAAGCGCGGCATCGGTGTTTGCCGGACTGGCGCGGCCTGTTGGAGACGCAGCACGTTTTGAAAGCGCAGCGAAGGAAGCCGTGCGCATGCGCTCTTTGGATGAGGCGCAACGCGAGGCAAGGGAGCGCTTCCGGCAACCCTTTACTCGCTGCATTCTCCAGTCGCCAGATGCGCAGTTCAATCAGGTTTTTGCCTGGGCCAAGACGTGGGCCGCGATGCTGATGTTGGACGTGCCAGGCGTGGGCCGCGCGGCAATGGCCGGGCTTCCTGAGTTTCCCTGGTGGTTTGGCTGTGACCTGGCCTATGGGGTCCTGCCGATGCTGCCTGCTGGACAGACGGAGGATGCCTGCGCCAGCCTGCGCACGCTTGCCACACTGAGCCAGCAAACGAATAAAACAGGCGCAGTCGCGCATGAGATTGTCTCGCCTGGGCTGGTAGCGCATCCTGGCAACCTCGTTGAGACGCCGCTCTTTGCGCGCGCCCTCTATCATACCTATCGCTGGAGCGGAGATCGTAGTCTGCTCGAAGAATTGTTCCCTTTCTGCTTGCGAGGAATTGAAGAGTGGACGCTGGGCGCCTGCCTGGAGCCAGGCGAGTATGTGCCTCGCGGCGCGAGCATTGTTGAGACGCCTGAAATGTCGGCTGGCTTGCAGACGCTGGATGTTGCTGCCTATCTGGTCGAGGCGCTTGATTTGTTTGCAGCCCTTGCCATCGAGCTAGGTCAGCCTGAAGTGGAGACCCGTCTGCACACCCATGCGAATAAGCTGCGAAAGCATCTGCGTGAAGATTGGTGGCTGCCCGAAGAGCGACTGTTTGGGGACATATGGGCCTCTCGCGCTGATCTGGCGCAGCTTCAGCAGCGGCTTGAGGCGTTGCCAAGGCCCGATGCGTCAGCGCGCAGCAGCGTGGAATTACTCCGCCAGACCCTGGTGCAAGACCGACGTACAGGCGCTGATGCGCTGCGTCGTCCCTGGCTGCTGTACCATATGGTACAGGCGCTGGCGGCAGATGCCGGGTTGCCGGAATATGAGCAGGCTGCTGAACTGCTCGCGCGTTTGGAAACGCCGGAATGGACTGAAACCGCTGGCATCGTCTTGAATGCCGCGACGAATCGGCGTGTCATGACGCTGCCTACCGGTGCGCTGGCTGTTGGAGAAGCCCGCTATGGGCGTGCTGAGCAGGCGCTTGGGGTGATGCAGCGGATGGCAGCGGCGTTTGGGGTGCAGATGCCAGGGACACTGAGCGAATATGCGCCGGATGCGCATCAGAGCGGCGACGGCGGGTGCTTCTTGCAACTCTGGTCAAACTATGGCATTGTCTGGCCCGTCGTTCATTACTTCTTTGGCCTGCGCCCGGATGTGGCGACTCGGCATCTCATGTGCGTCCCGCAGTTACCAGATGCCTGGCCTTCAGCGCGTTTGAGCGCTCTTCCCCTGGGGGATGCGGAGGCGGAAGTAGAGCTTGTGGCGCTCCCCAATGGCCTCCGCGTGAAGGTGGAGATGACTGCTGCGGATTGGAAGATTGCGCTTGGCGCGGCCTTACCTGTCGGCGCTTCTATCAGTGAGGCAACCTTAAATGGCGAAGCGGTAACGCTGCGGCCTACGCAGTCCGTCGAAAGCGAGGGTCGGCAGACCTGGCTGGCTCCCGCCCGGCACGGGTTCACTCACTATGAACTATGCGTTTCCTGGTCGAGAGATCAGCAATAGCAAACTGCCTGATTGAAATGATGGTGTTCTGACCAGATCAGCTTGCTCGGTAATCCTGCATTCAAGGAGGGCAAGGAGAAGAGAGGTGCGTGCGCAAAAAATGAAGTGATTGTTGCACTTATCCCAAGGCATTGCAGAAGTGGTCGGCGATGGTGCCGACATACCACACCACACAAAGGAGCGAAACACATGGAACTGCCTCGGAAAATGCGTTTCTGGCGTACATTGGGCATGGCAAGCATGCTCAGTCTCGTCGTTCTGCTGGCAGCATGTGGGAGCAGTGGCGGGAATACCGGAACAGGGTCCGGGGGGAAGGGTCCGACTAATGCCCTGAATGCCTGCCCCACCAAAACCAATACCACTGCCGCCAGTCCGGTCAGTGGCAAGATTCACTTGACCGTTGCCGGATGGTCCTCCAGCCCGGCTGAGGATTCGCTGGTTCAGCAGGCGCTCAATCAGTTCATGCAGCAGAACCCGGATATCAGCATCACCTGGCAAATCATCCCTGGTGATTACCCAACCAAGATGCGCGCCGACGTTGCTACAGGCAATGTACCTGATGTCTTCTATCTCCAGCCGGGCATGGCGCAGGAATACATCAAAGGTGGTAAGCTGCTGAATCTCAGCCCCTATATGGCGCGCGATAACGTCCCGGCATCAGATTTCTACGGCTCGTTGATGCAGCCGTTTGATTGCGCCGATGGTACTGTCTATGGTATTGCCAAGGACTGGAACTCGCTGGGCCTATTCTATAACAAGACCATGTTCCAGCAGGCGGGCCTGGGTGATCCTTCTAACTGGTCGTGGACTGATTTGCAGAACGCGGCGCAAAAGTTGTCCCATGGAAAGACCTATGGCATTGCGTTGCCTGCCGATGCTTCGCGCTGGGGAGCCTTCCTCTTTGCCAACGGCGGCCAGATGCTTTCCAATAATGGGCAGCAGGCGACGTTCAACAGCCAGCAAGGTATTACTGCGGCCAACTTCTATACCTCATTCCAACTGGGCAAGACTGGCGTACAGCCTGGCGATGTTGGCGCTGGCTGGGACGGCGATGCCTTTGGCAAGCAAGAGGTTGCAATGACCTTTGAAGGTGGCTGGATGATTCCGTTCATGGCCCAGAGCTTCCCCAATGTGCAATATGGTATCGCGCCGGTGCCGATGGCTCCCGATGGCAAACGCGGTAACCTGCTCTATACGAATGCCTGGGCAGCCTATTCGGGGACGAAGTATCCTGATGCAGCCTGGAAGCTTATCCAGTTCCTGACGGGCGCGGGGCATCAAGGCGATGTGCTGCGCGATGGGTTTGCGCTGCCGACCATCAAGTCTCTTGCCAATGATCCGTACTTCCAGCAGAATCCTGGTGTTGCTGTGTTGCAGCAGGGCGCGAACTATGGGACGGCTGACTTCTATGGCGCAGCCGACAGCGAAGTGCATACCGAAGTTGCCAACGCGCTCACAGCCATCATGCTCGGCAAGTCATCAGTACAGGATGCGCTGAATACTGCCGCCCAGAATGTGAATACCTGGATTCAGCAGAACGAAGCCCCGTAGCGCTTCCTGATACAACGTTCGGCTTCCATATCGGGGCCGAGCACTGTAAACCTGTCTGTTGGCAAGAGCAGTGGTATCATCCGCTGCTGCTCTTGCCAACCTCCAAAGGAGCATGAAGTATGCAAGGGGCACTACATGTCTCAGGAACCGCCAGAAAGAGCAAGCCCAAGAGAAGCATGGGGCGGAAGCTGCGCGAGACGCTTACGGCTTACGGCTTTCTGGCTCCTTATCTGCTCATCCTTGCCACGTTTACGCTGATTGCCACCGGTTATGCCTTCTATCTCAGTTTCTTTTACCTGGACTTTGGCTTCGGAGACCCGATCTTTTACGGTTTCAAGAACTACGAGCATATCTGGTACGACCTGACGCATTCCGGCGACTTTTTCATCAGCCTGAAAAATATCCTCTTTTACACCGTTGGAGTGGTGATCCTTCAGACGGTGCTGGCGCTGGCGCTGGCACTGCTGCTCAATCAGAAGGTGCGTGGCCGTGGGATTTTCCGAACCGCGTTTTATCTGCCAGCATTGACCTCCTCAGTTGCTATCTCGCTCATCTTCATCTGGCTCTATAACTCTCAAGGAGTCATTAATTATTTGCTCTCCCTGGTGGGGATTCATGGCCCGCCCTGGCTGTATGATCCGACTACGGCGCTCCCGTCGATCATGCTGCTGAATATCTGGACAACTGCGCCCACCTTCATGCTGCTCTATCTGGCGGCCTTGCAGGATATCCCTGATCATCTGTACGAGGCGGCGCGGGTCGATGGCGCGAATGCCTGGCAGATTACACGCAAGATTACGCTGCCGCTGCTGCGCCCAACGACCTTTCTGGTTACGGCGCTGGGCACCATCGGGTCGTTCCAGATGTTCGACCAGTCTTATCTGATGGGCGGAGCGAGCGGCGGGCCGCTCAAGAGCACGCTCACGCCTGTGCTGGAGATTTATAATACGGCGTTTGCGGACCACGCCATGGGCCGCGCCTGTGCTGAGGCGGTCGTGCTCTTTGTGGTGATTTTGTTCTTCACCATCCTTCAGCGACGCTTCATTGATACGAACATCCAATACTAGCAGAAAGCAGGTGAGGCATGGCAGCAACCATCAGTCAGGCACCTCCTCAGGCACAGGTTCGCTCGCATATCGAGGTCGACAATGGGGTGCCCGTGCGGCAGCGTACCTGGTATCTGCTGCTGTACGTGATCTTGATCTTCTACAGCCTGTTTTCGCTGGGACCGTTTGTGTTCGCGTTGATTTCGTCCTTCAAGACGTATGCGGATGTCTTGACGCCAAGCCTGATTCCGCATCCTGTGACGCTGAGCAACTATCAGCAGATTTTTAGCGGTGCCGATCTATTCCCACGCTATATTGTGAACTCGCTCATCTATGCGAGCGGCACAGCGGTGTTAAACGTGCTGCTGGCGTCGATGGCTGGCTACGCATTTGGGCGGATGGAGTTCTTTGGCAAGAACGTTCTTTTTGCGTTGACGCTGGCAGTCTTGATGATTCCCTCGCAGCTTATTCTGATTCCGAAGTTTCTGGTGGCAACATCACTCGGCCTGACCGATAGCCTTCCGGCGCTGATTGTTCCGGCGATGGCGCAGCCCACGATGGTCTTCCTGATGACCCAGTTTCTCAAAGGTTTGCCCAGGGAATTGGAAGAGTCAGCGATGATCGATGGCGCGTCGCGTTTCCGCATCTTCTGGCAGATCATTATGCCTCTGGCGCGGCCAGCCATCACCGCAGTCGCCATTCTCTCCTTTCAGGGAGCCTGGAATGACTTCATCTGGCCGCTGATTGTCCAGTCGAGTCAGCAGAATTACACGCTGACGGTGGGCCTGGCCTACTTTGGCAACCAGAACTACATCGCCTACAATTTGTTGCTGGCAGGCGCTGCAGTCAATCTTCTCCCGCTGGTGATCATCTTCTTTATCTTCCAGCGATACTTTATCAAGGGCATTTCGACTTCCGGATTGGCCGGACGATAAAGCCCTGCCCATAAGCAGCCCATTCTGGAATGAGAGCAGAGAGAACAGCATGACGACCACCTTTGGAGCGCCATCACCAGGCGAGCAAACGTTGGAGGCATGGTTGCAGCGCGGGCGCGCCTGGTTGGATGAATTGCAGACCCCCATCGGCTTGCGGGCCAGCAGCGCGGCGGGCCATTATCATGCCCTTTTTGGCCGCGACACCCTACTTACCATGATGCTCGCGCTGGAAGCCACACGGCTGCGTCCTGCCGATGAAGCTTTGAACCACTGGGCAGCAAACCTTGCCGTGACGAATTTACAGCGGCTTTCGGCGACGCAGGGAGTCGAAGATCGCGCGGAGAATGAGGAGCAGCCAGGCAAGATTGTGCATGAATATTGGCCGGAGGTTCCAGCCCATCTTCAGGGGGAGGATGCGCAAAGTCACTGGCCGCTGTATGAAGGTCGTTACTATGGCGCAGTTGATAGCACCTATCTTTATCTAATGGCGCTTGGGATGATCTGGGAACAGGTCCCAGAGGGGCGCGAGGTAGTCGAAAGCCTCTGGGAGCATGTGCTGGCAGCTTTGCAGTGGGCGCTGGAGTACGGCGATGTTGATGGGGATGGCTTGATCGAGGTCCAGCCGCGCCAGCCGCGTGGGTTGGGTCTGCGCAATCAAGTCTGGAAAGATAGCAGCAATTCGCTGATTCAGGAGGACGGAAGCTGGCCGGAGCCACCGGTTGCCTGGATAGAGGTGCAGGGATATGCTCTTTCCGCCTTCCGTTCTATGCTGGCTATCCTCCAGGCACGCGGAGCAGAGCAGGTACTGCAAGAGCAGATTGCCGCGCGTGTAGTGCTGCTGGAGCAGCGTCTGATGCAGTTCTGGTTGCCTGAAGAGGGCTGCCTGGCGATGGTTTTGACACGAGAGAAGCGGCCTGTTCCATTGGTTTCTTCCAATATGGGGCATCTCTTGTGGTGCGCCGCGCTGAAGGAGCCGAAGACTGCTGAGTCGCTGGCGACTCGGCTGCTGCGTGATGATCTTCTAACGGCCTGGGGTGTGCGCACGCTGTCATCACACTCCTATGCCTTTGATCCCATGTCTTATCACCGTGGGAGCATCTGGCCGTTTGATAATGCTATTACTGCTGCCGCGCTCTGGCACATGGGCAGATATGCTGATGCGCGCGTGATTGCGCTCCGGAACATAGCGGCCATCGAACATTTTGGTACGCCTGTGGAATTGTACTGTGTTGTGCCGCCTGCGCGGGATGATGGTTCCAATGGGCAAAGCGGCTCTCCCGATTTGCACAAGCTAGAGACGCTGCAAGCGTATCCGCAGGCTTGCGCCGTCCAGGCATGGAGCGCTGCGGCGTTGATCTTGTTCGCGGCGCAGTTGCTCGCCAGGCATGGAGCGTGATAGCCATCCCCGCGGATGAGATACTTCCTCCCTGTTCCCTTCCTTCCTTGCAATGAGGCCAGATGCCGGAAAGTCCCTTCTCTCCGGCATCTGGCCTCATTGTGTTGATGCTGATGAACATTTCGTCCATTGCAAGAGAGCGTCTCGGTGACCTCTCCCGGCTTTCTGAAAAATATTATGCTATAATCCCCCCATTGATAAACATTCTGAGCATGGCGGCTCCGTTCTTGTTGACCGTTCCGCCGTCGCCCAATGATGTGACGATGGGCGCGTGAGACCGCATTACCGAGCCTTGAAGCCCAGGAGCAGTGCCCGCCCTAGTAAACACTTTGATTTCATAGGGAGGATTGGATGCCGTACGATGTAACGCTTATTCCCGGCGATGGCACCGGGCCGGAAATTACCGAGGCAACCCGGCGGGTGTTGGAGGCCACAGGGGTTCAGTTTACCTGGCATGTTCAACAGGCGGGGTTGGAAGTCTTTGAAAAGCAGGGCACGGTGTTGCCCGATGAAGTGATCGAATCGATCAAAAAGACCAAGATTGGGTTGAAGGGCCCAATCACGACACCGGTTGGTAAAGGATTCCGCAGCGCGAATGTGGCTTTGCGTAAGAGCCTGGACCTGTATGCGAATCTGCGCCCGGCGAAGTCTTATCAAGGGCTGCGCTCGCGCTACGAGCATGTCGATCTGATCATCGTACGCGAGAATACCGAGGATTTGTACGCCGGTATTGAATATCAAAAAGGCTCGTCAGAGATGGCTGAACTGCTCGACTTTATTGAGCGGACCACCAAGACCCATTTGAGTGAAGAGTCGGCGATCAGCATCAAGTTTATCTCGGTACCAGCGAGCAGGCGTATTGTAAAGTTCGCGTTTGATTATGCGCGCACGAACAACCGCAAGAAGGTGACAGCAGTCCACAAGGCCAATATCATGAAGTTCTCGGATGGCCTTTTCCTGTCTGTGGCCCAAGAGGTAGCAAAGGATTATCCCGACATCCAGTTTGAAGACCGGATTGTGGATAATATGTGCATGCAGCTTGTGCAGAAGCCAGAACTGTACGATGTGGTGGTGCTGCCCAACCTATATGGCGATATTCTTTCCGACCTTTCGGCGGGATTGATTGGTGGTCTGGGTGTGGCTCCTGGCGCGAATATCGGGACGGACTACGCGGTATTTGAGCCGGTACATGGCAGCGCGCCCAAATACGCGGGACAGAATAAAGTGAACCCGATGGCGATGATGTTCTCTGGTGTGCTGATGCTGCGCTATCTGAATGAGAAAGACGCTGCCAATCGCTTGGAAGCCGCGATGTCTGCGGTGATTGCCGAAGGGAAGTCGGTTACCTATGATTTGAAGCCGCGCCCTGATGACCCTAGCGCGGTGGGAACATCTCAGGTGGCGGATGCCATCATTGCCCGGATGAAGGTGCTGTGACCCCAACGAGGAACAAGCCCCAGCTTTCCTCGCCGCCACGCATACATCTTAGCGCCAACCAGCCACGGGAAGCATGTCTCCTGTGGCTGGTTGGCGCGTGTTATGCCAGGGAATAGCTCAGCACTCCCTGTATTGACTGCCAGGATGGAGCGCTAGACCTGTGCCACGCGCGGGTGGACACGGCAATGCTCGGCGGTGATGATGGCTTTCACTTTTTCCACAGCCTCGTCGAGATGGCCTTGCCGATTGACCACCCGGTAGTCATACCAGGTCTGCTGCGTCAGTTCATAGGAGGCATCGGCCAGGCGTCTGGCTCGCTCGGTTTCTGTCTCACTGTGGCGTGCGCTGAGACGGCGATTGAGTTCGCTGATGGATTGCGGGGCCAGAAAGATGAAGATGGCCTGGGGCACTTTCTGACGCACGGTGGCAGCTCCCTGCACATCAATTTTGAGCAGCACATCCTCTCCAGCGGCCAGCCATTCGCGTACCGGGCGGCGCGGCACGCCATACCAGTTTCCATGGACTTCAGCATGCTCAAGCAGTTCATCATTTGTCAGCATGCGCTGATAGGCATCTGGTGAGACGAAATAATAGTGTACGCCGTCGATCTCGCCTGGGCGTGGCGCACGGGTGGTCACCGTGACGGCGACACGGATGGGCAGCCCCTGTTCTCGCAGGCGGCGAATGACAGTATCTTTCCCCGTTCCCGAGGGAGCCGAGAGCACAAAGAGGAGGCCGGGGGTCACTTCTTGCTGGCTGGTCATGAGTCACGTCTCCGTTAGCGCATGCTATACTTCAGCAGTGAGGTGAGAACGCATGTATGTTGATGCTCTGACGCTCTGTGCATTAGCCGATGAGCTGCAAACGCTCATTGGTGGCGCGCGCGTTGAAGATGTAATTCAGCCGACGCCCCATGCGGTTGCTCTTCAATGCTGGACAGGCTCGCGCAGCCCATGGCTGTATCTCTCTGCCCATCCTCAGCTTGCCCGCTTGCATCTAACCGCTGAGAAACCGAAAAAACTTTCGGCTGAACCTCCGCCCTTTGTCATGCTCCTGCGCAAGCATCTGGAGGGCTGCCGTGTTGAAACGGTCCAGCAGCCGCGCTGGGAGCGCCTGGTGGAAATCGGTTTTGTTCGTCGATCAGCTACAAACCAGCATGAGGCTTCGTCGCCCCGAGTATGGCTTATTATAGAAGTTATGGGTCGTTTAAGCAATATCCTGCTGCGCGATGCGTCAGGAATGATCCTGGGGAGTTTGCGGCAGGTAGGGCCAGAAGTGAATCGTTATCGGGTGATTGCGCCGCATGAGCCGTATAAATATCCGCCGCCCCAGCAACGTCTACTCAATGGTCAGCAGGTGCCGCGACTCGACCCGGAGACGGTGAGCGGCGATGAACTGCATCTTGGTGCTGCGGGCGGAAACAAAAAATCTGACACGCCAAAGCTCTGGCAGGTGCTGACGGAACAGGTGATGGGCTTGAGTCCGCTGCTGGCACGTGAGGCGGTCTATCGCGCCTTGGGCGAGAGCGAGGCGGTTGCCCAGGCTGATACGCCCTGGGAGGGCGTTGCTGAGCAGGTGCAAGCGATGGCTTCTTTGCGGGAGCCGCGCAACTGGCAGCCAATCTTGATAGAAAGACCCGATACCCACCTGCCCGCCGCTTTTGCGGTGTATGAACTGCGGCACTATGCTGGCTGGCCGAACCGCTCTTTTGAGCGCGTCAACGATCTGCTGGATGCCTATTATCGCGGCGCGGAGTGGCGCGATGCGTTGCAGGGCGCGAAGGCCGATGTGGCGCGCGCTTTGCAGAGTAACCGAGAGCGCTGTCTGCGCAAGGCGGAGCGGCTTTCGCGCGATCTGTCGGAGTCTCAGTCGGGCGAACGGCTGCGCCTGGAGGGCGAGATGCTGCTGGCGTTTGGGCAGGAGGTTGCGCCGGGGCAGACCAGTCTGGTGATTGACAATCCCTTTGCTTCAGCGGATGCACCCGAGGTGCTGACGATTGCGCTGGACCCCCAGGCCAGCGCCGTGGAGAATGCCAACCAGCGCTTTGCGCGATATCACAAGTTGCGCCGCGCGGGGCAGCAGATTCCCGAGCAGATTGAGCGCAATCGGCTGGAACTGTCGCAGTTGGAGCAGTTTGCCACCGATTTGCTGCTGGCCGAGACTCCCACTGAAGTGGCGCAGGTGCGCAGGGAGGTGGCGACAGCAGGATATCTGCGTGGGAAGCGGGAACGCCAGGCAAGTAATCAAAAGGGTGGTAAGGGAAAAGCTGGCAAGGGCGCCAAGGGCCAGAAAGGCGGCAAGCAAGATGCCGTAGGAGCAGCAGTGCGCCGGCAATCGGCAGACGGATTTTTGCTGCTGATCGGGAAAAATAGCCGCCAGAATGAGGAAGTGACGTTCCACCAGGCGGGCGGCAATGACCTCTGGCTGCATGCGCGCGGCGTGCCGGGTGCACATGTTATCATTAAGTCGGGTGGGCGTGATGTGCCGCGCCGCACGCTAGAAGAAGCGGCCAGATTGGCAGCCTATTATAGCCAGGCACGCGGCAGCACCAGCGTGCCGGTTGATTATACCCAGCAGCGCTATGTGCGCCATATGAAGGGCGGTGGCCCGGGTATGGTGATTTATGAGCGCGAACGTACACTATCCGTCCCTCCAGTCGAGGAAAAGAGGCCAGAAGATCATGCCTGAAGAATCCGTTGCCGAGGAGATTCCCCAGCGCGCGCTTGATGAGGTAGCGCTGACGCGCGCCGAATACGAACAGATTGTGCAGAAGCTTGGTCGGCGGCCCAATGCGGTTGAATTAGGGATATTTGGCGCGATGTGGAGCGAACACTGCGGCTATAAAAACTCGAAGCCGCTTTTGCGCCGTTTCCCCACGCGCGGCCCGCGAGTCCTGCTGGGCGCGGGCGCAGAAAACGCGGGGGCCGTCGATATTGGCGATGGCCTGGCAGTAGTGATGAAGATCGAGAGCCATAACCACCCCAGCGCCATCGAACCCTATCAGGGCGCGGCGACGGGCGTAGGTGGCATTGTGCGCGATATTTTCACGATGGGCGCGCGCCCGATGGCGATTTTGGATTCCTTGCGCTTTGGACCCCCCACGACGGCGCGCAATCGCTATCTTCTGCATGGGGTGGTCGCGGGCATCGCGGGCTATGGCAATTGTCTAGGGCTGCCCACCGTTGGCGGCGAAGTTTATTTCGATGAGGCATATACTGGCAATCCGCTGGTCAACGCCATGTGTGTGGGCATTGTGCCAATAGACAAGATTGTTCCGGCGCGCGCCAGCGGGGTGGGCAATCCGGTGCTGCTGGTGGGAGCCGACACTGGGCGCGATGGCATTCACGGGGCGACCTTTGCCTCGGTGGAACTCAACGCTGCTTCGGAGGAGCGACGGCCAGCCGTGCAGGTGGGCAATCCATTCACTGAGAAGCTGCTGATCGAAGCATGCCTGGCCTTGCGGGATACCGGCTGGATTGTCGGCATGCAGGATTTAGGTGCTGCCGGGTTGACCAGTTCCTCGGTGGAAACAGCGCATAAGGGCGACTGCGGCATCGAGATTGATGTGCTGCATGTCTCGCGGCGGGAAAGCGGCATGACCCCTTATGAGATTATGCTGTCGGAATCGCAGGAGCGTATGCTCGTCGTTGCCCGGCGTGGCAACGAGCGCCAGGTGCAAGAGGTCTTTGCGCGCTGGGGGCTGCACTCCGACATCATCGGCCAGGTGGTTGAGGAGCCGCTGATTCGCATTCGCGAGGGTGCGCAGGTCGTTGCCGAGATTCCCACCGGCTTGTTGACCGATGAGGTGCCGCTCTATGTGCGACAGGGAATCGCTGCCCCGGAGATGGAGCAGCGTTGGGCATATGATTATGCTCAGCTTCCGCTTCCGGCCCACCTCGACGATGTGCTGCTAGGGTTGCTCGCTTCTCCTGACCTGTGCAGCCGCTGGGATGTCTTCCGGCAGTATGATCATATGGTTGGGGCGAATACGCTGATTCCGCCCGGCAGCGATGCGGCGGTGCTGCGTGTGCGTGACGAGGAAGGCAATCTCACCGGCAAGGCAATTGCGCTGACGACAGACGGCAATGGGCGCCTGTGCTATCTTGAACCGTATCAGGGCGGCGCGCGGGCGGTTGCTGAAGCGGCGCGCAATCTGGTCTGCACGGGCGCGCAACCCCTGGCCTTGACGAATTGCCTGAACTTTGGCAATCCTGAAAAAGCCGATGTCTACTATCAACTTGAACAGGCCATCGAGGGCATGTCTGCGGCGGCCCGCGCGCTGGAAACGCCGGTTATCAGTGGCAATGTGAGCCTTTATAATGAGAGCTTCGGCCAGCCGATCTATCCAACGCCGGTGGTGGGCATGGTTGGCTTGCTGGAGGGCGAGACGCCCATGCCTGCCGGGTTCCAGCGCGCGGGCGATGTGGTCGCGCTGCTGGGAGCCTGGGAATCTGTTCCCGAAGACCTGGGAGGCAGCAGCTACTTGCATGCGCTGCATCATCAGGTGGCGGGTCGCCCGCCCGCTCTTGACCTTGAGCGCGAGAAAGCGGTTCAGCGCCTGTGTCTGGAAGCTTATCACGCAGGGCTGCTGCGCTCGGCCCACGATTGCAGCGATGGTGGGCTGGCGGTGGCGCTGGCGGAAAGCTGCATCTGGGGCGACCTTGGGATGACCGCTGAGGCTGACCTGCTGGCTTCCAGCAGCGTTGGGCTGGTTGACCTGAAGACGTTGGCGTTTTGCTTTGGCGAGGCGCCCTCGCGCATTATCGTTTCGCTCGGTGTTGATGCCTGGCCCCAACTGAAAGCGTTGGCCGAAGCAGCAGGTGTTCCGGTCAGCAGATTGGGCATCGTTGGGGGGTCGGAATTACATCTGGGCCAGGCATTACACGTTCCGGTTGTTGATCTGGCTCGTACCTGGCGGCAGGGGCTTGGCGAGGCGCTGCACGGGCCGCTGGCCGAAGAGTAAGCAGAAGAATGAGCGCTTTCCCCAGAGGACACAGCGAGCATACTTACAGTGTATGCTCGCTGTGTCCTCTGGGGCAGTCCTTCCAATGGAGAAAGCTAATCCCTCTGGAAGTGGTCGGGGAGGTCGTCACGATAGAATGATGGACGCTCGGCCCTTTGGGATGGCGGTCTCGTTGGCGGTCGCATGGACATGCCGCCAGGATTTGCAGGCCGTTGTGGCCTGGCTTGGCCCTGTGCGGGTGGCATTCCTCTGATCTGATCAGTTGGTGGCCGCCCTGCTGGTGGTCGGCGCGCTGCCGCTGGATTGTTTCCAGAAGCACGCTGTCTTTGTGCTCCGCTGCGACTGGCAGTTCTGTGACCCTGCATGGCTGGCGAAGGCTGCCGTCGCCAGATGGCAGAGACGAACAGCGCGCCGATTGCCAGGACAATCAGCAGACCCAGGCCAATGAGCGTGAAGGATGGGCCTTTGCTGCCAGAACCGGCGCCTTGAGCCGCTTGAATGGTGATAGTCGCGCTGGCGGTTCCAGGGATATTTTGCTGGTCGATAGCCTGAACCTGTACATGGTACTGCCCTGATTTTGTGTATCGATGGGTGACAGTGCTGGCGGTGGTTGTTTGTTTTGGCGTCTGGTCGCCGAAATCCCAGCTATATTGAGTGATTTCGTCACCAGCGCTTAGTTGTACCTGCGAGGCGTCAAAGGTAATGGTCTGTTCTATCTGGGCAGTGGTCGCCGAAATCTGAAGATGGACTTGGGGGATGGAGACTGCAATCGTGATGGGGATGACGGCAGTGCTGAAAGCGCCCCGGCTATCGGTGACGATGAGCGTGACCAGCGCCCGGCCAGGGATGGTAAACACGTGGGTGACGTGCGACCCGATGCCATCCGGCGTGGCATCACCGAAGTTCCATTCAAATGATAATGATGTGCCAACCAGTGGTTTTGAGCCGGTGGCATCGAACGCTACGGTGTTGTTGATGGCGACCAGCGAGGTATTCGCTGTGGCTTTGGCAACCGGTGGGTTGCTGAAGGGCTGATTCAGCACCGTGATCGTGGCGCTGTCGAAGTCAACCCAGCTATTGGTGACGTTGTCATATGTGGTGACACGGATGGCAAAGGAGCCAGCATGTTGATAGACGTGTTTTGGCTCGGCCCCGGAGGCATAGGAGGTTCCGTCGCCGAAATCCCAGCGAAATTTGATGCTGTCTTTGGGTGGGGCATTGGGCACGGCTGAAAGGTCTTCAGTAAAATCGATGCTTTGGGCGCGATAGTACGCGCCGGGGAAAAAGCCCACTGGCTGGTTTGGGTCCGAGTTAGGGGTGACTGGCGTCGGGATGGCCGGGTCATTGTTGGCAATCATGGTGGGCGTGTTTGCCAGACCGCAGGCACGCGCCAGCGGGGTATATCCGAGCAGCGTCGGCGCACCTACCGTGGCAGTCAAGGCGATGATGCTGGCAATGCCCAACATGAGCGTGGTGGAGAGAAGCGGCACGAGTATACGCCGCCATGCCGAATGGACCCGCTCAGGCATGAGTGCGCCCCCTTTCATGCTGCGCCCGGCTGCTTCCGCCAGTGCAGCCAGTGCGGAAACGAGTGTGCGAAACGACTCTTTCAAATAGAACGAAGAGGAGTTGCTGGGAGCATCATGGATAGGACTTCCCTGGGGGAACTATAACGCAAAAGGGAAGGCACGGAATCTGATCCCGTACCTTCCCTCTTTGTTGTTGGCGCTGGTTTGCGGATGGCAATTAGTGCTGCAAGCCGCTGACTACCCGCGCGTATTTGTCTGCCAGCGCCTGAGCGGAATCGCGCGAGCGTGATTCGGCCAGGACATGGAAGAGTGGTCGGTCAGCATCGGGGAGAACGAGTACCCACTCTTCGCCAAGCTCGATCTTGATGCCATCAATAGGCTTCTGGCGACGCTCTCGATATTGCTCGCTGAGGATGCGCATGACCTTGCCCTTATATTCCCAGGGACAGGCTACCTTGGTACGAATGAGGTAGTATGGTGGCAAATCATCGACGACCTCAGAGAGCTTCACATCGTAGGTTGCCAGCAATTCAAGGATTTTAGCAACGGCCAGCATGCCATCAAAAGCCGGTTGCAGGGCGGGAATGACAAAGCCACCGTCGCCATCGCCAACCAGAACGACGTTATCTCGCGCAGCTGCGCTCATCAAGGCATGTGGCATGACCTTGGTGGGCAGCATCTGGCCGCCATTGCGCTGAGCCACTTGCTCGATGGCACTGGGCGCTGTAACCGGCGCGGAGACAATGCCGCCGCGCACCGAGCGGGTGATAAGATCAGTGAACGCTGCCAGGAGCTTGCCGCCATCCAGCACGCGCCCGCGATTATCAACGACATAGATACGCTCGCCGCCGGTATCCAGGCGCACGCCGAGATCAGCATTGAGCGTCGAGGTGATCGAAGCCAGGACGGTCATATCGCGCTCGAACTCTTCTGCGGTGCGCGAAAACTTGGCTTCGTCCCGGCTGGAGTTGAGGGCGATGACATCGCAGCCCAGTTTGTTGAAGATGGGTGGAAGCACCAGCACGCTGCTGCCATGTCCATAATCGACGACGATGCGATAGCCACGCTTTTTGGTGGCTTCAGCATTGACGACACTGAGAAAGCCTTTCCGGTAGCGCTCGATGACCTCTGGCGCGTATTGGATGACGCCGATGTCATCGAGGTAGACGCGGCGGAAATCCTCGCGGAAGAAAAGGTTTTCGATCTTGCGTTCGGTGGGCTTATTGATGTCCAGGCCATGCTGATCGAAGAATTTGATGTCTAGAACACGCGGGTCATATGGCGAAAGGCGGATATGCACTCCGCCAGCCGCGTCAGTGGTGCGCACATAGTAGCGCGCGACTGGCACCGGCACGGATTCCAGGTCGTTGACGTTGCAGCCCGCCGAGGGCAAGCCCGAGATGACAGCGCGTTTGATCATGCGCGGGGTGCGGTGGGCGTCGCGGTTTACACAGACCCATGAGCCTTTGGGCAGGATGGCTCCGTAAGCCGCGCCAAGTTTGGCTGCAAACTCCGGCGTAATATCGACGTTCACCAGGCCTGTGACGCCGTAGCGCCCAAAGAGGCCGCGCCGCCCTTGCGAACCCCAGATGACGCTGGAGGTGACGACTGCGCCAGTCTCGATTTCTTTGTTGGGCCAGATTTTGACGCCGGGCTGAATGATGGCGCTTTCCTGAATAACCGAGTTATCGCCGACTACCGCGCCTTCAAACATCACGGCTTTGCTTTTGACGCTGGTGGATGAGCCAACGATGGCCCCGCGTAGTTCGGCCCGCTCGCCCACGTAGGAGTTGTTCCAGACGATGCTGCGGTCTACCTGGGCGCGATCATCAACGATGCTGTAATGGCCGATGCTGCTGGGTCCGTGAATGATGACGCCGCTCTTGATTTTGCAGTCGTGCCCCAGGAAGATGGGGCCATAAAGCTGCGCGTCCGGCGCGATTTCGACGCCTTCTTCAGCCCAGATGCCGCCGCCGAGGTCTTTGCCGGGAACCTGGACCTGCACCAGACCTTGCAAGACATCGCCGTTGGCTTTCATATATTCACCAAGGTTGCCCACGTCGCACCAGTAGCCTTGCGCTATGTAGCCAAAGAGCGGGTCGCCGTTCTTCAACATCAAAGGGAAGAGTTCCTGGCTGAAGTCGAACGGCTTGCCTTTCTCGAAGTAGGAAAATATTTTAGGGTCCAACACGTAGACGCCTGTGTTGATGGTATCGCTGAAAACCTCTCCCCAACTGGGTTTTTCCAGAAATTGGGTGATGTTTCCCTCGTCGTTGGTGATGATGACGCCGTATTCCAGTGGGTTGGAAACATGTGCCAGGGTGAGCGTCGCCATCGCCTTTTTCTCAAGGTGATAGTCGATGATTTCGGTGAGGTCAAAGTCGGTCAGGGCGTCGCCGCTGATGACGATAAACGGCTCGTCCAGCAGTTCTTCGGCGTTTTTGACGCTGCCTGCTGTGCCCAGGGGCACCTCTTCGCGCGAATAGGCGATGTTCATGCCGAATTGAGAACCGTCACCAAAATAGTCTTCGATATTATTTGCCAAATATTGGACCGTGACGACCACATCCGTAATGCCGTGCGCTTTCAGTAGATGGAGAATGTGTTCCATTACTGGCTTGCCCACAATCGGCACCATTGGCTTGGGCCTTGCCACGGTTAACGGGCGCAGGCGAGATCCCTCCCCGCCGGCCATCACGACCGCTTTCATCGCGCTTCCTCCTTTGGACTCAATGAACGTGCGAGCTTCGGCACGGCAGAAAAGCGTAAGCGCGGCATACTCTACCATGCCGCGCTATGCCAGGTTAGCAATAGTATTGTACACTGTGTCTTCTGGTGGCGCAAGCAGGAGAGACGTTCCTTCGTTCTCCAAGAATACATTACAGCAGCATAACACCGCGCGGTTGTGGCGTTGCGGCTGTGGCCGAAGAATGCGGATTGCCGCGCGCCTGATAGATGGCTTCCCAGCGTTCCAGGATATGCTGATAGCCATGCTGTGCCGCCATCTCCAGGCTTTGGTGCCTCATGGCTTGCCACTGCTGGGGCTGCCGCAGCAGCTTATCCAGGTAGAACGCAAGCTGATCGCTTTTGTCTGACGGAAAGAGATAGCCGTTCTGCCCCGGCTTGACCAGTTCGGGGAGTGCGCCAGCGTCGGCAGCAATCACCGGAAGGCCGCACGCCATGGCCTCCAGGGTTGCCAGGCTTTGTAGTTCGGCGACAGACGGCATGACAAAGAAATCTGCCAGGCTGTAGAGCGGAACAATCTGTTCATCGGGCACAAAGCCAAGGAAGGTGACCTGCTGACTGATGCCAAGCCGGTGCGCGAGCGTTTGCAAGGCGCTGGCGTCTGGTCCAGTGCCTGCAACGGCCAGATGGACTGGCTCTTGTACCTGTTTCATGGCTTGCAGCAGGATATGGACGCGCTTCTCTTCCATCAGCCTGGTCAGGATGAGTGCCAGCGGTCTATCCGCTGGCAGCCCCAACGCTCGCCGCAGGCATTCATCGCGTGGCTCTGGGCGAAAGCGGGTAAGGTCGATGCCGTTGGAGAGCGCTTCCCCAGGCGTGTGCAAGCTCTGCTCAACGAGCAGCTTGAATGCGGTGCTGGTCGGCGCTGTCACGTAGTCACATCGCTGATAGAACCCCACGAGATAACGATAGACTACTTTGGAGTACGTTTTGCCAACAGGGCCGTCACCGACTAACGAGCGGCTCAAGTTGATGGGCATGAAATGATTGGTTGCTATGACGGGGATATGGAGGGTATGCGCCACGACCCGAGCGAGCGTACCTAATACCAGCGGGGAATGAATATGGACGACATCCGGTTGTATTTTTTGGAAGAGTCTCCGCAGCGCCAGGAAGGGGAGGAAGGCGATGCGCTGCCCCTCGTAGGCGGGCCATTCAAAGGATGAGAAACGGTAGATGTGTATTTCTTGTTCATGGTTTTGTTCGTTGTGCCAGTTTTCGCTGGGAGCGACCACTGTGACGTGATGCCCTCGCTCTGCCAGGCGTACAGAAAGCTGATGAGTCACCGTTGCTACTCCGCCCACCATAGGCGGAAATTGATCTGTTACTATCACTATGTTCACAAGCGATCCTCGATTTTCAATGCTTTAAGAAAAAATCAGCAAAAATGCCTCTTCCCGTCCTGCTTTACCCTTTCTTGTTGCAAGCATATTGCCAAGTATAACGCATAGAATGTTCCTGGTGCGTGTTCGTCTTCTGCTTCTGCCAACCAGTAAGGACCGCAGTGTAAAGATGGCGGAACTATTGAGTACCTGTTCTTGTGATGTCCATCTTTGAAAACCTGTTTTCTCTGTGGAATCTGGTACTCTACTTGCTACCCAGAGGCGCAACGGGACAGCGTGTCGATACCTTCCAGGGACATTTTCCAGTCCATAATCCCCTTTGTGCGCCGAAAGGAGATTGGCGCTTCCCTAGCGCCCCCAGAGTATGACGAGAATGGTACTCAATGCCGCAAAATGCAGCCAGATTGCAGACGCGGGAAACGGAACCACCAGCAGAGGAGATCGTTGCACCGAAGTCATCTGCGCTATGATTGATGCCACCTATCAGATTAGCCAGCAGGCCAGAAATGGAGCCGCCCCAGAAGACCTGATGCAAACACTTGCCCAAACGTTTAACCAGGGACGCGCCGTAGGGGTGCCCGAGGATGTGGCCTGGATAGGGAATTGGCTGAAGGAATATAGTAAAGGCTCCGTCGCTCTCAAGCACGTCGCTGTTCCTGGGTATCAGGAGATTATCGAGAGTGTCAATCGTGGGCATGTTGCTATCGGTGGATTCAGCGATTATGTGAATTTGCAACTGGTGGATGGGAGCCATCCGTATGAATGGAATGATCCACATGGCCTGAGCCATATTGTCCTGATTGTTGGATATGATGATGAGACTCAGGCAGTAGTGGTACATGACCCGCTTCGTAGTGCCTCCGGCCAGCCAGCCGATTATTCCTGGCAGAGCTTCCAGGCGGCTCAATTTTACGTGTTGAGCGAAGTGAGCGGACCGTCTCTGCTGCTTTCGGGGCACGGAGAGTCGACCTCTGCCCCTGTTGGTTGGAGCGACGATGGGCAGATTCTCACTGCACCCAATGGCGTACCGGTGGTTGGCGGTTTCCGGGAGTGGGTCCTGACACATGCATGGGAGAGCCAGAACTGGCCGCTTACTGCGGCGCGCCAGATGGATGCGATCGAATGGGGCTACCCTAGTAGTGGTCCGGGTGCTCGTCAGGATTTCCGTATAGTCTCGTTGGGCCAGCCAACGGGGCAGGATGTCTATCAAATCTGGGTAGGGCAAGATATCGTAGCGCTGGCGCAGCAATTGAGTGATTGCAAGGCTCAGATTGCCCAGATGAAGCAGGAGCTAGATGAAATGAAGCAGCTTCCCCCATCAGGGCCGCCTGTTTCTTCAGGAGACTCTTCACTGATTTCATCAGGGATGCCCCAGCCCTCAGCCACGCCAGTGGCACTGCCAACACCTGACCCATCCCCTTCTTCGGCGGGAACGCCACAACCCTCCTCTGGGGCAGTGCCGCCACCCTCTCCCTCAGTCCATAAAGCGCTCCCAACTCATCATGTTGCCAGCCAGCGTTCTAGCAATTCCTTCAATCTTTTGACCATTTTCCAACGGGCGCGTGCTTATCTGCCGCTTACCCCAGCCGAGCGGGCTTTTCTGAAATTTCTTCAGGGAGCTATCTGCACAGCTATTGTCGCGGCAGCTTCTATCGTCTATCAGGGATTCAATCAACATCTGGATTGGACTGCTATCTTCCACACGGCTCTGGCTGCGGGGGCTACAGCGTTGCTCTTTACGCTCAATAAGTATCTGACAGCGCATGTCGACCCGGCGCTGGATGATCTTGTTACTCAATTTGAAAGAGCCATACATCTGCCAACTGGTTCCGAAGCGCCACCAGCGCCGAGCGCCTGACGCTCTTTGGTCAGCGCCGATAGGGTTTCCTGGTGCCGCGAGTCAGGCAGAGCAGCCACAGTGCCAGAAAGAAAAGAAGAAATATCAATACGTATTTTTTCAATGGGGTATCTGGATTGTGGAACAGCGTTATCCACTGCGCTGGTAGACGATACCTATCAGGTGGTGATTTTTGCGCAAACAACCAGGACAAAAACGCACGCGAGGTGTAGACTTGCAACCAGATGTCGTGTCCTGCTTGCGGAAACTGAGTATGGAGTGGATGCCCCCCAAAGGCGCGAATAGCCTGAATCATGGCACGCGAAGCCGAGGCAGGAGGGTCGCCATCGTTGGCGCCCTGAAACGCCCAGATAGGCAAATGGGTGAGCCTGATTGCCCCAGAGGGGTCGCCGCCGCCCGAGACAGGGGCCGCTGCCGCAAAGAAATCGGGCCAGCGCTCTATGGCATCCCAGACACCATAGCCCCCTATCGAGATGCCGGTGATATAGAGACGGCCAGGGTCGATGTCAGGATAGGTTCGTTGCAGCGCCTCAACGATCTCCTTTGCCAGCAGGAGAGGTCTGGCAGGCTGCTGGGACATGTGATAGGAGCCTTGCGCCGAGGGGACATTTACCCACTGCTGACTATCCATCAGTTGCGGCACGACAATAAAGCTGGGCCATTGGTCCTGCACCTCCGCTGAGGTCCACTGCTGGACATAGGGGTCGCCCACCAGAGTTGAGCGATTTTGCTCTGGTGAGGTGCTCGACTGCCCTCGTTCGCCGCCTCCGTGTAAAAGGAGGACCAGGGGATAAGAACGCTGGTCTTGTTCGTCGCAGGGGATGTGCAGATAGTAGGTCATGGATTGGCCGAAAGCGTCGGTATAGGTTTCTGTCAAGTAGCCGTTTTCTGCATCTGGGGGAGAGGTGCACCTTTCCCCTGTTGAGAGAGGTGCTGTAGTCAAGAGGGGTATCAGGGCGAGGCTGACCCAAAGCAGCAGCTTCATCGCCTGGGTCTCTCCTTGTCTTTTTCAGGTACAGATAGCCGCTTTCTCTGGAAGACTTATCTTTCCTCTCGCCGCGCGAAGGCGCGTGATGGCAGCCAATTGCCTGCATTCGCGTGCGAACGACGGACTAATGTGTTTCTCAGGGCTGCCAGGATGGGCGGCATTGGCTGTTCTCGCCCGATCAGCCGACTGAGGAGCGGTATATTCAACAGCAACATGCAGAAAGCGAGAGATGCAGCCGAAGTCAGCGTCCAGGTGAGGACGACCAGCACCATCACCGGCCACGCGCTCAATGCAGCAATCAGTGAGAGGATAGGAGTTAAAAATAAAGGATGGACCAGATAGATGCCAAATGAGGCGTTGGAGCACGTTTGCCAGATGTGCTGCCCTCGTTTGGGGGCTGTCCGCGCGCGGCGGTTTACCCAGCGATAGGCTTGCCAGTAGAGGAAAGCGATCACAGCCAGACTGTAAAATGCCATGATGGGTTGCAAGACCGCCGTGGCGACGCTGATAGGCGCTCGCTCGATCTCGAGGGCTGCCGCATAATGCAGTTCAAGGGCGATGAGTGCTGCTATAAAGGCGCCAAGTATCCACACCTGATGACGCAGAACAAAGGCACGCACCTGTTGCAGATAGAGCGCTGTCAGTGCCCCCAGCACGAAATAGAACTGGTAGACCAGGACGAAGCGATCTTTCAGCAGGTTGATGAGCACCCCAGCATTGCCAGATAAAGAAACGGTTTGAATGTAGCGGGCAATGACGTAGAGGGTGATGACCTCTAAGAGAAAACTGATAGCAAGAGTCATCCAGGGATGGCGTTGCACTTTCCCCAAGAACACAAGAAACAAGGGGAATAAGAGATAGAACTGAATGGTGAGCAGGATGTAATACAATTGGTAGGAGGCGTTGCCAGTGATCAAGTCCCAGAGCAGGGTGTGCAAAAAGGGAAGTGGTGCCTGTGGGGGCAGTGTAATGCGAATAGAGATGGCGCTCCAGATAATATAGGGCAGCACGACGCCTAGCCCGCGTCGCTTCCAAAATCGGCCTGGCGCGAATGGCTTGCCGTAGTACACATAGACCAAGGCAAAAGCGGTCACAAACATAAATGTTTCGCGCGTAAAATGAAAGGCGGTGACAAAGGCGTTCTGTACTTGCAGCGCCAGCAGCGAAGTATCTAGAAAAGCAGTTTTCGAGAGAACATGCACAGCCACGACCGAGAAGACAGTCACGACGCGCAGCCGGTCCAGTTCATGAAGATACGGGCGGGCTTTTGGCGTGGGCACTTCCTCAGGCAGCATGGATATCTACCTCGGGCGCCTGGTGGGCCTGTTCATGCCAGGGTAGGCGCTGGCGGTCTATTTTGCCGGTCAACGTGCGAGGAAGGGCATCAGTAGGAATGAAGGCTGAGGGCACTTTGTGTTTTGTCAGATGTTCGGCGCAGTGGGCGCGCAAGCTCTGTTCTAATGCCTCTGTCCACGTTTCACGTGCTGCGAGGTAAGCAACGACCTGCTCGCCGTAGAGCGCATCCGGTCGCCCAATGACGGCTGCTTCCCGCACGGCAGGGTGCGCCAGCAATACTTCCTCAACCTCGCGTGGCGCGATACTTTCACCGCCGCGAAGAATGGTCTCGCGCAGCCGCCCGATCAGATAGACATGGCCCTCGGCATCCTGGTAGCCGAGATCACCTGTACGAAACCAGCTACCCTGAAATGTATTTGTCTCGGTGGTGCCAACATAACCGGAGACGACGCTGGGACCAGCGACGCAGATTTCACCGGTTTCTCCTGGTGCGACCTCCTGCAAGGGCTGTCCGGCTGCGGTGCTGGGACAACAGATGCGCAACGCAATTCCTACTGGTTTGCCAACAGACCCGGGCATATGACGCGCCGGAGGAAGTGGATTGGCACAGACCTGGCTGCCCGCTTCGGTAAGCCCGTATGTTTCGATGACGGGCACGCCGAATTGTCGCTCGAACTGAAGGAGCTGAATGGCCGGCAGTGGCGCTGAGGCTGTGCGCACAAAGCGGAGCGTGCCTGGGAGGAACGCTGGCCGCTCTGTTTGAAGCACCAGAGCTAGAATGGTGGGAACGATGCTTGCCCAGGTGACGCGGTAGTGTTCTATCCAAGACCAGAAGCGGCTGCGGCTGAAACGGGAGGCAATGACCACTGAACTGCCCGCGAGCAATGAGGCGCACAGGCTGACCACCGGCGCGTTGACATGGAAAAAGGGGAGCACTGCCAGCCCGCGATCTGATGGCGAAAGCTGGTGACTGCGCCTGACCTGACCGGCAGCCCAGGCAATTTGCTGCTCTCCTAAAAGAACGCTTTTGGGCTGCCCCGTTGACCCCGAGGTTCTCAGGCAGGCTCGGCCCTCGATGGGCGGCAGAGCAGGACCCGCATCGAACGCTGCGTGATGGATGAGCATCTCACAGTCTCTTTTGGTCAGCATGGGTGTTCGTGGTTGCCCAAGTGATTCCTGGCCCACAGCCTGATCGGCTATGATTACATCCGGTGGAAAGAGATCGGTTACGCGCAGCACCTCTTGCGCGGGCGCGTCTGGGGCAATCGGAATAAGCGTGTGCCCGCCGGTGAGCGCGCTCAGCCAGACAATGGCGTTTGCAATACCTCCAGGTAGCCCCAACAAGATGGAGCGTGGCTCAGCGCCTAGATGCTGACGCATGGCTTGGCAGGCAGTAAAGCTTTGCTTGTAGGTAAGAGTCACGCCCGTCTCGGCTTCGATCAGAAACGGGGCCTCTGGCCGAGTAGCTGCCCAATTACGAAGGTGTTCATATAACAAACCGCTTGTGCTCATTGCGTGCCCTTTTCCCCAGTGGCTCAATCAAAAGTATTGGTTATGTAGACAGGTATTACTGCTCCTTCATGAAAGATTGGAAGCGGAGGTTGGGCAGCTGCGTGAGAGGCAGCGAGAAGCGAGTAGGGAGATGTGTCATCATGGCCTTGCTGTGGCTGTTGAGTCAATGGGGCACCATTGCCCCGGATTCTGGTTCACTGGAAAGCATAGCCTCGGCCAAGGCCACCGTCTGTAGTTGTCGCTACATGGGGAAGCAAAGAGGTAAGAGACAGGGGCAGCTCTCAGGCGTGTAGCCTGGGAGCTGCCCCTGTCTCTCGTTATTGTGGTGTTCGCTCTTCCTTACAATTCTTGTCGAACGATTCTGGCTCCTTCAACCAACGCGCATAGTTTGCCAAAGGCTACTTCCCGTGGCAGGTATTTCATGCCACAGTCCGGAGCCAGAATCAGGCGCTCTGGCTCGACATATTGCAAGGCTGAGCGTATTCTTTCGGCCACGATTTCCGGCGTCTCCACCTCCATATCACCCAGGCTCAAGACACCCAAAATGATGATTTTGTTTGCCAATTCCCGCAAAACGGATAGATCAAGATGGGGCTGCGCTGCTTCAAGGGAAATCTGCTTGGCAGCACAAGCATGTAATTCGGTAAGAAATGAATACTGGCCTGGTCGGTCATGCACAATGGCCGCATAGCCAAAGCAGAGGTGCAGCGCTGTGGTTCCTTCGATGCCTTCCAGTGCCCGGTTGATGGCCTCTACCCCGTACTCGCTGGCTTTCTGCGGCCTGGCCTGGAGGTAGGGTTCATCGATTTGTACTACATCAGCCCCCGCTGCTTGCAGGCTTTTAATCTCCTCATTGACGGCGGCGGCAATGTCCAGAGCTAAGGCTCTGCCGTCGTGGTAATAATCATCCTGCGCTTGCTGGGAGACGGTGAACGGTCCTGGCACGGTAATCTTGATGCGGCGGTCGGTGTTGCGTCGCAGAAACTCCACATCGCGCACTTCCACCGGGTGTAGGCGACGGATGGGGCCGACGACGCGCGGCACAGGATTGGGATGGCCTGTGCGGTCCAGGGCGACTCCCGGATTATCAAGGTCCATCCCATCCAATGCCGTGGCGAAGCGGTTGGAGTAACTTTCCCTGCGCATCTCACCATCGGAGATGATGTCTATGCCCGCGCGCTCCATGTCACGGATGGCAAGCAGCGTTGCATCGTCCTGGGCTTCTTCCAGCAGCGGCTCTGGGATGCGCCAGAGTTCTCGCGCTCGGATGCGGGGCGGGAAGCGGCTCTGTAAGTTCTTGCGGTCAACCAGCCATTCAGGTTGTGGATAACTTCCTACAACTGTTGTCAAAAGCCTCTCGGTCACACCATTTCCCCTTTATGATAGTTTGGTAGCCCGGCCTTCGTCACGTAGTAATGTCCGGATAGGGCAGCGACCAGTGCTGGAGTTTCTGCCCATACTCGCGCTGGAAGCCTAGCGGCTCTGCATAATCGCGCTCGAACAGAGCGATAAAAAGCGTGAGCGTCAGGAAATTGTGCGCGCCTAATTCAAAGAGCTTCACATAGTCGTGCGTTGCCAGCGCCTCGCGCTCTTCGTCCGTGAATCGCAGCCAGGTGCTTTGCTCGGCTTCGGGCAGGTTCAAGATGACGTTGGCCCGCTCAGCTTCCCACCAGGTGGCCGTGCCGCGTGGGTCTTCGCGATAGCGTTCCACCAACACCGGGTCGCGGTCGATGGTGAAGAGGAACTTGTTGAGGAGATATTTGCTCATGCGTCCACTCCGTTCGGATACCAGGTAAAGTAGGCTTCCATCGTGTGGAACAGATCGAGGGTATCGGCGTAGTCGGCTTTGTTTTCCCCGGCGACGCCCATCATCAGCATGAAGTCGAGGAAACCGTGCGTGGCATTGCCCGGTTCCCAGAGGCTCTCCAGCGAAACGCCTTGTAACGCGCCCTCGATGTCACCGTTGGCAATCCATTCGACGGCTTTGCGATCAAACTCCGGGTCAGGTCCATGTGGGCCAAACTGGCGTGGCCCGCCAAGCTCAAGCGACAGGTGGCCGGTGCCAATCACAGCGACGCGCTCGTCGCTCGGCCAGGCTTCGAGGAGGCGGCGCAGGGTACGACCCAGTTCGACGTAGCGCCAGGGCTGCGGCAGCGGCGGGGCGAAGATGTTGGTGTAGATGGGCACGATGGGCAGATCGGCTTGCGGGCGCGTCGTGATGATGGGACAGGTAATGCTGTGGTCAACGCGCAGTTCGTTGCTGAAGGCGAGATCAAACCCCGCGTCCAGCCCGGCGCGCAGCAGATAGGCCGATAGCTCTTCGTGTCCTTTGAGGAACATGCGCGGCAGCCCGAACTCGCGCTCCTCATTATAGTAGTTCGCGTCGTAGAATGGCGCTTTGCCGATGAGGAACTGCGGCATGTTATCGTAGAACATCTGATGAAAATGATCAGAACCGACCATCACCAGCACATCGGGTTTCGCTTTCGTCAGCGTTTCGCGGTAAGCAAGCACCTTGCGTATCCATTCATCCGCAAAGTCGGGTCTGCTCTCTGGCGGTGATGTGCTGGCGCGGTAGAAGAATGGGTGATGCGTGGTGGCGAGGATAGCGACGATCTTTGCCATGACTTCCTCCTCCTTTGGGATGGCCTGGGCACATGATAGGTTGCAGGGTCAAGCTGGTCTAGCGTTGTGCTGTGGTGTCGTTGTCGGCGCCTGGCCGATAGACAGCGTTGCGGTCAATGGCAGTGTAAATGTCAGGCGCAATGGGACTGCGCAGTTCTTCAGCGAGGTGCCCCAACAGCCCCGCCGTGCGCGCCAGCAAGGCCACACCCCGCAGCAACTCAGGCGGCAGGCCGAGGTCAGCCAACGCTGCACCAGCCACACCGGCACCATTGAGTGGCAGCGTGCGTCCAAGTATTTCCGGATGGACTCGGCCAATCGCCTCGAATAAACGTAGGTGCGGCCCGCGTAAGCCCTCTTGTTCGGCAATGGCGATGATAACGGGTGTGCGGGGGTCGCCAGTCTTATGGACCGGGTGGCCCAATCCTGGGACGAAACGGCCAGCAGCGCGCTGGTCTGTCACCGCGCGCCGGGCCAATGCATCCCACTGCTCGTCAGTCGTCGGGAGATCGCCTGCGACAGTTGCCAGTACCCCGGCAAGGAATCGTCCTGTGTCTTCGGTGACGCCAAGGAAACGCGAGCCTCCCCCCAGCAGACCTGCTGCTATGGCTCCCTGGAGGGCGTCCGGAGCGCTGTAAAGGGTCAGGCGGGCCGCGATGGCCGTGGGGGTAAAGCCGTGGTCGGCCAGCGAGACGAGCACCGCCTCGAACACCCGCACCTGCTGAGGTGTTGGTTGCTGCTGCGTAGCGAGCCAGAGTGCCAGTTCGCCAAAGCCGATCTTGCCCATCAAATCGCCCGCGAGATCATGCCCAAGCAGGTGTATGCTGCTGGCATCCGAAGTCCCAATCCCTGTGGGATATTCCACCTGTCCCCTTTGTTCAGTGGCTCCCATAAGGTGCTATCCTCTCTGCGTATGCTCGCATCCTTCAAGTGCTCAGGTTTTCTCCTGTGATGTCCTGGCCTTCCCGATTTGCTCCAGGGTGCTCTGTGGCTTCTGGCTGAGCCAGGCGCGAATCTGCTCGCTGTCCTGGCCGAGCGCCGGGGGGGGCAGCGTGTGACGCGGAGGCGTCAGGGAAAACGAAATGGGGTGACGAATCATAGGCACCGCATCTTCCCCGGAGCCAACCTCGACGACAGGATCAAGCCCCAGTTCGCGGGCGAGCCTCACACCTCCCTCGATGGTGTTGATTGGGCCACACGGCACGCCAGCGGCGCTCAATTTCTGGAACCATTCGCTGGCCGGTTTTGTGCGCAAACGCTCCACCAGCAGTGGACGCAGCGCTTCGCGGTTATGGGTGCGGTCTTCGGTATTGGCAAATCGGGGGTCACGCGCCAGCTCAGGGACGCCCAAAATCTTGCAGAGTTTGATAAACTGCCCATTGTTGCCAACGGCAATGATGAGTTGCTGGTCAGCGGTGGGCAGCGGTTCGTAAGGAAACAAACTAGGGTGTGCGTTGCCCATGCGGGTCGGGACAACGCCGCCAGCCACATAGGCCGAGGTATGATTGACCAACCCCGACAGCGCTGAGGCGAGCAGGCTAACCTCCACGTGCTGGCCTTCACTGGTGTGGCTGCGGTGGTTGAGCGCGGCCAGGATGCCGATAGTGACATGCAGCCCGGCAATCACGTCAAAGACGGAGATGCCGGAGCGAAAGGCTGGGCCATCAGGAGCACCCGTCAGGCTCATCAGACCGGACATGGCCTGCACCATCAGGTCGTAGCCAGGCAGAGATGCCCCCTGGGCGGTCCCGAAACCACTGATGGAGGCGTAGATGATGCCGGGGTTATGCTGACACACGGCCTCGTAGTCCAGGCCGAACTGCGCAAGGCCGCCAGGCTTGAAGTTTTCGATGAAGATGTCTGCTCTATTTGCCAGTTCCTGGGCGAGTTGCAGGTCTGTGCGGTCTTTGAAATCGAGTACGATGGAGCGCTTGTTGCGGTTGATGGAAAGATAATAGGTTGCTATCCCGTTGCGGTCTGGGGGTAACCAGGTGCGCGTATCGTCTCCGGCAGGGCTTTCGACTTTGATGACCGTTGCGCCCAGGTCACCAAGCAGCATGGTACCGTATGGCCCGGCGAGCACCCGCGAGAAGTCAGCAATTAACAGGCCATCGAGCGGGCCAGCGCGATGCCTGGTTTGCGATGGGTTCTGCTCGTTGTCTTGCTCTGGCATCAGCTTTACGTCTCCAGTAGAGCGCTCACGACCGATCGATTTGAGCTATCATGGCAGCATAATGCTTCCCTCGCCAGCGCGCGCTGACTTTTGTCCGTGATGCGGACACTCGTCCGTTCATCAGTATAGATGACCCCAAAGATGATGTCAAGCTTGAGCTTTTCAGGTTGATGTCTCTGAGGGTCTGGCGTCGAGCGTCACTTCTGGACGGCTTTGCCATCGTGCCCAATCGGCGCTGATCGCAGCGGCGGTCTGCATCAACAGCGGAAGATATTGCCCAGTCAGGACTTCAATGCTGGTTTCGGCGGCATGAACGGAGACGTTGAGGGCGGCAATCACCTGGCCCGCTCCATCGCGTACAGGTGTGGCGATGGAGCGGATTCCGGGCGCCAGGTGTTCGTCGGTGAGCGCCCATCCTCGCTCGCGTACTTCGCGCAGCGTTCGGTCTCGTTCTTCCTTGTCAGGCTTCCAGAGCGGCGTGATGCCTGAGCGGCTTGGCCGGGCGAGCACCCGTTCCAACTCATCGGGTGGTAACGAGGCCAGCAGCGCTTTCCCAAGCGAGGTCTGAAGGGCTGGAAAACGTGTCCCGACGGTCACTGCAATGGTGATGATTTTCGGCACTGCCACGCGCGCAACATACACAATGTCCGACCCGTCAAGCTGCGCCAGTGACGACGACTCGCCGGTCCGCTCCACCAGGTGCTCCAAAGGTGGGCGGGCTATCTCCCATATGTTGGTCGCGCCGATGTAAGCCATGCCAAGCTCCAGGACACGCGGGGTGAGCGTAAACTCACCGTGGGCCGCACGCACATATCCCAACTCCTCAAGCGTCAGCAGCATGCGACGTGCTGTAGGGCGAGCTAAGCCAGCGGCAGCGGCAACCTCGCTCAGACTCATCGACGGATGGTTGGGACCAAATACCCGAATAACATCCAGGCCACGCGCCAACGCCTCAATGAAATCTGGCCCTGTCTCGCCGCGCATTACGTCTCCCTCTGGCACATCAGCATCCATCTGGATAGGTATGTGCGTGAGTGTGCCAAACCCCTTTTGTGTGTATCCTAGCAGAAAGAATGCCTCGCTGTCTACGCTGGCACACGCCTCTGTTGGCCTGGTGGATATTTCATTGAACAGGGGCGTTCACGAGAAAAATATTACCTCCGAAATTCAGGCTTGACATGACCCAGCGGATCAGGTAATATTTTTGCACCGGACGACTGTCCGTACAGCGGACAATAGTGATCGCCAGCTTCAATCTTCTGAAGATGGGTGTCGCAACACGGCTACCAGGACGCGGGCAAAGATGCCAGACGACCGGTACTCTCGTGGCATCACAGAGAACGCGAAGCGTTCTGCGGCCAGAACACAACGAGGTGAGCAGAATGAGCCAGGTTTCCGCAACAAATGGTAATCAATTCCTCCTAGGCCGCCCAGTGGTGTTCCGCAACGCCACCGTGCTGACGATTGACCCATCGCTGGGGCTAATCGAGCATGGGGATGTTCTCGTCGTCGACAAAAGCATTGCTGCCGTCGGACGCCAGCTTGCTGCGCCAGATGGAGCGGTGGAGATCGACGCGAGCGGCGGCATTTTGATGCCCGGTATGGTCGATACCCATCGCCATATGTGGCAGACGGCGCTGCGCGGGTTTGGCGCAGATTGGACGCTCACGAACTACTTCCAATTTTACTATCTGAACTGGGGCAAGTACTTCCGCGCCGAGGATATCTATGCTGGAAATCTGCTGAGCGCGCTTGAGGCCGTGGATTCCGGGGTCACCACAACGGTTGACTGGTCTCACGGCCTGCAAACGGTGGAATATGCCGACGCGGCAGTGGATGCGCTTGAGGCTGTTCCGGGCCGATTCGTCCTCGCTTATGGCAACCTGCTCGGCGCTCCCTGGGAATGGACCAGGGCGCCGGAGTTTGCCGACTTTATCAAACGGCGTATAGACGGGCGCGGCGATATGCTGCGTATGCAGATTGCTTTCGACGTTCCCGGTGATCCGTCCTTCCCCGAAAAGGCTGCGTTCGAGGCGGCGCGTGACTTCGACCTGCCAGTGACGACCCATGCCGGTGTTTGGGGCGCGACCAACGATAACGGCATCCGTTTGATGCACGAACATGGATTTATGACCCCAAAAAATATCTACGTGCATGCGGCGACGTTGTCCGAGGATTCCTACCAGCGCATTGCGGCTTCAGGCGGCTACGCATCGGTGTCTGCTGAGAGCGAGGACAGCGCCGGGCAGGGCTACCCACCCACATGGCTGCTAAGGCGGCACAGCATTCCAGTTTCTTTGTCGATGGATACCAGCGTGTGGTGGAGCGCCGACCTGTTCTCGGCCATGCGCGCGACCCTCAACGCGGACCGCGCTCGTGAACATATGGAAGCTCACAATCGCAGCGAGACGGTCATGCTGAGCCATCTGCGCGCTGAGCAGGTGGTGAACTGGGCGACGATAGGCGGCGCGAAAGCGTTGGGGATGGACAGCTTGGTCGGCAGCATTACCCCTGGCAAGAAGGCCGATCTGGTTCTGATAAAAAATGATCAGTCGCCCGCCATGTTCCCGATTCTGCATCCTTACGGACATGTGGTATTTCAAGCCGGGCGTGGAGATGTGCATACCGTTGTGGTGGATGGCAAGGTGGTCAAGCACGACCATCATCTCCTGGGTGTTGATCTGGCGAAGGCCAAAGAGGCCGTTGGGAAGACGGTTGAGTATGCGCGTGGGAAGATGGGCGAGCAAGCCTGGAACGAGTCAATGAACCCCGAACAGGCTGTGGTTGAGAAAATTAACAACCCCTACACATATACTGACCGATAGCGTACCTGCTGAGGCGGAGGGCCAAATGAGGTTCAGATACCCTCATTTGGCCCTCCGCCTCAGCGCTGCAAAGACCAACGTTTCTTATGCCCCACACCTGATAGCATCGCTCTGCTGATTCTCTCAGTGCTGAATGAGCGATGCCGGTTGCTCGCGTTCGGAAACAGGGGCTGCATAAGCAGACGCTCTATTGGAAAAGCTTTGGTGGGGCCTCTGGTCCACATCCCACCAGGGTTCAATGGTTACTAAATCTTCAGCGGTGGCGCTCACCGTATGTTCCTGGATGGGCAAAGGTAGACCCACATCCTCGTGGAGTATTTGCGAAACCAGGCTATGTGTGGCATGAAAGCCAAGCGTCCACTTCCCGGGAAGCAGCGACCACAAGTGTTTAATGCCATCCATATTTTCGTGGTTCATACACACAAACGCTGGCTTGGTTGCATGCGCCGTGTTCATCACTCCTATTTCTGTTTTGCTGCATACATAGGCTTTGCCGGTATTAAAGCCAAGCACGCCATCTTGCAGATAGATTTCTAACTGCTTGACGACCTCGGCTATCTGGGCCACTGCAACCGGCCACCTGCCGTTGCGTTTGATTCCGGGCTGCAATCCGCCAAAGAGCGAGACAAGCACCGGGCTGCCGTAGGTCGGCGCGATGGTTGGGCCGCCATGTTCCAGGCAGAGCAGGGCACGGCTCAACCGATGATTGTCAAACAGCACCATCATGCCCAGGCGTGGCCGCAGTTGATCCCAGGCTCTTGATTCAAGCTGCTTCAGGAGGGGTATCAGTCCAAGGCCAGCGCAGAGAATGATCTTGTGCGCGCTGACGGTTTCCCGCAACCCCACTCTGAGCGCTGCCGCGGCGCCTTGATGGCAGATGATTTCATGTACAGAGGTCATCGGCGAGATTTCCACGCCTAAATCAAGGCACATCTGCACTAACTCAATCAGAATGCGCCGCGGCGAGACGATGAAATCCGGCAGTGAGGCGCATGCCAGGCTGCCTAGATGCGCCGGTTGCAGCATAGTTGCCCAGGCGCTCTCTTCTACATCGGTGAAGGGGATGCCCTGAAGCCCCCATAATTGCTTGAAATGTTCGAGTCTCTGCGGGCTGGCAAAGTACCAGGTATCTTCCAACGGAACAATGGCATCCGAGAAGGTTTCGTGAAAGAGACTGTTCGCTTCCCGGCATAAGATAGCTACATCGGGATGAAACTCAGAGTATAGAGCGCCGGAATGAATCATCCCGTGATTGCTAATGGATGCCTCGCTTCCAATGTCTCCTTTTTCAAACAGTCCTACGCGATACCCACATTTTGCCAGGCGCAGAGCGGTCATCAGACCGCTGACGCCACCGCCAACGATTGCGTAATCATAGTCTGGCATTGCTCTTTTTATCTCCGAGTCAGTTCAGAGCGTAGATGGTTTTATAGAGAAAAGGCGTCAGATCGAATATTCGCAATGGCGGGAAATCCTCGCAGAAAACATGCCAGAATGCAAGGGGCTGCATGCATAGCTGCCAGGGTGTGGGAACATAGGAGGGGAGCGGCTTGAATGGGCGAAGAACCCGCGCTATAAAAGGTAGCACAAGATAGACCAGCGGATGGCGATCAGGCTGGGCGCTTCGGAAATTTTATTCGGCAGAGCATCTGGGGCCGAACCCGGTACTGGAAAGGCTTAACGATGCTGTGCCTGCTCGGCTCATAGCTGAGTTGTAGAAATATTTTTGAACCCTTTTGTAGCCTAGAACACAGAGCACCCCCACCCTTCTCTCTATCATTTGATCGTCAGACGAAATTCGCTTTAGTGGCCCAGGTAGTGTGAACGCTGTTTATTCGCTATGAATGGAAGCGCTATGACATCAGCAACAGATACTCCCCAACTCTCGGCGGCGAAACGTGCGCTCCTGGAAAAATATTTGCAGGGAGCGCATCCTCAGTCTGGCATTGGTCCCCCTTCCATCCCGGCATCTACCCGAGAAACACTAGACCCCATTCGACCCTCTGCTGTGGCAGTCCAGCCTGATGGGTCCAAACGTCCACTGTTTTATATCCATATCCATGCGGAGGGTGGCGCTTTTTATTGTTTCCATCTCGCGCAGAATTTGGGAGCGGATCAGCCACTGTATGTAATCGAACCATTTCGGTCTGCTGAGTTACGCACCATGCCCAGCTTCAAGGACATGGCGGCAGCATACATCGCATCCATGCGGGCGATTCAGCCGGAGGGGCCGTATCAACTGGTGGGCTTTTGCGGCGGTGGATTGATTGCCTTTGAAATGGCGCATCAACTGCGCGCGCAGGGTCAGCAGGTTGATCTGTTGGTGATGATTGAACCCAGAGCTGGCCCCGATTTGTTCAGGATGCTTGGGCCAAGGGTGGTGTGTGGTCTGGTTTCTGGGGTGGGCGCAGTCCTGCGGCGGCGCTCGGAGCGTCGCTTAGATGCCTTTCTGGCTCTGCTGCATTTGTATCGGTTTCTGCGAGTCAGAATGCTGCATCCTGCTTACTATCGAACCATGCATGCCAGGGGAATGCTTGATCTTCCGCTTCTTCCAAACGCTGAACTACTTCACCGGAATTGGCTTGGCATCTTCATCTGGCTGACGTCGCAGTATCGCCCGCGTCCCTATCCTGGCAAGTTGATCTACTTGTGGTCACGCGAGGAGCCGAGCAATCGACGGGCCGGGAAGTGGGGCAGTGTGACCAAAGCCAGCGAGGTAGAAATCGCGTTTATTCCGGGGACACAAACCACCTGTCGGACCGAGCATCTGGACGATTTGGCTGAGCAACTGCGCCTTTGCCTTGCCAGAGTACAGGCTGCTCATTAAGGCGCGTTTGCCTGCTGGTGTGGTCCAATAGAGGGGCAAAAGCTCGTCTTTTGCCCGAATTGCCCCTGTGCAGAGCAGCCCTCAACTTATGAGAAAGGTGGTACAAAGCGATGAGTCAAGCCGGGCAGAACCAGAGCGGCGCGGTCTCTTTGGATTTGCTGTCAGTGGGCATTGTGGTGCTAACGATCTCCACAGCCCTCATCCACTTCTTGCTCGCGCTCTCTATTGGCCCTCCCGGGCTGGCTCCTTTCCCCTTGTTGTTTTATCTCAATGCCATTGGCTATGTTGTCTTGCTGATCGCCTACTTTGCTCCTTCTTTATTTCGCCTGCGCCGCCCTATTCGCTGGCTGCTCACCCTCTATGCCGCGCTGACGTTTGCGCTGTGGTTTGTCTTGAATAAGCACCACGACGCAGAAGGGTATCTGGATAAGGTGCTTGCAATCGCGCTTATCATTTTGCTGGTCGTTGATGATCGCCGGGCGACCCAGGCACGCTCAGAACTTTCCCCGGCGCAACGGCGCTAAAAAGCGACGGGAAGCGCGGTCAACCCACGTAAGCCCAGATTTTCGCGCCAGGTAAGGGGGCCAGGCTCCAGGCGCAGGTTGGGCATACGACTGAGCAGAGCGGAAAGCGCAAGCTGCCCTTCCAGGCGGCCCAGCGGCGCGCCAAAACAAAAGTGGCTGGCCCATCCAAACGCTACGTGCCGGTTGTCCTGGCGGCGGATGTCCAGACGATCTGGGTCAGGGAAGCGCTCCGGGTCACGATTGGCTGCTCCCATCACCACCATCACGGTCTGTCCCTTGCGAATCAATTTCTCTCCCAGTGGGGTATCCTCTGGGGCCAGGCGTGTCGTTTGCTGGCTGGGACTCTCGTAGCGCAGCAATTCTTCCACGGCTGATGGCATCAGCGACAGGTCTGCCCGCAGCGCCTCCAGTTGATCTGGATGGCGCAGAAGCGTCAAGATGCCATTGCCGATCAGGTTTGTGGTGGTTTCTTGTCCGCCAACCATGGTGAGAATAGCATTAGCGACCACCTCTTCCTCGGTTAAGTGATCCCCGTCCACTTCTGCCTCTACCAGAGCGCTGATGAGTCCTTCGCGCGGATGTTTCTGACACTCGCGGACTGCGGCAAGGAAGTAAGCGCTCATATCTTCCAGGTGACGGAGCACATGCCTGGCGCGATCAGGGCTGTATTGAAAATTTCCCAGGACCTCGGCAAATACCGCAGACCACCGGGTAAGCTGTTTCCAATCAGCGCGGGGCAATCCGAGCATTTCTGCATTGACCTTGGCGGGAAGAGGATAGGCCAGGTCAGCAATCACATCCATCCTTTCGCTGTCCTGAACAGCATCTAGCAGACTATCGATGATTGTTTGAATCTGCGCGCGCAAGCCTTCAACCCGCCGGGGTGTAAAAGCGCGCGAGGCCAGGCTGCGGATGCGCCCGTGGGCTGGATGGTCCATGAACAGCATCTGGCGGACCAGCACCTCTGACAGTGGCGTCAAGATGGAGAGATGCATGGCTTGCAGTTGGTCAGGGGTAAGCACGCAGTTGGCCGAAAAATGATGCAGGACGATCAAGGCATCGGCGTAGCGTGTGACAACCCACTTATGCAGAAATGGGTCCCAGTGCACGGGGTCTTCGCTGCGAAGCCGATGATATAACGGGTAGGGATATGCCACTACTTCCGGGTCAAGCAATTGATAGAGGCTCAACGTCTGGGGGTCGGCAGAAATTTGCTGTTCAGCTTGCATGGGTTTCTGTACTCCTTTACCGGGTTATCTAGTCTGTAAGCAGATGACACGTAGTAGATGCTATTTAGCCCAACAAGCCCTGTGCTTCCTCTTCGCTTATCGTCTCTAACCAGGAGATGAGACGTCGTTCGATTTCGGCGGCCAACTGGCGAACGGTAGGAGCCTGAAACAAGATGCGCAGCGGCAACTCAAGGCCAAAGGTGTCTTCTATCCAGGCGATGAGCTGCGCGCCGAGCATCGAATGCCCGCCGAGAAGAAAGAAATTATCGTTGACGCCCACGCGCTCCACGTGCAGCAGCGCCGCCACAGTAGCAGCTATCTTTTCTTCTGTGGCAGTGTCCGGCGCAGCGAAGACTTGCTGGCGCAGGGTGTTGGTTGCGTTCGGCGCAGGCAGGGCCGCGCGGTCTACTTTCCCGTTTGCGGTCAGCGGCAGCGCATCGAGCAGGACAAATGTCGCTGGTACCATATACTCAGGAAGGTATGACCTGATCGCCAGCAGCAGATCGTGAAGCGAGACCGATGCTCCAGGGCGAGCGATGATATAGGCAACGATTTGCTTGTTTCCGGGGATATCTTCGCGGTCAATCACGAAGCTCGCCTGGATGGCTGGATGCCTGTTCAAAGCAGAGATAATTTCATCCGGCTCGATGCGGTAGCCGCGAATCTTGATCTGATGATCGATGCGACCCAGAAAGGTAATCTGCCCATCGGGCAAGAGGCGCGCCAGATCACCCGTTTTGTAGAGGCGCGCGCCCGGCTCGCTGCTGAAGGGATGCGGAATAAACTTTTCCTGGGTCAGTTCAGGTCGATTGAGATAGCCGCGCGCCAGACCAACTCCGCCGATATGTAGCTCTCCAGGCTCATCGATTGCTGCCGGTTGCTGCTGATCATCCAGGATATATATCTCTGTATTGGCGATGGGGCGGCCAATGGTGGGCAAGATGGGCGTTTGCTCGATTGGGTAAACGCGGCCAGATGTTGCTACGACGGTTGCTTCAGTTGGCCCATAGTTGTTTATGAGCACAAATGGCAGCGATGCTCGCGGATAGAGATGCAGCGTATCTGCGCCGGTGAGCAAAAAGCGCAGCGCGGTTTCCGAGGGCCAGTCCAGTTGGAGCGCGCTTTCGGCCAGGGCTGTGGGTAGGAATGAAACTGTAATGCGGTTGTTGACCAACCAATCGCGTAAAGCCTCCGGCACGATACGTATTGGTTCATCCACCAGATAGACGCTTGCACCACAGCACAGGTAGGGCCAGAGTTCCCAGCCGGTGGCGTCGAAGGCTGGGCTGGTGATCTGTGTGGCGCGATCTGCTGCCGTAATGGAGAACTCTTGCTGATGCCAGGAAATCAGATTGAGCAGGCTCTTGTGCGTAATCTGGACACCTTTGGGCTGCCCGGTTGAACCTGATGTATAGATGATATAGGCCAGGTTCTCAAAGGTAGCGAGACACACGGGGTCTGCTGTGCTCTGTGCTGCCAGTGCAGGCTCCTTATCCACACAGATGATTTTTGTTGGGGTTGCTTGAAATTGTTCTGCCAGATGGTGTTGGGTCAGCAGCACCGGAACTCGTGAATCGTCCAGCATAAATGTCAGGCGCGCAGCCGGATATTGCGGATCGAGCGGTACATAGGCTCCCCCAGCTTTCAGGATGCCAAGCAATCCTACAACCATATCAAGAGAGCGCTCCATGCACAGACCCACGGGCACTTCCGGGCCAACACCGAGCGCCTGCAAATGCCATGCAAGCTGGTTGGTTTGTTGGTTCAAGGCACTGTAGCTCAGCATCTGCTGACCCGCCACCAGCGCGGGGGCGTCAGGTGTTCTGGCAGCTTGCGCAGCTATATTATGGGGGACACACGCGCCTGGTAGAAATCTCTCTTCAGGAGCGCTCTGGTCTTTCAACGCCTGCGATGGGTGTCTGTTGGGCCGCATTTGTTCAATGAGAGAGGGCCTCTTTGCAGCATCGTGGTTAGCATAATAATGCGGAGTGTCAGAGAGAGCCACTGGTGTTTCCTTTCTCCCTAGAGCATAGAAAGACATACAAGGTAGAAGGCACAGGTTATGGCATAGGGACATAAGCCAGCACATATGGATGTTCCGATAGCGGCACGTTTTATACCAGCGCGCGTTCAAGCTGGCATTTGCCGGCTTTTGTTGAGGTAATCTGGTCGATGGAGAGCGCTTTGCCAGGTATGTGCCGCTTCTTTTAGAAGATCAAGGTGCGCGGGCAGATAGAGGGTTGGGGCATGTTGATCAGGTCATCTGGAGCTTCGTAGATGCAAGGGTCTGGCAAGCTCCTGCCAGACCCTTGCAGAGTAAAGCATGTTCGGTTGTCTTTGCTGGGCACGGTCCCCGGAAGTTGTGGTTAGCGGCTGGTTATCTCGCTTGCCAGAGGGTTTGCGCTGCTCAGGAGAGTCCCCCCAGGATGCGAGCTATATCAGGGAAGTTTGGCGATCCCCAGCCAGTGGGATAATCCCAGCCTGCCCCGGCTTTATAATATAGATTTGACCCCTGGGTAATGTCATGGAAGGGCTGATATTTCCCCGGGTGATTGGCGATTTGGTAGATCGTCTCGACACCGCCAAGAGCGTTCTTTCCTTGCTGGCGCAGCGCCTGATCAACCAGCAGAGTGCCTGCTGCCCAGATGGGCGCTGCCGCGCTGGTGCCCCCAACCGGTACCCAGAGGCTCTGATAATAGACAGCGATGTTGTCAGCGGCTGCGGCAACGTCGGGAACCTGGCGGTTCCCGTTCGAGTATTTGTTCTGGACCCCCTGGCCTGCTTGCCAAGGCGGGCGAGGGAAGTTTTTATTCTGGCTGACGCCTCCGCCTGTTCCCCAGGTATTCTGGCACTTCGATTTATCAGGGGTCGAGTCTGACCAGGCATGTTCGCCGTTATCCAGGCTGGTGCCGCCTACGCCAATGGCCCAGGGAGCACTGGCCGGGAAGGATACTTGCAACTGCCCATAGACCCCATCGACAAAAGCAGCACAGTCGCCGCTGGAGATGAAGACGCTGATGCCCTCGACGGCCAGCAGTTCGAGCGATTGCTCATACTGCGCCATATAGGCGGGCGTGGTCTGGTCTTCGCCTTCGCCATAACTGATGCTGACGACCTGGACCTGATCGTCTGCCGCAATCTGATTGATGACATCCAGAAAACTCTTATCATCGGGCTGGGTCGCCTGATAATCCAGCAACTGCGCATCAGGAGCCAGACCCGCGATCATCTCAAGGTCAAGGGCAGCCTCGCCTTCTCCAGAGCCAGCCGCTAGTGTCCCATCGACATCGATATTGCGCACTTGTAGATTGACGCCGTTACAGGCAGCATAGTTGGCAACGTCCTGACGACTATACGGTTCGCCGAGTTCAACGATGCCAATTTTCATTCCCTGGCCTTTGATGCCTTTCTGATAGAGCGTGTTGAAAGCATATTTCTGCGCTAATTGATCGCGTGTGACCCCTATGAACGGGTAGAGTGTGCAGTCGCCAACCTGCGGGGGTGTGCCAGCCTGAGGAGCGGCAGTGTGTGGCTGGTTGAGAAGGTTACCCACAGCTTGATCTCGGGTAGGGGGGTGTAACAGTTGCGCGAAGTTATCCAGCCCCGTGATGGAGGTGATCAGCGGGGCGATGTTGTTGGGTAAAACGGGGGCTTGATCGGGGCCGAAAAAGGTCTGCCCGCCCAGCGCCCGCTGTTGGAGGACAATCCGAAAGGCTTTGGCGATTTGTAAAACGGTCGCCTGTACAATCAGGGTGTTTCGTAGTAGGCTGGTGCTGAGTATTTGGAAGCCCTGCTGAGAGAACCAATTGGTCACCTGTTGGATGGTTTCTGACGACGCGCCAAATTGCTCGGCAATCTGCTGCGCGGAGAGGTACTTCCCATAATTTGGTGAGGTAGGGTCGTAAATCTGTTGGAGCGCTTGCGCCAAACCCTGCCGGTTGATTTGTAAGCCAACGGTAAGCTGGAGCGTCTGGTCGAGTGGCAGCAAGCCGACCAGTTTGCCCTGCAACGCGGCAATCGGCAGGCCGGAAATCGCCGGAAGCGGAGGTATATACGTTGACTGAGTGTGTTGTTGCGGAGCAGTTGAACCTCCGCAACCACTCAAAAGCAGCACGGCCATCAATGCCCCAAGCAGCCAGGGCTGGTGCGCCAGAAGTTTGGAGAACCGTGATGGGCGGGTCATCAAGCTAACAAAATGCAGCACGCTCAATGCTTTCCTCCTCTGCCAGCTAAGGCGACGTGGGGATCGCTTGTCAAGCAGGTAATCCCTAAAGACAATTGTACCCTGTTAGAGCTAGGACTTTACAGCCAGTGTAGCCGCAGAGTTGACGTAGCAATAGTAAATACGTAACATTCTGGCAGTGAAGGATATCACATCAAGCTTCCCGTGGTTTTTTTGTTGGTAACCTGCTGCCCTGTCCTTTGGGAGCATACGGATGTTGCCTTTCCCAAACGGGAAAGAGGGGTGGCATTTCCAAAAGATGGTGAGTAAGAGAAGGTATGATGAAACAATCGGATATTCATGTGCGCGTCTTATTTCAAGGTGATAGTGTTACTGACTGCGGGCGCAGCCGCAGCGATGATACCGACCTGGGTAGCGGTTACGCTATGATGGCTGCTGCCAGCTTCGCCGCCCAATATCCTCAGCGTCCGGTGGAGTTCTTGAATCGGGGCATCGGTGGGGACAGGGTTCGCGATCTGCGCGCTCGTTGGGAAAAGGATTGCCTGGCTTTGCGACCAGATTGTGTATCCATTCTGATTGGCATCAACGATACCTGGCGGCGCTATGACAGCAACGATTCGACCACCGTGGAAGCTTTTGTCGCTACGTACCGCGCTATTCTGGACGCTGCAACGGCGCAGGGCATCCGTATCATCATATGTGAGCCGTTTCTTTTGTCCGTCTCACCTCAGCAGATGGCCTGGCGCGAAGACCTCGACCCGAAAATCGCGGCAGTACGCCAGCTAGCTCAAGAATATCATGCCTGGTTTATTCCGTTGGATGGTGTGTTTGCGCAGGCGGCAGCGCAGCGCGAGCCGCGCTTCTGGGCTCCTGATGGCGTGCATCCGTCTCCTGCCGGGCACGCCTTGATTGCGCGGGCCTGGCTCAAGACGTTTGAACAGATGCTGCTGCAATAAAACCACGCATCTTCTCGTAGCCAGTTCTCTACAAGCTGCCTGGCTTGACGCCTACCGTATGCTTGTATTGTGATTGGTTCCTGGTGCGTTGTAGCCTGTAACATGGGAGGTCATATATGGTTGTAGTTGTTTTCATTACGAAGTTGAGGGCCGACGCTGATCTGGAAGAATATGGTCGATTGGCCGAGCGTATGTTTGAGTTGGTGCAGCAAAACCCCGGCTTCATTTCGCTGACGAGCAGCACAGACCCCGATGGAGCCGAAGTGACCATCGCGCGCTTTACCACTGAGGAAGCGGAGCAAGCCTGGCGCAACCATCCAGAGCACCGCAAGATACAGGAGCTTGGGCGCAGTACGTTCTACGAATCATATCAGATTGAGGTCTGCACCGCCGTTCGTGCCTATGAATATTACCAGGAGAGCGGCATCACGCACAAAACATTCTAACTGATAAGATTGGCGTCGCTAGCTTGCTAGCGACGCCAATCTTATCAGTGCCGAGATGGCTGTGTATATTGTGACTAATCACGTCATTTGATAACTGGCCGCTTTTGCTTGCGCAGCGCGCCCATCGCGGTCTGGTTCAGATTCAAGTGCGCCTGAACAAGTTCGGGCGGTGTCAGCGCCATCCACTGATTGAGTGAGACATCTGCGAAGTGGGCGCTCTTGAACATTTCCAGAAAGCGCAGCGGCTTGTCGCCAGTATTTTCAATATAGTGGCCCATGGCGAAGGGCACATAGCCGACATCCCCTGCTTGATAGTCAAACGTGCGGGCGTTTCCTTCCGCCGCAAATACGGTCATGCGCCCGTTGCCTTCGATATAATATTGCCACTCGTCGTTATTGGGATGCCAATGCATTTCGCGCATGCCGCCCGGCTCAACCTCAACCAGCGCCGCGGCGATGGTGCTGGCGGCGGGGAAGTTGGTGGAATCGACGATGCGTGCCGTGCCACCGCTGGTCTTGATGGGTTCCTGTGCCAGCAGATGATAACTGAACGAGAGTTGTCCTAGAGGATTGACAACCCTGTCGGATGCGAGTGGTCCTGGCACCTTGCCAGGGAAGATATAGCGCGAGCGGTCCAGGTCTTGTGTAGGAATGTCGACCAAATCGCTCTCTGCTACGCCAAAGTTCTTCGCCAGAGCTGCGCGGGGCGTATGGGCGAACCAGTCCGTAATCAAGAAGGTGGCATCTTCAGAAAAGTTCCCATCATCGAAGACGAGCAAGAACTCACAGCCTTCTTCCAACCCTTGAATGGAATGGGGAATACCAGCAGGAAAATTCCACAGGTCGCCCACGCCGACATCATCCAGGAAGTTGCGGCCCGCCTGATCAACTGCGCTGATGCGCGCCTGCCCGTTGAGCATATAGGCCCATTCCGCTTGCTTATGCCAATGCAACTCGCGTATGGCGCCCGGATTCAAACGCATATCGACGCCCGCCAGCGTGGTTGCGATAGGCAGCTCGCGTACGGTGACCTGCCGTGTCCAGCCGCCCTGCTGGAGTCGGTTGTGCGCGAGGGAAAACGAAAATTTCAAGTTCGGGAGGGTGCCCGCGTCGGTGCTGGGTGGGCTGAGCAAGGCAGGATTCTGCTGATCGAGCGAGATGTTGCGCGGACCAGGATCAGTTCCACCGGTATTTCCTCGAATGGGCTGCGGTATCTGAGCCATGTCGCTGCTGAAGGCGCGCGAAACCGTTTCCATGTGAGTTTCCCCTCATCGTGTACTGGTAGTGGAGGTATGCACATGCTGTTTGCCAGGAGGCAAAGTGCTTCCGCCAGCCAGGGAAGGTTGTTGCTTTGCCCAAGGTTTCACACGGCAGGTTTTGGGCCAATTCCCCATCCACGAAAACTCAGGGCCGGCCTTTTAGATAGTCACAGACCCCGGGCCAGCAGTTGCAAAGCTTTTTCGCGTGCCAGGATGTGATAATGCAGTTTCATCTCCAGCAGCAGCTCCACCGAACTATCGATCTGCGCCATCGAGATTTGGCCGCTCAGGGCTGCCTGCTTCAACCCTGCCAGCATTCGCTGGGTGTCGCCCAGGCCGCGTGGCCCCAGAATCAGGTTCGTGCCCGCTTGCACGGTTAGCACTGCTGCCTGCGCCAAGCTGTAGGTGTTGCTGATGCCACCCATCCAGAGTGTGTCGCAGATGATGACTCCCTTGAAGTTTAACTGATTGCGCAGCAGGCCAGTAATCACGTTGGGCGAAAGTGAGGTGGGCAGCTTAGGGTCAAGCTGGGGGTTGAGAATGTGTGTAACCATGACCATGGGGACCAGCCCTTCGCTGATCAGCGTGCGATAGGGAACCAGGTCAACGGCATCGAGTGTGGCGAGGCTGCGGTTCATGTAGGGCAGCGATTTGTGCGGGTCGATGGTTGCGCTGCCCAGGCCGGGGAAGTGTTTCAGCGAGCCGATCACCCCGCCCGCTGTCAAGCCCTCCAGGTAGGCGCGGCCCATGTTGGTGACGAGCGTGGGGTCTGAGCCGAAGGTACGCATAACCAGCCCTGGATTGTTAGGATTGGTGAGCACATCAACAATGGGCATAAAATTGACGTTCAGTCCCAGCGCTGTCAGGTCATGCGCCGCGCCCAGCCCCGCGTTGTATGCCGTTTGCGTATTACCAGTCTGCCCAATGGCTGTTTCTGAGGGACGCTCCCCGGTGATCTTGCGTAGTTCATTCACAGGGCCGCCCTCGAAATCGGTAGAGATAAAGAGTGGAATGGCTGCCTGGCCTTGCATCTTCTGATTCAAGGTCACCAGTTGGCTGCGGGTCTGGACGTTGCCGTTGCCGTTTTCAATCAGTACGCCGCCGATATGGTCGCCCGCAATCATCTGGGTGAGGTCGGCGTTGAGGGTCGAGCCGTAAAACTCGACAATTACCATCTGCCCCAACTTCTCATCCAGGCTCATCTTCTCCACCAGCGCATGGGCGATGTCGCTCTCGGTGAGCGGGGTGGGTGTCGCGGTTGGTGTGGGCGTAGCTCTGGCGGTTGGGGCTGAGGACGCGGACTGGCCGTTGGAAAAGAGCGGGGCGCAGCCACTCAAGATGACCAGCAAGCAGCAGCATAGTATGCTGATATGATACGTGGGTAACCGCGCTCGCACGCTATGAATTGAAGCATGGGTTTCCATACATCAGTTTCCATAAGTGACCACCAGTGGTGGTGGGGTGAGCGCCAACACTTGTTGGGGCGTCATTAAGGTTTTTGCCTCGATATGATAGAACAATTTAAAGCCTCCATAGCGGAAGTTATGGTATTTTTGGATATCCTGGGCGACCCAGGTCGTGTACTCATAGGTTTTATCAGCCTGATCGCCGACATATCCACCCACCCCATCGATATGGATGACCACGTCCACGCGCGGATCATACACTAAATCGCGTTTGTCGGCAATTTCCGCCTGCCCCGGGTCGTAGGGATTCGCGAGACCATCGCCATCAGAGCGGTACTGGTGAATCATGAGAATTTTGCGCGGCACGTGATACTGCTCGGGAATGGCTGCCACGGCCTCAATGATCGGATTGAGATCGGAAGCGCGCACATTACTCAGGTTGATGCCGGGAATGCCATCATGGCGTGGAAACATCCACTCCGGGTCTACAGCCATCTCTACAAAGCTGTAGCGTTCCAGGTAGGGCAGGAAGAAATCGACCTCTTTCATGATGGGTGCCTGCCCAATATTGAGGTCCAAAAACAAGATCAAGCCATGTTGTTGGCAGAAGTCAATATAGGATTGGATAGTGGCGGGGTCTACGTGGTGGCTGTAGTACCCTTCTGGCCCGGGAAAATTATCGGGCACGCTGACGACCAGATCGATGCCAAGCTGCACCGGGTGTGTGGGATCAAGCTGCTGATATGCGGCCCCCTGATTTTGCAAATGCTCCAGCATCGATGAATTGAGTTCATATGCTGGACCAGTCGGTTCGGCGAAAGGCACGCCATAAAAAGCGACCACTCGATGCGTGGGCAGCACTGCGCCAACGTTGGGGTCAAAGGGTGTTGGAGTTGGGCTTGGCATCAAGGTTGGCGGAAGAGTTCTCTGCACGCTTGTAGAGGTTAGGAATTGAAAGGTCTGTGGATCGACGATAACGGCTAGCAAGCTGCTCAGCAGCACGACCAGTAAAAGAACCGTCATTGCCGATGCGAAATAGAGGGAGCGTCTCTTTGCGCTTATTCGTGGCTTGTGAGGTTTTCTCGGCGGTGGCTGAGGCACCCCATAGCCAGGCGGCTCCCCGTTCTGCCCGGCAATTCCCGGGTTCTCCGGTAGCCCTTGATGGCTCTGTTGAGGCGGATAGTTCATAGAATTCCATCCCCACATGCTGAAAAGTATTGATTATGCTGCGACGAGCGAGCATTGATCTCTCTGGTGTTTGATGGTAAAGGAGGTATCCTCACCATTCATCGTCTGAAAGAGACGCAGCGGAACCCCGTTTTGCTGGGCGCATGTTCCGGCAGGAGGCTGGACCGCGAGCATCAGCGGCGAGTCTACCCCGGCCTGCGCCTGAATCAGCAGGCTATATGGTTGCCCACTCATGGGTGGCACATACCATGAAAGTGTTATCGTCATCGTGCAATTCTTTGGGATGACTACCCAGCCACCAAACATGGCCTTCCCTGGTTCATCACTCTGTTGATTTTGCGGTGGGCCAATCATGTCCAGAGGATGGTCTCCCGAGTAAGGGTCATCGATGAGAGAGGTCGCCTCGCCTATCTCGATGGGTGTCGCGCAGATGAGCGAACCATCCCCATAGACATCTGACTGACAAAGATTATACCCTGATTGTCCATCTCCGCAATAGGGGCGATCATATTGATCAAAGCCGTTTCCGGTGATGAGTTGGCTGTTTTCGGGCACATAGACGCGCACGTAGTCACGATACGTGTCCAGACCATAGACTGGGCCGGTCTGTTGGTAATCCAGGGTCATTTGTAGGTGATGGGTGGCTCCCCCTTGTTGGTCCAGGTTCACGGTGTCCTGGATGGTTGTTGTGACGTATTGCGAAGCCTTGCTGGCGCTCAGATTGTCCTGTACGATAAAAAGGCTATCGTGGGTGTTCGTGCGATCTATGGATGCGGTTGAGCCATACGTGCCGATCAAATTCTCTGCCTGATCGTTGTTGACGTATATCTGAAGGTCTTTGGTTTTAAGCGAATGGAGGACGCCGGTTGCCAGCGTGAGCATTTTATCAGTTGGAAGATGAGATACAGCGCTGATGAGCGCTGTTGTGACTCTTTGGGTAAAGAGCTTGCGGGCCAGTTCCGGGTCCCTCACCTTCTCAACATGCATTTCCTGATAAATCCCCTCGTTGTTCAGTTGATAAAAGTGGAGCAGATTCTCCAGATTCTGCGCGGTAACGACCTGGCCGTAGGCTTGTATGGGGATTGGCCCGGTAATATTCAGGACTTGCTCGATGAGAGTGGGGGTAAAGACGATGACGCCATCCACCGTTCTGCCAAACTCATAATTATAACTGTGCATGATAATTTTGGCAGAGGTGGGAAAGTCGGCAGAGACATTCGCGTCGCGCATCCCAAAGTTTGGAATGGGCCACCATTCGGAATAGGGCACTGGAGCGCTCTGGCCGACGACTTTCGGATAGACGATTGGGTCGGGAGGCGAGCCTACGTCACTGTGGTCTTCTTCGTATTTTCCAATGTTTGCCAGCTTTATCGGCCCGGGATGCGCCCCATTCAAAACCAGTTCGCCGAACTGCCCGGTAAAGCCACCTGTAGCGCGCAGTTCAGAACTGTCCATCGGCTCGACCAGGAAAGAACGCTGCTGATTGATGCCCAACAGCCATGCTAATGGGTCACGTAAGGTGCTCCACTGCGAAAGAAATCCATCAACCGCCGGAAGCAGCGGCAGAATAGAGGCGAGCGTTGCGCGCTGTTTGCTGCTGAGCGGTAAAGCGGTAAGAGATACATTTTGCGCGTTGAGTGTGATGCGGTGAATCAGCGGCGTTATGTTTTTTAAGGTTGTATTGATCTCTTGATAGGAAGCCGGTGTGAGAAATGGCAGAAGCATCGGAGGGTCTGAGCTCAAAGAACTGTTTTGGACAGCCGCGTCGATATCCGGGGCGATGTTCCGCAGTGTTTTGAGCACTTGCTGAGCGACAGCCGTGCCATCGTCGGCAATGCGTCCAACCGCGCGCAGCGAATTTATTTGCGCAGGCGAAAACGGAGATGCCAGGCCCAAAAGGCTGTCTTGGGCCAGCCGATCATCAAGTGAGACAAAACTTGCATGGGCAGCATCGATATCCGCCTGGACTTGCTGCAACTTCGTCGCATCCAAATAATGCGTAAAACCGTCATTGGAGGTACCATGAAACACGTTCGCTGCTGCCTGGAGGTGGTTCAAGCCATCTTGCACCTGCCGGTACATGACATAAATATTGGTTAACTCATAGGGAATGAAAAAAGAGGGGATAAATAACACAAGAGCAAGGGTGATCAGGAACCATTTTTTCTGGTTCAAGCGCGAGGTGTGTTTTCTTCTCTTTTGCGCGTAGTATCTCCGGTAGCGCATAGATGCTGATTTGGACCCGGTAGGTGGATATTTTGGCCTGGTGGTTGGTGGTGTGAGAGTATTGGGCTGAAACGGTTCCCCGTCTTGCGCCGAGTCCGGCGCAAGTGCTAAGGGTTGCGTTGCTTCTTCAGCAAGGCTGTCTTCGTCATGAATTGATGGCTGCGGCTTTGAAAAAGAAGCATTAGGGAGTTGGGGTGATCGATGTATAGTAAACGGCCAGCGCAGCAGCCTGCGACCTGAAGGGTAGGGCATACGAGCCTCCGAGGGTTTTCAGCAGTTGATGATGCTCCTTATGTCTCCACCAGGAGCAGGGATAACCTTATTATGCTTTCATGTGCCTGAATGAGTTTCGCCGCCCTGTTGAAGAGACAGTGAAGCATCATACAGGTCTTTCACGTTTGAACCACATCCATAAGATGCAATCCATCGGCCAATCACAGGGCGCCAGCAGCATTGCGAGCAATGGTTTGATCGATATTATCTCATCTGCGTGTTAATAGGATGTTAATGCGTGGGAAGAGGAATTAACCCCATGCGAATCTTGAGCGCCAGGATACGGATGACGGCGGTATCGATGTCGGCCTGCGAAAGCGTGCCGCTGGCGATGGCTTGTTTCAGCGCATCGATCACTTGCTGGGTGGTCTGTGGGTCGGAAGGACCGATGACCATATCGGCTCCAGCTTCGATTGCCAGAACGGCTGCCTGAGGAACAGACCAGCGCGTGTTCAACGCGCCCATATATAGGCTATCCGTGATGACGACGTTATTGTATCCAAGCTCCCTGCGGAGGATGCCGTTAATCAACGTTGGCGAAAGCGAAGCGGGAAGATTGGCATCGACGGCGGGAACAAGTTCATGCGTCACCATGATGGCGCGCACATCTTCGCTCTTGAGCAGGACCCGGTAGGGTTCCAGGTCAATGCTTTCCCATTCGGCTTCCGAGCGCGAAAGGATTGGCAGCCCGATATGCGGATCGGTGGTAGTGTCGCCTAATCCTGGGAAGTGTTTCAGGGTGCCTGTGACTTTTCCGCTCTGCTGCAAGCCCTCCAGATAGGCTCCTGCTAGTGTCGCTACGCTTTCAGGGTCCGAACCGAAGGTGCGTTCGTAAAGCTGTGGGTTGGCTGTGCCTACGTCTACTACCGGAGCCAGATCAAGATTGAAACCGAACTGATTGAGCAGGGCAGCATCCATCGTGCCGCGTGTTTCGGCGGCCTGTGATGTTTGGAGCGAGGATGCCGACGGAAGCGGTCCTACAATGTTGATGAGACGATTGACGGTTCCGCCCTCCTGGTCCACGGCTGTTATCAGCGGGATGGGACTAAGCTGCTTCAATTGTGAGGTAAGCGCCTCGATTTGGCTGGCTGAACTGATGTTTGGCTCGAAGAGCAGCACGCCGCCTGCGCCCTGGGTGTTAATCATCTGGACGGCGTCTGGTGTGGGCTGCAACCCGGCAAACTGCACGATCATCATCTGCCCCAGCTTTTGATCAAGGGTCAAGTGCGGCAGAAGGGCAGCCGCGTATTGTTCGGGTGTGAGCGGCTTTTGCGTTGTTGTTGGCTGTGGCAGATGGCAAAGCACACACTGAACGACAGGCAGTCGGCTCCAGCCAAGAATATCGCCACCTGGGGCCATGAAGGCGGCGCTTGCAATTCCGGCGCGCACCCCCAGCACAATCAGCCCCAGCAGCAGCGCAATGCGCATAACCCAGGGTGGCATCTGGGTTGCGCGTCTGCGAGCGCGCTTGTGCCTGCGTTGCGCTGGGGGTGCGGTTCTTTGAGGGTGTACAGAGGGTCCGGCAGGTGTCGCGCTGACCGCAACCGGAGCACCGGGGAGCCGCTGCGTCTCGATCTGGTCGATGGTGAGCCTGGTATCTGCTCTCCTGCGAACATGTTTACCCTGACTGACGCTGGCTGAAGCTGGAGGGCGCTCCGGGCCGTTGGTGACTGCTGTGGTTGGTTGGGTGTCCACATCGGCCACGGGGTCTGTCGGGTCACCAGCGCTCTCGGATAGTGGCGGTCTTTGCCCGTCTGGGTATTGTGAAGCAGAGGCCCACGCATGATCAGGTTCACCCTCCGGCTGCGGAGTTGGCGATGGCTTCATTGACGTTTCCTTTTGGGGGATTTCAGCAGACTCCTCAGACTCGATTGGGCGAGCCAGCCCAAAGCGCCCAGCACGGCAAACAGTTCAAGAGTGCCCACGGTGTTGACGGCATGCGGGTCTATCGCCAGATAGAAGGGGCCGATATGCCCTGCGGCTGCAATGGCAAACATGCCCAGATCGAGCCAGGCCGGGAGGGTTGCCAACACCACCGCCAGTTTCCAGCGACGGCAGAGCGCGCCCGTCAGGGCGGGCAGCAGATAAAAGGCGCCAGCTACTACTGGCGCCAGGACATCCGGAATAGGGCCGCTGGGGTATCCCAGGCTTGACCAGATGCTCTGGGGTATCAAGGCAATCAGCAGCAAGAGCGTTTCACAGAAGATGCAGGTGCCCAGTGCCGCGCGGCGTATTCCCAGCGTCCGCAGTAGTTCCAGGAGCCTATCCATTCTGCTCCTGCGCCGTGTCCTGCGCGCTGGGGTCGGACTGACAGGGTAGGCTTGTTGCGCGCGGTCTGTGTAGCTGCTGGGTGACGATACCCGCGACATAATTGCCTCCTGCACATGCTTAACTCTTTTGATGCAACCATCAAAAGAGCGATGATACATGCCCTCTTGCGGAAGAGTCAACTCCAGGCTGGAACACGAACAAGATATGTAGTGGAATCATCAAGCGGATGGGTGAGAGGTTGCTGCCTGCTCGCCAAGCCCTCATCAGATACTATAGCTCAGGTGCAGCCAATGGGGCAAGCGCAGAAATGTGAACTAGCTCACTTTTTCACTCGCCAGGTCTTTACTGCGCCAGCAAGCTATGGCTTGTCGGCCTGCGTGTCGAGGGCGGTTGGTGTCTTGACGCTGTTGCCCTCTCTTGCTATGATGAGGCTACCTCAATGCCTACAGGAATAACGCGAAGCACAGGAAGCAATAGAGACGCTGCCCTGTCGTCGCCAAAATGACGCAAAAAAAAGAGGGGTGTTCGATGAGTTTCACCAGCCGTCTTGTGAACGGATTGCTGCGTTTGCCGCCAGCCGAAACCCACGATGTGGTCATCAAGCGCGACATCGAGGTGCCGATGCCGGATGGCGTCGTTTTGCTCGCCGACCATTACGCTCCCCGAACAGGGCCGAAACGCCCGATGGTCCTGGTGCGCACGCCCTACGGACGAAAAGGCTTTTTCAGTTTTACGTTTGCCTATCCCTATGTGACGCATGGTTATCAGGTGTTCGTCCAAAGTTGCCGTGGCACAGCAGGCTCGGGGGGCGAGTTCAGATATGCCCGTCATGAGCGCGCCGATGGGCTGGCGACGATTGAGTGGATTAAGCAGCAGGATTGGTTCTCGGGCGAGTTGGCGATGATTGGTGGCAGTTACCTGGGCTTTGTGCAGTGGGCGGTGGCAGCCGATGTCGGCCCAGAGATGAAAGCGCTGGCGCCTTCAATTACGACCGCCGACTTCAATCATTTTCGTTTTCAGGGCGGCTCGTTCCAGCTAGAATCTTCGCTGAACTGGTCCACAATGATGACGCAGGATGGCGCGACCGGCCTACGCCTCAACATACGCGAGCAGGTTGGTCGGGAACGCAGGCTGATGCGCGCTTATGGACATTTGCCGCTGGGCACGGCAGATCAGGCTGCTATTCATCAACCGTCGCAGCCTTTCCAGAGCGCTCTTGAGCATGGGCCAGATGATGATTACTGGAAGCCTGTTGATGTCAGCGACCGGATTGATCACGTATCGATACCCATGTATCTTCAGGCTGGCTGGTATGATCTCTTCCTGGATTGGCAGTTGAAAGACTATCAACGCTTGCGGGCGGCAGGCCGCCAGCCCTATCTGCTGGTTGGCCCATGGACTCATGGACAATTTGCTAGCCTGCCTGAGATGACACGCGAGACGCTGGCCTGGCTGAATGCTCATGTCAAGGGAGATCGAAGCGCCCTGCGCGACACGCCGGTTCGGCTGTTTGTGATGGGCGCGAATGAGTGGCGTGGGTTTGCTGACTGGCCTCCGCAAACCCAGAGCGAGCGCTGGCATCTTCAGCCCAACGGCGGGCTGTCTCCAGAAGGGCCTTCGGCTTCGGAGCCAGATCGCTACCGCTATGACCCGGCTGCTCCGACCCCGGCGGTGGGCGGTAATTCCCTGGGCGCCCAGCAGCATATGGGGGCCAAAGATAATCGCAAGCTGGAGGCGCGCCCGGATGTGCTGGTCTATACAAGCGCGGCGCTGGAGCAGGATGTGGAGGTGATTGGCCCGGTGACTGCTGATCTCTACGTTCGCTCCAGTCTGGATCATACAGATTTCTTCGCCCGGCTCTGTGTGGTAGAACTGTCGGGCAAATCGATCAATCTGTGCGACGGCATTGTGCGCCTGCCCCCTGGCGCTCAGCCATCGCCAGATGCAGAGGGCATCCGGCATCTGCGCCTGGACCTTTGGCCGACGGCCTATCACTTCCGCAAGGGGCAGCGTATTCGTGTGCAGGTGTCCAGCGGCGCTCACCCGCGCTTTGTTCGCAATCTAGGGACCGGCGAGCCATTGGCGACGGCGACCAAAATGGTAATTGCCGACCAGATGGTGTATCACGACCCTGAGCATCCCTCCGCATTTGTGCTGCCGGTCCTGCGTGGATGAAACTGTTCTTTTTCCTCTTGTGGAGAGCGAGGGTCTCTGATGGATTCGATTACGGAAGCCCTGTTGCAGCATGCCCACCAGCATCCAGAGCGCACGGCCATTGTGTTTGAACATCAGATAATCAGCTATGGGCAGGTGGCTTTGGAGGTCGAACGGTTCGCCTCTGCTCTCCTGGCGCAGGGTCTCCAGCGTGGAGACCGGGTTGCGTTGTTTTTGGAGAATAGCCCCACCTTTGTGGTAGCCTACCTCGGCACTCATCTCGCTGGTGGCATCGTGGTGCTGGTCAATACGCAGTATCGTCAGGTCGAGTTAACACACATCTTGACCGATTCTGGAGCGCGGTTGTGTGTGACCAGTAATGCGGGCGCAGACGCCTTGCTGTCTTTGAATCTGCCAGCGTTGCAGACGATAGTGATCGTGGAGGAACAAGGCAGCACGCCGTCGGATGGTAAGAAAGAATACTCTACTTTTGCGGACTTTATCACTCAGGGTGAGGCAGGAAACCATCGGTCATGGGTACTGCCCACGCGTGATGCCCCCGCGATTCTGGCCTATACCTCCGGGACCACTGGCCGGGCGAAAGGCGCGCTGCTGAGTCATCACAATTTGATTGCCAATATTACCGCGTTGACAGCCGCCTGGCGCTGGACCGCTGAGGATCGGCTGCTGCTGATATTACCTCTCTTCCATGCCCATGGCCTGATGGTTGGGTTGCACGGCACGCTTTTTATGGGAGCCAGCGTGGTCTTGCGACGCTCCTTTGATGCCTCTGAAGTACTGACGACGTTACAGAATGACCCAGGTATTACCCTGTTTTTCGGGGTTCCTACGATGTATTCCCGCCTGGTGGTAGAGGCGGAACGGCGAGGAGCGCCACCACATCCGCTGCGGTTGTTTGTCTCCGGTTCGGCGCCGCTCAGCCCGCAGGTTTTCACTTCTTTTGAGCGTCTCTTCGGCCAACGCATCCTGGAGCGCTATGGGATGACTGAAACGATTATGAATCTGACCAATCCCTACGAGGGCGAACGGCGGCCCGGCACGGTAGGCGGGCCGTTTCCCGGCCAGGAGGCGCGTGTGGTTGATGTGCACACCCGCCAGCCGCTGCCTTCTGGTGAGATCGGCGAGATCGAGGTGCATGGTCCCCATGTGTTTGCCGGGTACTGGAATCGGCCTGATGCGACCGCTGAAGCCTTCACTGCCGATGGCTGGTTTAAGACGGGAGATTTAGGCTGGTGCAGCGCGGACGGGTATTACACCATCACCGGGCGTGCCCGCGAATTGATTATCAGCGGGGGTTATAATGTCTATCCGCGCGAGGTTGAGGATGTGTTGGCCGAACACCCGGCAATTGCCGAGGTTGCGATTGTGGGACGGCCCGACCCTGATCTGGGCGAGCAGGTGGTGGCGTTTGTCGTGCCCAAGGAGGGGCACGCGCCCAGCAGTGATGAGATTATCGGCTTCTGTCGGGAGCGCTTGGCGAGCTACAAGAAGCCGCGCCAAGTGATCTTCGTTGATGCACTGCCGCGCAACGCCTTGGGCAAGGTGCAGAAACATCTCTTGAATGAGCAATCCGATGCCATTTAGAGTCTTCATGGCTGGGCATGGGAACTAGAGAACCTGCTGAAAAGGCAATCAATAGTGAGAGAAAGTGATGGCAGTGATGAGAACCAATCGGGTGAAGGAGAAATTGCGGCAAGGTGAACCGGCGTTAGGCGGGTGGCTGGTGGTGCCAAGTGTGGCTACAGCCCGCGTGATGGCCCGGCTCGGCTTTGATTGGCTGGCGGTGGATACAGAGCACAGCGCGCAGCATGCCGCACTCATGGCCGAGATGATTGCTGCTATCGCTGATGCTGGGACGTGTGCCCCTCTGGTGCGCCTGCCTGCGAACAGCGTCGAGTGGTATAAATGGGCCTTGGATGCGGGCGCATGGGGTGTGATTGTTCCCATGGTGCAGACGCGGGAAGATGCTGAGCGGGCGGTGGCCTGGTCCAAATATCCTCCACTGGGGACGCGTAGCGTCGGCGGGGTGTTTGGCCCCTATGGGTTTGGTGTTACCGATTGGGCCAGCTACGGGCCGCTGGCGAATGAACAGATTCTGGTCGCGGTTCAGATCGAAAGCACTCAGGCCCTTGAGCATCTGGACGAGATTCTGTCTGTGTCGGGGATCGATGTCGCTTTTGTTGGCCCCAATGATCTACATGCCCACCTTGGCCTGCCTCCCAGCAGCGAGGGGGCAGAAGCAGCTTTTCTCGATGCTCTGGAGCGTATCAAGGAAGGGGCAAGGAAGCATGAGGTAGCGTTGGGGATTTTTAGCAGCAATGGGGAAGCTGCGGCTGTACGCATCCGCGAAGGCTTCCGTATGATAAGCGTGACAACGGATATGAACAGTCTCATCTCGGCGGCTAAAGAGCATTTGCTCCTGGCACGAAAGTAGCGAATCAATCTCAGCAGGCGAGAAGATTCCTATCTCGCCTGCTGTTTAGGCCAAAGTGTTTACGCGATTACTGGCAAGTGTTCCTGCGCAGCAGCCACTGCCTCGCTGGGATATTCGTAATCCTGCAATTCGCCAGCGAAATAGCGATCATACGCGCCCATATCAAAGTGACCATGCCCAGAAAGGTTGAAGAGAATGACGCGCTCTTGTCCGGCAGCCCTGGCCTCCAGCGCCTCATCAATCGCCGCGCGGATGGCGTGGCTTGACTCTGGAGCGGGGATGATGCCTTCGTTGCGCGCAAACTGGACCGCTGCCTCAAAGCAAGCGTTCTGATGATATGCCTTTGCATCCAGAATCCCTTGCTCGCGCAGCAGCGAGACCACTGGCGCCATGCCGTGATAGCGCAAGCCTCCGGCGTGAATCCCTGGCGGAATGAAATCGTGGCCCAGCGTGTGCATTTTCACCAGCGGCGTCATGCCTACCGTATCGCCGAAATCATAGGCATACACGCCTTTCGTCAGGCTGGGGCACGACATTGGCTCCGCCGCCAGGAAGCGCGTCTTCAGCCCCTTTTTCAGTGCCTGGCCGATGAATGGGAAGAGCAGGCCAGACATGTTGCTGCCGCCGCCTACGCAGCCGATCACTACGTCGGGATAGTCGTCGGCTTTCTCCATCTGGAGCAGCGCCTCCTGGCCGATGACCGTTTGATGCAGCAAGACATGGTTCAGCACGCTGCCCAGCGAATACTTGATTGTCCCACCGCTCTTGGCTGCTACCTCAACCGCTTCGCTGATAGCAATACCCAGGCTTCCTGGCGATTCCGGGTCTTCCGCCAGAATCTTGCAGCCTGCATCCGTTAGGTTGGTCGGGCTGGCATGCACCGTTGCCCCATAGGTTTGCATCATGTTGCGGCGATAGGGCTTCTGCTGATAGGAGACCTTGACCATAAAGACCTCCACGTCCAGCCCGAAATATGATCCTGCCAGGGCCAGCGCTGACCCCCACTGCCCCGCGCCTGTCTCTGTAGATAGCTTCTTCACGCCTTCTTGCTGGTTGTACCACGCCTGTGCTACGGAGGTATTGAGTTTGTGGCTGCCAACGGGCGACCACCCCTCATACTTGTAGTAGATGCGGGCGGGCGTCTGAAGGGCACGTTCCAGGCGACGCGCACGGAACAGGGCGCTGGGCCGCCACTGCTTGTACACCTCCCGAATTGGCTCCGGAATTTCGATCACCGGGTCCATGCTGACCTCTTGCAGAATCAACGCCATCGGAAACAGCGGCGCAAGGTCATCAGGCCCCACCGGTTGATGTGTTCCTGGGTGCAAAACCGGTGGGGGTGGGCTGGGCAAATCGGGCAGGATGTTGTACCAGACTTTGGGCATCTCATCTTCGGTCAGAAGGTATTTCGTGTGCTTGGTGTCAGGCATGTGTGGCTCCTTTGCAAAAGAACTGCAACAAACAGCACAGCAGCGCCGGGCTTACCCTGACATCCATAATACACACACTGGCAAGTCTCTACTGGCCCAGCACTGGCGTCCAGCAGAACGTTGCTTGCGGCTTGACACAGCTCTCCTGGCAAGCGTTACATCCCAAATGGAAGGCCGCGCCCGCCGCCGAAGAGGTTCTGGCGTCCTTTGCCGCCCTTCTGCATGGCAGCCATTTGTTTCATCATCTGGCGCATCTGCTCAAAACTCTTCAGCAGTTGGTTTACATCCTGCACTGTTTGACCGCTGCCTCTGGCAATGCGCCGCTTGCGGCTGCCGTTGATGATCTCCGGGTGTTCGCGCTCCTTAGGGGTCATAGAGAGGATCAGCGCTTCAACATGTTTCATCTGGTCGCCCTGAAGCGCCTGACTGACTTCTGGCATGCCAGCAATCTTATTGAAGCCGGGAAGCATGTCGAGCAGTTGGGTGAGCGGCCCCATCTTGCGTACCTGGCGCATCTGTTGCAGGAAATCTTCAAGATCAAATGAGGCTTCACGCAGCTTCTTCTCCAGCTTCTGCGCTTGCTTCTGATCAATCTGCTCCTGCGCGCGCTCGATCAAGGTGAGGACATCGCCCATGCCCAGAATACGTGAAGCCAGGCGATCTGGATAGAAAGGCTCTAGCGCATCTGCTTTTTCGCCTGTCGCCAGGAATTTAATAGGAACGCCGGTGACCTCGCGGATAGATAAGGCTGCGCCACCGCGCGCATCGCCATCCATTTTGGTCATAATCAGTCCGGTCAGCCCCACCGCTTTATTGAACTCATCGGCCACGCGCACTGCGTCCTGGCCGGTCATGGCGTCGGCGATGAGCAACACTTCCTGCGGATGAACCCGCTCGCGGATGGTTGCAACCTCTTGCATCAGTTCCGTGTCGATATGCAGACGCCCAGCGGTATCGAGAATGGCAGTCGTGTTGCCATTCTCGCGCGCATACTTGATGGCTCTTACGCAAATGTCAGGTGGTTTATTGCCTGGCTCTTCGGCGTAGACTGGCAGATTCAATTGTTTGCCAAGTTGTTGTAGCTGAAGGACAGCAGCCGGGCGCTGCATATCGGCGGCGACGAGCAAGGGATGCTGACCTTGTTTGCGCAAATAGTTCGCAAGTTTGGCGACTGTGGTTGTTTTACCAGCGCCTTGCAAGCCCACAAGCATGATCGTGGTCGGCGGTGTGCCCGCATAATTCAGTTTTGTTTTGCCGTCCATGCCGCCAAGCATTTCGATAAGCTGCTCATGGACGATCTTGATGACTTGTTGGGCTGGCGACAAGCTCTCCAGCACTTCGCTGCCAATGGCGCGTTCCTGGACGCGCGCCACGAACTGTTTGACCACTTTGAAGCTGACATCGGCCTCAAGGAGTGCCTGGCGAACTTCGCGCATCGCCTCGTTGACGTCATTTTCTGTGAGGCGGCCCTTGCCGCGCAGGCGCTCGAATACGGTGTCGAGCCGTGTGGTCAGACTTTCAAACATTGGTGAAGCCCTCCATCTGGGCTGGTAAAAGGTAGATCGGTTGTATTCAAGTTGATTAGGAAAAGTATCCCGATCAGGGGAGAAAAGCGTTTCAATAGCCCTTTCTGTTTGCTCTGCGGCAAAGCGAGAGCAGAACTGCTGGGCGTATGGATATTATACCATCTTCGGGACGGCTGCAGACAAATTCGTAAGCAGCCAACTTTCACTTTCGTCTCCAGATTGCCCTGGGGCACTTTGCCGCGCTGCTCTTTATTGCAAAACAGAGGGCATGCTTGTCTGCTTGAATTGTGAGCTATCTTCCTGTACTATAGCAGAGGGTGATATAGGGCCAATCTTCACTAGCACAAGGTGCGCTTTGTAGTTTTTACCTTTGATGTATGACGATGGAAATGTGGCTGCTGGGGGAATAAAGGATATGTGAGAGGATCAGGCAATGAATATCCAACGCGAGCCAGATGATGGTGAGCCAAACAGCCTCCAGCAGCGAAAGCAGAAACAGAGAGAGGATGCAACAACGACCCCCCCAGATGTGGCAAATGAACTTACGATCAGGCTAGGCGAAGAGTTCTTGCCGCTCCCAGACCGACCAGCCGAGCATATCTCGAAACGTCCACCTGCGATCACGAATGTGCCAACTACACTCCTTGGGACATCCCCGCAACCAGAACCACCTCCAACGAAATCTGTGCCTGCCTCTGATACGATTCGCTCGGCGCAGCCCCCTTCCCCTCCCTCCACGACTGCAAAGGGAGCCGCGGGGACGCCGCGCAGCAGATGGGGTGTACCGCTGGAACCTGAAGTGAGGAATAAGCAGGCGGAAGAACCAGCGCCAAATTCGGAGGGGGCATCGTCCCGACCAGATTTGACAGCAATTAGAGAGATGAGTCCTGTACGCCCAGAAAATATGCCAATCACGCATGAGGCTCAAGCTGGGCAGACAGATGTGGCCCAGAAGAAAGAGGTTGAGGCTGCTCGGCCATCCAAAGAGGCAAGTGCGCTTCGGCCAGGCACGGCAACCGTTAGAGGAGTAGACCTGGCCCCCCCACCCGCGCCATCAAGTACGGGTTCAGTACGCTTCTTCTGGCTGCAAGGGGTGGCGCTGCGCATTGCTGAGCGCATTGAGGGACCTTTGCAGGAAGCGCCGTTTTGGAACGCTGTTTCGGGACGAACCCCAGAAAAACGGCGATCAGTGCGTACGCAGGCGCAAGCCTTCCTTGCAGGGACACCACCCTTGAGTCAGTTCTTGAATCCAGAAGAGAAGGAACTGCTCTTGAGACTGGTTGAGGACGAAGTGCTGGGGTATGGAGCGCTGGAACCGTTGCTCGCGGATGATCGTGTCAGCGAAGTGATGGTCGTAGAGCCATCTCTCGTCTATGTGGAGCGTGCAGGCAAACTCATTGAAACCTCAATCCGTTTTCAGGATGAGGCCCATCTTATGCGCGTGATTCAGGCTATTTTGCGCCCGCTGGGGCGTTCCGTCAGTCGCACCTGGCCGATGGCTGATGGGCGTCTGCCGGATGGCTCACGGGTCAACGTGGTCATACCGCCTGCTGCTGTCAAAGGGCCAACCCTGACCATTCGAAAGTTTTCTCGTAAGCCGCTCTTGTTGGCTGACCTGGTGAACCTGGGCAGCATCAGCGAGCCAATGGCGGAATTGCTGCGGGCGTGTGTGCTGGCGCGGCTGAATATGGTCGTTTCAGGGGGGGCTGGATCGGGGAAAACAACGTTGTTGAATGCGCTGAGCGCGTGTATTCCTGCCGATGAACGTATCGTAACGATAGAGGACGCAGCAGAACTGCAATTGCAGCAGCGGCATGTGGTGTCTTTGGAAGCGACGGCGGCTTTGGCGGATGGCAGTGGGCGAGTGACGATTCGTGACCTGGTCGTGAATGCCCTGCGGATGCGCCCGGAGCGGATTGTGGTGGGTGAGTGCCGCAGCGGTGAGGCACTGGATATGCTCCAGGCAATGAATACCGGCCACGATGGCTCACTGACAACGCTGCACAGTAATAGCCCTCGAGATACGCTGGCGCGTCTGGAGACGATGGTCATGATGGCAGGGCTAGATTTACCGGTTCAGATGGTGCGGCGTCAATTGGCTGGCGGGCTTCAGATGATTATTCATCAGACGCGCTTGCGTGATGGCTCGCGCAAAGTAACGCACATTACTGAGATTCAAGGCATGGAAGGCGATACGATTACTCTCCAAGACCTGTTCCGGTTCCAAGAGACTGGAACGGACCCAGAGACAGGCAAGGTGCCGGGAACTTTTGAGCCAGGCGGCTTCCGTCCCAAGTGTTACCCTCGTTTTGAGGCGCTGGATATCCATTTCCCCAAGGATTTCTTTGTGCCAGAAGAACGCCGCCATGGTTTGGGATGGGATGAAGCCAAGCAATAAATGGTTTTTGCCTCATGGCGGTTCTTTCCTTTGATGTTCATCTTGGGTCTCTTGATGAATCCCCTCGGCTTTATTCGATTTTTGTCACTGTGAGCGCTGCACTTGCAAGCCTTTCTGTTCCGTGATAGTCTGAACCACTGGCAACAAGGACTGATGTGTGGCTCTGTTCCAAACGTCCTGATTCCTTTGGATGTCCTTGAATCCCCCTTTAAGGCCCTCTACTTGTTTCGGTGGATGGCATAGCCTCTCTGGTCGAATATTTGCGTAGCGAAAGGAGTATAACTGATGAAGCTTGGCGTGTTGACTGGTGGGGGCGATTGCCCTGGCCTGAATCCCGCTATCCGCGCGGTGGTGCAGCGAGCGAATCAGTTAGGTGATGAGGTAATCGGCATTCTCGATGGCTGGAAGGGTTTGATGGAGATCAATTCACGCCCGCTCGGCCTGGAGGATGTTGCTGACATTCTGAATGTGGGTGGTACTCTTCTGGGCACGTCGCGCACCAATCCGGCAAAATCGCCCGATGGTCTGGAGCGTGTCAAGAAGAATATAGAGCAGCTTGGGCTAGACGCGCTGGTTGCTATTGGCGGTGATGATACCCTGGGAGTCGCCAATAAGCTCTATCAGTTGGGCGTGAAGACGGTGGGCGTGCCTAAGACGATGGATAACGATATTAACGGCGCTGATTATTGCATTGGCTACGAGACGGCAGTTGAGATTGCAACTGAGGCGATTGATCGCCTTCAAACGACGGCGCGCTCACATCATCGTGTCATTGTCTGCGAGGTTATGGGCCGCGAGGCGGGCTGGGTAGCGGCGACTGCCGGGCTGGCTGGTGGCGCTGATTATATCATCATTCCTGAAGTGTCGACTTCGATGGATAAGATTACGGAGCATCTGCGCAAACGGCGCGAGTCCGGCAGAACGCATAGCATTATCGTGGTAGGCGAGGCGGCAGAAGTTGAGGGGCTGGGGCAGCTTGGTGTCAAGACGATAGACGCTTTCGGGCACGAGATTTTGAAAGAACGTGGGCTGGGCGAGGCCCTGGCGAGTAAGATCGAAGAAATGACCGGTATGGAGACGCGCGCCACAGTGCTGGGGCATATTCAGCGTGGTGGCCCGCCATCGGCGTTTGATCGCGTGTTGGGGACACGTCTGGGCGTGGCGGCCATTGACCTGGTGCATAAGGGCGAGTTTGGTAAGCTACCTATCCTTCATAACGGGCATATTGTGACGATGAATCTGGCTGAGGCTGTGGGGGTCAACCAGAAAGTTGATATGGATCTCTATCGCGTGGCCGAAGTCTTCTTTACCTGAGAAGTGGCACACAAGTCAGAAGTTCGATACCAAAGAGGTAGGCGAGCGGGTATACGGTATGCTATACTTATACAATAAGTAGCGTGGCGTATACCCTTTTTCGTTGTCCTATATGTCCACGTCTTGTCGCGGTGGAGCGGCAGATGTCACACCGGAGGGCAGCTATGGAGCCACTGGTCGATAGCTATGGTCGGCGCATCAAGAGTATGCGGATTTCTATTACCGATAAATGCAACTTCCGCTGTACCTATTGTATGCCTGCTGAGGGGCTGCCCTGGTTGAAGAAGCAGGAAATTCTATCGTACGAAGAAATTACCCGTATCGCGCGCGTTGCTGCCTCGATTGGCATTGAGCAAATTCGCCTGACGGGTGGCGAGCCGACGGTGCGGCGCGATCTGCCAGAATTGATTCGTATGCTCAAGCCCACCCCTGGGCTGCGCAGTCTGAGCTTGACTACGAATGGGGTACTGCTCAAGAAGTTGGCAGGACCATTAGCCGAGGCCGGGCTGACGCGCATCAATGTGAGTTTGGACTCGCTGGTGCGCGAGAAATTTGCCCAATTGACGCGCCGCGATCAGTTTGATGCCGTCATTGAGGGGTTGGAAGAGTTGGAGAAGTATCCCAGCATTCACCCGATCAAGATCAATGCAGTGGCGATGAAGGATTTCACTGAAGACGAAGTGCTTGACTTTGCTGCGTTGGCGCGTCGCAAGCCATACATCGTGCGCTGGATTGAATTTATGCCGCTGGATGCAGATCAAATCTGGCGCAAGGAAGATATTTTGACCGGTGCTGAGATTCTGGCAATCATCGAGCGGCAATATGGTCCTATGGTGCGTGTCACCGACGGCGACCCGGCAGAGACGGCACGGCGCTATCGTTTCCCCGATGGCATTGGTGAGGTGGGCTTTATCAATCCCGTGAGCGAGCCGTTCTGTTCCTCGTGTGATCGCATCCGCATGACCGCTGAGGGCAAACTGCGCACCTGTCTTTTCTCCACCGAGGAAACAGACCTGCGTGCTCCGCTGCGTTCGGATGCCTCAGACGAGGTAATCGAGGAGGTCATCCGGCGGGCGGTTTGGAACAAGGAACTCAAGCACTACATTGGCGATAAACGCTTCCGCCGCGCCAATCGCACTATGTCGATGATTGGTGGATAATTGCTCTTCTCCCTCCGACACAAATTTTTAGCCCCAGGAAGCAGAGACGTCGAGAGACTAACGCTCGGCTAAGCGGCTGGGGTCGCCCATTTGGCTATCGGCCAGGCGGCCTAGCAGGAACAGGACATCCGAAAGACGATTCAGGTAGCGCTGAGGCGAGGTATTGGGCAGCCAGTTTTGCTGCGCCAGTGGGATGACGGAACGCTCGGCGCGGCGGGTGACAGCGCGTGCGAGATCGATTGCAGCGCTGGCGGGGTGGTCTCCGGGAACGATAAAGTGCGTGCCAATCTGCACCTCCTGGCGCAACCTGATGACTAATGTATCCAGCGCTTTCAAGCGCGCATCAGATAAGTATTGGCCGATCTTAGAGCGCGCCTCGGGCGTGGTGGCAATGTCACCCATCAGCGCATACAAATCATTCTGGAAACTAAGCAGCAGGTCGTGAATGTGGTTTAGACCGGATGCTCGGCAGGCGGCACGTGCCACGCCAAGTGCCGAGGTTGCTTCGTCAACCTCGCCAAGCGCAACGACGCGGCTATCGGTCTTGGGGACGCGCAGATCACCTAGCAAGCCAGTAGTTCCGTCATCACCGGTACGGGTGGTGACACGTGCGCTGCCGTGCGATGGAACGTTCGGTGGTTGTTCCGCAAATTCAGATTTTTCTGGCATCAGCGTTTCTCCTCCCTCAAGTGTTTCTCACAGGAAACAGTGATATATCTTTCTATACAGTATATACAAAAATTGGAGTTTTATCGGGCGACGTGACTTGAATTCACTGCCGCCCTGAGGAGATCGATAGCTGCGGGCACATCTTTTGCAATTTGCGCACCGGCGCTCAGGAGCGCTGTATATATTGCGAGACCTTCGCCGTTAGTGTAGTCGCGCGCTGCGATGCGTGCCAGGGTGGAGGGGTTTTCAGGGAGGTGGGTGCTTTCTGGAAATGCCGCAGAAGATGGCTCAAGAAGAATGGCAGGTAGTTTCTCCTGTGCGGCTTCTAATGCCAGCCGCAGCAGCACCAGGTTCCCTGGTCCGATAAGCGTTGGGCAGATGATTTGCGCCTGAGCTTGTCTGAGAGCAGCGCGAACACGCTCGGCAGTTTCAGACGCGATGGGTGCGTAAGGTTGCTCGCTGATGACTTCAGCAGCCAAGCGCTGCGCGAGAGCGTGGTCGCTATCACCTAGATTCAGCGCGCCGATAGAAAAAGGTATATCTGCATCGGCTAGGCCACGCATCAGAATGGCAGCGCTTCCTCCTCCTCCAATCACATGAATAGCTGGATGAGGTTGTTTTGGCTCATGCTCTGGTACAGTGTGCTGTTCCCTGCTAGAGGAAGTGGGCGGCAGGATGCTTAGATGTTCGGCTCCATGCAGAATGCCGATCTCAACCGGAACCTCATAGACACGTCTGAGCAGGCGGCCTTGAAGAGCCTCCACTGGTGGCCCATCAGCCACAATGCCACGCTGAAACAAGATCAGGCGAGGAAAGTAGCGCGCCGCCAGATTTAGATCGTGCATGGTCGCAAAGATGGTGATGCCTCGTTCGCGGTTGAGGTGTTGAGCCAGCTCTAGCACGCCGATTTGGTATTTGAGATCTAGGTGGGCGGTTGGTTCATCAAGCAGGAGCAGTTTGGGCTGCTGTGCCAGTGCCAGTGCCAGTGCCACACGCTGCTTTTCGCCGCCGCTCAGTTCGTTAAAGATACGCCCAGCCAGCGCTGCGACGCCAGTTGCTTCTAATGCCTCCTCAATGGCCTGGCGGTCTGCGGCCTTTTCAGTTCCAAGAAAGGAGGTATAGGGCGTGCGGCCCAGCCCAACCAGTTCACGCACCGTGAAGGCAAAAGGGGTTGCAAACGTCTGGGGAACGACGGCTATCTGGCGCGCGATGGTGCGGCGTGGCAGCGAGCGCAGATCATGCCCGTTCAGCATAACACGTCCCCGCTGGGGATGGAGCGCTCCGGTTGCGAGCATTAGCAGCGTGGTTTTGCCGGTACCATTTGGCCCAAGCAGCGCGGCCATGTCCCCAGCGGCAAGCGCCAGGTTCACGCCGGCAAAAAGTGGCTGATCAGTGTAGCCAAAGGTAATGGACTCTAGTTGCAGCAGCGTGTTCACCATCGATAATCCCGGCCAGAACGCCGCAAGAGATACAGAAAGAACGGCCCGCCCACCAGCGCGGTCAAGACGCCCAGGGGAAGCTCAGATGGGGCGATCAAAGAACGCGCGAGCAGATCGGCAATCACCAGGAAGAGCGCGCCTCCCAGTGCAGAAGCGGGCAAGAGTAAGCGATGGCCAGGACCAATCACCAGGCGCAGCGCGTGGGGCACAACGAGGCCCACAAATCCTACCAGCCCAGCAATGGTGACGGCTGCTGCTGTTAAAAGCGAGGCCACGGCAATTAACAAGGTTTTTTGACGTTCAACGTTCACGCCGAGATAGGTTGCGCCTTCTTCACCGAGCGCCAGAGCGTTGAGAGTAGAGCTAAAACTGAGCGCCAGCAGGATGCCGCTCAGAATCAGCAGGGCTGCGGTGCCAACCTGTCCCCAATCCTGCACGGCGATGCCACCCCAGAGCCAGCCTATGACTGAGCGCAGCCGAAGCTGCAAGCCCGGGTACAGATAGAGGAGTAATGCCTGGATGGCATTCATGAGCGCTGTTACCACCATGCCGGCCAGCAGCAGTGAGACGACAGGCGTGCGTCCGCCGACGCGTGCCAGCCAATAGACCAGTACTACAGCGACGATAGCGCCGACAAAGGCAAAGGCGGCAATTTGTCCAAAGCCGAAGAAGAGTAAACTGGCTGGCAGAGCAAAGCCAATAGTGATGCCCAGCCCCGAACCGGCGGAGATACCAATTAAGTAGGGGTCGGCCAGCGGGTTGCGCAACAAACCTTGAAAGAGAACGCCTCCCACTGCCAGCGCCGCGCCAACCAGTGCCGCGCCAATAACATGGGGCAGCCGAAGTTGGAAGATAATAATCTCATCGGCGTCGCCCCAGGTCCGACGGAAATGAAAGAGACCAGTGCTATTGAGTGTCATTTTGACAATCTCGGCGGCGCTGATGGGGACGGAACCAATCGTTGTTGCAAGTACCAGCGCGATCAATAATCCAACACACAAGATGGGCAACACAATGACGGCGCGCTTCCATCGGCGGCGCGAGGCGGATTCATCAGCCAGGGCAGCGTTTTTTTGGCTTAAGGCAGCGGCCTGTTCGCTGCCTGCCAATGTCTGTAACAAAGGTGTTGGCTGCTCTGCGCTGTCTGTCGGCCTAGTTGTTTGCATGCTGGTGTCCTTCGGCGAGTCCGGCGCGGTGGTCTGGCTGCGCTATAAGCAATGGTGGAGGCAGGACACAGAGCGCTTCATACGCCGCTGTGTCCCAGTATCGCATATTTCCTAGAAGAGGGTGGGGTAGAGGTCTTTTGCCAAATCCTCGAAGCCATCCACGAGACGTGGACCAGGCCGCGAAATGAGGTTGACATCAATGGCAAAGACCTGGTCATGTTGCACGGCGGCAATGACGCTCCAGCCAGTGCGGGTGGCGACCTGTTTTGGATCGACGCCATCGGCCAGGATGATCACCTGTGGGTTATCTTTGATCACCACCTCATTGCTTACCTGGGGATACCCGGCGCCGCTGCTGTCGTTCGCAAAGATATTGACGGCCCCAGCTTCTTGGAGCAGGTCGTTTTCTTTAGAACCGCTGCCCACCGTATAAGGCGAGCCTGGCGTGCTGTAATCTTCCTCCAGATAGACGCTGGGGTGTTGAGATTGCCCGGCCACCTTGTTTTTTACCGCGTCGATGCGCTGTTGCAGGCCGGAGACGACTTGCTGAGCTTTCTGCTGGGTCAGTGTGAGCGCGCCAACGATGGTGATGTTGCGTAGCACGTCGCTGAGCGTATGGGCAAAGGGGAGATCAACGACATGGAGGCCCAGGCTGGCAAGCTTACTATCAACTTCCTGGCCGCTGAAATCTTTCTGGGTAATGCCGCTGTCGCTCAGGACCAGATCGGGTTTAAGGGCAACAATCTCTTCGATGTTATAGACGCCGCCAGAATTGCTGATCTTTTCTTTGTTGGCAAGGTCAGCCGGATAGTCAGTGTAGTTATCGACGGCGATCACCTTGCTGTCCAACCCGAGTGCGCCGACGATCTCACTTTCGGCTGGAATCAGGGTGATGATTGTCTTAGGCGCGGTGCAGGAAAAAGTGATGTTTTTGCCGTAAAAATCCCTGGCTTTCAGTGTAGGGCAGGTTGGCTGGGTGTTGGATGTGGTGGTGTTGCTGCAGGCAGCAAACAGCATTCCCAGGGCAAAAAGCAGGGGAAAGATGGCGAAAAAGCGCCGTTGCACGGAAGCACCTCCATCTGGCTTCAAACGATGGCGCCACGCATATAAAAAAACCTCTCTTCCATCCTATATGGAAAAGAGGGCGCTGAGCCAGGCACAAGGACCTGGCGCTTGCTCTTTCCTCTGGCGCGGAGGATGGTGAGCATCGTCGCAGGGCAGGTCTCCTGGCTCCCGACTCATGACGCTTTCTTTATCGCCTTCCCACTACGCAACTGTAGCAGTGGCTCCGCTTGCTGAAGACTCCAGACAAGACGATTGACAAGGAAAACTGGTCGGATACAGTGGCGCGTCCGCATCGGCATTGCACCGATTTCCCTATTCTGCTCGTGACGAGCCACCCTGCGACAAATCGCTATTCAGTTGGCATGACATACTATATCTGATTTGGCGAGCGGTGTCAATGGTATTGTGAAGCAAGCAGCAAGCAGTATACCTTCTTCCTACGCCCATTGCGGCGCTGTGGGTCGTGAGGTACAATAAAGCGTATCTATACTCCTGATCCCTTTACTCAGTTGCCTGCCAAGAATTGAGGGAACCCTGTGCCTGATTGGGAGGACCATTCCGACCGGCCACATGAAGAGTGCGGTGTATTTGGCATCTATGCGCCGGGCGCAGATGTCGCTCGCATTACGTTTTTTGGCTTATATGCTCTCCAGCATCGCGGGCAAGAGAGCGCGGGGATTGCTACCCTGAGCGAGGGTGGACAGGTTGGCATTCATCGCAAGATGGGGCTGGTGGCGCAGGTCTTTGACGAGCATGATCTGTTGGGTTTGCAGGGTGATATAGCGATCGGCCACACGCGCTATTCCACAACGGGTTCCAGCCGCATTGAGAATGCCCAGCCTATTGTGATGGAAAGTGCGCTTGGGCCATTTGCTCTGGCGCACAATGGCAACCTGACCAATACTACTGCCTTGCGTAAACGCCTGCTGGATGTGGGCGAGACGCTGGTCTCCAGCAGCGATAGCGAGATTCTGGCAAAGTTGCTTTCTCTTGCCCCTGGCAATACATGGGTTCAGAAGATTCGCTACACCATGCGGGATATTGCTGGAGCATATAGTCTGGTGGTGGGAACAGCGGGTGGATTGTATGGCCTCCGTGATCCACAGGGCGTGCGCCCTCTCTGTGTGGGGCGATTGGGTGAGCATTGGGTTATTACTTCTGAATCCTGCGCCATTGATACGGTGGGAGGGGAACTGCTGCGCGAAGTGGCCCCAGGTGAGATTGTCATCGTTGATGGTGTTGGGGACGACGGGATGCGGCAGACAGTGGGTCAGGTGTCGATGAAATCGGCGATGTGTTTGTTTGAATATATTTATTTTGCCCGCCCCGACAGCACCATTAATGAGCGCTCACTCTACCTGGCGCGGCAGCGGATGGGCGCAGAGTTGGCAAAAGAATATGAGGTTGATGCTGACCTGGTGATTGGAGTGCCTGACTCGGCGACACCTGCTGCCGTTGGTTTTGCTAATGCACGCCAGTTGCCCTATGCCGATGGGCTAATTAAAAATCGGTATATTGGTCGGACCTTCATCCAACCCGATCAGCATTTACGCCAACTAGGCGTGAAACTGAAGTTTAACGCGCTTTCGGCGGTTCTGGTAGGCAAGCGAGTCATTGTTATCGATGATAGCATTGTGCGCGGCACGACAGTGCGCCCACTGGTGCAACTATTGCGGCACGCTGGCGCGCGAGAGGTTCATCTGGGGATTACTTCGCCGCCTTTTAAGCATCCATGTTATCTTGGTGTAGACCTGGCACAATATAGTGAACTGATTGCAGCCCGCCTGCCATCGGTCGAGCAAATTGCGGCGGAGATTGGCGTAGATAGCCTCCACTATCTGAGTCTGGATGGGCTAGTGCGGGCCATTGATCTGCGTCCAGAGACCTTTTGCTCTGGGTGCTTTACCGGCCAGTATCCAGTGCCGGTGGATGAGGCGGCTACCAAGTTTGCCCTGGAGCAGACAGGCGTGTAGGTGGACGCAGCCAGGTTGGCAACGCTCCAGTCATGAGCGCGATTTGCTCCCTGTGCTTGTGTCACGAGAAGAGGAAGGGCTATGAGTGAGTTAAAGGAGACACTCTCGAAGTTCCTGACCATTCCTGGCGTGCGGCTGGCCGCTCTGGTTGGCCGCGATGGTTTGATGATTGAAGGTGTAGGCCATGACAGCCTGGAGAAGCTGGAGGCGCTTGGCGCGATGGGGTCATCGGGGCTGGGTACTGCGGAGGCGCTGGGGCAGGAACTTGGACGGGGCAGCGTGGTCGGCACATTAATGGAATATGAAAGTGGACTGGTGAGCGTTGATCCCCTTGGCGATTTTGCTTTCATCGTAACGCTCTTCGATGCGCCGCAAAGCTGGGGCCATGTGCGCCATACCGTCAAGAAGACGCGGACAAATCTGCTGGAAGCGCTGGATGCCTCATGAATCATCGCCTTATGGCAAGCAATAGAAGTGACCTCCAAGACGAGAATACTACTCCACACAAAGCTGCGATTGCCAGCGCGTATGGTGATGCCGGGGTTCATATCGATGCCGCGGCGTATGCGAAAGCACTGATGCGGAAGGCCGTGGAGTGCACCTTTGGCCCGGAAGTGCTGACAGAACTCGGCAGCTTCAATGGCCTCTTTGCGCTTGATCTTGGCCGGATGCGCCAGCCGGTGCTGGTGGGGTCAATGGATGGCGTGGGAACGAAGCTCAAGATTGCGTTTGCGCTTGGTCGCCATCACACTGTAGGCGCTGATCTGGTCGCGCATTGTGTCAACGATATTCTTACCTGCGGAGCGCGACCTCTCTTTTTTTTGGATTATCTGGCTGTGGGCGAGATGCGTCCGGAGCAGGTGGCAGCCATTGTGGGCGGCGTCGCGGAAGGCTGCCGCGCAACGGGCTGCGCGTTGTTGGGTGGCGAAACTGCCGAGATGCCAGGATTTTATCCGCCAGGTGAATATGATCTGGCAGGCTGTATCGTTGGCTTGGTCGAGCGCGATGAGATCATCGACGGCCACGCGATTACTGAAGGCGACGTGCTCATTGCCCTGCCCGCAGTAGGGCTGCATACGAACGGCTACTCGCTGGCTCGGAAGGTGTTCGCAGATTGGGATTTGCGCTCAAATGTCCCTGAGCTTGGGAGGTCACTGGGCGATGAGTTGTTGCAGCCGCATCGTTGTTATGCGCCCGATATTCAAGCCCTGCGCAAAGAAATTACTATAAAAGGGATGGCACATATTACCGGTGGCGGACTGTTGGATAATCTGCCGCGCGTGTTGCCGGATGGCCTGGCAGGGCGGTTGGATGCGCATACCTGGGAAATATTGCCCATCTTTCAGTTGATTCGGCGAACGGGCCAGGTGGCCTGGCACGAAATGGCGCGGGTCTTTAATTTGGGCGTGGGGTACATCGTCGTTTGCTCAGCCGATGATGCTGAACGAGCGCTTCGGCTTCTTCCGGATGCGCGGCGCGTGGGTGAGGTAATAGGCAGAGGTGATGGACCAGGCGTAGTGGTGGAAGGGCTACCGGAATGAGCACACCAGAGTCAACCCCCTCGGCATTCGTTGCAAGCTCGGCTGAACATGATATCAGCTATCCTCTCTCCTGCCCTCCGCGTATTGCCGTTCTGGCCTCAGGACATGGAACGAATTTGCAAGCCCTAATCGATGCTATCGAGTCTGGTCATTTATTTGCTCAGATAGCCCTGGTTATCAGCAATCACGCAGGCGCGCCAGCGCTTGATCGTGCCGCTGCTCACGGCTTGCCGATGAGGCTTATCCCTCGCAATGCCTATTCTTCTCGCGAAGCTCAGCAGGCCGCGTTGTTGGCCGCGCTTCAAGAGGCGCAGGTATCGCTGGTTGTCCTGGCAGGTTTTGATCGTATTTTGGATGCATCTATTGTGTCTGCGTTCCCTCAGCGGATTCTTAATATCCACCCCTCGCTTTTACCGGCGTTTGCGGGGGGGATGGCTCCGCGCCCCCAGGCTGATGCGCTGGCCTATGGTGTCAAGATTTCTGGCTGCACCGTCCATCTCGTCACTGAAGAGATTGATGCCGGGCCAATTATTGCCCAGGCGTCTGTTCCGGTGTTGGAGGGGGATACAGTGGAGGCATTAAGCGCGCGGATTCTGGAGCAAGAGCACCGCTTGTTGCCTCTGGCGGTCAATCAGTTGCTGGTTGGCAGGGTGCAAATTGAGGGCAGGAGGGCGAGCATCCTGGCGTAACGCGCTGGAAATGGTGACATCTGCCTTGTCTATCCTTTACCAATCGGGCAGATGCCGCCACATCACTCCTACAGTATTCGTTTTCGCTCTGTCTGATGTGCGCTACTGCGTTGGCGCCGCTGGGATTACCAGTGCAGTGCCTGGTTGGATAAGCGAAGGATTGCTGATATGGTTGTACTGAATCACCATATCTGCTGAGGCGCCAAAGTGTAGGGCAATGCTATAGACGCTGTCGCCTTCCTGGACGACATAAAAGATTGGATAGGCCAGTGTTGCTGGGTCAGTGCCTGGATAGTAAACTGTTGGGATGATGAGAATCTGCCCATGATGAAGTTGTGCAGATTGGCCCAGGCTATTTACCAAGCGCAGCGCTGCTACGTTCACATGGAACTCGCTGGCGATCTGGGCAAGTGTATCTCCATTTTGTACGACAATTTGAAGAGGTGACAGCAAAGGCTTCGTTGTGGGTGTTGCTTGATGCAAGGTGACCGTGGCTGTTGGAGTTGGGCCACCCCCAAATAACAGGGTGCTTATATTGAGTGGGGTAAAGCTGGCGCGGCTGAAGCCCGCGTGGGCAAATGCAAACGCAGCGCCCGCTGCCAGAATCACGAGAAATGTGGCAACCAGATTTATGTAGGAAGCGCGCCGCATGCGCTGCCTCAGCACTGGGGGAAGGCGCGTGGCGCGCAGGCGTTCAGCCCTCCGACCTGGGGGTATCCATTGGAGATCATCAGAGACATCTAGTGGACGGGTTATAGCGGGGCGTGGCTTGGAGGCAGCGCTTTCAATCCCTCCAGATGATGACACTTGCAAGGACTTGCTGGCGTTGCTGGAAACAATGGCAGTCTGTGATGAAAGTCCTGATGGCTGGTCTGGCTTCGGTTCAGGGAGCGCCAGCGGCAAAGAAAGCTCTACCAACCCACCTGGCACAAGCTGGCGACGAAGTAGATAGACGATCTCGGCAGGATGAACAGGCCGACCTTGTTGCTCCGCCAACGCGTCGCTGAGCGCCTGGATACTTCGGCGGCCATCAATCAAGCGTACGAGATCGAGCACATTATCAGAGATATACAGGGTTTGTCCGGCGCTCAATCTCAGTCGGTAGTGAGTGCAGCCTGTGGCGACAGGCGGCCTGGCGTTCCCATTCAGCACACGATAGGTTGTTCGCAGCCGAGGGACAAAGGCCAGCAACGCGGCAAGAGGCAATTGAGTCAAATGTTGCGATGGAGAGACGTTGATTATCCCTGGAGATGACCCATCAGGCTGCGGCGAGGATAGAAAAGAGTCCTGCGTGGCGCCTTCCATAATGCGCCTCCTCGTTTAAATAAATCAGTATTTTGCCGAAGACAACGGATCAGTGGAAAAGCGAGTGTCTCGCAAAGATGCTTCTATGCTCAAATGATATCTATGGAGCGGCCAGACCTACTATAGTAAACGCTCGATGAGGTTCGTTTGTCACGGCAAAAGTGAGTAAAAAGAGTGCGCCCATTTGAAAGCGGTATAGGCAAGCGAGGCAATAGGCGATTGCCCGCCTTATCCTTTTTTTGAGAGGTGAAGCTGGAGAGAAGAAAGGAGCCGGCTTTCGACGTAACATTCTTGCAAGAGAAAAGACTAATCACTACGGAAAACACACCTGATGGTGGCTGAAAGCCAGACGTGTGCAAGAGAGGCTACCACTCTGTGTTGTGAGGTAGCGGACCAGGAGGTTGGATTTGACGAAATTGTTTGCCAGGAAAAGCGAGACAGAGGCGCAAGGCGGAGAAGATGCTGGCCATCCACGTCTTCCTCCAGGGCAATATCTGACGAAGAAGTGGCCGGTGCTGAGCTATGAATCAACGCCGAAATTTAATCCAGAGAAGTGGCAGTTTAAAGTGACTGGCCTCGTGGAAGAGCCGTTTACATTGAGTTGGGAAGAATTTCTCAAACTGCCGCGTGTTACGATGATGGCAGATTTTCATTGTGTGACGACCTGGAGCCGTTACGACAATACTTGGGAGGGTGTGCATATTCGGACCATTTTGGAGCGGGCAAAGCCCAAACCGGAGGCGAAGTTCGTCAATGTACATTCCTGGACCGGCTATACCACTAATCTGCCATTGGTTGATCTGGACGACGATGATGTCTTAATCGCGCTCAAGCATGATGGCTCTGATCTGGAGCCAGATCATGGCGGGCCTGTACGACTGATTGTTCCAAAGCTCTATGCCTACAAGAGCGCGAAATGGCTGGATGGCCTGGAATTTCTGGCGAAAGATAAGCCGGGATTTTGGGAGGTGCGAGGCTATCACAACCGCGCAGACCCCTGGAAGGAAGAACGCTACTGGTAGACTGCGAAATTGATGCTAGGATCAAATAAGCCTATTACTAGAGGAGGGCTTCTCAGCAGAAGCCCTCCTCTGATCTAAAAAAGGGATAGTGCTCAGGTGAGCTTTTTGCTGCCCTGTCAGCCTGGACTTCAGCCATCAGCTTCATCAAATCGTTCAAGAGCCAGTGGCGCTGAAGGCCGCGAGCGACTTCGTAGGAGATATATAAGGAGCGCTGCGCCAATCACAGCGAATGAGAAGGCCATGCTTCCGCTGATAATCAGCAGTGCAAGCAAGGTTCCGCTGATGTGGTGTGATGGGGAAGGAGGCTGAGTAAGGCTCTTCTTGGGTGGTGTTGGGGTCACAGTGATAATGGAGGTGGGAGTGGGACTTGGTGTGGCAGTGGGCGTGGGCGTAGGTGTGGCAAGAATGCTAATGGTACTTGAACGAGCCTCGAGGGCCTGCTGCTCCATAGTAGCGACCAGTGTGTAGTTGCCTGGTGCCAGGTAGTTAGGGATGGTGATGGGCGTGGGGGTAAATGTTCCGTTATGGAGTGAGGTGGCGGTCTCTTCCAGAGAAAAAGAGCCGGTGCTCTTAGCGGGTTGAAGCGCGAAAGAGATGCTCCAGCCACCCGGAAACCAATTTTGTCCCTGGACGGTCATCGTCTCGCCTGGCATGAAGGGGCCTTTGGTGAGAATGGTCAGCGATGGTGGTGAGACCGAAAGAACGTTAAACGATGCGACGCTGCTGGCGGTGCCATCGTTTGTGGCTGCACAAATGTACCACAGGCCGGTCTGAGGAACGCTCGGCCACGGAAAGCTGATGCTGAACGTTCCATCACTGCCCGCCGTTGGTTTGGGGTCAGGCGAAAGTTCGGTGAGGTTAGGGACTGTGCAATCAGGGTTGTTGTCGTAGGAGAGTAGAACCTGACTCCCGGCTGGCCAACTGGTTCCCTGGAGCGTTACCTGCGTTTTGACCGGTCCCTGGTCGGGCGTGGGACTAATGGCAGGGGAACTGGGCACAGGGGTACTGGTTGAAAGAAGGGCTGACTGGATGCTTTGACGATGAGGCGTTGATCCCAACGCCTGTGTTGCGGTGCCTTCCACCAGCAAGCCAATCATGGCGACTACACTGGCGACCAAGAAGATGATGAGCCATCCAGAGGCTCGTTGCCACCTATTGCTGGCATGGCCAATATGCATCCAACGTCCTCACCTACGTGAAACTACAAGAGAGTCATATGATTTGAAGAGGCGGCTCTTGAAGGTTCTCATCGTGGCTCCAGCGCCAGAAAAGCGGCACGTCCCTGATCAGCAGCAGCCTCCTGGTGTCGCCCCAGTGCCAGGTAGCAGCGTGCGCGTGCCTGGTAGAGGCCAGGGTCATCTGGAGCACGTTGAATTGCTCCTGTGAAATGGAGGGCTGCCTCGTTATAGCGGCCAAGGGCGACAAGGGCTTGTCCAGCTATGAATGGGCCATCAGGGTTCATCTGGCTCAGACTTTGCAAGTGCTCTGCTACCTTAAGTGCCTCCTCGGGGCGCTGAGCCACCAGGAGTGTTGAGGCTTTGGCACCAAGCGCAGCCTCTGCATTGGGATCGGCAGCGAGTACACGATCAAAACAGGCCAGCGCCTCATCTACCTGCCCCGTTTCAGCAAGGTGGCATCCCTCCAGATAGGCTCCAGCACCAAGGAGTGTTGTGGCTCGATTACTGGGAGAGCTGCCCTTCTGGGCTACTTCGATCATGCGCAACCGACCAAATGGACCTTGATGGTCCGCAGGGCTGGTACTATTGATGAATTGCGCTTCACCGATGGCACCAAGATGGAGTGCTTGCCCGGGGCGCAGATGGGTTCCCTTTGCCAGCAAAGCGGCAATTTGATTGATCAACAAAATGGCTTCTCGAACGAGCGAAGGAGGAACCTCTATCAATTCCAGGTCAGGTTGAGCAAACTTCTCCATACCGTGCGAGTGGACCCAGCGCGTTTCGTTATCCCATTCGGTTATATGCAAAGCAACATGGCGGGAGATGTCGAAAGGTCCAGCGCATTTTTCCCATTCGGCGCGCCCACGACAGCATTGGGCTGCCGGGTCAATGACGACTCCATCGGTCAGATTGAGCAGGACATCCATGAGCCAGATGGTCCAGTTCAGATAGGAGAGATGAGTGGTGTCCTTGACTGCTACCTCGATCTCCAGAGAGAGTTGGCCGGTTTTCAGGATACGTGCATCGTTTCTGCCCAGACTTCGTGCCAGCACCAGGAACATTGCGCGATTGACTTCTCCAACAACCCGCTCGCCTTGAAAGCTGACCTCCACGCGGGCTGTTGCAACGTCGTTGCGTTCGTGGGCGAGAAAGCGAGCCAGCATGCCAGGCGGGTCTCCAGGAGTGCTTCCCTCCCAGAGATCAATTGTTCCCAATCCCGCAGCTTCCAGGGCACGCTCTACCTGCTGACGTGTAGGAGGCTCTGCATGGGCGGAAACAATGCTATATTGCAACAGATGTCGGGCGGCCATGATAATCCTTCCCTCGGAAGTCAGTGTCTAGATGCGCGGCTCACGCTATTGTAGCATGTTCGTTCCATTCAGGAAAGTCGGCGTGTTGGTCAGGTATTCACCTGATTTGAAATCCGGTTAGTACCTGATGATGGGGGGTGCTTTTGTTATGTATACTATCGGTGGCAGAATAGGCAGCGGGAAGTAATAAAGTCCTCGCTGTTTCCCTCTTCGAGATGGTGGTATGATCCCTCTGTGTAGTCAGTTCATCGGACACGCTGGCTACTCATGAGTCCGGGAATGAACTTTTCGTCTTCGGCAACGTTTAAAAGGATGGGTTAATGGTGAAGAAACTCGTAGCAGTGTTTCCTTTGATCGCGCTGGTGGTGCTGCTGGCAGGTTGTATGGTGCAGAGCGCTCCCACAGCGGCGGGGGGTAATACCGTTGTGATGGGGGCGACTACCTATACCAGTGGGAACAGCATCACCATCAAGAAAGGTACGACCATTACCTTTCAAGATGACAAGACCACCGGATCGACACACATTCTGGTCATCGGACAGGATGGCAAACCGCAGCCCGCAGCAGGTGCACCGGATTTAGGTACGAACGGCATGACCTTTAACCCCGGAGATAGCAAACCCATAGGACCCTGGATGACGCCTGGCATCTATCATGTGACCTGCACTATCCACCCGACCACGATGAATCTGACGGTAACAGTGACAGCATAGGACAGGTCAAGCTGGGTGGGGCAGTGGCGGCGCGTGAAAGCTTCGCCATGCCCCACCGCCTCGTAGGCGATAGTGTCAGAAAAGGTGATTGTTATCTCTGAGCCTATGAAACGTCTCTATTATCGCAGTGGCAATCATGGCATATGCCTTGCATTACCAGCTAAGCGTGAGAGATGATGTGGAGATGATCGTCGAAGAAGTGGCGGCACAACGAGTGTGCAACCTTCGGGTTATCTGACTCGTAGTCGATGAAGACAGATGGATTTGGCCCTGGTTATCTTGAGCATCGAAATCCCGTTTCACTGTTTGAGGGGAGGAAACGATGACAGCACTCGTGCTAGACGCGAAGATTGAGCGCGCACTCCAATTGGTGGGTGGCAAGATTGACCCAGACATCGAAGATTCCTATGACCGCCTGGAAGAACGCATCTTAGCTCAGGCCCTAGAGAATGTGGAGGTGGCCGAGCGGCGTCTGCGCGAGATCGAGCAATTGGTGGGCGGGTTTGTGGCTGAGCGTGCTCTCCCTGCGAAGAACTAGGGGCAGAGGTGTCCTCTACAACTCCTCCATTTCGGTGCCGGAGGCGTGCAGAGGAGCAAAGCGCCGCACTTGACGCAAAAACGGGCGGTGGCAGGGGCAACGTAGCCACAGCCAGAGCAATAGATAGAGATAGCGTGAGAGACGTGCATAGATGGGTCCAGAT
>Ga0209060_10000257_pt1 | contig 115531 bp, 108 predicted proteins | sample Coa_R1_8_FD_187155 | JGI IMG/M metagenome (GOLD analysis project Ga0209060, IMG submission 187155) | Surface soil microbial communities from Centralia Pennsylvania, which are recovering from an underground coalmine fire - Coalmine... | ecosystem: Environmental > Terrestrial > Soil >... | reverse complement strand
TCGCCGTACTGGCCGCGGACTCGGATGCGCTCATCCGAAGTGCCGGTGCGGATACTACCGTTTGCGCCGTTCGGCGCTCCGCCTCCCCTTATTTTTTTGGAGGCAAACGCTTTCGTGCAGTGGCTTGCCAAGACTCGGGCGCAAAAAACGCGTCGCGAGAATGCGATCGCTCATGCCCGTCATTGATTGCTCGCGAAAAGCAGATCAAGAGCGGATCGCGGAAGAAGAAGCTCGCGATGATCGAGGCGATGAATCCCACTTGGCAGGACTTATTTGAGGACCTGGCCTGATTCGTCATTGCGAGCGTCAGCGAAGCAATCCAGGGGCGGGGTGCACCGGCCCCTGGATTGCTTCGTCGCTTCGCTCCTCGCAATGACGAATCTCGGATGCTACGACAGATCCATGGCCGAGACGCCGCCGTCGACGAACAGGTTGGCGCCGTAGACGAACGAGGAATCGTCACTGACCAGAAACAGCACCGCCTTGGCGGCTTCGGCCGGGTCGCCCGGGCGCTTGGCCATGTTGGGCACCGGCCGCGACGGATCGAATTCGTCCCTGCCGACCGGCGAGCCGATCTTGTTCGGCACGATGGCGTTGACGCGGATCTTGTGCGGCGCGAGCTGCGCCGCCATGGCGCGGGTGAGATTCGCCACGCCGCCCTTGGCGGCCGAATAGGCGACGGCGCGGCTTCGCCCGGTAAAGCCGGAGGTCGAGCCGATATTGACGATGCGGCCGCCGCCCTGTGTGGCCATTTGCTTGCCGACCTGCTGGGCCATCAGAAACTGGCTCTTCAAGGTGACGGCGAGCACGCGGTCCCATTCCTCTTCGGTGATGTCGAAAATGTGCTTGTTGTCGGAGATCGCCACGTTGTTGACCAGAACGTCGATGCGGCCGTAGCGATCGACCACCGCCTTGACCAGAGCCGCGACGTCGGCGCCCTTCGACACGTCGGCCATGAACAGCGTGGCGTCGCCGCCCTTGGCCTTGATGGCGTTGGCGACGCGTTCGCCGCGCGTGTTGTCGAGGTCGACCACCGCGACCTTGGCGCCCTCGGCGGCGAACAGTTTGGCGATTTCTTCGCCGATATTGCGGCCGGCGCCGGTCACGATCGCCACCTGGTCCTTGAGCTTCATGATTTCCGTTCCTTGCGAATGTATTGGCCGCGCCGCCCCAGGAGGCCACGGCGCGGCACGATAGGCGGTTGCCGGGGGCCCTTCAATTCTGCCGTAAAACCTTGCAGATGTGGACGAATACGGCCAGGCCGGCCGGCCGCGTCGCAAAACGCCGCGGCGCCGTCTAGACTGGCGTGGGGATCGGCAGCGCGGCGGCCAACCCGTTGCCGCTGCCGGACGCAGCGGCGGGCGGTCGAGCCGGGCCGGCGGAGAACGGCGGGAGAGCAATGTTCAAATCCTTGATGACGCGGCGGAAGTTCGCGCCGTTGTTCTGCTGCCAGTTCTTTGCCGCGTTCGGCGACAATTTCCTGAAAACCGCGCTCAGCTTCGTGGTGCTGGCGCAGATATCGGGCGCCAATTCCGGCGCGCTGATCACGCTCGCCGGCGCGGTGTTCATCGCGCCGTTCTTCTTTCTCTCCGGCCTCGGCGGCGAGCTCGCTGACCGCTACGACAAAGCCTGGGTGGCGCAGCGCATCAAATTCGTCGAGATCGGCGTCGCAGGGCTCGCCGTGCTCGGCTTCGCTTTTCATTCGGTCATCCTCCTGTTCGTCGCCCTGTTTCTGTTCGGCACGCTCGGCTCGCTGTTCGGCCCGATCAAATACGGCATCCTGCCCGACCATCTCGCCCGCGGCGAACTGCCGGCCGGCAATGCGCTGATCGAGGCCGGCACGTTCCTGGCGATTCTGCTCGGCACCATCGTGGCCGGCATCGCCGCCAACGGCAGCAGCAATCCGATCCATTTCGCCTGGCTCATGCTGGCGACCGCGCTGGCGAGCTGGCTGTTCAGTTTGTTGATCCCGGGCACGCCTGAGGGCGCGCCCAATCTCGTCATCAACCGCAACGTCCTCGCCTCGACCGTCGATCTGATCAAGGAGCTGCGCAGCGACCGGCGGCTGTGGTGGGGCGCCATTGTGGTGAGCTGGTTCTGGCTGGTCGGCGCGCTGGTGTTGTCGCTGTTGCTGCCGCTCGTTCACATCAACATCGACGGCAACGAGCTCTTGATCACGTTGTTTCTGACCATCTTCTCGGTCGCGGTGGCGCTCGGCTCCGGCCTCGCCGCCTGGCTGGCGGCCGGCCGCATCGTCATCCTGCCGACGCTGTTCGGCGCGGTGCTGCTCGGCTTGTTTGCGCTCGATCTCGGCTGGACCGCGTCGGCGCTGGTGCCGGCGCCACTGCCGATCGGCATCGGCGCGTTTTTCGGCACGCCGCACAGCTGGCGCATCGCCATCGATCTCGCCGGGCTCGCCATCGGCGGCGGCCTGTTCGTGGTGCCGACCTTCGCGGCGGTGCAGGCCTGGGCCGGCGCCGACCGCCGCGCCCGCGTGGTGGCCGGCGTCAACGTGCTCAATGCCGCCTTCATGGTTGGCGGCGCCATCTTGCAGGGCGTGCTTCAGACGCTCGGCCTCGGCGCGCCGGCGCTGTTCATGCTGATCGGGGTCGCCAACCTCGTCGTCGCCGTCGCCATCGGCCGCACCATGCCGGCGAGCTGGATGACGGATCTTCTTTCGATCGTGTTCCGCGCCTTTTTCCATCTCGAGGTCAAGGGCTACGACAACATCGCCAAGGGCGGCGGTAACGCCGTTATCGCGCTCAATCACGTCAGCTTCCTCGATCCGCCGCTGGCCACGGCGCTGCTGCCGAAACCGCCGGTGTTCGCCGTCGACGTGGCGATGTCGCGCAACTGGTGGATTCAGCCGTTCCTGAAATTCGTCCGCACCATGGCGCTCGATCCGCTCAAGCCGTTTTCGCTGCGCGCCATCATCAATGCGGTGCGCGACGACGGCGAGATGCTGGTGATCTTTCCGGAAGGCCGCATCACCGTTACCGGCAGCCTGATGAAAATCTACGACGGCGCCGCCATGATCGCCGACAAGTCGGAGGCCATGCTGGTGCCGGTGCATATCGCCGGGCCGGAGGCGACGATCTTCAGCCGCCTGACCAAATCTCAGGTGCACCGGCGGCTGTTTCCGAAGATCACCGTCAACGTCCTCGAGCCGATCAAGCTCCAGCTCGATCCGGAGCTGAAAGGCCGCCGCCGCCGCCAGGCCGCGGGCGCCGCGCTCTACGACGTCATGTCCGATCTGATGTTCCGCAGCGCCCCGACCGACCGCACGTTGATCGAAGCTTTGATCGAGGCCTCGAAGATCCACGGCAAAAAGTGGACCGCGATCGAGGATCCGGTCAGCGGCCGGCTCACCTACAAGCGGCTCCTGCAGGCGATCGCGATCCTGGGCGCCAAACTGATGCCGCTGGCGCTGGAAGGCCGCACCCTCGGCGTCATGCTGCCGACGTCGAACGGCGCCGTGGTGACGCTGTTCGCCGTGATGTCGGCCGGACGCGTGCCGGCGATGATCAACTTCACGTCGGGCGCGGCCAACATTGTGGCGGCCTGCCGCGCCGCCGAAGTCGACACCATATTGACATCGCGCGCCTTCGTGGAAAAAGGCCGGCTGGAAAACCTGGTCGCTCAGCTCGAGCAAAAAGTGCGGATCGTTTATCTCGAAGACGTCCGCAAGACCGTCACGACCTTCGACAAGCTGCGCAGCCTCATAGCTTGGAAAAAGCCGCTGGTCGCGCGCAAGCCCGACGATTGGGGCATCATCCTGTTCACCTCGGGCACCGAGGGTCTGCCCAAGGGCGTCGTGCTGTCGCATCGCAACATGCTCACCAACGTGGCGCAATGCGCCGCGCGCATCGATTTCGGCCGCGAGGACAAGCTGTTCAACGCGCTGCCGATCTTCCACTCGTTCGGTTTCACCGGCGGCGTGGTGCTGCCGCTGGTCTACGGCGTGCCGATCTATCTCTATCCGTCGCCGCTGCACTATCGCACCGTGCCGGAGCTGGTCTATGGCATCTGTGCCACCGTGCTGTTCGGCACCGACACGTTCCTCAACGGCTATGCGCGCATGGCCAATCCGTACGATTTCCATTCGCTGCGCTACATCGTGTCCGGCGCCGAGCCGGTGCGCGAATCGACGCGGCGGATTTATCTGGAAAAGTTCGGGCTGCGCATTCTCGAAGGCTACGGCATCACCGAGACCTCGCCGGTGCTGGCCATGAACACGCCGATGTTCAACAAGTTCGGCAGCGTCGGCCGGCTCTTGCCCGGCATGACCGCGAAGCTCGAACCGGTCGAGGGCGTCGAGGACGGCGGCCGCCTCTATGTGCGCGGGCCGAACGTGATGCTCGGCTATCTGCGCGCCGACCGGCCCGGCGTGCTGGAGCCGCCGGCCGACGGCTGGCATGACACCGGCGACATCGTGGCGATCGACGCGCAGGGCTTTGTCGCCATCAAGGGCCGCGCCAAGCGCTTCGCCAAGGTCGGCGGCGAGATGGTGTCGCTCGCCGCGGTCGAGATGCTGGCCGGCGATCTATGGCCCGACAATGTCTCCGCGGTGGCGGCGCTGCCCGACCCGCGCAAGGGCGAACGCCTCGTCCTGGTCACCGACAAGCGCGGCGCCACGCGCGGCGACTTCCAGGCCTTTGCGCGCAGCAAGCATACCTCAGAGCTGATGCTGCCGTCCGAAGTCATCGTGCTCGACAAGCTGCCGCTGCTCGGCTCCGGCAAGGTCGACTACATGGCGCTGCAGAAATTCGTCGCCGAGCAAGCGGCCGCGAAGGCTGCGGCGGCGGAGTGACGCCCGCGCGATGGCCGACGAATTAATTCCCGTTGAGACGACTTTGCTTGTGAAGGGCGGACTCGTCTTGAGTCCGGACGCCGACTGGCACACTCCAGCCCAGGCCGACGTTGCGATCGCCGGCGACACGATTGTCGGCGTCAATCCCGGCTATCGGCTCGACTCTGAAAAGCGCATCGAGGTGATCGATGCGCGCGATCATTTGGTGCTGCCCGGCTTCGTCAACGCCCATTACCACTCGCATGACGTGCTGGCGAAAGGCACGCTCGAGGAGGTGCCGCTCGAATCGTGGCGGCTCTACGCGTTGCCGCCGCAATACCCGCCGCGTTCCGCCGAAGAAGTCTACGCCCGCACCTTGCTGGGCGCGCTGGAATGTCTGCGCTCCGGGATCACCACCATCCAGGACATGCTGACGCTGTACCCCTATGAAGACCGGCACATGGATGCCGTGATGAAGGCGTACGGCGAGGTCGGCATTCGTGTGGTGTTCGCTCTGCAATATGCCGACCGCAAAGGCATCGAGACGGTGCCGTTCTGGAAGGACACTTTCCCCGCCGAGCTGCATCCGTTGCTCTCGACGGCCGCCGAGCCGGAACGCCAGCTCGATCTGCTCGGACATTTCGAGGCGACGCGGCTCAAAGCGCCGGCGCCGCCGCGAACCTCGTGGGCGCTCGGCCCGTCGGCGCCGGAGCGCTGCTCGCCGGCGCTGATGCGGCGTACCGTCGAGCTGGCGCGGCGCTACGACATTCCGGTCTACAGCCACATTTATGAATCGCGCGGCATGGCGCTGCAGGCGCGCCTGACCTTGCCCGAATACAGCGGACTTCTGATCCGCCGGCTCGCCGACGAGGGCGTGCTCGATCCGCGGCTCAACTTTGCCCACAGTGTCTGGCTGTCGCGGCCGGAGATCGAGCTGTTGGCGGAATTCGGCGCCGGCGTCGTGCTCAATCCGCAAGGCAATCTGAAAATGAAGTGCGGCATTGCGCCGATCCGTGCTTTGCAGGACGCCGGCGTGCGCATCGGCCTCGGCTGCGACAATTGCAGCTGCTCGGACGCGCAAAACATGTTCGTGGCCATGAAGTTGTTTGCGCTGCTCGCCGCCGTCAGCGATCCGATGCCGGGGCCGCCGCAGGCGATTGCCGCGCTGCGCGCCGCGACCGAAGGCGGCGCCGACGGCGCGCGGCTTGGCGGCAGTCTCGGCCGCATCGCGCCGGGCCACAAAGCCGATGTGACCCTGATCGATACGCGCGATCCGACGTTCTCACCGATGAACAGCGCGGCGCGTCAGCTGGTGCACGTCGAGGCCGGGCGCGGCGTGCGCCACGTCATCGTCGACGGCAAGGTCGTGGTTCGCGACCGCCGGCTCACGACGCTTGATGAAACCACGATCTATGACGCGGTCGCGGCGGTGATGCCGCAGTTCCGGCGCGATTTTTCGACGATATCGCAGCGTGTCGCCAAGTTGCAGCCATGGCTCGATCGCGCTCATCGCCGCATCATGACGGCCGAACTCGATATCGAGCGCCTGCCGTTCGGCAGCGCCGCGCATAGTGCCGATAGCGCCGGCTAACACTAAGCGAGCCATAGCATGCCACGTCTCACGACTTTCTCGCGCCGACGATTTCTGCAAGCCGTGGCCGGTGCCGCGCCGTTCATCGCCGGACCCGCGGCAGCCGACACCTATCCGTCGCGACCGGTTCGCTTCGTCGTGCCGTTTCCGCCGGGCGGGGTGAGCGACATCATCGCGCGGCAGATGGGTCAATGGCTCGCGGACCGGCTCGGCCAGCCGTTCGTCGTCGAGGATCGCGGCGGCGCCGGCAGCAATCTCGGCACCGAAGTCGTCGTCAACGCGCCGGCCGACGGCTACACGCTGCTGTTGGACGGCTCGGCCAACGCGGTGAACGCGACGCTCTATCCAAATCTCAATTTTGTTTATCTGCGCGACATTACTCCGGTGGCGAGCATGTTCCGCGCCCCGCACATCATGGAAGTCAACCCGGCGTTCCCGGCCAAAACGGTTCCGGAGTTCATCGCCTATGCGAAGGATCATCCCGGGCAGATCAACATGGCGTCGGCCGGTGTCGGCACCATCTCGCACATGGCCGGCGAATTGTTCGCGATGATGGCCGGCATCAAGCTCACCCATGTGCCGTATCGCGGCGCCGGTCCGGCGTTGACCGATCTCCTCGGCGGCCAAGTCCAAGTCATGTTCGACAACGCGGCGTCATCGACCGCGCACGTCCAGTCCGGCCGGTTGCGGGCTCTGGCGGTGACGACGGCGTCGCGCATCGAGGTCCTGCCACAGGTGCCCGCCTTGGCCGAGTTCGTGCCGGGTTACGAGGCAAGCAACGTCAACGGCATCGGCGTACCGGCGAAGACGCCTGCGCCGATCGTCGCCACACTCAATGACACGATCAACGCCATCTTGGCTGAACCGCGCACCAAGCAACGCTTCGCCGAATTGGGCGGCGCTGCCATGATCGGCTCGCCGGCCGATTATAAAAAATTCTTGACCGACGAAACCGAAAAATGGGCGAAGGTCGTCAAAGCCGCCGGCCTCAAGCCGGCGTAATAACTACTTCGACCGCATCGCCAGCACGCGATCCACCATGGCGCCGGCCTCGCCCAGATAATTGGCCGGATCGCACAGCCGCTCCAGGGCGGGGCGGTCCAGATGTTTTTTGATCTCGGCGTTCTCGGCAAGAAGATCGACCAGCGGCCGGCCGGTCGACACAACCTTGCGGCAAATGTCGTAGACCAGGTCGTGAGCATATTGGCGGCCGAGATGCGGCCCAAGGCCCATCATGACGGCTTCAGACACGATCAAACCCTTGGTGAGGTCGAGATTGGCGCGCATCTTCTTCTCATCGACCTGCAGGCCGGTCAGCACGAAGCGGGTCTGTGCCAGCGCGCCGGCGGCGAGACAGAAAATCTCCGGCAGCACGATCCATTCGATTTCCCACGGCCCGGTGGCGCGTTCGTGATCCTCCACCATGGCGTCGAGCAAAGCCGCGGCCTGCTGGCGCACCACCGACGTCAGCGCCGTGATGTAGACCGACGAAATCGGGTTGCGCTTTTGCGGCATGGTCGACGACGAGCCGCGGCCTTCGTGGAACGGCTCGTAGACTTCCTCGACTTCGGTCTGCATCAGAAGCTTCACGTCGAAGGCGATCTTGCCGCAGCTGCCGGTGACCAGGCCGAGGAAGCAGCCGACTTCGGCAATCGCGTCGCGCACGGTGTGCCAGGCAATGGCGGGCTGCCCGAGTTTCAGCTCTTTCATCAGTTCGGCCTGAACCTCGAGGCCACGGCCGCCGAGCGACGACAGTGTGCCGGCGGCGCCGCCGAACTCGCCGACCAGCACGCGCGGCCGCAATTCGCGCAAGCGCTGCTTGTGCCGCTCGAACGCGGCAAGCAGCGTCGCCATCTTGTAGCCGAACGTGATCGGCACCGCCTGTTGCAGGTTGCTGCGCCCGGCCATGGCGGTGTCGCGGTGCTTTTTCGCCAGCGCGGCGAGCGCGTCGGCGATGCCGTCGAGCTCGGTTTCGATGAGCGCCAGCGCCTCGCGGATCTGCAGCACGGTGGCGGTATCGGTGATGTCTTGGGTGGTGGCGCCCCAATGGCACCACTCGCCTAAACCGTCGCGGCACAACGCGACCAGCTGCTGCACCACCGGCAGGACCGGATAGCCGATGCGCTCGGTCTGGACCTTCAGCTTGGCGAAATCGATTTCCTCGGCGCGGCAATGGCTGCAGATTTCTTCGGCGGCCTCCTTTGGAATGACGCCGAGCCGCGCCTGCGCCCGCGCCAGCGCCGCTTCGAAATCGAGATATTTTTGCACGCGGTTCTCGTCGGAAAACGCCCGCCGCATCGCCTCGGTGGTGAAGATATCGCGAAATACGGCGGAATCGATCAATGACGTCGGCATCAGGCAATTCTCCGGATGAGCGGCGCGCACGTGCGGATGTGGTGCGGCGCGCGGGCGGTGCGCTCCTGACTTAACAAAATGGATTTGCCAAGCCCAGTCCCCTAGTATCTGCCCATGAACACGCCCCCGAACGAACCAGCTCAGCCCGATACGCTTGCGCTTGCGCTGCATTTGCAGGCGATTCTCGACACCGACTACCCGCGGTTTTCCGACGGCGAAATGGCGCGACGGCGCGCCGCTGCAGCGGCGCTGCTCGCGGAAAACAATTGCGATCATCTGGTGTTCTGCGGCGCCAACCGTTTCGGCTCCGCGGTGCAGTGGCTGACCGGCTGGCCGGTAACGACCGAGGCGGTCGGCGTGTTCACGCCCGGCGAAGCTGACGCGATGTTCGTTCAGCACGTCAATCACGCGCCGCTGGCGCAGAAGATCGCGAGCACCGCCGCAGTCAGCTGGGGCGGCGGCTCGTCAATCGGCAAGGCAATTGAAGTGCTGGAACGCCGCGGCGCGCGCAACGGCCGTGTCGCGGTCATCGGTCCCATGACCTTCGAGCAGCATGGCCTGCTGAGCGCGCGGTTCGGCGCCATAGTCAATTTGAATCGCGCCTATGTGCGGCTGCGGCAGGTCAAGTCGGCGGAAGAGATCGACTGGATGCGGATCGGCGCCGCGCTGAGCGATCGCGGCATGCTGGCGTTGCGCAACGGCCTGCGGCCCGGCATGACCGAACGCGACCTCGGCAATCTGGTCGAGCGCGGCTACGTGGCGCTCGGCGGCACGACGGTCATTCATTTCATCGGCGTCACCGCCATGGCGCAGCCGCAGCTCGGCGTGCCGACGCAATTCGCCGGTAACCGCAAGGTGGCGCGCGGCGATGTGGTCTTTGCCGAGATCAGCGCCGCGTTCTGGGATCATCCCGGCCAGGTGCTGCGCAGTTTTGCGGTCGATGCCGAGCCGACGCCGCTCTACCGCGACCTGCACGCCGCGGCCGACGCCGCCTTCGATGCGGTCGCCGCAGTGCTCAAAGACGGCGCCATGCCGCGCGAAGTCATCGAGGCCGCGAGCGTAATCGAAGCGGCCGGGTTTACGATCATTGACGATTTGTTGCACGGCTATGGCGGCGGCTACCTGCCGCCGGTGCTCGGCTCGAACAGCCGGCCGAGCGCCCATGTGCCCGACGAGCCTTTCCGCGCCGGCATGATCGTGGTGATCCAGCCCAACGTGGTGACGCCCGACCGCAAGGCCGGCGTGCAGACCGGCGAGATGGTGCTCATTACCAAGACCGGCATCGAGCCGTTTCACGCGGTGCCGCGCGGCTTCGCCCGCATCTGAGCGAACGCTGCGACGCGTCATCGCGGCTCGTCCTTAACGGTGTCCTACCGCCCGTGCGTCGGCGCTTCGCGTGACGATGCGTTTATCATTTACGCGCGATGAGCGACGACAAATGCCCGTGAATTCGTATTCGCTGCGGTGCCGATGCGCGCGCAAAAAATGCGCTGAAAAATCCGTAAAGGTTATCGATTGGATTCAGATCGCCGGATACACGCGACGTAAAGAATACCGCTTCAAGTAATCTTCAGCATAGGCGGAGAACGGCGCGCCGTTTCACTAATTCCATACCAGCGCCGTACCAATCTACCGCCTGACAAAACAACAACTTCGTGGCGTCAGCAGGGGACAGCGTTGCGTACCAGCACCATCGTCATGATCGCCTTCGCAGTCGTGTTCGGACTGCTGGCGGTATTTTTGGCGAATGCCTGGCTCAACAACAGGGCCGACGAGGCGAGGCGCAGCCTGGAGGCGCAGCGTACGACTGCGCCTCCGGCGCACACCCTCGTGGTGGCGCGGCGGCCGCTGCGTTTCGGCGACGTGCTCGGCGCGTTGTCGCTGCGCGAGATACCGTGGCCGGACGATTCACTGCCGGCCGGCGCATTCGGCAAGGTCAGCGAGTTGACCGCGACCAAGCGCATCGTGCTCGCGCCGGTCGAAGTGAACGAGCCGATCCTCGCCTCGAAGATCACCGGGCCGGGCCAGCGCGCCACGCTGTCGGCAATGCTCAACGACGGCATGAGGGCGGTGACGATCCGCGTCAACGACGTCGAAGGCGTCGCCGGCTTCACGCAGCCGGGCGACCACGTCGACGTGGTGCTGACGCGACCGGGCGAACGCAAAACGTCGATCAACGACGTCATCATTCAGAACGTGCGCGTGCTCGCTGTCGACCAGCTCGCCGACCAGACCAGCGACAAGCCGCTGGTGGTCAAGGCCGTAACGCTGGAAGTCGACGAAACCGGCGGACAGAAGCTCGCGCTCGCTTCGCAAGTGGGCACGTTGTCGCTGTTGTTGCGCAAGGCCGGCGAGGTCGCCGAAGCCGCGCCGCGGCAACTGACAAATGCGGATCTCGCCCAAGGCGCGGTGCGGGACGAGGACGCGCGCTCTGTCACCGTCAGCGTCACGCGGCCGACCAAAGACGCCACGACGCATGAAGAATTCAACGTGCCGGTCGAGCGCCGCGATGCGCACTCGGCCGCGCTCCCAGCACGGGAGATGGCGCACGACTGAGTTTTGGGGGCCGCTGTCCATAGGCGGCAGGAACTGGGACGACGACAGGTAACGACAAGCAGCGGCGGGGAGGCCGACGTGAACAGCCAGTACAAAGTCAAACACACCATCGCCGGTCATGGCCGGCGGCTTCGGGACGGGACCACCGATGTTCGGCTGCTGATACGCAGCGCCGGCGCCGCGCTTGCCGCGGCGGCCCTGCTGGCGGCTTCGATGCCGGCGCCGCACGCGGCGGAGGCGCAAGAAACCATCATGGCGACCAGCGTCGCACGCACCGCCGTGGTCCGGGTGACGGTCGGTAAATCGCAAGACGTGCGCACCGATCGCAGCTTCGCCGACGTCATGGTCAGCGATCCCGACGTCGCGGTGGTCAGCCCGCTGACCGATCACTCGCTGTCCATTCTGGGCAAGAAGATCGGCGCCACGCGGATCACGGTGTACGACCGCGACCGCCAGCCGGTGCAGATTTTCGACGTTACGGTGTCCTACGATCTTTCCGGGCTTGCCACCGAGATCACGCAGTTCGCCGGCAGCGGCATCAGGATTTCGTCGGTCGGCAATCACATCATGGTCAGCGGCACGGCGCCGGACGCCGCCACGCTCGACAAGGCGATGCTGATCGCGCGCCAGTTCGACAAGGACGCGATCGATACCGTGCGCGTGATGCAGCAGCAGCAGGTCATGCTTGAGGTGCGATTCATCGAAGTGTCGCGGCAAGCGAGCCGCGAGCTCGGCGTGCAGTGGAACGTGTTCGGCGGTTCGGCGGTCGCCAATATCGGTTCGCAGCTGCCCGCAAGCCAACTTCCGGTCACGGCGCCCGGCGGGGCCTTTCAACAGCCGGGCCTCAACTGTCCGATCTCGGTGCTGTGCGGCGGCGCCAACAGCACCGCCAGTGTCGGCAACGCGATTTCGTCGGTCGTCGCCGGCGGCGTGCTGTCGGGCTCGTCGCCCTATGGCTTCCTGGTCAGCCAGCTGACGAACCAGCTGCAGCTCGAGGTCAACGCGCTCGAGCAGCGCGGCCTCGCCCGCAGCTTGGCCGAGCCCAATCTGGTGGCGCTGTCGGGCGACACGGCGAGCTTCCTGGCCGGCGGCCAGTTTCCGGTGCCGCAGGCCGGTTCGCTCGGCACTGTCTCGTTCACCTATCAGCCCTACGGCGTCGGATTGTCGTTCACGCCGACGGTGCTGCGGGATGGGCTCATCAATCTCGTCATCAAGCCCGAGGTCAGCGAGATCGATACCTCGCACACCGTGACGGTCGCCGGCACCTCGGTGCCGGGGCTCATCACCCGCAAGGCCTCGACCACCTTGGAATTGCGCGACGGCCAGAGCTTCATGCTCGGCGGGCTGTTGCAGAACACCAGCCTCACCGCGCAGAACCAGTTGCCGTGGCTTGGCGACATGCCGGTGCTGGGCGCGCTGTTCCGCTCCAGCGAATACCAGAAGCACGAGACCGACCTGGTGATCGTGGTGACGCCGCACGTCGTGCGGCCGATGTCGCCGGCCAATGTTGTGCATTCGCCGCTCGATAACACGCTGCCGGGCAACGACATCGACTTCTTCCTGATGGGCAAGGCCGAAGTCAGCCCGGCTCTGGTGCGGCTCGCCGCCGGCGCGGTGAACCGGCCCTATGTGGGTCATGTCCTCGATCTGCCGAAAAAGGGAGGCGTCTATGTCTCGGTCCGGGACTAGGCCCGTGGTGCGCATCGTCGCGGCGGCGCTTGCAATCGGCGCGCTCGGCGTGACGATCGGCGGCTGCTCGCAAATCTACCTGGACCGGCGCGATGCCATCGCGCTCAGTGCCGGCGACGCGATCGCCGCCAACCAGGCGGTGCAGGTCATCGACCCATGGCCGCCGCGCAGCGGCAACACCAATATCGTGTTCAACGGCCAGCGCATGCAGGCTGCCGCCGAGCGCTACCGCAGCAACACGATCGTGCAGCCGGTCGATCCGATGGCGCCGCAAGCCACCGTCGCGGCAGCCCCGACATCGTCGTCGTACGGCAACGGCACGTCGTCCGGCGCCGCCACGCCCAACACCACGCTCGTGATCGGCGCACCGGCCGCAACCGCGGCATCGCAATAGGGCACGCGGTCGAGAAAAGAGTCTGAACGATGCGCATCGGCCGATCGGTAACGCCGGGAGTCCAAGCCAGGGTGGTCGTTCTGACCGCCGACGATCGATTCGAGGAACAGGTCCGCGAGACGTTCGGCGCCAGCGACCAGATCGGCCTCGACGTCATCAAGGGCCGATTGTCGGAGCGCGAGCAGATCGACGTCGAGAGCGCGAGCGTCGTCGTCGCCGATCTCGATGCCGGCGACGAAGCCGAGATGCAGGCGCTCGACCGCTTGGTGACGCGGATCGGCAGCTGGCCGCCGATTATCGCCATCACGCAGGCCTTCGACGAAAGCGTGGCGCGCCGCCTCATGCAGATGCGGGTGGCGGATTTTCTGGTCAAGCCGGTGCCGCCGGTCGAGCTGGTGCAGACCTGCGCGCGGGTCGCCAAGAAGCCGGCCAACACCGAAAGCGCCGAAGCGCAGATCTTCACGTTCCTGCCGGCGGTCGGCGGCGCCGGCGTCACCACGCTCGCGGTGCAGACCGCGATGTTGCTGCTCAACAGCGGCGCCCGCGGCAAGACCGCGACCTGCCTGGTCGATCTCGACTTTCAGCACGGCGCCTGCGCCGATTATCTCGACATCGAGCCGCGGCTCAACATCAACGAAATCGAGCCGCGTCCGGAACGGCTCGACCGGCAATTGCTCGAAGTCATGCTGTCGCACCATGCGTCCGGCCTGGCGGTGGTGGCGGCGCCGAACCGGCCGGCCGAAATGCGCTCGTTCGATCCCGACGTGGTGACGCGCCTGCTCGATCTGGTGTCGTCCAACTTCGACTACGTCGTGTTCGACATGCCGCGCACCTGGTTCTCCTGGACCGACAGCGTGCTGCTCGGCTCCAACAAGCTGTTCATCGTCACCGAGACCACGGTGCCGGGGCTGCGCCACGCCAAGCAGCTCGTCGAGGCCATCCGCGAGCGGCTCGGCGACGGGCCGCAGCCGCAGGTCATCATCAATCGCTTCGAGCAGAAGCTGTTCTCGGCCGGACTGCGGCGCAGCGACGTCGAGCAGGCGCTCGGCGAAGCCTTCGCCGCCAGCATTCCCAATCATTACAGCATGGTGCGCGAAGCTATCGACCGCGGCGTGCCGCTCGAAGAGATCAAGCCGGGCAACAAGATCACCGCGCAGCTCAGGAAGCTGATTTTTCCGCAGACTGCCGAAAAGGCGAAAGACGCAGTCGGGCGGAAATTCAAGCTGTCGTGGGCGCGGTCTTAAGGTGCGGTAGGTCGTCGCCATGGCGGGCCGGTTCTCAGCACGACGCGTCGCGGCTCCGGAGCTCGTTCCGGCGGAAGAGACGGCGCTGGAAGGCGTGTCGTGGACCGTCTTTCCCGAAGCCGCCGAGCCGCCGCCGTCAGCGGCTGCCGCGTCAAATCCCCTGCTCACCGACAAGCTGCTCGACGCCAAGGTGCGGCTGCACCGGCGGCTGATCGAGGAGATCAACCTCGCGGCGCTGGAGAAGCTGCCGGAAGAGGAAATCCGCAATCATATCCAGCAGCTGGTCTCGCAATACGTGCTGGTCGAGCGCCTGGCGCTCAATACCCAGGAGCTCGGCGATTTCGTCTCGGAAATTCTCGACGAGATGACCGGGCTCGGCCCGCTCGAGCCGCTGCTCAAGGACCCGACCGTCAACGACATTCTCATCAACGGCCACGAATGCGTCTACGTCGAGCGCGGCGGCATCCTGGAGCCGACCGGCGTGCGCTTCAAAGACGAGGCGCATCTGTTGCGCATCATCAACAAGATCGTCTCCGCGGTCGGCCGCCGCGTCGATGAATCGCATCCGATGTGCGACGCGCGCCTGCTCGACGGCTCGCGCGTCAACGTCGCGGTGCGGCCGGTTGCGATCGACGGCCCGTTGATGTCGATCCGCAAATTTTCCAAGAAGCCGTTCAATCTGAACAAGCTGGTCGACGTCGGCGCACTGCGTCCGCAGATGGCCGAGCTGCTCGCAGCCGCCGTCAAGGCGCGCATCACCCTGATCATTTCCGGCGGCACCGGCTCGGGCAAGACCACGATGCTCAACGCGCTGTCGGCCTTCATCTCCGAGAAGGAGCGCCTGCTCACCATCGAGGACGCCGCCGAGCTGCAATTGCAGCAGCCGCATGTCGGCCGCATGGAGACACGGCCGCCCAACATCGAGGGCAAGGGCGAAATCCGCCAGCGCGATCTGGTCAAGAACGCGCTGCGCATGCGGCCCGACCGCGTGATCCTCGGCGAATGCCGCGGCGAGGAAGCCTTCGACATGCTGCAGGCCATGAACACCGGCCACGAGGGCTCGATGGCGACCGTGCACGCCAACACGCCGCGCGACGCGATCTCGCGCCTCGAGCAGATGATCGGCATGGCCGGCCTGCCGATGACGGTGGCGTCGATCCGCTCGCAGATCGCCTCGGCCATCCGCATCATCGTGCAATTGTCGCGGCTGTCCGACGGCAAGCGCCGGGTGATGAGCATCGCCGAGATCACTGGCCTGGAGTCCGACATCATCCAGATGCAGGAAATCTACAAGTACGTGCGCAGCGGCACTGCGGCCGACGGCACCGTGCAGGGCCATTTCCAGGCCACCGGTGTGCGGCCGCGCTTCCTCAACGAACTCGCCGCCATGGGAATCAAGATTCCCGGTTCCTATTTCGATCCGTCGCAGCCGCTCTGACCGCCGGATGTAACCAATAATGTCGCTGAACCTCGATCCGATCTACCTGGTCTGGCTGTTCATCGCCATCTCGGCGGGGCTGGCATTCGAGGCGGTCTATCTGCTCGGCTTCTCCAAGGCGTCTTATCGCAGCACGATCAATCGTCGCCTCAGTCTCTCGAAGGATCGGCCCGACCGGGAAAGCGTGCTGGTGCAGCTGCGCCGTGAGCGCGGCCTGACCAGCGGCGGCAATTACCGGCTCAACGTGGTGTCGCTCAATCGGCTTATTCTGCAATCGGGCCTCACCGTCGGCTTTACCCGCCTTCTCGTCATCCTCGGCATCGTCAGCGTGCTGGCATTCGGCGCCACCATGGTGTTCCGCGGCAGCGTGATCGAGGCGGCCATGGCGGCCGCGTTCTGCGCCACCGCGCTGCCGTTTCTGACGCTGCGCATGCTGCGCGGGCGGCGGCAGAAGAAATTCGGCGCCCAATTCCCAGACGCGCTCGACATCATCGTGCGCAGCCTGCGCGCCGGTCATCCGGTGCCGGTCGCCGTCAACATGGTGGGACGCGAAATGGGCGACCCGATCGGCAGCGAGTTCGGCATCGTGTCCGACGAGGTCACCTACGGCGCCGATCTCGAAACCGCGATGCGCAATCTTTACTGCCGCATCGGCTCCGACGACCTGCCGCTGTTCGTCACCGCGGTTGCCATCCAGGGCTCGACCGGCGGCAATCTCGGCGAAATCCTGCAGAACCTTTCCGGCGTGATCCGGCAGCGCTTCAAGATGCGGCGGAAAATCCGCGCGCTTGCCGCCGAAGGCCGTGCCTCGGCAATGATCCTCTCGGCGCTGCCGATCGGCATGTTCCTGGTCATCCAGTTCATCGCGCCGGATTTTTACGGCTCGGTCTGGCACGAGTCGCTCACCAAGATGCTGCTCGGCGGCGCCTCGGTGTGGATGATCATCGGCAATCTGATCATGTTCAAGATGGTCAACTTCAAGATCTAAAGCGGCAGGCGCGCAGAATATGCTGAGCACGTCGACGATGATGAGTATCCTGGTCTTCCTGGCCACGGGCGTGCTCGCCTTTGCGGTCATGGTCGGCATGCGCGCCCGCGAGGCGGTGCGCCGCCGCGCCGCCCGCGTCGGCGTCGAGGACGACGCGCCGGGCGGCCGCCGCGTCTTGCGGTCTTCCGGCGTGCGCGCCGCGCAAAAGCTCATCGACTATGCCAACAAGCATTATTCATCGGTCGAAAACAAAGACATCAAGGTGCTGCGCCAGCGCCTGATGCGGGCCGGCATCTACGATCCGCGCGGCCCGGCGATTTTCTTCCTCGCCCGCATCGTGGCGGCGATCGTGCTGGCCGGCGCGGCGTTCCTGGCGCTGCCGATGCTCGGCTTCGGCGGCAAGGCCTCGTCGTGGATCATGGTGGCGACCGCCGCGCTCTGCGGCTATCTGGCGCCGAGTTTTTACCTCGACCGCATGATCAACAAGAAACGGCTTGAGCATCAATCCGGCTTCCCGGATTTCATGGACCTGCTGGTGGTGTGCGCCGACGCCGGCCTCTCCATGGAAGCCGCGCTTGATCGCGTCGCCCGCGAGCTGAGCGACGCCTTTCCGTCGCTCGCCGCCAACATCCACATGTCCAATCTGGAAATCCGCGCCGGCCGCACCATGACCGAGGCGCTCGAGCATTTGGCGGAACGGCTCGGGCTCGACGAGGCGCGCTCGTTCGCTACGCTGATCCAGCAGTCCGACGAGCTCGGCTCCTCGATCGGCGATGCGCTGCGGGTCTATTCCGACGATATGCGCCACAAGCGGCTGTCGCGCGCCGAGGAGAAAGCCTACAGCTTGCCGGCCAAGCTTTCGATCCCGATGATGGTGTGCATCTTTCCGACCCTGTTCATCGTCATCCTGCTGCCCGTCATCGTCCGCATGGCGACGCACAATTGGTGACGATGCGCCGGCGGAGTGGCGCGACCTGATCGCGTTTCCGCATCATCAGCGTCGGCGCGGCTTCCAGCCGCCGCGCATGCCGGGGCGGCCGAGCGTCGAGCGCGGGGTATTTCTTTGCGTCCCTGTCGCGCCTCCGGTGCTCCCCGCGTCTTGTGCATCGCGCGGTTTGGCCGGAATGGCTTCGATGCCCGGGCCCATTTCGTCGAGCGTCGGTTTGCGCGGCTTGGCGCGACCCTTTGCCGGCGCGAATTCGTGCCAGGTGGCGATGCCCATTTCGTCGAGGTGAGGTTTGTGAGGGCGATCCACGCGGCTTGCGCGGCTTGCGCTGCTTGCTCCGCCACGGCGTGTTTCGCGCGACGACCCCCCTGCTGGCGGAGCAGGTAAGAACTTCGCCGTCGGATCGTCCAGCACCGCGAGCTCGGTCGAGCGCAGGCGCTTGATTTCGTCGCGCAGCCGCGCGGCTTCCTCGAAGTCGAGATCGGCGGCGGCGGCGCGCATCCGCGTTTCCAGATCGGCGATCACCGCCTCGAAATTGTGACCGATGGTGGCGGCTTCCTCGAATTCGCCGCCGGCGCCGGTGCCAGTCGCAATCAGCACGTGGTCGCGCTCGTAGACGCTGTCCAAGATGTCGGCGATGCCCTTGCGCACGCTTTCCGGGGTGATGCCGTTCTCGGTGTTATAGGTTTTCTGCTTCTCGCGCCGTCGTTCGGTTTCGGCCATGGCGCGCTCCATCGAGCCCGTCATGCCGTCGGCATAGAGCAGGACGCGGCCGTCGATGTTGCGCGCGGCGCGGCCGATGGTCTGCACCAGGCTGGTTTCGCTGCGCAGAAAACCTTCCTTGTCGGCATCCAGGATCGCGACCAGCGCGCATTCGGGAAGGTCGAGGCCCTCGCGCAGCAGATTGATGCCGACCAGCGCATCGAAGGCGCCGAGGCGCAGGTCGCGGATGATCTCGATGCGCTCGATGGTGTCGATGTCCGAATGCATGTAGCGCACGCGGATGCCCTGCTCGTGCAGGTATTCGGTCAAATCCTCGGCCATGCGCTTGGTCAGCACCGTGACCAGCGCGCGATAGCCCTGCTGCGCCACCGCGCGCACCTCGCCCACCAGATCGTCGACCTGGGTGCGCGCCGGCCGCACCTCGACCGGCGGATCGATCAGGCCGGTCGGACGAATGACCTGCTCGGTGAACACGCCGCCGGATTCGTTGAGCTCCCACGGCCCCGGCGTCGCCGACACGCACAAGGTCTGCGGCCGCATCGCGTCCCATTCCTCAAAACGCAGCGGCCTGTTGTCCATGCAGGAGGGCAGGCGGAAGCCGTACTCGGCGAGCGTCGCCTTGCGGCGGAAGTCGCCGCGAAACATGCCGCCGAGCTGCGGGATGGTGACGTGGCTCTCGTCGACGAAGACCAGGGCGTTGTCGGGCACGTATTCGAACAAGGTCGGCGGCGGCTCGCCCGGCCGGCGCCCGGTGAGATAGCGCGAATAGTTCTCGATGCCGGCGCAGGAGCCGGTCGCCTCCATCATTTCCAGGTCGTAGAGCGTGCGCTGCTCGAGCCGCTGCGCTTCCAGAAGCCTGCCGGCGGCGTTGAGCTGCTCGAGCCGCGCCCGCAATTCGAGCTTGATGCCCGAGATGGCCTGCAGCAACGTCGGCCGCGGCGTCACGTAGTGCGAGTTGGCGTAGATTTTGACGAATTCCAGCTCGTCGGTTTTTTGGCCGGTGAGCGGATCGAACTCGTGGATCGCTTCGACCTCGTCGCCGAACAGCGACACCCGCCAGGCGCGGTCCTCGTAGTGCGCCGGAAAGATCTCGATGACGTCGCCGCGCACCCGGAACGAGCCGCGATAGAAATCGCCGGCCGAGCGCTTGTATTGCAGGGCGACCAGATCGGCGAGCAGCTGGCGCTGATTGAGCCGCTCGCCGCGCTTGATGGTGAACGTCATCGCCGAGTAGGTCTCGACCGAGCCGATACCGTAGATGCAGGACACCGAGGCGACGATGATCACGTCGTCGCGTTCGAGCAGCGCCCGCGTCGCGGCATGGCGCATGCGGTCGATCTGCTCGTTGATCGATGAATCCTTCTCGATGTAGGTGTCGGTGCGCGGGATATAGGCCTCCGGCTGGTAATAGTCGTAATAGCTGACGAAATATTCGACCGCATTGTCGGGAAAGAAGCTTTTGAACTCGCCGTAGAGCTGCGCCGCCAGCGTCTTGTTGGGCGCCAGAATGAGAGCCGGGCGCTGCGTTAGCTCGATCGTCTTCGCCATGGTGAAGGTTTTGCCCGAGCCGGTAACGCCGAGCAGCACCTGGTTGCGGTCGTTGCGGCGCACGCCTTCGACCAGTTCGGCGATGGCCTGCGGCTGATCGCCCTTCGGCTCGAAATCCGATTTGATGACGAAGCGGTGGCCGCCTTCGGATTTTTCCGGCCGCGGCGGCCGGTGCGGCGTCCAGATGGTCTCGCGGAATTCCGGCCGGCCCTCGCGCAGCAACATTTCGAGCGACCGCTGGCTGGCGAGCCCGCCGAGCGTCAACGGTTGCGGCGAAGGCCGGTGCCGCGGCTCGCGCTGCGGCTCGGCAATCGCGGAGATCTCGTCGATGTCGGCGGCTTCGCCGATCACCGGCCTGCTGGGATCGCCGCCGTCGAGACCGAGCGCCTTGGCAAGCTCCGCGTTGACGTCGACCGGGCTCTTGCCGATGTAGCCCTGCTGCGGGCGTTCGGCGAATCCCTGCTGGGTCGATTTGCGCGCCCGATGCGCATTGGCGAAGTCGGCGCGGCGGTCCCACGAATTGTCCGACGGCGGCTGCAGCCCAGTCTGCGAGCCAATGCCGGCGGTGCCCTGACCGATCGCCGGATTGAGCAAATCGGCGAGTTTTCCGTCGAGCGCCGGCACGTCCGGCCGTGCCGCTTTGGCGCGCGTCGGCTTGGCCGGATCCTTCGGCTTTTTCGGAGTTTTGGGCGGCTTCGCCATGCCCCGAATATGGGCTGAGTCATGAAGCGGTGGAAGTGTGCTGCCGCAATCGGCAGCGCCGCCCGCGACCGCGCCGAATTACTCGAACTTGATGCCGGCGCGCCGGATCACCTCGCCCCATTTCTTCGAGTCCGATGCGATCAGCGCGGCGAATTCCTCCGGCGTGCCGCCGGCCTGCTCATTACCGACCCCGGCGTTCCAGTTCGCGAAAGCCGGCGATTGGATGGCGCGATTCGCTGTCGCATTGAGCTTGTCGATGATCGGCCGCGACACCCCGGCGGGCGCGATGACGCCGATCCAGCCCGGCGCCGAATAGCCGGGGACGCCGGCCTCCGCGATTGTCGGCAGATCGGGAAAAGCGGGCGATCTATGGTCGCCGCTGACCGCCAGAGCCCGCACCTGCCCCGATTTCGCAAATGGCGCGATCGAATTGAGCGCCTCGAACATGACCTGCACGCGCCCGGCCATAAGATCGTTGATCGCCGGCGCGCCGCCCTTGTACGGCACGTGAACGATGTTCGTGCCGGTCATGAACTTGAACAATTCTGCGGCGACATGCCCCGGCGATCCGTTGCTCGAAGACGCATTCAGAAGTTGACCCGGATTTTTCTTGGCGTAATCGATAAGCTCGCGGACCGACATGAACGGCGTCTTTGGCGACACCGCGAGCAGCAATTGGCTGTATTCCGCGACCATGATCGGCTGAAAGTCGCGTTCGATGCTGTAGGGAAGCCGCGCCACCAGATGCGGCGACATTGTCATGGCCCCGATCGGCGCCATGCCCAGCGTGTAGCCGTCCGGCGCCGACTTGGCGACAATTTCGAGACCGACCGTGAGTGCGCCGCCGGGCCGATCATCGACGACAACTTGCTGGCCGATCTCGCCGCCAAGCGCCGCGGCAAAGACGCGCGCCACCGTGTCGCTGGAGCTGCCGGCCGCCTGCGGCACGATGAGATGGATCGGCCGCTCGGGAAATTCCGCGCGCGCGGCGGTGGCGAGCGTGCCGGCGAGGAGGACAACCAGAAAGGTGAGACGGCGCATGGGTCGGCCCGCTGTTGGATGGCCGATCATAGCCGGGACGACTCCGCGTCTCCACCGCGTCGAGGTCCCGAATGGCCGTGCGGCACTCGTCAGTGCGGGTTGGTATTGGAGCTGTAGAAGCCGAGATTCTGGCAGTTCGTGCCGCCGCACGAAGGCCCGGTCCCCGAAACCAGCGTGCCGTTGCCCGCCACGTTGGTCGAGAACGCGGCGGTGGTGTTGCTGGTCAGAAATTCCAGGATCGTGATCTTGTTGCCGCCGGTGCCGGTGCCGGGATCGTTCATCACATAGGCCGTCGTGTTGTCGATGGCATTGCCCCAGGCAATGCGAACCTGGGTCGGCCCGGTCATGGGGAAGGCGTTGATGTCCACGCCGGTGCCGGTCGTAGCGATTCCGACGGCGTTGGAGACGACGTCGGTATTGACGAGGTCGGCTTTCGTGTTGGAGACGTCGAGACCGGTCGACAGGTTTTTGAGAGTAGAGTTGAACAGCGCCAGCTGTCCGGTATTCAATTGAATGCCCTTGGTATTCGTCGCACCTGCGCCACTGATGATGAAGTTTCGGATTATGATCCGGTCGGCGGCAGGTGCGTTGATGGTAATGCCGGTGGCACCTGTGGCGACGCCGATCTCGGCGCCTTCCACGCCCAAAAGGGAAAGCGGCTCGGCGATCGTGACCGGTCCGTAATCGGCCGGATCGAGCGCAATGATCTCGCCGCCGGCCTGCACCACCGTATAGGCCTTCTCCAACGTTCGGCAGGGTTTTGCCCGCGGGCAATTCGTCGCCGCATTGCTGTCGTTGCCCAGCCCGCTGACGTAAACGCGGATCGGGCCCGTGCGCACTGCGGACAACAGCGGCAAGGCTAGCAAAGTGACAAGTAAAGTACGCTGGACCGATATGCTGCCGCTCATGTGACGCCCCCACGATGATAAGTTGCAGGCGGGGAACGTACTCGCATGCATCAAATGCGGTCAACATGACGTTTCGAAGATCGTAGCGTGGGTTGAGCGAAGCGAAACCCATCATGGGCATCGCGACAATGATGGGTTTTGCTGCGCTCAACCCATCCTACAGCCTCATAGCGGCATCAGCGCCCAATAATCGAGATCGAGAATAACGGCGGAATCGTCCTCATTGCCGGATTTGTGCGGAAAATCGGCGCACGGCTTGTCTTTGGTGGCGATTGTGCGCAGCCGCAGCGCGCCGACGTCGCGGCAGCCCGGCAGCTCGGCCTTAGCCAACACTTCCGACCAGGCAAACACGGTCCCGCCGGCGAACAGCGGCGCGACGTGCCGTCCGCCGTTGATCGCGGCGACATGAAACGCGTTGGCCAAGCCGTTGAACGACAGCGCGCGCGCCAGCGAGATGACGTGGCCGCCATAGATCAGGCGGTTGCCGAAACGGCCGCGCTTGGCGCCATACAGGTCGAAATGGATGCGCGCGGTGTTCTGATAAAGCCGCGTCGCCATCATGTGTTCGGCTTCTTCGACCGTGATGCCGTCGACGTGGTCTATTTTTTCGCCGACCTCGTAATCGCCGAACCGATACGGACTGCCGGCCAGCGCGAAATCGTAGTCGACAATGTCGAGCGGCGGACAGGCTTCGCCCAGCACCTTCGGGTCGACGGCGGTCGGCAGCCGCGGCACGTGATCGCCGGGCGCCGGCGCGGCTTCGTCGTTCTTGCGCACCATGACCCAGCGCACGTATTCGAGCACCGGCGTGCCGTCCTGTTTCATTCCGGTGGTGCGCACATAGACGATGCCGGTCTTGCGGCTGGAATTTTCCTTCAGTCCGATGACTTCGGACAGCGCCGACAGCGTGTCGCCCGGATAAACCGGCTGACGGAAATAGCAGCCCGCATAACCGAGATTGGCGACCGCATTGAGCGAAATGTCCGGCACGGTCTTGCCGAAGATCATGTGGAAGACCAGAAAATCGTCGATCGGCGCGCGCGGATAGCCGATCGCCTTGGCGAATTCGTCCGACGACTGCACCGCAAAGCGGCCGCCGAACAATGCGGTGTAGAGCGCGACGTCGCCGCTCGTCACGGTGCGCGGCGTGGCGTGGCGGATCACCTGGCCGATGCGGAAATCTTCAAAGCAATTGCCGGGACTGGTCTTGCCCATTGTTCGACCCTTGTTCTCGGAAGCGCGTGCGCGCGCTTCTTAACCCAGCGCGGCGACCGCGCAAAGCAGCGTCCGGCCGCGGAAAATTTGTCGCCGCGAGGGCCGTCGCCTGAAACCGCGAGCGCCGAGGGCCGTATCTCGATGCGACGATGACTTCGGTCGCGTCTCGCCGGCGGCAGCGCCGCCGATCCCAACGGCCACATTCCACTGCTACCAATGGAGACACGCATGTCCAAGCGTTTGGCTTTGCTTGCCGCTGCGGCAATCGCGGCGTTCAGCGCGGTCGCAACCGTACCGCTCTACGCGCAAATGTCGGAGAAGACGGTGACGGTCGGCGGCGCGCCGATGTATCCGTCGAAGAACATCATCCAGAACGCGGTCAACTCCAAGGACCACACCACCTTGGTCGCCGCCGTGAAGGCCGCCGGCCTGGTCGACACGCTGTCCGGGCCGGGTCCGTTCACCGTGTTCGCGCCCACCAACGCGGCGTTCGCCAAGCTGCCGGCCGGCACGGTCGAGACCCTGCTCAAGCCCGAGAACAAGGCGACGCTGACCAAGGTCCTGACCTACCACGTGGTGCCCGGCCGCATGACCGCCGCCTCGCTGATGAAGGCGATCAAGGACGGTGAGGGCATGGCCAAGCTCAAGACCGTCGCGGGCGAAGATATCGTGGTCAAGGACGCCGGCCCCGGCAAGCTGACCATCACCGACGCCAAGGGCAACGTCGCCCACGTGACCATCGCCAACGTGCTGCAGTCGAACGGCGTCATCCACGTCATCGACACGGTGCTGCTGCCGTAACCGGCGGGTTGCACGCTCCGCTATCCCTCTCCCGCTGCGGAGAGGGATAGCGCCGCTGACACGAATGTGAGCGCCCGGTCGGGGTTGTTTTGTTATAGAGGCGGCGCCGCCGCGCAATCGGAACGCATGCGATGACGATGCAAGCCGCCGCCTCCACGTCCGTGGCGCCTGACGCCGCCGCCGCCGCAAGGCCGCTCATCCATCCGGGCTGGGTGCGCGTCACCCATTGGGTCAATGCACTGGCGATGTTCATGATGATCGGCTCCGGCTGGCAGATCTATGACGCCTCGCCGCTGTTCGGCTTCAGCTTCCCGCCATCGATCGCGCTCGGCGGCTGGCTCGCCGGCGCGCTGTTGTGGCACTTCGCCGCCATGTGGCTCCTGGTGATCAACGGCATCGTCTATGTGGCGCTCGGGCTGGCGACCGGCCGCTTCCGCAGCAAATTGTTGCCGATCCGGCCGCGCGAAGTTTTTCGCGATTTCGTCGCGGCGCTGCGCGGCAAGCTCGCGCACGACGATCTGTCAGTCTACAACGCGGTGCAGAAACTGCTCTATGCCGGCGTGCTGCTCGCCGGCGTGGTGATCGTGCTGTCCGGCATCTCGATCTGGAAGCCGGTGCAGTTCTGGTGGCTCACTGCGTTTTTCGGCGGCTACAACACGGCGCGCTACGTGCATTTTGCCGCCATGACGGCGATCGTCGCGTTTCTCTTCGTGCACGTCGTGCTGGCGCTGATCGTGCCGAAGAGTCTGCGCGCCATGATCGTCGGCCGCTGAACGTTTGATGGAGTGAGACGATGGCCCGTCCGCGCAAACCGATCCCCGGCGTCGATGGCAAATTGTTGCTCGGCGACGCCGGCAAACTGCTGCCGGTGCCGTCGCGGCGGCTGTTCCTGCGCGGCGCCGTCAGCGTCGGCGCGCTCGCCGCGCTGACCGGCTGCGATATCATCGACGGCCCGACCGCCGAGAACGCCCTGCGCATCGTGTCCAATTTCAACGATTGGGTTCAGGCCCGCCTGTTCAGCTCGCACACGCTGGCGCCGACCTTTTCCGAAAGCGAAGTGACGCGGCCGTTTCCGTTCAACGCCTATTATCAGCAGGACGAAGCGCCCGATATCGACGGCGACAAATACCGGCTGGAGATCGGCGGCCTGGTCGACAACAAAAAATCCTGGTCGCTGCCGGAACTCTATCAGCTGCCCGAGGTGTCGCAGATCACGCGGCTGGTCTGCGTCGAAGGCTGGAGCGCGATCGGCTCGTGGCAGGGCGTGCGCTTGTCCGACTTCCTCAAGCTGATCGGCGCCGACACGCGGGCAAAATACGTCTGGTTCCAGTGCGCCGAGGGCTACTCCAACACCATCGACATGCCGACGGCGCTGCATCCGCAGACCCAGCTCACCTTGAAATTCGATCGCAAGATCCTGCCGCAGGCCTACGGCTTTCCCATCCGCATCCGCATCCCGACCAAACTCGGCTTCAAGAATCCCAAATACGTCACCGCCATGTGGGTGCAGAACAACGACGCCGGCGGCTACTGGGAGAACCAGGGCTACAACTGGTTCAGTGGGCTTTGAGCGGCCATTCGAGCGCGCTTGCCAAGCGTGGTGCGGCCCTCTAGCAATCGGCGCTTCATTGCATAGAGGCGTCGTTCATGCCCACTCACAAACTCCTTCTCCTGGCCGGCGACGGCATCGGTCCCGAAGTGATGGCCGAGGTGAAGCGGCTGCTCGAATTCCTGAGCAACAGCCGCATTGCCAGTTTTGAGATCGAGGAAGGCTTGGTCGGCGGTGCTTGTTACGACGCCCACAAGGTCGCCATCACCGACGAGACCATGGCGCAGGCGCATGCCGCCGACGCGGTGATCTTCGGCGCCGTCGGCGGGCCCAAATGGGACAAGGTGCCGTTCGAGGTACGGCCCGAAGCCGGCCTTCTTCGCCTGCGCAAGGACCTCGGCCTGTTCGCCAACATCCGCCCGGCGATCGTCTATCCGGCGCTGGCCGACGCGTCGAGCCTCAAGCGCGAGGCGGTCGAGGGCCTCGACATCGTCATCCTGCGCGAGCTGACCGGCGGCGTCTATTTCGGCGAGCCGAAAACCATCACCGATCTCGGCAACGGCCAGAAGCGCGCCGTCGACACGCAGGTCTACGACACCTACGAGATCGAACGCATCGCCCGGGTCGGCTTCGAGCTGGCGCGGGCGCGCCGCAACAAGCTCACCTCGATGGAAAAGCGCAACGTGATGAAGACCGGCGTGCTCTGGCACGAGGTGGTCGAGCAGGTGCATGCGCGCGAATTTCCCGGCGTGCAGCTCGAGCACATGCTGGCCGATGCCGGCGGCATGCAGCTGGTGCGCTGGCCGAAACAGTTCGACGTCATCGTCACCGATAATCTGTTCGGCGACATGCTGTCCGACGTGGCCGCGATGCTGACCGGTTCGCTCGGCATGCTGCCATCGGCCTCGCTCGGCGAAATCGATCCGAAGACCAAACGGCGCAAGGCGATGTACGAGCCGGTGCACGGCTCGGCGCCGGACATTGCCGGCAAGGGCATGGCCAACCCGATCGCCATGCTGGCCTCGTTCGGCATGGCGATGCGCTACTCGTTCGCCATGAGCAAACAGGCCGACATGCTGGATGCGGCAATCGCCGCGACGCTCGCCAAGGGCCTGCGCACCGCCGACATCAAATCGGAGGGCGCCAAAATCGTCAGCACCGCCGAGATGGGCGCTGCGATCGTCGGCGAGATGGAGAAGCTCGCGGCGTGAAGCTGCTCAGAACGGCGTCGCCGGATTGAAGCCCGGTATGTAGTACGGCCGCGGCAGCGGCATGCCGCCGCTGCCGGTCTGGTCGGGGCCGTAGAACCAATCGGCGCGGCCTGGATCGCCGCCCGGCGGCAGCATGTAATTGCGGAAACCACGGTCGCCGACCGACACCTCGGTCCCAGTGTCGAGGTAGGAGCGGCGCGGCGTCACGTAGATGGTCGTGGTGCCGTCGGGGTGGTGGATGATGGTGCGGGTCGGCTGAATGACGGTGCCGCCGGCGGAGCGCACCACGCGCGGGTGGTGCTTCTTCACGGCCGCGTTGGCCGGACCAATGTGAGCCGCAGCCAGAGCTAAAATCGCAGCAATAGCAGCAAGTTTTCGCATAAGGCCTCGCTTTCCCTCGCCGCCAATGTAGCGCGCTTCGCGCGCCGGGGACAGGGCGCTGAGCGCGGCGGTGGCAAGCTGCTTCAGGTCGCCATATAGGCGGCAAGCGCACAATGTGGCGGGTTTTGGCCGTAAGAGTCCCAGTAACGTTGTGTCGGGCACGTTTCTCGCTTAGAAGCGCTTCCGCTCGGGTCGGCGCGGCGCCGCGCCGCCGGCGAAGTGCGATGGAGGCTTGACCATGGGTTACAGCGTCGCGGTGGTCGGCGCGACCGGCAATGTGGGCCGCGAGATGCTCGGCATTCTGGCCGAGCGGTCGTTCCCGGCCGACGAGGTGGTGGCGCTCGCCTCGCGCCGCAGCCAGGGCACGGAAATCTCCTATGGCGACCGGACGCTCAAGGTCAAAGCGCTCGAGCACCATGATTTTTCCGGCACCGACATCTGCCTGATGTCGGCGGGCTCGGTGGTCTCCAAGCAATGGTCGCCGAAGATCGCCGCGGCCGGCGCTGTGGTGATCGATAATTCGTCGTGCTGGCGCTACGAGTCCGACGTCCCGCTGATCGTGCCGGAGGTCAATGCCGACGCCATCGATGGCTTCCGCAAGCGCGGCATCATCGCCAATCCGAACTGCTCGACCGCGCAGCTCGTCGTCGCGCTTAAGCCGCTGCACGACCGCGCCAGGATCAAGCGCGTCGTGGTCGCCACCTATCAGTCGGTATCGGGCGCCGGCAAGGAGGCGATGGACGAGCTGTTTTCGCAGAGCAAGGCGGTGTTCACGCTCGACGAGATTGCGCCGAAAAAGTTCGCCAAGCGAATCGCGTTCAACGTCATTCCGCAGTGCGACGTGTTCATGGAGGACGGCAGCACCAAGGAAGAGTGGAAGATGGTGGTCGAGGTCAAGAAGATGCTCGATCCCAAGATCAAGCTCACCGCCACCTGCGTGCGCGTGCCGGTCTTCATCAGCCACTCCGAGGCGGTCAACGTCGAGTTCGAGAACCCGATCACCGCCGACGAGGCGCGCGACATTCTGCGCAGCGCGCCGGGCTGCCTGGTGATCGATTCGCAAGAGCCGGGAGGCTACGTCACGCCCTACGAGGCGGCGGGCGAGGACGCGACCTACATCAGCCGCATCCGCGAAGACGCCACCGTGGAGAACGGCCTATCGATGTGGGTGGTTTCCGACAATTTGCGCAAAGGCGCGGCGCTCAACGCCATCCAGATCGCCGAGTGCTTGATCAACCGCAAGCTGATCACCGCGAAACGCAAGGCGGCTTGACGCATCGAATCGTCATTGCGAGCCAACGGGTCCGGCCCGAAGTGGCCGGCCCGATGACAAGCTCCGCGAAGCAATCCAGCTCGATGCACCGGCTCTGGATTGCTTCGTCGCCCTTCGGGCTCCTCGCAATGACGACGTTCACCGCCCGCGACAGGCGCGCAACCAATTGGTGCGCGCGGCGCGCTCAGCGGCGACCACGCCCGGTGCCGCGCCCAGGCACCAGTCAAAATGCACGCGGTAGTCTGTCGTCCAGCGCGGGCCGGCGCCGCGATTGCAGGCGGGAATCGCCCGCGCCAGTTCGACCTGCCGGACGGCGGCCGCCGCATAGTCGCGGCAAAACGGGGGCGGAGCTGCCTGCGCGGCGAGCGGCAATAGGATTGCAAATGCCGGTGTTAACAACGCGGCTCGTTTAGCCAATTTGAGCACGTTTTCCTCCTGTGTATTGAATGCGTCCCCCTATCCGCATCATGCCGTGCTTCTTTGCAGTAAATCCAGGCGCAACGCGCCCCAGCGCGGTCCCCTTGTGGAGAAGCGCCGGCGCTCCGCAGTGGCAGAGCCGCCGCAACGCGGCTAATTTGACGGCCGGGAGAAGGATAGAACCATGACGGTCCGTCCGCGCCGCAGCGCGCTCTACATGCCGGGCTCGAACGCCCGTGCGCTCGAGAAGGCGCGCGAACTGCCGGCCGACGCGCTGATCCTCGATCTCGAAGACGCGGTGGCGCCCGAGGCCAAGGCCACGGCGCGCGGCCTGATCAAAAAGGCGGTGCAGCAGGGTTTTGGCGACCGTGAAGTTCTGGTGCGTATCAACGGCCTCGATACCCGCTGGTGGGTCGACGACTTGCATGCCGTCGCCGATTGCCGGCCGGACGCGGTGCTGGTGCCGAAAATTTCCGATCCGCATCAGCTGCAGGATCTGGCGGCGCGCATCGTCGACATGGGCACCGATCCGCACATCCGCGTCTGGGCCATGATGGAGACGCCGCTCGCCATGCTCAACGTTGCCGCTATCGCCGCGGCGGCGCACGATTCGGAGACGCGGCTCACCGGCTTCGTCATGGGCACCAATGATCTCGCCAAGGACACCCGCGCCCGCATCGTGCCCGGCCGCGCGCCGATGCTGCCATGGCTGATGAGCTGCATTGCCGCGGCGCGCGCCTACGGCCTCGACATTTTGGACGGCGTCTACAACGACCTCGGCGACGCCGACGGCTTTGCCGCCGAATGCCGCCAGGCGCGCAATCTCGGCTTCGACGGCAAGACCTTGATTCATCCGCGGCAGATCGAAGCCTGCAACGCCGCGTTCTCGCCGGCGCCCGAGGAAATCGAGTCGGCGCGCAAAATCATCGCCGCGTTCGACCTGCCGGAGAACCGCGACAAGGGCGTCATCCAGATCGAGGGCCGCATGGTCGAGCGGCTGCATGCCGAGATGGCGCGGCGCACGGTCGAGATCGCCGACGCCATCGCGCGGCGGCAAACGGCCGGGCCGGAGCCCGCCCAGGCAGCGAATTCGTAATTGGAGACCATCATGTGCCGCAGCATCCGTACCTTGTTCAATTTCGAGCCGCCGGCGACCGAAGAAGAGATCCGCGCCGCGTCGCTGCAATTCGTGCGCAAGCTCAGCGGCTTTACCCAGCCGTCCCGCGCCAACGAGGCGGCATTCGATCGTGCGGTCGACGAAGTGAGCACCGCCGCGCATCGGCTGTTACGGTCGCTGCGAACCGCAAGCCCGGCGAAGAACCGCGAAGTCGAGGCGATGAAGGCGCGCGAGCGGGCCAAGGAGCGGTTTGCTTAGTTTGCACTTTTCGGGTGGCGCGTCGGCTACGGCGTACCTACATGGCGGCTGTGGTGCGGTAACGCCGCGCTTTATGCAGGTGCGTCATGTCCCCCGTATCTCTGCTGCTCAACGTGCTCTGGATCGTTTTCGGCGGCCTGTGGATGGCGGTCGGCTGGCTGTTCGCCGCGTTGATCATGGCGATCACCATCATCGGCCTGCCATGGGCGCGCGCCGCCTTCAACATCGCCTCCTATGCGCTCTTGCCGTTCGGCCGTAAGGCGGTGTCGCGCGCCGAATTTCTCGGCACCGAGGACATCGGTACCGGCCCGTTCGGTCTGCTCGGCAATATTATCTGGCTGGTCTTTGCCGGCTGGTGGCTGGCGCTCGGGCATCTGATCGCCGCGCTGGTGCTCGCCATCACCATCATCGGCATCCCGTTCGCCTGGGCGCATCTGAAACTCGCCGGCATCGCGTTGTGGCCAATCGGCAAGATGATCGTCGAAGCCGACGAGGTGCCGCTGCACTATGGCCACGGGCGGCCTTATTAGATCGACACCTGGATCGGCTAATGCGGCCAGCCGTGCTGCGACAGGTCGATCGGATTGCCGTCGGGATCGTGCACGCGGTATTCGGCCTCGCGGTTCGGCGGCCGCTTGGTCGTATCGGTCGCCGCGCCCCATTCCTGGCAGCGCGGCACCAGCTCGGCGACGCTGTCGACCTCGAAGCCGAAATGATTGATGCCTTCCTTGAGCTGATTGCCCTCGATCAACCGCTCCGGCCCGATCGGAATGATCGCCAGATTGATATGGCCGTCGGTCAGATAGGTCGCGGTGCCGACGCCCTTGACGATCTTGAGCCCGAACGCGTTGGTGTAGAACTTGACCATGCGGTCGACGTCTTCGGTGAGGATGGCGAGGTGGCGGATGCGGGCCATGACAGTCTCCGGTGCAAGGTGTGCTAACCTTGCCCCGGATTTTGTTTGTACTCAATCCGGGCTAGGCTCCATGGTCTTTGCCGACCGACAAGCGGAGGCCGCCATGCGCTGGGTGTACATCATCGTCATCGCCGTATTCGTCGCCATCGTCCTGATTTTCGTCTTCCAAAATCTCGGCGTGGTGACCATGGCGTTCCTCGGCTTCAGCCTGCGCGCGCCGCTGTCGATCGTCGCCGCCATCATGTACGTGCTCGGCGCGCTGACCGGCGGCTCGCTCTACGCGCTGCTGCGCAAGTCGGTGCACGCGTCGCAGCGGACGATGTAATGGCGCTGCGGCAAGTGTAGTTTCGCGGCTCGTCATGGCCGGACTTGTTCCGGCCATCCACGTTTTTTTGAGGCGCCGCAAGACGTGGATGCCCGCGACAAGCGCGGGCATGACGGACAAGGAAGACGGCGGCAGAGGATGCCCGCGTGGACGCCGGCTTCATCCGCGACCTGTTCGCGCCGTTCGGCCCGGTGACGGTGCGGCGCATGTTCTCAGGCGCCGGCCTCTTCGCCGACGGCCTGATGTTCGGCCTCGTCGTGCGCGACGTGATCTATCTGAAGGCCGACGACGGCAACCGCGCCGATTTCGAGCGCGAAGGCTGCGCGTCGTTCACCTACACGCGCGGCAAAAAATCCGGCCGGCCCAGCGAGCACGCATTGCCCTACTGGCGCCTGCCCGAGCGGCTCTACGACGATCCCGACGAGCTCGCCGAATGGGCGAGGCGCGCGTTCGCGGCGGCGGAGCGGAAGAAGTTCGCCCCGCGCGGGAGGGTCACAAAAAACTCTGCGGGTCGACGTCGATCTCGAGCTTGATGTTGCCTTTCGGCTGCGGGCCGGCGCCGAGCCATTGGCGCAGGTAGGCCGAAAGGTCGAAGGCGCGCGGCGATTTGGCCAAAAGCCTCAGACGATGGCGGCCGCGGATGAGCGCGAGCGGGGCTTCGGCGGGGCCGAGGATGCGCACGTCGTCGCCGCCGGCGCCGGCGACTTTGGGCGCAGCGCGCACCAACGCCCGGGCAAATGACTCCGTCTCGTGCTTGTCGGGGCCGGAGACGACGAGGCTGGCGAGCCGGCCGAACGGCGGATAATGCGTCTTCTCGCGCTGCTCGATCTCGGCGTCGTAGAACGCGTCGCGGTCCTGCGCGATCAGCGCGCGCAGCACCGGGTGATCGGGCTGGTGCGTCTGCAGATAGCCGTAGCCGATGCCGGCTTCGCGGCCGGCGCGGCCGACCACCTGGTGCAAGAGCTGAAAGGTGCGCTCGGCGGCGCGCGGATCGCCGTTGGCGAGGCCGAGATCGGCGTCGATCACGCCGACCAGGTTGAGCATCGGAAAATGATGACCCTTGGCGACCAGCTGGGTGCCGATGACGATGTCGAAGCGGCCGGCGGCGACGTCGGCCAGCTCCTCGCGCATGCGCTCGACCGTGACGACCAGATCGCTGGACAGCACCAGCACGCGGGCGCCGGGAAACAATTCGCGCACCTCTTCTTCGAGGCGCTCGACCCCGGGCCCGATGGCGACAAACGAATTCGCCGCCTGGCAGTGCGGGCAGTTGACCGGATGCGGCATGGCATAGCCGCAATGATGGCAAACGAGCTGGCGGCGGAAACGGTGGTCGACCAGCCAGGCGTCGCAGTTCGGGCAAGCGAAGCGGAAGCCGCAGGCGCGGCATAAAGTCAGCGGCGCGTAGCCGCGGCGATTGAGAAACAACAACGCCTGCTCGCTGCGCTCCAACGAAGTTTTGACGGCCTCGGCGAGCACCGGCGAGATGAAATGGCGCGGCGGCGGCGGATCGCGGCGCAGATCGATTGCTTCGATGGCGGGCAGGCGCTGGCCGCCGAAGCGCTCGGGCAGCGCGAGGCGCGTGTAGCGGCCGCGCCGCGCGTTGACTTCGGTTTCGAGCGACGGCGTTGCCGAGGCGAGCACGACCGGAATGCGCGCGATATGGCCGCGCACCACCGCCATGTCGCGGGCGTGATAGCGCACGCCGTCTTCCTGCTTGTAGGCCGGGTCGTGCTCTTCATCGACCACGATCAGGCCAAGGTCGGCGTACGGCAAAAACAGCGCCGAGCGCGCGCCGACCACGACCGAGACCTCGCCGTCGGCCACTGCGCGCCAAGTGCGGGCGCGGCGGCGCGGCGACAGCTCCGAGTGCCATTCCGCCGGCCGCGTGCCGAAGCGCGCGGCGAAGCGGTCCAGAAATTGCGCGGTCAGCGCGATCTCCGGCATCAGGATGAGGCTTTGCCGGCCAGCACGGATCATGTCGGCCACGGCTTCGAAATAGACCTCGGTCTTGCCGGAGCCGGTGACGCCGTCGAGCAGCGTCACCGCATAGCCGCCCTTGGCGAGCGTCGCTTTCAGCGCGGCAGCCGCGGCGCTTTGCGCGGCGGTGAAATCGGCGTGCTTGAAATCGGGATCGGCTTGTTGCGCCACCGGCTCCGGCGGCAGCACCAGTGTCTCCAGCGTGCCTTCGTCGATCAGGCCGTCGATAACGCCCGACGTCACGCCGGCCTCGCGCGCGGCTTCGCCTTTGCCGCGCGCCATGCCGTCGGCGAGGAGTTCGAGCACGCGTGCCCGCGCGCTGGTCATGCGCTGCGGCGGATTTTTACCGGCAAGCCGCACGCCGACGCGCTCGCGCTCGGCGCCGAGGTGCTCGCCCATGCGCAGGCACATGCGCAGCACCATGCCGCGCGAGCTCAGGGTGTAATTCGCCACCCAGTCGACGAAGCTGCGCAGCTCGTCCTTGAGCGGCGGCGCATCGAGTTTGTCCTCGATATCCTTGAGCTGGTTGTCGAGCCGCGGATTGGGCTTTGGATTGTCGGCCCAGACCACGGCGGTCGCCTCACGCGCGCCGAGCGGCACCGAAACAATATCGCCCGGCGCGAGGTCGAGCTTGTCCGGCACCCGATACGAATACTCGCGATCGAGAGCGACCGGGACCAGAACATCGACGACCCGCCGTGGCATGGGGCGATTTTGGGCCGATTCCGGCAGGTTAAGGAAGGGTAAAGGCGGGCCGCTTATCTTCATCCTCCCCCGTGCAGCGAAGCGGAACGGGGGAGGCGGACCACGCGAAGCGTGGTGGATGGGCCCGCGGCCTCGGGGCTGACATGCTGCGCAGTGAAAAACCTCTCCGCCCGCGCTCCCACCACCGCCCTTCGGGCGGTCCCGCTCCCCCGCTGTCGCGGGGGAGGAAGGAAAGCGAATTCCTGGCACCTAGCGTCGCCGCGGAAATCGAGAATTGGCTTGCCTATCTCACCGCCGAACGACGCATGGCGGCGAAGACCGTCGAGGCTTACCAGCGCGACGTGCTGCAATTTCTGGCCTTTTTGGCTGATCATCTCGGCGGTGCGCCGTCGCTGAAGAAGTTCGCGGCGCTCAAGCCCGCCGACGTGCGCGCCTTCATGGCGGCGCGGCGCGCGCAGGGCATCGGCAGCCGTTCGCTGATGCGCACGCTTGCCGGCACGCGCGCCTTCGCCCGTTATCTCGAGCGCAGCGGCAAGGGCCACGTCGGCGCGCTGTCGGCCGTGCGAGCGCCGAAAATCGCCAAGAACCTGCCGCGGCCGCTGTCGGTTGCTTCGGCGCGGCGCATGGCCGATCCCGATCTGCCGGCCGGCGACGGCCAAGAGCCCTGGATTCATGCCCGCGATGCCGCGGTGCTCGGGCTCCTCTATGGCAGCGGCTTGCGGTTGTCCGAGGCGCTCGGTTTGAAGCGCGGCGATGTCGGTCGGGGCGACGTGATCACGGTGACCGGCAAGGGCAGCAAGCAGCGCATGGTGCCGGTGCTGCCGCAGGTGCAAAAGCTTATTGCCGATTATCTGGCGCTCTGTCCCTACGCCATCGCAAGCGACGACCCGCTGTTCGTCGGCGCCAAGGGCGGCGCTCTGTCGCCGCGCTTGGTGCAGCTCGCCATGGCGCGGCTGCGCGGCGCACTCGGCCTGCCCGACACCGCGACGCCGCATGCGCTGCGCCATTCGTTCGCGACCCATCTGCTGGCCCGCGGCGGCGACCTGCGCTCGATCCAGGAGCTGCTCGGCCACGCCTCGCTGTCGACCACGCAGATCTATACCGCTGTGGATGCCGAACGGCTGATCGAGGCCTACCGCAGCGCCCACCCGCGCGCGTAGCCGGATTTCATGCTATTCCTCAGGCGCGCGGCTAACCGGCCGCAACGCGAGGGGCGACCAAAAATGGCGGAAGCAACCGAAAACCTCGAACATGCCGAGCATGCGCAGCACGCGGAGAACAAGAGAATTGCGCTCCTGATCGCAGTGCTGGCGCTGTTCCTGTCATTCTCGGAGACGCTCGGCAAAAGCGCGCAGACCGAAGCGATCGACGCCAATGTCAGGTCGGCCGATACCTGGGCGTTCTTCCAGGCCAAGGACATCCGCAAGACCACGCTGCTCACCGCCGCCGATCAGACCAAGCTGTTGTCCGCTAATCTGACCGATGACGCCGCCAAAGCCGCGATCGATAAGCAGATCGAGGGATGGCGGGCGACCGCGGCGCGTTACGAGTCGGATCCGAAGACCGGGACCGGCCGCAAGGAGCTGGGCGAAAAGGCCGAAAAGGAAGAAGCGCGGCACGAGCTCGCCATGGCGCGATATCACCACTACGAACTCGGCTCCGCAGCCTTTCAGATCGGCATCGTGCTCGCTTCGGCGACGGTAATCACCGGAATGACGGCGCTGGCCTGGCTTGCCGGCCTGCTCGGCATCGGCGGGTTGTTTCTGACCGCACTCGGCTTCTATGCGCCGCACGTGCTGACATTTTTGTAAGCGGCGAGCCAGTCACACCGCCGGCGGTTGCAGGCCGGCCTGCGCGCAGGCGGCGCGCAGCGTGTTGACCAGAAGGCAGGCGATGGTCATCGGGCCGACGCCGCCCGGGACCGGCGTGATGGCGCCGGCGACCGCGGCGGCTTCGGCAAAGCACACATCGCCGACCAGCCGCGATTTTTGCTCGCCGCTGCCCGCGACGCGATTGATGCCGACGTCGATCACTGTGGCGCCCGGCTTGATCCAGTCGCCGCGCACCATTTCGGCGCGGCCGATGGCGGCGCACAGCAGGTCGGCGCGGCGGCACAGCGCCGGCAGGTCGCGGGTGCGCGAGTGCGCAACCGTGACGGTGGCGTTCTCGGCGAGCAGCAGCTGCAACAGAGGCTTGCCGACGATGTTGGAGCGGCCGATCACCACCGCTTCGAGCCCGGCCAGCGACGCGTGTACGGTCTTGGCGAGCTTGATGCAGCCCATCGGCGTGCACGGCACGAGCGCCGGCAGGCCGGAGGCGAGCCGCCCGGCATTGAGCGGATGAAAGCCGTCGACGTCTTTCGCCGGATCCACGCTGGCGATGACGCGCGCCGCGTCGACCTGCGGCGGCAGCGGCATTTGCACCAATATGCCGTGCACGGCCGGATCCGCATTGAGCTTCGTGACCAACGCGATCAGTTCGCCTTCGCTCGCGTCCACCGCGAGGTGATGATCGAATGGCCGCATGCCGGCTTCGACCACGGCGCGCGATTTACTGGCGACGTAGCTTTTGCTCGCCGCGTTGTCGCCGACCAGAACGACCGCAAGTCCCGACTGCAGCCCGTGCGCGGCAGCAATGCGCCGCGTCTCGGCCGCCACGGCTGCGCGCAGCTCGGCCGCAATCGCCTTGCCGTCGATAATGCGCGCGCTCATGAGGCCTGCTTCGCAGCCGCATCGAGGCCGCGCGTCAGGGCCGCGATCAGGTGCTGCGCGTCGCCGGTTATCTGGAGGCGTTTGATACGCGCCGTCGCGCCGGCGACCAACGTGATTTGGCGCGGAGCGACATCAGTGGCGCGGGCGACAAGCCGGCACAACGCCGCGTTGGCCTCGCCCTCGAACGCCGGTGCGCGCACGCGCGCTTTGAGCACGGTGCGGCCGTCGGCGCGGCGTTCGATGCCATCGATCGTGTCACGGCCGCCGCGCGGGATAAGCCGCACGTCAAGCAACAGCCCGCCGCCGGGCGCCAGCCGCCACGGCATGTCGGCGGCCGCGCTCACCTAGGAAAGCACTCGAAGGTACGCCCAGAAAATGATGCGCTCGAGAAACAACAGGCCGATGATCAGGATCACCGGCGAAATGTCGATGCCGCCGAGATGGGGCAGCACCGAGCGGATCGGCCGCAGCGCCGGCTCGGTGACGTGATAAAAGAAATTCGCCACCGACGCGACCAAGTGATTGCGGGTGTTGACGACGTTGAACGCGATCAGCCAGGACAGGATCGCGGCCCCGATCAGGATCCAGATGTACAGGGTAATGATGGTATCGATGAGCCAAAGAAAGGGGTTTTCCATCGATATCTCCGGTAGCGCAGCGCGGAACACGCATACAGTCTTGCGCGCCTGCCGAAAAGGGGTTGGCCGCCGCGGCAGTCGGGATCGCACGATGCCCTTGAGGACGGCGCGTCCTTGACAGCCCCCCTGCCGAACCCTAAATGGCCGCAATTCGCCAAAAGACCGGCAGACCCCGATCCCGCCTCTCCCGCAGGGGATCGATACGTGGGGGAGGCCGTAACGGGGCCGTAGCTCAGTTGGGAGAGCGCCGCAATCGCACTGCGGAGGTCAGGGGTTCAAATCCCCTCGGCTCCACCAGCCTTCGCTCGCTGTGCGGGCTGCGGCTTGGCCGACCAGCCAATCTGAACGGACTGCGCGTTAGCCGCGATGGATGACAGGTCTGCGGTGACGTCGCTGTTGCGGCATGGCCCGTTCGTGCGCTTTCTCCACGTGCGCATCGCGGCCTCGGTAGCGCTGCAAATGCAGGCGCTCGCGCTCGGCTGGCAGATGTACGTGCTGACCGGCAGCTCGTTCGATCTCGGCCTGGTCGGCCTGGTTCAGTTCATTCCGACGCTGAGCTTGTTTTTGGTGACGGGCCAAGCGGCCGACCGCTTCGATCGACGCATCGTCGCCGCTTCGGCGCAGACCGTGGAGGCGCTCGCCGTCGCGGTTCTGGCGGTGACGACGGCGAGCGGCTTGCTCACGCCTGGACTGTTGCTCGGCATGGCGTTCGTTATCGGCGGCGGCCGCGCCTTCGAACAGCCGAGCCTGCAATCGGTCTTGCCCAATATCGTGCCTGCCCCCGCGCTGCCGCGTGCGATTGCGGCGGCCAATTCGGCGGCGCAGACCGCCGTCGTCGCCGGACCGGCGCTCGGCGGCCTGTTGCTGGCGGTCAGTCCTGCGCTGACCTTTGCGGTCTGCGCAGCGCTTTGGCTGAGTGCCGGCGCGGTGTTGCTCGGCGTTGCCGTGACCCAATCGTTCGCCGGGCGTGAGCCGCTCGATCTGAAAGCACTGTTCTCGGGCTTTGTCTTCATCGGCCGCAACAAGGCAGTCCTGGGCGCGATCACGCTCGACCTGTTCGCGGTGCTGCTCGGCAGCATCACCGCGCTGCTGCCGGTTTTTGCCAGCGATATTTTCCCGACCGGCCCGCTCGGCTTCGGCGCGCTGCGTGCGGCGCCGGCGGCCGGCGCCATCGTCGCGGCGCTGGTCTTGACGCGGCGGCCGATCACGCGGCGGATCGGTCATGCGATGTTCGGCTCCGTCGCCGTTTACGGTGCCGCAACGGTGCTGTTCGCGCTGTCGCCGAATTTCGTATTGGCGACGCTGGCGCTGGCCGTGGTCGGCGCCGCCGATCTGGTCAGCGTCGTGATCCGGCAAAGCCTGGTCCAGCTTTATACCCCCGACGAAATGCGCGGCCGCGTGTTTGCGGTGAATTCGATGTTCACCGCCACGTCCAATCAGCTCGGCACGTTCCGGGCCGGCACGGCGGCGGCCCTTCTCGGCGCGGTCCCTGCTGTCCTGCTCGGCGGGCTGAGCACCGTCGCGGTCGTGCTGATCGCTGCGGCGGTGTTTCGCGATCTGTTCCGCACCGAAACTTATGAGCCGGCAAAGGTTTGAGAAGCGTACCAAACCGCGGCCTTGAGGGCCCATCATATTGCGGTCGCAATGCGGCCGTTCAGTCCGAGCCGCAAACGAGGAAGGCCATGTCACCTGCACGCCGATTGCGTTGGCTTCTGATCGGGCTGGCTCTGGCCGCAAGCCCGGGCGCGGCGATGGCCGCGGCGCCTTGCGGCGGCGATTTCGACGGCTGGCTCGCCGGCGTCAAACAGGAAGCGGCGGCGCAAGGCATTTCCGCAGCGACCATCCAGTCGGCGCTCGGCGGCGTCGATTACGATCGCGGCATTATCGCGCGCGACCATGCGCAGGGCGTGTTTCACCAGAGCTTCGAGCAATTCTCCGGCCGCATGGTGCCGCCGCGGCTCGGCCGCGGCCGCCGCATGATGCAGCAACACGGTCCGTTGCTCGCCCGCATCGAGCGCCAGTACGGCGTACCCGGCGCGGTCATTGTCGCGATCTGGGGATTGGAGACCGATTTCGGCGCCGACAACGGCCGCTATCCGACGATCCGCGCGCTCGCCACTTTGGCTTACGATTGCCGCCGCGCCGAAAAATTTCGCGCCGAATTATTGGCTGCGCTGCGCATCATCGAGCGCGGCGACATGACGGCGGCACAGATGCACGGCGCCTGGGCCGGCGAAATCGGCCAGACACAGTTTCTGCCGTCGTCGTACCTGAAATTCGCCGTGGATTTCGACGGCAACGGCCATCGCGATCTGATCCACAGCGTGCCCGACGTGCTCGCCTCGACGGCGAATTATCTGAAGGGCTACGGCTGGCATCGCGGCGAGCCGTGGGGCGAAGGCACGCCCAATTTCGACGTGCTGCTGCAGTGGAATGCCTCGCAGGTCTATACCAAGACCGTCGCTTATTTTGCCGAACAGCTTGCCGGCGGCACGGCGCGCGATTGAGCGCGCCAGGTCAGGCAACGGCAGCCGAACTCATCGCTGTTTGAAGGTCTCCGCCGCCGATCGCCAACCAGCGTTGCAGAAACAAATTCAGCCACGCCCGCGCGCTGTAGTCGTAGACGGCGCAGTCGGCGAAATGGGTCTCGCGCGGCTTGGCGCCGGGCAGCTGCATGCGCTCATGACCGCGCGTGGTCCATTTGTGAATCATGGCGTGGGTCACGTCGGGGTGGAATTGCAGCGCGAAGGCGCGATCGTAGCGGATCGCCTGGACTTCGAAAGTATCGCCCTCGGCCAACAGCTCGGCGCCGGGCGGCAGGTCGAAACCCTCGCGGTGCCATTGATAGACGCATTCCGGCCACACGCTGACGGCCGCGAGACCCGCTTCAGTCGGCCGGATCGGGTAATAGCCGATCTCGGCATGGCCGTGCGGATGGCGAAAGACGCGGCCGCCCAGATAGCGCGCGCACATTTGCGCACCGAGGCAAATACCGAGGAACGGCTTGTGCTCCCGTAACGGGACGCCGATCCAGCCGATCTCGCGGCGGATGAACTCATCCTCATCGTTGGCGCTCATCGGGCCGCCGAAAATAACGGCGGCGGCGTGTTCCGCCATGCTGTCCGGCAGCGGATCGCCGAAGCGCGGCCGCCGCACGTCGAGCGGATAGCCGAGCTGCCGCAGCGCATTGCCGACGCGGCCCGGCGTCGAGTGCTCCTGATGAAGAACGATCAGAACCGGCTGCTGCATGATGGAGACGAATCGCAAACTTGTGCTCGAAACTCTTATAGCGCTTTTTATGGTGCCTTGCCGGCGTTACGCATGCGCCGCTCGATGATCGGCAGCAGCAGCGCATGTGGCACGAGCCGGGCGAAGAACATGGCGATGCGGTTGCCGGCGCCGGCGATCACCACGCGGTTGCCGCGCATAAGACCCGCATAGCCGATGGCGGCGACGCGCCGCGCCGGCAGCGCCAGCGGGCCGCTCTCGCCGACGCCGCCGGCGCGCAAGCCGGCGCGCGCCTGGAAGCCGGTCGACACCGGTCCCGGGCACAGCGCGGTGACGCGCACGCCGCGATGCTTGAGCTCGGCGGCGAGCGCTTCGCTGAACGAGATCACGTAGGCCTTGCTGGCGTAATAAACCGCCATGTCGGGGCCGGGCAAAAATCCGGCGATCGAGGCGACGTTGAGAATGCCGCCGCGGTGGCGCGCCAGGCTGTCGAGGAATGCCAGCGACAGTTCGGTGAGCGCGCGCACGTTGACGTCGACCATGGCGAGCTGGTCGGCGCGGTCGAGGGAGGCCGCGGCGCCGGCGAGCCCGAAGCCGGCATTGTTGACGACGTGCTGCGGTTCGAGGCCGTGCGACGCCAGCTCGGCGGCGATCTTCGCCACGGCATCGCGCGCCGCGAGATCGGCGACGACGATCGTCGGACGCGGCCGGCCGGCCGCGGCGATCTCGTCGGCCAGCGCCGTAAGCGCGGCCTCGCGCCGCGCCGTGATGACGAGCTCGTTGCCGTGCGCGGCGAACACCCGCGCCAGCTCGGCGCCGATGCCCGAGGAAGCACCGGTGATCAGCGTCACCGGCTTCACGACTCGTCGCCCAGGGTGTCGGCGGCAGCGGCCGGCGTCGCGGTCTCGCCGCCGATGCGCCGGCGCAGCGCGATGCGCTCGCGCTGCGACACGCCGAGCAGATCGGCGGCGCGCCACAACAGATTGTCCTCGAGCTCGTCGCGGCTGCCGTCGGCGTAGACGATCTGCCACATCATCTCGATCACCTTGGCGCGGCCGGGCTCATCGAGCACGCGGTTGAGCAGATGGGTGAAATGATAGAGATCGACCGCCTCGTGCTCGGCCGCGGTGGCCTTCTCGATCAACTCGGCGGTTGCCGCGTCGCCGAGCTGAAAATGCTGTTGGATGACGGCGTGCAGCTTGTCGCGTTCGGACTGCGACATCTCGCCGTCGATCGCCGCGGCATGGACCAGCAGCGCGGCGGCGGCGAGCCGGTAATCGTCGTCGCCGAACGCGCTCGGATGCTTGGCGCCGGCGGCGAACTCGGTGACGAAATGCTTGAACGCTTCGAACATGCTTCGCTCCAGATGGCGAGTATCAAATGGTACGCGGAATAAAAGAAATCCAGATGTCGCGCCTGCTATTAACCGGATCGGCTGGCGGTCGGTCGCAGTACGCCGTCGATCGCAATGGCAAGCAAGAAGTTTCGAAAGGATTGTTTTGTCAAGGGCGCGAAGCGCCGCCTTCGGCGGTCAGGGACCCTTGACAAAACAATCCTTTCGAAACACACGCCAGCCATTGCGATCGACGGCTTTCTCTGATTGAAAAGCAATCAGTCCGGAGCAACTTGCCGGCAAGCGCGGCAAAGCTCAAACAAAATGAGTCGGACGCACTGACAAGCTCAGCGAGCGAGCCGCGATCTACTTCACCGGCTTGCCGCTGTGATAGCTCTCTTCCAAGAGCTGCAGATTGGCCTGGACGTACGGGTTGCCCGGATCCTTGGCCTGCGCCTGGTGCAGCAAGCTCGCGGCGCGGGCGTAATCGCCGCGCAGCATGTAGGAAAAGCCCTGGTCGTTGAGGATCTCCGGCGTCGGCCCGACCAGCCGGATCGCCTCGGCGTAGGCGCGGTCGGCGAGGTCGAAACGGTGCAGCCGGTCGTACGACGAGGCGAGGCCGACCCAGGCTTCGGGGTCGCGCGGATACTTTTCGGCGGCGGCGCGGAAGCTCTTTTCGGCGAGGCCGAAATTGTTGGCGCGGAAGTAGCGCTTGCCGCGCTGCACGTCGTCGTTGAGATCGTCGCCCGGGTGGCCCGGCACCGCAAGCGGCGCAGGCGGCACGGTGTGATCGGATTCGGCCGGCTGGGTGTTGATCGAGCCGGTGATCTCGCCGCCGGCCGAAGCGGCCGGCTTGTCGGCCTTGTCGAGGTCGTTCAGGTTGGTAAACGACGAGCAGGCCGTGAGCCCGCCGAAGCACGCTGCCAGGACAGCCAGGACAAGCGGACTTCGGGCACTCATCAACGCACTCCTGACCACGCGCTGCGGCCGGCTCCCCGCCGGGCGGGAGCCGCCCCTTCGACGTCGCTCGGCATCGCTTTCGACAGCACCGGTGGCTCAAGGCTAGGCGACGATGGTTAAGGAAGCTTAAGGGGCCTTTATCCTCCCCCCGCGCGTTGCGCGGGGGCGGATAAGATGTCGCTCATCCAAACCCCCACGAGATCAGGTCGCGCAGCGCGCTCCGCCGCACCACCCATTCGGCGTGCGACGCCGGCGGCACGCGGCGCGGCCCGCCGGCGATCACCTCCTGCTCGGCCTTGACCCGCTCCGCCGGCGGCACGAACGGCAGGCCCTGCATCAGGCACGCCGCCTGGTTGCCGCAGCAGCGCCGATGCCGCCGGCACGGCTTCTTCTTGCAGCGCCGCCAGAATTCGAACGCATCGCAATAGAGCCGCTGCACGGCCAGATGCGCCGCATCCATCAGCGCCCGGCCCTGCTCGTAGGTGCGGCGCTTTAAAAAATCTTTCTCGGTCGGCTGGTCGTCCTTACGCGGTTTTTTGTTGGGCATGTTGGTTTTCCTAATTTTTGATTCGTCATTGCGAGGAGCGAAGCGACGAAGCAATCCGGGAGTCGGTGCACCGGGCCCCTGGATTGCTTCGCGGAGCTTGTCATCGGGCCGGCCACTTCGGGCCGGACCCGTTGGCTCGCAATGACGGGCGCAAGCGATCCCGTTCTCGCGATGCGGTTTTTTGCATCCGAGGTTTGCGGCACGGCACGGGCACGAAAGACGCCCAGCGGAATCGCGTCACGCCGAAGTTTTTAAGACCGGGCGGTAGGACCGGCTTCGGCTCGATCACGCTTGGCGCACTGTAGGGTGGGCTAAGGCGCGAAGCGCCGTGCCCACGTTTGCATTTCGTTTCCAAGAACAGCGTGGGCTTCGCTTCGCTCAGCCCACCCTACGAACAAATAAAAACAAGGCAGGCGGAACGCCGGCAGACGCCACCCCACCAATCCGCACCCTGCGGGATGCGGCGCGCGCCCAGCGGGGCGCGCTGCGCCTACCGGCGTTCCACCGCGGCTCTTGCGGGAGCGAACCAACGCCGCCGCTCAGCTCCAGACGCGCTTCCTGGGACTTGGCTGAAGAGCGGTCGTTGGCCGCCCCCGCCTGTCCCAGTCCAGCGATCCAATCGCAGGCCGGTCGTAATGCCGGCCGGGCGTTTTCCCGAAGCCGCCCGGGAGCGGAGGTGACGAGCCCCTGCCCGCGGGCACCGCTCTCACTCCGCCAGCCGGAGTGACCGGCCGGCGTCCTTGTGGAAGCGAGACGGCGCGGGCTTTTAGTGGGTTTGCGGGCGGTGTCAAATGATTCGTTGCCTACGCACACAGCATTGATTCCGCTGGCTTTTCTTGAACGCTGCTTTGGCGCTCGCGCAGGTGCGGCACTGGAGCTGGCGATTTTTGCGATTATGATTCGTAGGAACTTGTAGGCTGCGTTGTGCGGAGCGAAACCCATTCTACGAAATAAAGATGCTATCGATCGTGACAAGGATGCATCCGGATCTTCTTGATGATCGTGATCCGTTCGGCCGGAGCGCTTTTGAAGCCACGGCGAAAGGTCGTGGCCTCTACAATACGTTTCACTTCGTCCTGCGTCTTTCTCCTGCGATCCACCACAAACTTGCATCCATGCCAAACGGGATCGTCAAATCAGGTATGGTTGACCTTGAAGGTATCGAAGCATTTTCAACATACCTGCATGAGACCGTGCACTGGTGGCAGCACATAGGTACCACTTACGGCCTAATGCTGAGCATGACTTATCCGGCTCAATCGCATGCCAATCACAGTCACTTGAAAAGTCTCATAGCCGATGTCGGTTTTAAGAAATCGATCCGCAAACTGGCAGAGTCGTTGCCATATGGCGGGTTTGGCACGCCAAGCGGCATGGCGAATATCATCATAAACAATCACTTCGATATGGACGCCTATCGCGGCCTGACCGTCAGCCCTCTTACTGCGGGAGAAATCGTCCAGAACCCACTCTTCGAGAACCTTGGTCACTGCTATCAGATCGCATATAGCAACAACGTGAATTTGCTATCGTCGGTCTCTGACCGGAATTACAGAGTTATTCCGCATCCCGAGGCTTGGATGGAACACTTCGAGGTGCTTCGGAGAGAAAAAGAAGAAGGGTACTATTATGGTTCACGCGTTTCGCTCTATCCCATAGGTGCCTATGAGATATTCGAAGGGCAGGCGCGAATGGTCCAGCTGCAATACCTTCACTTTGCTACGGGTGGGTTTCTTGGGTTGGAAGCTGCGGATGAAGCAAAGATGTTCGACGGCGTTTATGGCAAGGCGTTCTCAACGTTCCTCCATCTTACGGAGCTTGACCGCCCATCCTCTATCGACCATCCCACAATCGCTTTGTTCCTTTTGATCTGCGATCTCGCGATCAATCCCGGCTCGGCATTTCCTTTTCCGTTGGTTCACTTTCGGAGCTTCATTCGAGACATTGAACCTGGGGCGCGCTTCGTCCGGCTATGCACGATCGCGCGCCTCAAATGTCCAGATGCGCTGGACAGCATCCGCGACTACTCCCGGGACGAATACGCTGCCATCAGTCAAAAGCTGTGCGAGGCTCTGGTTGAATATCCGCCGCTCGCAATTGCAAACGAGTTTTTCCGTTGGAGCGACACCCCTGAATTTCGCCCTTTGATGGCAGAGTATGAGGCGTTCCGGTATGCAAAAGACAACGTCGCTATTCGCGTGTTATTCTCACACTTTCTTGCATTCATGCGCGATAAGTTTGCTCATCCCGAGTTCTTTTGTTGGCCTGGTGCTTGGATGGCCGGGGATAGGTTAACCTCCGACGCGACGAGCTTGTTTGATCGCCATGGCGCCTTGTTCGTGGATAAGGAAGACGAAGACGGTATCTACCCGCGACTGGCGCTCGGACGTACTGAAACGGAGGTACAGGAGACGTTTGACGACTTCTACGCCAACAACGTGATCTTTGATCTCACTCGGCAATGGATTACTCAGCCAGGGCCATTCAGATACGCTTATCGCTGGCTTTCTCAGAAGGGAACTGACGAAGAGATACAAAGCTTCGCCGAGCGATGCTTTGAGTCACTCTATGGTGTGAAGCCCAGCAACGTTGTCGTCTTATCGGATTAAATGCTGGCTCAATCCACTCTGTGCCCGCTACGCGCCTTTCGTGCGGCCGTTGGGGTCAAACAAGCGCTTTTCGCTGTGCCCGCATTTGTCGCACTTCAAAGCACGCGTAGGGCGGATTAGCGCTGCGTAATCCGCCATAGGATCGTCGAGGCGGCGCGGCGGATTACGCCTTCGGCTAATCCGCCCTACGCGCTTGTCATTGCCTCGACCAGCGTGGATTGGATACGCAGCACGGTGTTACCGGTATCGAGAAGTCGACCCCATAATTCAAATGGTACGCGGAGTCCGTGGACTCATCGGCCGCCGTCATGATGCCATTCCCGAGTGGCTGTCAGGGAAGAGAAAGCCATCAAGGTGGCATTCGGCGCACGGGTTCGGCAGCTTCGCCGAGCGGTAAGCATTTCCCAAGAAGAACTGGCCGCGATCGCGCAACTCGACCGCAGCTACATAGGCGGTGTCGAGCGCGGCGAGCGCAATATTAGCCTTGTTAACATCCACAAAATCGCTCGGGCACTCAGGGTCAAGCCCGAGCTGCTTTTCAAAACTAACGAATCGTAATCCGCCACTCGGTAGTCTTGGGTCAGTCCGCTTCGCGCCTGATTGAGGGCGAACGGACCCATGTCGTTCAAACTTGACTCTTGCTGGGAAATGGTACTTATAGTCCTCATGAGCTATGGAGGTTCAAATAGCGCGTAGCTCGGATCGAGCAGGGCGAAATCCGGAATCAAATGCTCAGGCTTACCCGGCTTTCGCTGCGCTCGAGTCGGGGCTACGGCTATCGCCGAAGCCGCAGCGGGCCGTGGTCGAGGCGTTCGCCGCTGGCGGCGAACTCGTTTTCGAGGCGGCGCCGCACCGCGGCGATGGCCTCGGTTTCGATCCAGTTGGCGGTGGTCCGGTTGTCCTGTTCGGCGAGGAACGCGATCGCCTCTTTCAAGTCGCTGTGCAGCCTGATCGTCACTCGTGCGGTGCGCCACCGCGACTCCAAGGTCCGCTGCCGCTCGGGCTGCCGTTCGCGCTTCCGTTTCCCAGCCATTTACCGCGCTCAGTGGTTGTGGTTTAATGCAATGGCAGCCCATGGACATACATGGGCAGCCCATTGAGTAGCCTTGAGGATTCGACCTGAATCGCCGCGCCATGTCTACGCCGCCGCAGGTGCTTTGTCCCGTCAGGAGCGGGCGATGATTGTTGCGAAAAGCCGCTACGCCGCAAAGCACATGCGGTCGCTGAAGGAGGCCATCCTGTGGGAAATCGGGCTCGCGATCGAAGCGCAAAACCTGACCGACGAAGCTGCCGGCGCGGTCGTCGGCGAACGGGTCGAAACCCTGAAAGACCCGCTGCGTGGCCGGCAAGCATCCTACGACATCATCCGCCTGATGCGGGCGCTGGCGCGCCTGGGCGTGCCGGTCAGCCTGTCGGTGACGCCGGCGTCGACCATGTTGCGCGCGGGCGAGCGCAAGACGGTCATCCGCTACCGTGAGCCGGCCGAGCGGGCCCAATGACAGGCGAGCCGACGCACTGTTCCAGCCTTTCATTAAATCGCGGCGGTCGCCGGAACGGCGCGCCGACTTCCTTCGTTGGCCCCAAAGATGGTGCAGTGCAAAAAGGAGGGAACTATGGCTTCTCATCCACGCTCAGCCAACCGCGAAGCCGGCGACGTTGCGGAAACCACGCGCCGCGCGACCGAGCAAACGGCGCGCAGCCTGTCCGACGCCGGCGAACGCGCGACGCGCGCCGGCGCGGAGGCGTTTGAGCACAACGCGGAGCGTCTCAACGTATCGTGGCGGCGCGGCAGCGACACCGCCAATCGCATCGCCGAACGCTCGATGGAGCAATGGACCAGGCTGTTCGGATTAAGCGGCGAGGCGGCGCGGCAAACGGTGCAGCAATCGTCCAGCAACATCCAGGCCATGTTGGAGGGCACGACGATCGTCGCCGACGGCTTGCAAGACGTTTCCGGCGAATGGCTGCGCTTCGCCCAGGAGCGGGTCGAACAGAACATGGCGCATCTCGATCAGCTGCTCGGCTGCCGCAGTCCGCATGAGTATCTGGCGCTGCAGACCCGCATCGCCCGCGACAATTTTGAAGCGATGCTGCAATCGGCGCGTCGCGTTTCGGAGCGCTCGACGCGATCGGCCGATGACGCCGTACGCAAGATGAGCGAGGGGGCATCGGTCGCGCCGCAGTAAAGACTCCCTCTCCCCGAAGGGGAGAGGGTTGGGGTGAGGGGGTTCGGACGTATCGGAATAATTCTGAACCTTCCGAACCCCCTCACCCTCGCTCGCTGCGCTCGCATAGCCGATGCTCCGCATCGGCGTTCTTAGCACTAAGAACGGCGTCCGAAGGACGCCTATGCTCTCCCCTCCGGGGAGAGGTGACACAGGGCTGAGCCCGCCTCCAACCAAGACGGAGTGATCACGTTCAAGCGCAGCTGGTGCTGCCGCTCGGCAGCCGGCACAGCAAACAGAACCCGATTCAATCCGCACAGAAATGTGATCGGTACGGTTTGAACCTGCCGTCACCAACGAATTGGTTCCAAAAAGATGCCGGCCCTGCATTCGGAACGGCCCATCCGGTTGGACGGTTTGTTTCTGCATGGAAACGCCCACGCAATATCGCAAGTTTGCCGAGGAGTGCGAGCGCCTGGCGAAGCAGGCCAGCGCCGCGCATCATCGCAAAGTTCTGGAGGAAATGGCTCAGGTCTGGCGGGAATTGGCCACCGCTGCTGACGGCAAGCGTTAGCCGTTACCTGCTCGTCGCTCCGCGGGCGCTTGGTCTCGCCGGTGCGCGGGCGTTTCGTGCTGTTGGGCAAGGCGGACCCAAACCTGCGCCATGTGGATCATGAGGGCTTGCACGCGATGATCCGTGGCCTCGTTGGCCATGTCCAAACATTCGCGCGCGAAACGGCGGTACCGCTCAGACTTTGACAAGCCGGTCTCCCCCGACTGCCGAGGTCGCTGCGAGCGCTCCGACGAGGTCCGTAGGTCCGGTTAAGTCGGGTTCGTCGAAGCAACTCTGTTCGATTTGCAAACGCCTGATCCGACGAGGTCGGCCAGCAAATCAACACGCTGCTTCTTTCAGAAGCGGCGTGATTCGGCAAGAGTCATCGTGCACATTAGACTCTTGCGCAAGCCGCATGGCGCGCGCGACGATCAACAACGTGAGGTTTTCGGTCAGGTGAGGCAGCAAACCGACGTCAACAGGGACGCGATATATCAAACGTCGCGGCGCCGCTTTGCAGACCCGGACTACAGGCCGAGATACGCCTTGCGGATTTCCGGCATGGCGGCGAGTTTTTGCGGGGCGCCTTCGGTGAACACGCGGCCTTCGGCGATCACGTAGGCGTAGTCGCTCACTGCAAGCGCGAGGTGCACGTTCTGTTCGACCAGCAGGATGGTCAGGCCGCCTTCCTTGAGCTTCTTCAACGTCTGAAACAGCTGGTAGACCACGACCGGGGCGAGGCCGAGCGACAATTCGTCGATGATCAGGATATCGGGATCGGACATCAGGCCGCGGGCGATCGCCACCATCTGCTGCTCGCCGCCCGACAGCGTGCCGGCGATCTGGCGCTGTCGCTCGGCCAGCCGCGGAAACAGCGCGAATACCTCGTCGCGGCGTTGCGCGAATCTTTTCGCGGCGCGCTTGGAGAAGGCGCCGAGCTCGAGATTTTCGGCGACGGTCATCAGCGAAAACAACTGGCGGCCTTCCGGCACCAGGGCAAAGCCGCGCGCCGCCTTGTCGTGGGTGGACAGCTGCGTCACGTCTTCGCCCTCGAAGGTGACGCGGCCGCGCCACGGCGCGATGGTGCCGGCGATGGCGCGCAACATCGTGGTTTTGCCGGCGCCGTTGGCGCCGACGATGGCCGTGAGCTCGCCGCGGCCGGCCTTGAGCGACACGCCCCACAGCACCTGCACTTCGCCGTAGCCGGTTTCGAGCGCCTCGACGTTAAGGAGCGGCTCAGCCATGACCCGCTCCGTCTTTCGAGGATTCCTCTTCACCTCTCCCCGGAGGGGAGAGGTCGAGCGAGCGAAGCGAGCGAGGGTGAGGGGGTTCGGAAGCTGCAGATACTTTCTGAAAGGCCCGAGCCCCCTCACCCCAACCCTCTCCCCTACGGGGAGAGGGAGTCGCGCTGCGGAACGCATGTATGCCCTGCGTTTCTTTGTACAGCCGCATCAGGCGTGCCCTTGCAGCTCGGCGGCGAGCTTGGGATCGCCCAGGTAGGCTTCGATGACTTGCGGGTGTTGTGCGACTTCGGCCGGCAAGCCCTCGGCGAGTTTCTGGCCGAAGTTGAGCACCACGATGCGGTCGGACAGGCCCATGATGGCCTGCATCAGATGCTCGATGATCAGGATGGTGACGCCGCGCGACCGGATCCGGTGAATGACGCCGATCATGTGCTCGACCTCGGTCGGGTTGAGCCCGGCCAAGACCTCGTCGAGCAACAGCAGCTTTGGCTGCGCGGACAGTGCACGCGCCAGCTCCAGCCGCTTCTTGCCGGCGATCGTCAGATGCAGCGCCAAGGTCTCGGCGCGGTCGCTCAGTCCGGCGACCGCAAGCGCTTCGCGCGCCGCCTCGCGGGCGCGGACCAGCGACAGATTCTCGCGGCCGAAGCAGGCGCCGACCGTGCAGTTTTCCAGCACCGTCATGTTGGTGAGCGGCTGCACGATCTGATGGGTGCGGGCGAGGCCGTGGCGGGCGACGCGGTACGGCCGCTCGCCGGTGATGTCGCTGCCGGCAAACACGATGCGGCCGGTGTCGGGCGCAAACACGCCGTTGATCAGATTGAACAGCGTCGACTTGCCGGCGCCGTTCGGGCCGATCAGGCCTAAAATTTCGCCCTCGTTCACGGTGAAGGTCAGGTCGCGCAAAGCCTGCAGGCCGCCGAAGCGCTTGCCGACTCTTTCCAGCTCGAGCAGCGCCGTCATATGCTGTCCCAGTGATCGGGGCGAATGTCAGCCTGTCGTGGTGCGCCGACGGCTCCCTCCGATCGAGAAGAAATCAGCCCGAAGTCCTCTGCTGCGTGCCGCGTCATTCCAGCACCTTCTGGGTGCGCGGGAAGCGGCTGTAGATGAAGCCCATCAGGCCGCCGGGGAAGAACAGCACGATGAGCAAGAGCAATGCGCCGGCGATCACAAGCTGGAAGTTGGCGAAGGTCTCCGACGTGAGCAGATAACCGCGCAGCTCTTCGTACAGATAGGCGCCGAGCGCGACGCCGGTGACGGTGCCTTGGCCGCCCAGCATGGCGACGACCAGCGCCTCGGTGGAGAGCGACAGATCGAAGGCATCGGCCGGCTGGATGAAAGCGCTCTTGAAGAAATAAATGCCGCCGGCGATCGCCGGCAGAAATGCCGAAGCGCTGTACACCAGGGCCTTGTAGATCGGCGTCGGCACGCCGAGGATCGCGGCGGCGTCCTCGTTCTGGCCGATCGCCAACAGGCCGAGGCCGAATTTCGAGCTCTTGATGAAATAGCTCAGGTACAGCGACAGGCCCATCACGGCCACCATGGTGAAATAGAGTACCCACAGTGCGCGCGCCGCGCCGCCGAGCGGCAGGAAGATCGAGCCCGGCAGATAAATGCCGGACGAGCCGCCCCACGGCGTGAAGTTTTCGACGAATGCCTGGACGGCTTCGACGATGCCGATGGTGGACAGCGCGAAGAACGCGCCGCGCAGCCGCAAGATGCCGAGGCCGAAAATCAAGGCCAGCGCGCTGACGCAAATGCCGGCGACCACGAGGCTGGCAAACAGCGGCCAGGAATACGAGTTCACCAGCCAGACGCAGATGTAGCCGCCCAGGCCGAAGAACACGATGCTGCCGAAATTGATGTAGCCGGCGTAACCGAGCATCAGGTTGAGATTGCTGGCGAGCGTGATGTAGAGGGCGGCCAACAGCAGGCTCTCGCGCAGCTGCACGTCGTTGCCGAGCCACGGCGCCAGCACGAACACCGCGATGACCAGCGCGATGATCCAGAAGAACGGCCGTCGCGTCAGGCGCAGGAGCGACATCACATGGTTCCGCGCCGGGCGAACACGCCGCCCGGAAAGGCGATCAGCACCAGAACGAACAGCACGAACTCGATCACCAAGGTCCAGCTCACCGGAATGAACGGCGTGATGGCGCCTTCGAGCAGCCCGAGCGCGACGCCGCCCATCAGTGCGCCGACCGGGTTGCCGAAGCCGCCGAGCACCGTCACCACGAAACCTTTGAGCTGATAGCCGTCACCGGAGAGAAGCGTAAATGGAAACAACGTGCCGATCAGCATGCCGGAGACGCCGGCGAGCGCTACGCCGCAGCCCACGGTGAGCGCCAGCACGCGCGTGGTCGGAATGCCGACCAGCTCCGCAGCCTCGCGATTGTTGGCCACCGCGCGCACCGCTTTGCCCAGCCTCGTGTGGTGCAGAAACAGATAAAGCGAGCCGGCGATCACCGCGGCCAGCACCGCGGCCAGGATATGAGCGCCCGGGAACGTGTAGCGGCCCATGCTGATGCCCGGCACCGAGACCTCGACGTTGAACAGCGCGGTGCCCCAGATCGCGGTGCCGACGCCGACCAGCATGAGATTGACCGAAAACGTCGACAGCAGGCTCATCAGCGGCGGCCGGCCGACCATGCGGTGCACCGCCACCCAGTACAGCAGCACGCCGACAAAAAAGCCGCCGATCAGGACCGGCGGCAAGGCGAAGTAGGGCGGCACGCCGGCCGCGTTCGCCAGGAAATAGAGCGCGAACATGCCGGCGACGATCATGGTGCCATGGGTCAGGTTGATGACGTCCATGACGCCCCAGATCAGCGTCAGGCCCATGGCGGCGAGTCCATAGACCAGCCCGACCAGCACGCCGTCGATGATCGAAGCGAGAATGCCGAGCATGTTGGCTATAGGAAAATGATTTTAGATTGGAGGACATGACGCGCGCAGTGCGCGCTCCCTCTCCCCGGAGGGGAGAGGGTTGGGGTAAGGGGGTTCGGAAGTTTCAGAAAATCCTGCGGCATCCGAACCCCCTCACCCTCGCTCGCTGCGCTCGCTCGACCTCTCCCCTCCGAGGAGAGGTGAAACAAACATGTCGCCTTGTCTAATCGATTGGCCGGCGGAGGACCCGCTGACCGTCGGACTTATTGTTGTTTGATCGGATACATCATCGCGGCGGATTTGGCGGCGTCCGGCCAAACCACCTGGCGGCCGGGCTTGCCGTCGACCATTTGCCACTGCGCCAGCACCATCTCGTGGGCCATCTGCAGGCCGTGATGACCGGCATCGGTGGCGAACTTGATGCGGCCGAAGAAGGTGGTGATGTCGGTGGCGTTGAGCGCGGCGGCGACCTTCTCCGGTTCGATCGTGCCGGCCTGCTCGATGGCGTGCTGCAGGACGACGCCGCTCATGTAGCCCGACGCCGCGTGGTAGTCCGCCTTGACGTGGAATTTATCCTGGAACGCCTTGGCGAACTGCGCCGAGGTCGGCCCGAACTGCGGCTTGTAGTTGACCTGGATCTCCCATTGCGACGGCACGGTCACGCCTTGGGCGGCCGGTCCCAGTTCGCCGAACTTGTCGTCGCCCGGCGCCACCAGGATCGATATCCATTTCATGTTGGCTCTTTGATCGTGCATCTGGCGGGCCAGCGTCGCGCCGTCGGAATAATGGCCGCCGCCCAGGAACGCGTCGGCGTTCGAGGAGACGATCTTGTTGACGATCGGGCCGAAGTCGGTGGTGGACGGCGAGTAGGATTCGTTCATCACGATTTCCAGTCCCGCCTCCTTGGCCTGCTTCAACGCGGCGCCGGCCACGGTCTTGGAGAACGGATCGTCGGAATAAACGACCGCGACCTTGGCGTGCGGATTGTGCTCTTTCAGCGCTTCGACGGCGCCGGAGAGATAGTGGGTCGCGGAGGTGATCACCATGAACAGATATTTGTTGCCGGTCTCGAACGGCTTTTCCTCGGCGCCGCCGGAATCGATCATGATCTTTTCGTACTGCTCGGAAATCACCGTGGCGGGCGCGGTCAGGCCGGAGGAATACGGGCTGAACAGGAAATTGGCTTTGTCCTGATTGATCAGCCGCGTGTAGAGCTGCTGGACGCGGCCGCCGACCGACTGATCGTCGTAAGTGGCGAATTTGACCTTGTAGGTCTTGCCGCCGGCCTTGATGCCGCCCGCGGCGTTGACTTCGTCGCGCCAGAATTCGTAGCCGTGCTGCTGCCCGGTGGAGTCGACGTTCAGCGGCCCGGTCTGCGAAGCGGTAAAGCCGATGGTGATGGTGTCTTCGGCCAATGCCGGCGTGGCGGCGAACGCCGCGGCGGCGGCGGCGGCGGCGAGCAAATACAGTCGCTTCATGATTTTGCGCGTCATGATGATCCTCCCTGGTCGCCTTGCCGGCCGCGACGATGCGATGCTGATACGCCGCGGCGGCTCGGCTCGGCTTGCTGCTTTTGTGGCGCAGCTTTTGCTCCGATCAACTAAGGATCGCACATTGCCGCACCAAAAGCTATCTGATCGAGGGCGGCGATACGGCGCACAGCGCGCTATGCTTTACGGACTTCGCTGCATTGCCGAAGGTTGCGGCGGCCGCCCGGAAAATGCGTCAATCCGCCGCGAGCGTCAGCTCTTCGGGCGGGGCGTGCTCGTCCTGCGCGCGCTGGTGCAGCGGTTTTCTGGTCCGGGTCAGATTGTAGGCGCTGTTGATCAGCGCCAGATGCGAAAACGCCTGCGGGAAATTGCCGACCAGCCGCTTGGCGCGCGGGTCGTATTCTTCGCTGAGCAGACCGACGTCGTTGCACAAGCCGACCAGCCGCTGAAACAGCGTTTCGGCTTCGTCGTAGCGGTCCTGCAGCAGATAGGCGTCGACCAGCCAGAAGCTGCAGGCCAAAAAGGCGCCTTCGCCCGGCGGCAGCGCGTCCGCCACGTCCTGGGTGCTGTAGCGCATGACGAAGCCGTCGACCAGCAGCCGGCGCTCGACCGCCGCGATGGTGCGGGCGATGCGCGGATCGCTGACCGGGAGGAAACCGACGCAGGGCAACAGCAGGAGGTTGGCGTCGAGCTTTTTGGAGCCGTAGGCCTGGGTGAACGTGCCGAGCTCCTTGTCGTAGCCGTGCTCGCAGACCTCGGCGCAGATGACCTCGCGCAACTTGCGCCATTCATCGATCGGTCCAGGCAAGCCGAACGTCTCGGCGCTCTTGATGGCGCGGTCGTAGGCCACCCACGCCATCACCTTGGAATAAGTGAAGTGCTGGGCCGGGCTGCGCATTTCCCAGATGCCCTGGTCCGGCTCCTTCCAGACCTTGTCGAGGTGATGCAGAAACGCGATCTGCGCGTCCCAGCCGGATTCGTTGGTGGTCAGGCCGCCGCGCCGCGCCTGATGATGCACGTCCATGATCTCGCCGAACACGTCGAGCTGCAGCTGGGTGTGGGCGGCGTTGCCGATGCGCACCGGCGTCGAGTTCTCGTAGCCGGGCAGCCACGGCACTTCCCATTCGGTCAGCCGCCGCTCGCCGCCGATGCCGTACATGATCTGCAGCTGATTGGGGCTGCCGGCGACGGCGCGCAACAGCCACTCGCGCCAGGCTTGCGCCTCCTCGAAGTAGCCGGCGTTCATGCCGCCGAGCAACGTCAGCGTGGCGTCGCGCAGCCAGCAGAAGCGGTAGTCCCAGTTGCGTTGGCCGCCGAGGTGCTCCGGCAGCGAGGTGGTCGGCGCCGCCACCATGCCGCCGGTCGGTCCATAGGTCAGCGCCTTGAGGGTGATGATCGAGCGGCGCACCGCTTCGGTCCAGCATCCGGCCGGCCGGCATTTGGCGATCCATTCGCGCCAGAAATTTTCGGTGTCGATCAGCGCGGTGTTGGCGTCGACGGCTTTGGGCAATGACAGGTGCGAGGGGCAATAGGTGAGCACGAACGGGATGGTCTCGCCGCGGCTGACGGTGAACTCGGCGACGGTGGTCAAATCCTTGCCGCGCAAGTGCACGGGCGTGTGCAGTACCACCATGTCGGGTCCCGCGATGGCGCGCAGCGCGCCGCTCTCGACCCGGCTGACCCAAGGCACCACGGCGCCGTAGCCGAACCGCAGGATCAGTTCGGAGTGCATCTGCACCTGGCCGCGCGTGCCGATCACCAGGCGCACGATCGTCGAATTCGCCGCCTGGCGCGGCATGAAGTCGACCAGCGTCACCGCGCCGTCATCGGTCTCGAAGCAGGTCTCGAGAATGAGCGTGTCGGGGCGATAGTGCCGCGTCGTGCGGGCCTTGCCGCGCGGCCCGATCAGCCAGCGGCCGTGCTCGCGCGTGCCCAGCAGCGCCGCGAAGCAGGCTTCCGAATCAAAGCGCGGCCAGCACAGCCAATCGATCGAGCCGTCGAGGGCGACCAGCGCCGCGGTCGTGCAGTCGCCGATCAGTGCGTAGTCTTCGATGCGCGTCGACATGGTTTGGTTGCCGGATCAAAAATCGACGACGACTTTGATGTCGTCGGGCTCGGGATCGAGCGCGCGCGTCCACTCTTCCGCGGGCACGCGCCGGGTGATCAGCCGCGACAGCCATTTGCGGTCGGCGCGCTGCAGCACGGCGACCGCGTCCTCGTAATGCCGGCGATTGGCGTTGACGCTGCCGAACACGGCTTCGTTGTCGAGCACGAGCGTGCGGTTGAGACGGCCGAGGTCGATGTCGAAATCGTGCCCGGGCGCGCTTACGCCGACCAAACAGACGATGCCGCCCGAGGCGGTGCGGCCGAGCACGTCGCGCACCACGACCGGCGCGCCGGTGCATTCCATCAGAATGTCGGGTGCGAAGTTGCCGAGATCCGCGATGCTGCCGAGATGAAAGGTGCCGCCGAGATCGCGCACCAGCGTCCGCTTCGCCGCGCTGTCGCGGTTGTCGAGCACATGAACGTCGAGGCCGCGCTGCGCGCCCATCAGAGCCGCGAGCAGGCCGATCGGTCCGGCGCCGGTGACGAGCAGCGTCTTCGGCTGCCATGAGCGCGAGCGGCGTCCGATCCGCTCGGTATGGTCCCAGGCCTTGGCAACCACGCTGGTCGGCTCGACCAAAACGCCTTCGGCACCGAGCGCACTGTCGACCTTGACCAGAAACTCCGGCTCGACGCGAAAAAACTCCGAGCCGTAGCCGTTGCGCTCCTTGATGCCGCGCTCGGTATAGCGGCCGTTGCGGCACATATCCCATTCGCCGGCCGCGCAGGCCGGGCAGGGCACCGGATCGGGCCGGCGCACGATGCCGACCACGAGATCGCCGGCGGCAAAGCCGCAGCCCGACGGCGCCTCACGCACCTCGCCCAACGATTCGTGACCGATGACCAGCCGGCTCGCACCCGGCGGTGCCCAGCCGTATTCGCCCGAGACGATTTCGCGGTCGGTACCGCAGACGCCGAGCGCCCGCGCGCGCACCAGCACCGCGCCATCCGCTAGCGGCGGCTCGGGAATGTCCTCGACCCGTGCCGAATGCGGCACGTTCGGCGTGACGGTCAGCGCGCGCATGGCGAATTCCGCAACGATAAGCCGTCGCGGCAGTCATTGCCTGACCTGCGCGTGCGACGGACGAAGCCTTTGCGGGAAACGGCGGCGGCGAAAAAAAGTTCCCGCGCCTGGAACCAGGGCCGCCCGTTTGGCGTTTTCCCCTACCAAGGCTCACACAGCATTACATTTAATCGCAACCTCGGCACCGCGAGGGCCACGACCATTATGGAACCCATCGGGCGTAAGCGTTGGGCAATTGCGGAAGGCTACATTCCTTCGCAGAGTTCGTTTTCCGACCGAGCGTTGATCTCGCACGAGACTGCTTGCATTCTCAACGCCGGCGATCGCGACGCCCACGTCCGCATCACGGTGTTTTTCGCCGACCGCGAGCCGGTCGGACCGTATCAGGTCACAGTCGCGCCGCGCCGCACCCTGCATCTGCGCTTTAACGATCTCAAAGATCCGGCGCCGATTCCGCTCGATACCGATTATGCGTCGGTGTTCGAATCAGACGTGCCGATCGTGCTGCAGCACACGCGCATGGACTCGCGCCGCGCTGAGGTGAGTCTGCTGTCGACCATTGCGTATTCTGAAGCGTAAGCGGTTGCCGCGCTCGCGTCGATGGCGTGGATCGGAGAATGAATCCATTGTCCGGAACGGCAAAATGCGAATCTCTTCCGTGGCTTGCACGCGACTTTGCGCATGAACCGCGGATGAACAATGCGGAACCAACCGTGGCCCGGCGGGTTGTCGGAGCGGCAACTGGAGGACTTCCCCGTGAGCGTTATCGTCGTTTCCAACCGCGTCGCGCGGGCAAAAACTGACGAGCCTATTGCCGGCGGGCTGGCCTCTGCGCTGATTCCCATGATCAAGGAATCCGGCGCCATCTGGGTGGGTTCCAGCGGCCATAGCGATCCGACGCAAGCCCGCGACTCGTTTGCCAAGATCGAAGCGCTCGGCAAGGGCGCGCTGGCGACCGTCGACATTCCGTCCAAGCATTACCGCGGCTACTACGAAGGCTTCGCCAATTCGGCGCTCTGGCCGGCGCTGCACTCGCGTCCCGACCTCATCCAAGTCACCGCCGACGAATACGCCTCCTATCGCGAGGTCAACGCCTTCATGGCGCGCGCGCTGCTGCGCTTCAACGGCGAGGACGCGGCGTTCTGGGTGCAGGACTATCACTTCTTGACGCTCGGCGCCGAATTGCGCCGGCTCAAGGTCGGCCGGCCGATCGGCTTCTTTTTGCACACGCCGTGGGCGGACCGCGGCACCATGGCGACGGTGCCGCATCATACCGATCTGGTTTTGGCGATGCTGGCCTATGATCTGATCGGCTTTCAGACCGATGACGATCGGCGCAATTTCGAGGAGTATCTGCACCACGAGTTCGGCATGTCGGTGGTGGACGGTGCGGTGGCGTCGGCCTACGGGCTGACCCGGCTCGCCACGTTCCCGATCGGCATCGACGTCGACGAATTCGCCTCGCGCGCCATCAAGGCGGTCACGCGACCCGAGGTGGCGCGGCTGCGCGCAAGCATGCAGGACGCCAAGCTCGCGCTCGGCGTCGATCGGCTCGATTATTCCAAGGGCCTGCCCAACCGCATCCGCGGTTTCGACCGCATGCTCGACCTGCATCCGGAGCTGAAACGCGGCGTGTCGCTGTTGCAGGTCGCGGTGCCGTCGCGCGGCAACATCCGCGCCTATCGCGAGCTCAAAGCCGATCTCGCCTCGCTGGTCGGCGAGGTCAACGGCCGGCACGGCGAGGTCGACTGGATTCCGATCCGTTACCTCAACAAGGGTTTTGCCCAATCGACGCTTGCCGGCTTTTATCGGGTGGCCGATGTCGGCTTGGTGACGCCGCTGCACGACGGCATGAATCTGGTGGCCAAGGAATACGTGGCGGCGCAGAACCCGTTCGATCCCGGCGTGCTGGTGCTGTCCTCGTTCGCCGGCGCCGCCAAGGAGCTCGACGCCGCGATCCTGGTCAATCCGCACGACATCGACGGCATGGCGCGGCACATCGCCAGTGCGTTCGCCATGCGCCTCGAAGAGCGCCGCGAGCGCTGGCAGACGCTGGTGGCGAAGCTGCGCCGCTCGTCGGTGCAGAACTGGTTTGCGAACTTCCTGCAGGCGCTCACCGACACGCGCCGCGCTATGCCGCGGCTGGCGGCCTCGCGCAACGGCGCCGCGCCGATCCTGGTCGATGTCGGCGGTACGGCGCGGACGGCGCAGGGCTTCTGAGGCAAAAGTTCAGAATCACAGATCCTCGTCATGGCCGGGCTTGTCCCGGCCATCCACGTCTTTGTGTCCGCGGCGTTTAAGACGTGGATGCCGGCACGAGGCCGGGCATGACGAATAACAACAGTCTGCCGCACTTTCAAAAGCCCGAGCGGCCCTAGGGTCCTTTATCCCCCGCCGCGCGCAGCGTCTTCTGCCGCACCGCATGAATCTTCTGCAAGCCGGCTTTGCCGGCGGCCTGCTGCAGGGTGCGGCGGATCTCGTCGCGTTTCTCGTGGATCGAGGCGATCACCGGGCCGGCCGGGCGGCCGAGGCCGATCAACGCGGCTTCCGAGAGCTGCAGGCTCGCTTCGATGGTTTCCGGCACCGCGTCGGTAGCGCCGAGGCTGTAGAGGTGGCTGGCATGGGCGGCGTCGCGCGCGCGCGAGACGATCAGAATGTCGGGGCGCAGCGAGCGCACGTGCGCGACCACTTCGTCGATGGCGCTCTGCGTGTGAATGGTGATGATGACGCCGGCCGCATCGGCAAGTCCGCAGGCTTCGAGGAATTTCGGATCGCCGGCGTCGCCGTAAAAAACATCGTGGCCGGTGCGGCGGTCGCGCGTCACGGTCGGGGCGTCGAGATCGGCGGCGAGATAAAGAATGCCGTGCTCGCGTAAGAGTTCGCAAACCACCTTGCCGACGCGGCCGTAGCCGACGACGATCGCATGATTGTGCCCGCCGGTCGGCTTGGCGGCGAGCTCGGCCGCAGGTGCGCCGCCGGCGCGCAGCCGTGCCCCGAAACGTCGGCCGACCGCCGACAACAGCGGGGTGAGCACCATCGTCACCGAGGTGACGGCGAGCGCAAAGCTGGCGACCCGCGGATCGATCAGGCCCGCCGCGGTCGCCATGCCGATGCCGACGAAGGCGAATTCGCCGCCCGCCCCGAGCAACAGCGCAGTCTCGGCCGCCGCTGCCCACGACATCCGGAAGGCGCGGCCAAGCCCGATCATGATGAGCGCCTTGGTGGCGATCAGGCCGACGACGCTGGCGGCGAGCAGCAGCGGCTCGCTCAGCAGCTCGCGATAATCGATCGCCATGCCGACGGTGAAAAAGAAAATGCCGAGCAGCAGTCCCTTGAACGGTTCGACCGCCGCTTCGATCGCCTTGCGGTATTCGGTCTCGGCCAGCAGCAGTCCGGCGACGAAGGCGCCGAGCGCCATCGACAGCCCGGCGCGGTCGGCAATCACGCCGGCCCCTACGATGACGAACAGCACGGTGGCGATGAACAGGTCGCGCGAGCGCGTCGAGGCGACGAGGCGAAACAGCGGCCGCATCAACAAACGGCCGAACACCACGATAATGCCAAGCGCAACGGCGGCTGAGACCAGCGCGCCGACGAGGCTCGTCAGCACCGAGCGTCCGGGGCCGGCCGCGAGGATCGAAACGAGCAGCAGGATCGGGATGACGGCGAGGTCCTGCGCCAGGAGGACCGAAAAGCTCGTGCGTCCGACGCTGCTGGTCAGCCGCTGCTGCTTCGATAAGAGCTCGAGCACGATTGCGGTCGACGACAGGGCGAGGCTCAGCCCGATCACGAGCGCCACCGCCGGCGGCTGGCCGATCGCCGCCTCGGCCGCGTCGATCACGGCCGCGGTGATGAGCACCTGCAGGCCGCCGAGGCCCACGACATAGCGCCGCAAGGTCAAAAGCCGCTGCAGCGACAGTTCCAGGCCGATCAGGAACAACAGAAAGACGACGCCGAGCTGAGCAATGCCCTCGACATTCCTGGCTTCGCCGACCGTGAACCAATAGAGCCACGGATAGGAGCGGATCAATGAGCCGAGACCGAGCGGCCCCAGCAAGGCGCCGGCCACCAGATAGCCGAGCGTCGGGCTCAGCCCGAGCCGGTTCACCATCGGAATGAGAATGCCGGCGGTGCCGAGGAGGACCAGCGCGTCGCTATAGGCGGCTATGTTGATCGTCGGCGTCACGGCAGTCTCCGGCGCAGCCTATGCCGCACGTTGTCGCCCGATTTGCGCGGCCGTGACAAGGGCGACATCGGAACCGGTCGCGGTTCGCATACGCCAACATGGCGGCATTTCCCGGGCGCAGCGCAGCACGCAGTGGTGCGCTGCAGACCCGGGATCGTTACGAACTCGGCGTTTGGGACGATCCCGGATCAGCGGTGCACCGCTTTCGCGCTGCACCGCATCCGGGAAACACTTCTCAATCGGCGATCACCGCGATGGCGTTCATCTCGATCAGATAGTCGGGCGAGGTCATCTTGCAGACTTCCACCATGGTGGAGGCCGGCGCCGGCGCTTTGAAATAGTCGCGGCGCACTTTGTGGATCTGCTCGAAGTGCTCCATGTTGCGGACGTAGACGTCGACGCGGCAGATGTCGTCCATGCTGCCGCCGGCCGCTTCGACCGCGGCCTTGACGTTGTCGCAGACCTGCCGGGTCTGCGCCTCGATGTCGCCGATGCCGGCGATGCTGCCGTCGGCGCGCCGCGCCGTCATCCCGGAAATGAACACGAGCCGGCCGCGCGCCTGCGCCACGGTGGCATGGGAGAAATGACCGCTCGGCTGGCGGAGTTTCGACGATACGATCTGGGTCTTGGGCATGGGCGATCCTTTCTCAATCGGCTGCGGCGCCGAGGACGATATCAGAATCGCTTCGTTGAATGTGCATCCTCTCTTTATCTGATCGCTGCCGAAATGTGATTGATGCGTTGCACGTTGACGCCGCGCCATCCTTTGCGCAGCATGGCCGTCGCAATTGCGCACCGACCGGGGCCAACCATGACCGACATGACCATCAAATCGATCCGCACCACGCTGCTGCGCGTGCCATGGCCGCAGACGCCGTGGCTCAAGGGCCATGCCTTCGGCGAGGCGCGCAATTTCCTGGTGCTCGAGGTCGAGACCGCGGGCGGCATCGTCGGCATGGGCTATCTGTTTCTGTTTCGGCCCGGTCTGCGCTCGATCGCGGCCTGCCTCGACGAATTGATTATCCCGCGGGTCATCGGCAAGGATGCCAGCGCGGTCGAGGCAATCTGGCAGGACCTGTGGCGCGCCACCATGACGATCGGCCGCGGCGGCATCGCCACCATGGCGCAATCGGCGCTCGACATCGCGCTGTGGGACGCGCTCGGCAAGCGCGCCGGGCTGCCGCTGCACCGGCTGTGGGGGCATCATCGCGCGCAATTACCCGCTTACGGCAGCGGCTGCTTCCGCGGCTCGGGCGGCGACGGCATGATCGCCAAGGCGCTGCACTACAAGGAGCGCGGCTACAAGGCGATCAAGATGCAGGTCGCCCATGTCGGCGATTTGCGCACCGATCTCGACAACGTGCGGCGCATGCGCGAGGCGGTCGGGCCCGACATCGCCATCATGATCGACGTCAACATGGGCTGGACCGCCGATGTGGCGATCCAGATGGGCCGCAAATTTCAGGACTATGACGTGTACTGGCTCGAGGAGCCGGTCGTGGCCGACGACTTCGCCGGCTATCTGCGCATCGCGCAGGCGCTCGACCTGCGCATCGTCGGCGGCGAGACGCATTTCACCCGCTTCGACCTCAAACCGTTCTTCCAGCATCCGCGCCTGCCGATCCTGCAGCCCGATCCGATGCGCGGCGGTTTTACCGAGCTGCGCAAGATCGCCACCGTCGCCGACACCTGGGGCATGACCATCGCGCCGCATCTGTTTCCGGAGCTCAACGTACATCTGCTCGCCGCGGTGCCGAATGCGTCGTGGATCGAGGACATGGGCTTGTCGGAAGACATGTGGGTCGAGCCGGTGCCGATTCAGAACGGCACCATCACGGCGCCGGAGCGGCCGGGCCACGGCCTGGCATTCAAGCCGGAGATTTTGCGCGAGTTTGCGGTGAAGGATTGAACATCCCGCCTCATAGCCAAACCGACTGCTCTGACTCGTCATGCCCGGCCTCGTGCCGGGCATCCACGTCTTCAGCCTCGGTAAACTCAAAGACGTGGATGGCCGGGACAAGCCCGGCCATGAGGAAGGGCATGGGGCGGGACATGACAAGACACTGATCGCCTCACTTTGCATGCCGGCCGATGAAGTCCAGCACGACGCGATTGAAGACGTCCGGCCGCTCCCAATAGATGGCGTGGCCGGTGTCCGGCACGATCACCACTTGGCTCCCCGGGATCTGGGCGGCGACCATGCGCAAGAGCGACGGCGGCGTGTAGAGGTCGGCGTCGCCGGTCATCAGCAGCGTCGGGATTTTGATGGTTTTGAGTTTTTCCGCCGAGATGGCGTTGCCGAAATGCTGCCGGACGAGCTCGCCGCTACGCGCCTTGTGCTCGAGCTCGAGCCATTGCCGCACGCCGTCCGGGTTAGCGGCGCGATACGACGGCCCCAGCTCGCGGAATTCCGGCGGCAGCTGATCGAAGCCGGCGGGCAGTAGGCTCGCGGCGCGCTGCGCAATGTCGCCGGTGCGCACCCCGGCCGAGTTGCTGGTGACGACCAGACTCGACAGCCGTTCGGGATGCGACAGCGCGTAATCGGTGGCGATGCTGCCGCCGGCGGCCGAACTGACGGCATGAAATTTTCCGATGCCGAGATGCGCGACGAGCTGGTGCAGATCGTCGGCGGCGATGCCGGGATCGTCCTTGCGCGCCGGCTCGGAGCCGAAATAGCCGCGGCGCGAATAGCCGATGACGCGATAGCCGGCCTGCGCGAACGCCGGCTGCTGATGCACCCAGATCAGCGCGCTGCCGGTCGCCGGATGCAGCAACACCAGCGCCGGACCGCCGCCGCCGGTGTCCCAGTAATAGAGCCGCGTGCCGGCAAGCTGGGCGACGCCTTCCTTGACGGGAACTTGGGTCGGTACCGGAATCGGCATCGGCGGCTCGGCCGCTGCAGCAGCGGCGCGCTTCTGCGTTCGGACAGCGGCGATGCCGAGCGCCAGCAACGCCGCGGCCTTGAGCATGAACCGGCGCGGCGGTCCGCGCAACGATGCGCTTGCCCGGGCGGTATCGATCATCTGCTGCTTTGCCAAGGACGGTGTTTGAGACGATATCGTGGTGGCGGTTGCTATCTTGCCTTACACGACGAGCGGTGCGGAAGCCGTCACCTTCGTCCGGCGAGGCAGATTGACGCTGGCAAGGGCCGCGTCAGGTCGTGCTAGTTTCGCTTCCGGGGCAGCGATACGACGAGAATTTCGGAGTGGAGGAGCGATGACCGCCCTGCTCAGCCGCGTGTTTTTGTTCGCCTGTGTGCTGGCGAGTCCGGCGGCGTTCGCGCAGACTTATCCCGACCGCAACGTGACCATCGTGGTAACGTCCTCGGCCGGCGCCTTGACCGACGTTCTCACGCGCGCCGTAGCCCTTCAGCTGTCTGAGAAGTGGAAGCAGGGCGTCATCGTCGAAAACAAGGGCGGTGCCGGATACGCCATCGCCGCACAGGCAGTGATGCGGGCCGAGCACGACGGCTACACGCTGCTGGCATCGGAGACCGGCTTCTACACCACCCAGCCGCATCTCTATGCCCCGGGCAAGCTGAGCTATGACGCCGAGAAGGACTTCATTCCGGTCGCCGGCTACGGCACGATTCCGCAAGCGCTCCTGGTCAATCCGGAGGTGCCGGCGAATTCGGTGAGCGACGTGATCGCGCTCGCCAAGCAAAAACCCGGCGCTCTGACCTTCGGCTCCGCCGGCGTCGGCACCGCGTTGCACATCGCCGCGCTGGAGCTGGAAAATCTCGCTGGCATCAAGGTCACGACCGTGCACTATCGTGGCGCCGCACCGGCGCTGACCGATCTCATCGCCGGCCACATCAATGCGGTGATCATGGGGCCTTCGGTAGCACTGACGACGGTGCAGGCCGGCAAGCTCAAGATGCTCGGCTTCGCCAGCGACAAGCGCGTGCCGCAATTCCCCGACGTGCCGACCATCGCCGAGACCGTCCCCGGATACGAGGCGAGCGTCTCGTTCGGCCTGTTTGCTCCGGCCGGCACGCCGGCCGACATCGTCAAGAAGGTCAACGCCGACGTGGAAAAAATCGTCAACGATCCGGACTTCCAGAAGAAATATCTCGAACGCTTTGCGGTGCAGCCGGTGCCGCAATCGCTCGACGCCTTCGCCGACTATCTGCGCAAGGACTCGACCAAATGGGGCGAGGTCATCAAGAAGTCCGGCGTGACCATCGAGTGAGCGAGCTTGAGGCTGAGCCGGCCTAGAGGCCAGTCAGAATCCTGTTTGGCAGGCGAGCAAGTTCCGAAGGCAAATCGAGCGGCCTTATCGGCCACTGACGCCGGCGCCAAACCGGCCAGACCGTCGGCCAGGCCAAACAACGCCGCGGGGCGTGAACCCCCTGCCGGCGACTGGAACCCCGACAACCTGCTACCGGGACGGGGAGCGGCTAAATGCCACCCAGTCGGAATAACAAGGACTCAGCTTGGCCTTGCCGAATGGAACTAACGCAAGTAGAGATATCAGTGCCACTCAACCGACCACAAAACGTGCTGGGGGCACGTGCTCAGGCTCATTCAACTTGGCGACTTACACCATGGGGCAGCCCCTTCGGGGCCCTCATCGGTCGACGATAAGGACCGAGCGGTATCGCGATCGCTTGTTTCGGTAATTACATCCAATCCGTTGGAGGATAGCCTTCGAGCAGCAATCCTCACCGCGAAGAACGAACCCTGCGACGCGGTCGTTGCAATGGGTGACATTGTCGACAAAGGCCACAAGGAACTGTACGTCGAAGGCCTTCATTTCCTTATTGACGCGTTCGTGGGCGATAGCACGCTCCGAGACAAGACAATCGTCCTGCCAGGCAATCACGACGTAAATCGGGACGACGCACTCATTGGAATCGATGAAAAGTTTGAACATATAAACAGCGCACTCGTAGGCATGGGTTTGCCTGTGATAGAAGTGAGCCGCGCGCTTATGATCTCATTGAGTCGCGGCAACTCTACAGGAGTACTTTTTGCATTAAATAGTTGCGTGGGTTGTGGAGAACGACGATCCCTCCCGGAACGAATAGGTGCCGAGATCGAGCACCTAATTTCAGCCCAAATTGGAGCGACTCCCGCAGGCCCCTTCCTATTTCCTGATATGCTTACGCAATACTACGAACAATTAGATACACCGGCTTTCAGTGATAGCGCGATTAATAGCTTACACGATCTAGCTTCTGAACGCCGCCTTCATGACTGCCCGGTGTTTATAGTAGCTGCCCATCATAACCTTTTACCGCAGGCCCAGCCTCGTATCGCACCTTACTCCGAGCTGATAAATGGCGGCCAGATGCGGAACCTGTTGTTAGAGTTCCAGCGGCCGGTTATCTATCTTCACGGGCATACGCATACGTCCCCCATAGAAATTATTCATCATCCGACTAACGACTCGTCATTATTGATCTCAATATCCGCACCGGAGATGCGCGGCGGCTTTAATGTTATCGAAATACTTTCTAACAAAGACGGCCGCGCATTCGGATGTCGCGTCAGGCCGTTCAGGATTTCCGACGGAGGGAAACCGGTGGAACGGCCGGCAATTCAAATCCCATTCTACAGGCACGTGCAGCAAGCTATGAGTCAACTGAATGGCGCTATTATCCGAACAGTGTACGAGTCACATGGCCCGTTGTATTGGCCAGACTTGTGCGATTGCCTGCACAAACTCGGTGTGGTTCTCTCCGATGGCGATCTAGAGCATGCCATTCGCGAGCTAAGCTGGAATCGATTTCTCACCGTTCAAAATGAAGGTGCGCCTAACACTCAATGGAGAATTGAGAGGCCTCTATGATCACGACTGATCACAACCCATTCTCGGACACTAGGGTGGAGACGGCCACTGGCGGGCAGTTACTCGCTAGGCATGCCGCGGTGATCGAGCTCGAAGCGCCCCGCAACTCGCTCGTTATGGGCACCCGCGGCAGCGGCAAGACAAGCGCTTTGCTTTGCTTGGGCTGGGAGGAGAGGGCGAACAACATTTCTCTCCGAAAAGAACTTGAAACCGATCAGCTAGAATTCATTTCGGTTTATTCTAAGCTTCACCATCACGTATCAACGGCTATCCATAGCATTCCCTGGGAAACAGTCGTCGGGGAACAAGCCGTGCGTGAGATCGCGTATCAATATTTCTCGGCATTGGTTGAACTGCTCGCGGCTGAGCTCCTTGTCACTGCGATAATCAAAATGCGATCGCAACGCCTCGTCACTTACACCTACGACGACGAGGCCATGACTGCCGACGCTTTAAAAGACACAGTGCGCAACTGCGGCTTCAGAAATCACCCGAACCGATTTGAGGATCTAGCGGCGTGTGCAGCGTGGTGTCGCAATTATAGACTGGACATTCACAAATTCGGATCGCGTCACCTCTTGGACCAAGCACTCGAATCGTTGCCGTCGACCAGGCCGGGTCATTTTTTGACGCGTACAGCGCAGATATTGGAGCAGTTTCTAAAGCTGCCGCACTCAGATAATCAGCTTTCAGGAACGTTTCATTTCAAATTGTGCTTTGATGAGGCTGAAACGCTGACAACGGAGCAGCAGATATTTTTAAATACGTTGATTCGCCAGTCAATAACTCCGGTATTTTGGGTGATCGCTACCGTCGACAGAAATTTTGAGACAACAGAAACGTTCGAGATAGGCCAATCAATTACGTCAACTGATAGACAAATAATATACCTGGATTTCCAGCAAGAAATGGTTGGGTTTAAAGAAGTAGCCGAACAGATTGCCTCTTTGCGCATAAGGAACGCCTTAGGATGCTATAAGTCGATCGAAGAGACCGAGTTCGATGACGTTAGCGTGAACTTCGACCGGGTTTTGGATCATTTTTCAGTAAATTCTGCAATTTCCCGCTTGATTGAACACAGTAATTCGTCTTTCGTCAGGCAACTAAAAGAGTGGGCAAATGATTTCGATATGGCGCTGGCCAGAAGCAACAGCAACGAAATTGGTTCGAAGAATAACAAGCGGTCGCGCCGTCGACCGACGCAATCTTCGAGATTTTATGAAGCGTATCTTCTTAAGAAGTTGTTCCCAGATAGAAGCTTTGCAGAGCTGATACCTGTTGAGAAGGATCGCAGGGAGAACGTTCTTGCGGCGATTAGACGAAAGCAATTCGGAGCCTTGCTTTGTATAGTGAGAGAAGGAAAGTTTGCAAACGTCCCTTACTTCGGGTCGGAGTCGCTGTTGAAGCTTGCGGACGGCAATATCCGCGAACTACTGGAGATATTGCAAACAGTTTTTGAGGCCGTCGCAGAGCCATTCTATGCGGACGCTTTAATGACTTTCGCGGGCCGCAGCAGAGATCGCGCGGTCCAATGGGTAGACCAAAGGAGAGCTTTCGGAAAAGCCAGTGCAAGCAAATTGAATGGGATTACGAACCGACATGCCGAGGTCGGAGGAAGCGTCTCGACGTTTATTAGAGCGCTGGGGCATTTAACATATCTTCTTCAGACGGACTTCGAAACCCTACGAGGATTGACTACAGCGGAGAGAGGCAACTTTGCAATTGATCTTGCAGAACTCTCGGGAATGGAGGGGTTTGACAGGAGTTCAGTTATCGAACGAACGAGAGAAATTCTGGATCGATGCATAGAGGATTCGCTTCTGAAAGAGGCTGCCGTTGCGGTGGAAGCGAAACCGGTTACACAATCTCGAAACGTTTACCATGTAAGAGTCCATCAGAGATTCGCGCCCTATTTCAAGACGTCGCTTCGTGGCGCCTATGCCATGCAGCGGCTGCCGGCCCGGTTTGTGGCTGAAATTTGCGTGGCCCCTTCTAGCGTCCAGGTAACGAGCTGGGCAGAGCGCGTATACGACATAATGCGGTCTAGCGACGGTGAAGTCGGTCAAGCGGAATTCGAGTGGTCAGCGTTTTCACCTGGAGGGTCCTAAATGACAGTTATAGGATATATATCGACCCATGCCACACGCGGACAGATCAGCCGATTGCCGCCAATGGACTTCGATGCGGTGATCACTGTTGTTAGTTGGGAGAGTCGTTGCCATTCGATACTGACGTGGGAAGGCTTGTCGAGCGATTACGCCTTTATTCTTAGATTTGCGAGCACTCCGACGTCCGATCCCGAAAAGTGGGTACTTAAGGCAAAGAACGGTGAGGTGCTTATAAATGGCATTTCACGTGTAGCAAAACAGCATGTTGTATTGGAGTTGCCTAAGTCGACGGCTATGTCGCAAGGCTTTCATTTAATCAGCGCGCAGATTGGGCGGCTCGCAAAAAAACTAAACAGACGAGTTAGGGTATGCATAGACCTAAGTTCGATGCCTCGTAGTATGATTTGTTTTTTGTTGTTGTGTTGCTTCAAGGAGTCTGTGGTAGATTTTGTTACATGCTTCTTTGCGATATCGGACCATAGTGAATCAGTTGATCTTGTTGCTACGGAGCGGGTGACTGGGCTTGCAACAAGTGCGCCCTACGTTGAAGGTCGATGGGAGTTAATGTCGGTCCCATACGGCGAAGGCCGTATTACCGGTGGGCGCAACGACAACATTATAGTGAGTGTAGGGTTAGACACCTACCAGATTCTGGATGTTATCGAGCGCATAGAGCCAGCGAACGCGCTATTTTTGATTCCGATGCGTTTGGACGGGTCCCGAATAGATGAGGTTGCGAAGCGGCAGCTTACCATATTAACGGAGAGATTTGGGTCGGAGTTCAGGCGGCGCGCATATCAGACCCGCAGTGTCGCGCCCTACGATTTGGATTGGATTCCCGAAATTGCGGAGTTTATGAAGAGTCGTTTCTCAGATCGAGAAAGTTCCATTCTGCTTTATCCATTTGGACCAAAGGTCCACAGCGTAGGCCTCTCGCTATTGGCGCTGCAGCGTGACGACATTGCAGTAATTGGCAGGACGCCGACATCTTACTTCAAACGCAGCGTGGAGCCCACTGGTGAAGCTGAAGTGATTTCCCTAACGGATCTTTCCTCACTCACATCGCGAGCCTTCTCGCGTGAAAGCGAGAGCTTATTGTCGCAGTAGGTAAAGGGTGGTAGCGGGGGCCGGACTCGAACCGGCGACCTCCGGATTATGATTCCGCTGCTCTAACCAACTGAGCTACCCCGCCGCTGTCTTGGGAGCCGGTGCGATGTCGTAGCCGCCGGCCGGCTGGGGCAGATTTAGGGCAGTTCGCCGCGCTTTCCAAGTGGTCGAGGGGGCGCCGCGGGGAGCGCTCCGCCTCAGCGCCACACCGACGGTGCGGCAAATGCCACCGGTGCGACCACAGGCTCGGCCAAGCAGGCATCGGGACGGCTTGCCGGGCAGTGTATATAGGCGACGCCTCTCGGGCTTGCCTTGAGCGCGATGCCCGGCCGGTCCCATGGGCCGCCGGCGAGCGCGAAGGTCGACCCGTACCATGAGCTTGAGGTGCCGCCCGATCGCCAACCCCAGCGGCCGAAATAATAACCAAAATGCTGCCGCCACAGATAGACGTGACGCACGCGATGGGTGACGGTCCGGTGGTGCGACGCGGGCACCGCCAGCTCTGCGGCGCTCGCCGCAACCGGCAGCAGCACCGTGGCCGCAACCGCAACGACGATCCTGATTATTCCGGTCATTCCGACCATCCGAGCCCGCTGTGGAGCCAATACGGCGACAAAGCGTTGACGGTCTGAAAACGGGCAGCCGCGCCGCCGGTTCCGCGGCGACTGCGTGCGCACGGTCTTTAATTTTGGAAATTCTCCAATGCCGCTCCTGGAAGACGTCAAGAAATACGCCGAAAAGATCACTGGCCGCGGCCGGCCCGCGCCCCGCTCGTTGCCGCGCCTCGTTCGCGAACGCAAGGCCAATACCCTTCGCTTCAAGGACGACGGCTGCATTCCCAATCATCCGCATTGGCCGCTTGTCGTCTACCGCGGCGCCGTGCGCTTTCCGCAGGATTGCGATCCGGCGGCGGTGTTCGAGGATTTGTTCGCGCGCCACGGCTGGGGCGAGTCCTGGCGCGACGGCATCTACGACTATGTGCATTACCACTCGCGCATCCACGAAGTGCTCGGCATCGCCCGCGGCAGCGGCAAGGTGCAGTTCGGCGGGCCGCATGGCCGCACGCTGCCGCTCAAGGCCGGCGACGTTGCGATCCTGCCGGCCGGCACGGGGCATCAGTGTCTCGGCGCCAGCCGGGATTTTCTGGTGATCGGCGCCTATCCACCCGCCGGCACGTACGACGAGTGCACCAAGCCCGAGCAGCACGCGCGCGCGCTCAAGACAATTCCCAAGGTGCCGCGGCCGCGCAAGGATCCGGTTTACGGCAGCGACGGGCCGCTGCCCGGAATATGGAAGGCGAGAAGCAAGTGATGCGTTGCGGGTGATTTGCGCACATGGCAGCCCGTGGCGTTGCGCGGTCGATCGCAGCGGTTAAAAGCCCCGAGCGACCGCGATCAATCGGGAAAATATTGTCCAAACACGGAACGATCCCGGGTCGAGCGAGCTTTTTCTAATAACGCCTCACAGGAGCAATCGTAATGACGGATCATAGTACAGCGGGAGCCGCCAGAAACTTGGCCGGCAAAGCGGAGGAAGGTTTTGGCCGCGCTACCGGCGACGCCAAGACGCAAGTTCAAGGATTGGCCAATCAAGCTGCCGGCGCCGCTCAGGAGCTGTACGGACAGGCACGGGACGGTGCTGCGGACGCCGCCGGTGCGGCGCGTGACAGCGCCGCTTCTTTCGAGCGGTGGCTTCGCAGGACCATCGAGACCCAGCCCTACACCGCCGCCGTGGTTGCCGTGGGTTTAGGCTGGCTGCTCGGTCGTATGCATCAGCCGATGTGAGCTGCCGGCGCTGCTGCCGGCGCCGCTTGCGAGCCTGGTCGTCCAGTTGTGACCTGAAACCTCGGTCTGGCGCACTCGGCTCGACGAGCATGGCGCGAAGCAACCGGCCTAGTTTTGACGCCATTGTGCGGCCGCCGACGCATCCGCAAATCCATCAAGCCGCGCAAACCTGATCAGCGAGAAATGCCCGAGCGGCGGCATGGCGCGGCGCTCGACCACGCGCACGCCGCCGTGGCGGGCCGCCCAGTTGGCCAAGCGTTGCCAGGGAAACTCCGGCTGCCAGCCGAGCCGACGCGCCATCGGCGCTAAGGCGCGTTCGAACGCGGCGCGCGGACCGCTTTCGGCGCCTAAATGATTGATCAAGATGATCTCGCCGCCGGGTCTCAGCACGCGGGCGAACTCGTCGAGCGTCGCCTCGGGCTCCGGCACCACGGTGATGACGTATTGGGCGACCACCACGTCGAAGGCCGCATCCTCAAAACCGAGCCGGCGGGCGTCCATCACGGCGAGGCCGTCGACGTTGGTGAGGCGATGTTCGCGCACCCGCGCCTTGGCTTTGCGCAGCATCGGTGCCGAAAGATCGACGCCGACAATGCGATTGGTCCAAGCGTAGTCGGGCAGCGACAGGCCGGTGCCGACGCCGACTTCGAGAATGCGGCCGCCGATGCGCTCGGCCGCGGTCACCGCGGCCTTGCGGCCGCGCTCGAACACCGCGCCGAACACCAGATCGTAGACCGGCGCCCAACGCGCATAGGCCTTGGCAATCGTGGCCTTGTCGAACGCTGCGCCCATCGCGCCGTTAGTGCTGCGAGCTGCGGTGGAGCTTTGGCATCGACGTTGCCGTCCGACGGTTTAACGCGCGATCGCCATGGCGGCGCGGGCGGAATGGACGGCCGCAACGGTGCTGGCGATGAATCCGCCGCCGAGCACGCGCGCCTGGCCTTCGGCCGTATCGTAGAACGCGCAGGCCTGGCCCGGCGAGACGCCGTCCTCGCTGGGGATCAATTCGAGTTCGACGCCGCCGTGATCGCCGCGGCACAGCCATGCCGGTTGCGGCGGCCGGGTCGAACGAACTTTGACGTACACCTCGCGGCGGCTGTCGAGCGCCGCATCGATGGCGCCGTCGCCGAGCCAATTGACCTCGCGCAGGCGAATACGGCGCGTCCGCAGTGCCTCGCGCGGCCCGACCACGACGCGGCGTGCGGCGGCGTCGAGACGGACGACGTAAAGCGGCGCGCCCGTCGCGATGCCGAGCCCGCGTCGCTGGCCGACGGTGAAGTGAATGATGCCGTCGTGGCGGCCGAGCACGCGGCCATCGAGATCGACGATGTCGCCCGGCCCAGCGGCGCCCGGGCGCAGCTGCTCGATCACCTGCGCATAATGCCCGGTCGGCACGAAGCAAATGTCCTGGCTGTCCTGCTTGTCGGCAACCGCCAGACCGAAGCGCCGCGCCAGATCGCGAGTCTCCGCCTTGGTGCGGTCGCCGAGCGGAAAGCGCAGCACGTCAAGCTGCGCGGGCGTGGTGGCGAACAGAAAATAGCTCTGGTCGCGCTCGGTCTCGCGCGCGCGATAAAGCGCGCGGCCGCCGCCGGGCAGCGCTCGCGACGCGACGTAATGGCCGGTGGCCAAAATTTTGGCGCCGAGTTCGCGCGCGGTGTCGAGCAGGTCGCGAAATTTTATCGACTGATTGCACTCGACGCACGGCACCGGCGTCTCGCCGGCGACATAGCTTTCGGCGAAGCGGTCGATCACTGCTTCCTTGAAGCGGCTTTCATAGTCGAGCACGTAATGCGGAATGCCGATGCGCTCGGCGACGGCGCGCGCATCATGAATGTCGCGGCCGGCGCAACAGGCGCCCTTGCGATGGGTCGCCGCGCCATGGTCGTAAAGCTGCAGCGTGATGCCGACCACGTCATAGCCGGCCTCGGCAAGCAGCGCCGCCGTGACCGACGAATCGACGCCGCCCGACATGGCGACGACGACCCGCGTTTCGGACGGCCGGCCCTCGGTGTCGAGACTGTTCAGCATGGCGATGCGGCGGGGCTCCTGCCGTCGGTTTTTGCGCGCTCGGGCCGCCGGCGGCCGGCCGCGGCCTTTCATATCCGTCCATTACTATAAGTGTGGCCGCCGCGCTGCGCTATCGCGGGCGCGCCGGCCTGTTGGGAACCGCGAGGCGGCAGAATTTGCCGGCGGCGGCAAAGAGGTGCCCCTGCGGTGTACGCTCTGGCAGGGTAAATGATTGAAAACACATAGTTTTTCGACGCGCTCGGTTGGCCCGCCGGTTGCAGGCAAGCTAGCCGGGTGAGCGTGGGTTCAGGTTTTCGGAGTGGTTTCAGTGCCGAGTGCAGCCGGTATTTCATCGGAGGTCAGCGTGGCCCTGTCGCGTGGGGTGCCGCCGCGGCCGCAGGCATTCTTGGTGCAAGCGGACGCGCAGCCGTTTGCGGTGCTGCTTGATGCGGCCGTGTCGCCGGTGCCGGACAGCGGCGCCGGCGCGGCGGCTGCGTGCGGACAGCCAAATCAACAAAAGCCTGCCCTCGATATCGGAGCGACGGCGCAAGCCGATGCGCCGGCTGCCCGGTCCGTCCCGTCGGCCGGCAACGCTGCGCAAGGGTCCTCGGCACCTGACAAAAGCGCGCCGGTCCAAAGCGCCGATGCCGGTACGATGCAAGGCGCAGCAGAGGACAATAGGGGTGATCGCAAGCCGGCCCCAGAGCCGAACCCGAATGACGCCGTCAATTGGGCCCCGGCTGCGCCCGCGGATGGCCTGCTCATTCAAATTGCCAACGCCGGCGGCGCGCATCAGATAACGGCGAAAACCGGCGGCGACGGCAAGCCCGGGTTTAAGCTGGCTATGCCGGCGACAAATGAACCGCTGATCACGATGCCGGCGCCGCTGCGAAGCGCTGACGGCAACCCGAACGCGTCAAGCGGCACGAGCGCAGATCCGAACCGTGACGGTGCGGCGCCTTTCGCCAATGATCCGGCGGCGCCTGTCGCCGCCGATGTCAGCAACAACCCGCCCGACAACACAGCCGCGGCGCTTCTCGCCGCTGTGCTTGCCGATCTTAAAGCTGCCGCGTCTGCTGATACGGGGACGCCGGGCGCGACCAAACCGTCCGCAGACGGCAAGGACGACCACAAAGATCAACAAAACGGCTCGACTGACGCCGCCAGCGCTTTGCCGGGGTCGAGCCAAGCGCAGCTTTCGTCGTCTGCTGTGGCGCAGCCTTTGGCGGCGGCCGCGGTGGTCAACGTCGCCCCTGATCCTGCGGGGCCTGCAGCTGCGAAGCCCGGATTGGCGATTGCCGACGTCGTCAAGGCGCGGGCAAAAGTCATGCTGACGCCCGGGGCAATGCAGCAAACCACGCCGGCTCAAGACGGCAGCACCGAGGCGCCGGGTTCAAGCCCCGTGGTCGACCCGGGTGACTCCAATGCTTCGGCGCTTTCTTCCGGACCGGACGACACGAGCGGCAACGCATCGGCGGCCATTGCGCCGCAGGCAACGGATCAACTGCAAACGTCCGGTGCCGACGGTCTCGCATTGCTGACCCAAATCGATTTCGGCTCGCTGGGTGGAACGGACCATTTCAGTTCGCGTGGCGAGCCGGCGGCGTCGGCCGCCGCCGGCGCGGGTCCGGCAGCGCCCAATGCAACCGCCAATGCGGCCACGGCGCCGACCTTTGGCATCTTCGCGCCGAATGCCATCGCAACGAATGTTGCCGCGCCGGCCGCAGCCGGGCCGGATCCGGCTGTTCCGCTGGCCGGGCTTGCGGTCGCCATTGCGGGGCGCGCCCAGGCTGGATCCAGCCAATTCGACATTCGTCTCGATCCGCCCGAATTGGGCCGAATCGACGTGCGGCTCAACGTCGACGGCGGCGGCCAGGTGCGCACCCACGTCACGGTCGACCGCCCCGACACGCTGCAGCTGTTGCAAAGCCAGCAGCCGCAGCTCGAACGCGCGCTCGAGCAGGCCGGTTTGAAGACCGCCGACAACGGCTTGCAATTCACGCTGCGCGACCAGTCCTTCGCGGGCCACAACGGCGGCACGGGCGGACAGCACTATGTCAACCAATCGGCGGCGCCGCTTGTCATTCCGGAGAGCGACGCGGTGCCGATCGACACCGCACAGATTTATGCACGCCTGAGGCTCGGCAATGGGCTCGATATCAGCGTGTGACGACTGACGGCTGAGGGCTGAACATGACGATCGCGAGCAACACGGCTCTGGCGGCGCCAGCGAATGCGGGCGCGCAGACGGCGCAGGCCGCAGTCACAGCAGGATCGCAGCAACTTGCCGGCAATTTCGACACGTTTCTGCAGCTCCTGACCACGCAGCTGCAGAACCAAAATCCGCTCGACCCACTCGACACCAATCAGTTCACCCAGCAGCTCGTCGAGTTTGCCTCGGTCGAGCAGCAGGTCAACATGAATACCAACCTGCAGACGCTGATTTCGCTGCAGCACACCGCTGAGGCGACCTCGGCCATGCAACTGATTGGCCTCACCGCCTCGGTCAAGAGCAACACCGCAGTGTTGTCAAACGCCACCGGCTCGCCGGCGACCTGGACCTTCTCGGTGCCGTCGCCGGCCACCGGGCAGCTCAGCATTACCAATGCGAGCGGCCAGACCGTCTATGCCGGGACCGTGACGCTCAACTCCGGCAATCAAACCTTTACCTGGAACGGCCAAGGCAACAACGGCATCACTTGGCCCGACGGCAATTACACCATGTCGATCAACGCGACCGGCGCCAACGGTCAGCCGGTCACGATCTCGACCGAGGTCAAGGGCACCATCAGCGGCGTCGATGTCAGCCAGAACCCGCCGCAGGTGGTGATCGGTGGCCAGGATTATTCGCTTAACGCCATTCAATCGATCAGCAGGTAAGTGAGTAAGGAGGAGGGCCAACCGAAAGCCGCTTCCGTTGGTGCGGCCTCAAACGGCCAAAAATTGAAGGCCGCCAAGGCGCTTCAGCGACCGAATGCGGCCGAATCCAGCCAATCGACCGTTTTGCTTAGCCAAATTTTAAGCGGCAGCCCGTAATGTCGGGTTCTGTCGCGTTCGAGTTCGTGAGAGTGACTTATGACCGAACCCCATCGCCCGAGGGTCAAGTATGTCATCGGGCCGGACGGTTCGCCCCTGACGATCGCCGATCTGCCGGCGCCGGGGACGAAGCGTTGGGTCATCCGCCGCAAGGCGGAAGTCGTGGCCGCCGTTCGCGGCGGGTTGCTGTCGCTCGAAGAAGCCTGCAGTCGCTATACGCTGACGGTCGAGGAATTTCTGTCCTGGCAATACTCGATCGACCAGCACGGCCTTGCCGGGCTGCGCACAACGCGCATCCAGCAATATCGGCAATAGCCGCCGTCCATCGGTAGCGCCGAATCGTCAACGCCGGCCCACGCGCCGGCGTTATTATTTGGTTGAGTGGCGAAATGGCGAGCAGCGAGTAGCGAGTAACGAATACGGATAGTGGCGGCTCCTGCCATTCGCCACTCGCCATTTCGCCATTCGCGCTCACCTTTGGCCGCACATTTGCGCGCCGCTGCCCCGCATTAACCGGACGCTAACCATACAGCAGGCAAATCTTGCCCACTGGTGGTTTGCGTTGGGGGGATCAGGCTCGGTGCAAAATCTGCTGGAATTTGCCAAGACGTTGGGCGCGCCGCGCATTGCCGCGATGGGCGTGGTCGCCGTCGCGCTGGTCGGCTTCTTCGCCTTCATCATCCTGCGCGTCACCACGCCGGAGATGACGCCGCTATTCACCAACCTGACGCTGGACGATTCGGCCGCCGTCGCCAAGGAGCTCGACCGCGAGGGCGTGCCCTATCAGCTGCGCGGCGACGGCAACGTCATTCTGGTCGCCAAGGACCGCGTCGCGCGCCTGCGCATGCAGCTCGCCCAGGGCGGACTGCCCAAGGGCGGCGGCATCGGCTACGAGATTTTCGACCGCAGCGACGCGCTCGGCACCACGAGCTTCGTGCAGAACATCAACGCCGTGCGCGCGCTGGAGGGCGAGCTCGCCCGTACCATCCGGGCGCTCGACCGCGTGCAGGACGCCCGCGTGCATCTGGTTATGCCGGAGCGGCCGCTGTTCTCGCGCGACAAGGTCGAGCCGTCCGCCTCGATCGTGCTGCGCGTGCGCGGCGCGCTCGAGCCGACCCAGGTGCGCGCCATCCGCCATCTCGTCGCCTCCGCCGTCAACGGCTTGCGGCCGCAACGCGTCTCCATCGTCGACGAAACCGGCAACCTGTTGGCGGACGGCGCCGCGGACGATGCCGGCGCCGGCGAGGTCGGCGCCGACGAGCGGCAGGTCGCGTTCGAGAAGCGGCTGCGCCAGCAGATCGAGCAGATCGTCACCTCGGTGGTCGGCCCCGGGCACGCGCGCGTGCAGTTGACCGCGGACTTCGACTTCAACCGGGTCACCCAGACCTCGGACAAATACGATCCGAACGGGCGCGTCGTGCGCTCCAGCCAGACGCGTGAAGAGACTTCCGCCAACACCGCGGCCAATGCCAACCAGGTCACGGTCGGCAACGAAATCCCGCAAGGCGCGCAGCGCCAGGCTCCGGGCGGCGAGGGTGGCGGCGGACCGCGCGACGAAAGCCGCAAGTCGGAAGAGATCGTCAATTACGAAATCTCCAAAACCACCAAGACCGAAATAATCGAAGGCGGCCGGGTCAACCGCATATCCGTCGCGGTGCTGGTCGACGGCACGTACGAGAAGAACGACAAGGGCGAGGTGGTCTACAAGCCGCGCAGCAAGGAGGAGATCGACCAGATCGCCGCGCTGGTGCGCTCCGCGATCGGCTTCGATCAGAAGCGTGGCGACCAGGTCGAGGTGGTCAATCTGCGCTTTGCCGAGTCGCCGGCGCAGCCGATCGCTGCGCCCAGCGGCTGGCTCTCGGCGCTGCATTTTTCCAAAGACGACATCATGCAGGCCATCGAGACGCTGGTGATGGGTCTGCTCGGACTGGCTGTCCTGCTGCTCGTGGTGCGGCCGCTGGTGCGGCGCATGCTGGCGCCGGTCGGCGAGCCGGTCGCCATGCTGCCGCCTGCAGGCAGCGCTGCCGCACCCGGCGATGCCGGCACTCCGGCGATTGCCCCAACCGGGCCCACCTTCAGCGCCGCGCCGAGCGAGACTTCGAAGATGATCGACATGGCCCAGGTCCAGGGCCAAGTCCACGCCCAGTCCGTGCAAAAGGTCGGCGAGATCGCCGACAGCAATCCGGCCGAGACCGTCTCCATCATCCGTCAATGGCTGCACGAAAGCGCCGCTGCCTGATCGAACGCCATGCCATCCGCTTACGCTGAAAAAAAAGACGACAATGCCCGCCGCGAAATCGACAGCGCACTCGCGAGCCTCGCCGGCCGCGCCAGCGCGCCGTCGTCCAAGCGCCAGCTCACCGGACCGGAGCGCGTCGCGGTGCTCATGCTGGCGCTCGGCGAGCAGCACGGCGCCAAGATCTGGGGTCTGCTCGACGATGACGAGTTGCGGCAGATTTCGGTCGTGATGTCGACCATCGGCACGATCGAAGCCGAGTTGGTCGAAAACCTGCTGCTCGAGTTCGTCTCGCGCATGTCGGCGTCGGGCGCGCTGATGGGCAATTACGACGCCACCGAACGCCTGCTGCAGCAATATCTGCCGCCCGAGCGGGTCGGCAACATCATGGACGAAATCCGAGGGCCCGCCGGCCGCAACATGTGGGAGAAGCTGTCCAACGTCCAGGAAGAGGTATTGGCCAATTATCTGAAGAATGAATATCCGCAGACAGTGGCGGTGGTGCTGTCGAAGATCGGACCCGAGCACGCCGCACGCGTGCTGGCGATCCTGCCGGAAGAACTCGCGCTCGACGTCATCAACCGCATGCTGCGCATGGAAGCGGTGCAGAAGGAGGTTTTGGAGCGGGTCGAGCAGACCCTGCGCACCGAGTTCATGTCGAACCTGTCGCAGACGCGCCGGCGTGACGCGCATGAAGTGATGGCGGAGATTTTCAACAATTTCGACCGGCAGACCGAGACCCGTTTCATTACCGCGTTGGAGGAGGAGAATCCGGACAGCGCCGAGCGCATCAAGACCTTGATGTTCACCTTCGACGACCTGACCAAGCTCGACACCGCCTCGACGCAGACCCTGATGCGCCACATCGAGAAGGACAAGCTCGCGGTGGCGCTCAAGGGCGCCGCCGAGCCGGTGCGCCAGTTCTTCCTGTCCAACATGTCGACCCGTGCCGCCAAAATGCTGCTCGACGACATGCAGGCCATGGGCCCGGTGCGGCTGCGCGAAGTCGACGAGGCGCAGGCGCTGCTGGTCAACCTCGCCAAGGATCTTGCCGCCAAGGGCGAGATCATCATCTCCAAGAGCCGCGGCGAAGAGGAGCTGATTTATTGAGCATGGCTATGAACGCGCCGACCAAATTTCTGTTCGACGTGGATTTTGCCGGCGGTGCCGATCGCAAGCCGGCGATGTCGCTCGCCGAGCATGCGCAAAAGCTCGCCGAGGTCGAGGCTGCCGCGTACCGGCGCGGCTACGCCGAAGCGCAGGCCGACGCCAAGGTCGAAAGCGACCGGCGCCTTGCCGGCGCGCTCGAGCGGATCGCCGACGGCATCGCCGAAGCCGACAAAACCGTCAGCGTCGTCGAGACGCGGCTCGAATGCGAATCAGTCGAGGTGGCGGTCGCGGTTGCGAAAAAGCTGGCGCCGGCGCTGATCGCGCGCGAGCCGTTTGCCGAGATCGCCGCCTTGGCAAGCGATTGCTTCCGGCAGCTCGTCGCCGCGCCGCACGTCGTGGTGCGTATCCAGGATGCGCTCTATGCCAGCGCGGGCGAGAAGCTCGAGCAGATCGTGCGCGCCAGGGGTTTTGAAGGCCGCCTGGTCATGCTCGCCGAGCCGGACATCGCGCCAGGCGATTGCCGCATCGAATGGGCCGATGGCGGGGTCAATCGCGACAGCGCCGCTGCCGGCGCGGCGATCGACGCTGCAGTCGCCGCTTATCTGAGCGCCAGGCGGGGCTCAGCCGCTGGGGTCGCCGCAGCCGTTGGGTCCGGCGGACGGCCCAATGTCGAGGAGGTTGTCGGATGAGCGACGATGCCAAAGTCACGCTGCCCAATCTCGAAGACGCCGGATCGGCGGCCGACGTGCCGTCGGCCGCGGAGCCGGAGGGGCCGACCACCCGGATCGCCGAAGATCTCGAAGCGGTGTTCGACGTGCCGGTGCAGGTCTCGGCCGTGCTCGGCCGCGCCCGCATGGACGTCGGCGACCTGCTCAAGCTCGGCCCCGGCGCCGTGCTCGAGCTCGACCGCAAGGTCGGAGAGGCCATCGACATCTACGTCAACAACCGCCTTGTGGCGCGCGGCGAAGTCGTGCTGGTCGAAGAAAAGCTCGGCGTCACCATGACGGAAATCATCCGGGCGGAGCGTTCCTAAAGGGCGCCAAGAAGGAATAAAACCCATGCGGCTCCTCATTATCGGCACGCTCGACGGCCAGCTGACCACCGCGACCAAGCTCGCCATGCAGAAGGGCGCGACCGTCACCCACGCGGCCGACATAGCGCAAGGGCTTGCTGTGCTGCGCGCCGGCCGTGGCGCCGACCTGTTGATGGTGGATGTCGCCATCGCCATCCGCGAGTTGGTGCGCGGACTCGAAGCCGAGCACATTCACGTGCCGATCGTCGCTTGCGGCACCGCGACCGACGCCCGCGCCGCCGTCGCCGCCATCCATGCCGGAGCCAAGGAGTACATTCCGCTGCCGCCCGATGCGGAGCTGATCGCGGCGGTGCTGGCCGCGGTCGCCGATGACGTGCGCGAGCTGATCTATCGCGACGAGGCGATGGCGCGCGTCGTCAAGCTCGCGCAGCAGATCGCGCCGAGCGAGGCGTCGGTGCTGATCACCGGCGATTCCGGCACCGGCAAGGAAGTTTTGGCGCGCTACGTCCACGCGCGCTCGCAACGCGCCAAGAAACCACTGATCTCGCTCAATTGCGCCGCAGTGCCGGAATCATTGCTGGAATCCGAACTGTTCGGCCACGAGAAAGGCGCCTTCACCGGCGCGGTGGCGCGCCGGGTCGGCAAGTTCGAGGAGGCCAACGGTTCGACCTTGCTGCTCGACGAGATTTCCGAGATGGACGTGCGGCTGCAGGCCAAGCTGCTGCGCGCCATCCAGGAACGGGTGATCGACCGCGTCGGCGGCACCCGCCCGGTGCCGGTCGACATCCGCATCATCGCCACCTCGAACCGCAATCTCGCCGAGGCGGTGCGCGCCGGGACGTTCCGCGAGGATCTGCTGTTTCGCCTCAACGTCGTGAACTTGAAGATACCGCCGCTGCGCGAGCGGCCGGCCGACGTGCTCGAGCTCGCCGAGTATTTCCTCACAAAATACGCGGCGGCGAACGGCGTGCCGGTGCGGCCGCTGTCGGTGGAGGCGCGGCGTACGCTCTCGATCAATTACTGGCCCGGCAATGTGCGCGAGCTGGAAAACACCATGCACCGCGCCGTGCTGATGGCGAGCGGCCCCGAGATCGGGCCCGAGGCGATCCTCGCTCCCGACGGCGTGCGGCTCGATCAGCAGCGCGGTGCCGGTGCGGTGGTTCATGCCGCGCTCGCCGCCGAGCAGGTGTCGCGCGCGCTGGTGGGCCGCACCGTCGCCGAGGTCGAGCGCGACCTGATCCTGGAGACGCTGAAACACTGCCTCGGCAACCGCACCCACGCCGCCAACGTGCTCGGCATCTCGATCCGCACCTTGCGCAACAAGCTCAACGAATATTCGGCCGACGGCGTGCCGATCCCGCCGCCGGGCGGGGGCGGTGAGCCACGCGCGGCGGCTTAACTCTGCTTGTCATCATCCGCGCATGCGGATGATCCAGTAATCATCGGCGTCGGCGGTGGTTACTGGATGCTCCGCTTTCGCGGAGCATGACAGGTGAGGGGGCGTCGAAAGGATTATTTGGTCGCATCTCCGCCATCGACCATGATTGTCTCCACTTCGCCGGCGCCATTGGCGCGGCGGAAGGCGGCGGCCTTATTGTATTCGTCGGACTGGAAGCAGGCGACGCCTTGCTCGAAGGTCGGAAACTCGATGACTACGAAGCGCTGAAATTTTTGCGGGCCTTCCATGATCTGATAGCGCCCGCCGCGTGCCAAAACCTTGCCGCCGTGCTTGGCGATGACGGCCGGCACGAGATCGGTGTACTTCTTATAGGCGACCGGATCGTTGATCTTGGATCGTGCGACCCAATAGGCTGGCATGGAAATGCTCCGCAATTACCGAACTGTCATGCTCCGCGACCCGCCTTCGCTCGATGGGCGCGAGCTACGGCGGGTTTTGAGGCCGCCGAAGCGCGGAGCGCGTAGGCGGAAGGCGGAGCATCCAGTAATCGTAGGCGATCGGCAAGAGCGTTGCGAATCGTGATTACTGGATCGCCCGCTTTGGCGGGCGATGACAAGTCAGCAACGTGGGTGTGCGCTGCCGCTACGTCTCGGCGAACAAGCCGCGCAGCATAGTCGCGGCGGTGCTGCGCTTTTCCGGGCGCTTCGGCGCGCCGACCATGCGGCGGCCGAGCAGGTCGACGAAGGTGTTTTTGGGCATCGGCTTGGCGAACAGATAGCCCTGGCCGATGTCGCAGCCGATGCCCTGCAGCTTGTGGCTTTCGTGGGCGCTCTCGATGCCTTCCGCCACGGTCTTGAGCTCGAAGCGCTTGGCCAGCTCGACGATGGTCTCGCACAAACCGGCGTTGACCTTGTCGAGGTGGCAATTCATGACATAAGAGCGATCGATCTTCAGTTCGCTGAACGGCAGTTGGCGCAGCCGCGCCAACGACGAATGGCCGGTGCCGAAATCGTCGAGCGCCAGCGAGCAGTTGAGCGCGCGCAATTCGTCGGCGACCTCGTTGGCGATTTTCAGGTCGCGCATGACCTCGTCCTCGGTGACTTCGAGAATGAGGCCCGGCCAGTTGCCGGTTTTCGGCCGCTCCTCGCGCAGCATTTGCGCGAGCGGCAGCTTGACGAAGGCGGAAGCCGGCGCGTTGACCGACAGTTTCAGCGCGGCGCCCTGCGCGGCGCAGTCCTCGAAATCGCGCAACGCGGTGAGGATGACACGTTCGGTGAGCGCCAGCATGTCGGCCTCGGGAGCGCCGGGCAGGAACGCGCCGGGACTGATCAGGCTGCCGTCCGTGCGTCGGGCGCGCACCAGACCTTCGGCGCCGACCAGGCGCTTGGCGCGCAGGTCGATCTTGGGCTGGTACCACAGCTCGAACATATCTCGCCGCAGCACGTCGGCGAGCGTTACCTTACCGTTGGGCGGCTCGGGTTCGGCCTCTTGGGCCGCGAACAACTTTTGCAATTTCTGCAGCATCGATCTTCTGTGCCGCGCCGCCATCACGCGGCGTTGTTGCCGATAGACACCGATTATGGGCGAGGAGAAGAGACGTACCGTTAACGACGCGGCGTCGGTGCACAATATCGTTGGTAAAGCGTAACCGGAGTGCTGAGAAATTTATCTATGGCCGCAATCGGCGCCGAACAATCATGACAGCGCAGCAAATTTAGGTCGTCATGCCCGGCCTTGTGCCGGGCATCCACGTCTTTAAGGCTCGACAGCGTCAAAGACGTGGATGGCCGGGACAAGCCCGGCCATGACGAAAACGGGATCGCTGCGAAGCCCTGATATCTTACTCCGCGGCGCGGCGGGCGGCGACGATCTGGTCGGCAGTGCGGCCGGTCAGCTCGGCCATGTGGTCGAACTTGAAGGTGAAGGTGCCGGCGCCGGCGGTCGCCGAGCGGATTTCAACAATCAGGTCGCCGATCTCGGCTTCGGGCATTTTGGCGCGCACCACGTCCCAGCCGTCCCAGCCCTCGCGCGTGTCGAAGCCGAGGATCTGGCCGCGCCGGCCGGACATCAGGGCGTTGATCTTGGCGGTGGCTTCCGAGGGACAGACGATCTCGACCAGATGGATCGGCTCGAGCAGCACCGGCTGGCATTGCGGCAGGCCCTCGCTGATGCCGATGCGCCCGGCGGTGCGGAACGCCATGTCGGAGGAATCCACCGTGTGGTACGAGCCATCGATCAGCGCGACGTGCAGGTCGACCACCGGAAAGCCGAGCGGCCCGTGCTTGAGCGCGTCGATCACGCCTTCCTCGACCGACGGAATGTAGTTGCGCGGCACCACGCCGCCGGTGATCTGTTCCTCGAACTGAAAGCCGGAGCCGCGCGGCAGCGGCTTGATCTCGAGCACGACGTCGCCGAACTGGCCGTGGCCGCCTGATTGCTTCTTGTGCCGGCCGCGCTGGGTGGTGCCTTTGCGGATGGTCTCGCGATAGCCGACGGTCGGCTGCCGGCGCTCGATGGCGACGCCAAAGCGATCGCTCAACCGCTCGGTGGCGACGCGCAGGTGCATCTCGCCCTGGCCCCACAGCACCACCTCGTGGGTCTCCGGGTTGTGCACGATGGTGATCGAGGGGTCTTCTTCCGCCAGTTTGTTCAGGGCTTGGCCGAGCTTGACGTCGTCCTTGCGCTCCTTGGCTGAAATGGCGATGGCGAGCACCGGCGCATAAGGTTCGACCTTGGCCACTTGGGCATGCGGCGCCTTGCCGGCGGTGAGCGTGTCGCTGGTCTTGGCCTTGTCGAGCTTGGCCAAGGCGACCACTTCGCCGACTGCTGCCGGCCCGCGCTTTTCCGAATTCTGGCCGACGAGCTTGAACACGCCGGCGACGCGGCCGGCTTCGTCGCCGCTGCTCGCGAGGAAAGTCGTGCCGTCGCCGGCCTGGCCGGCGAGCACCCGCGCCACTGACATTTTGCCGCCGTGCGCCGTGTTCAGCGTCTTGAGCACATAGGCCACGGCGTCGCCGCCGCCGGCCTTGACGCCGAGCCGCTTGGCGGTCTCGGCGATGCCCGGCGATTCATGGCGCAGCGCCTTTAAGAGCCGCAGCACGCCGTTGGCGCGGATCGCCGTGCCCATCAGCACCGGGCACACCAGGCCTTCGCGCAATTCGCGGGTCAGATCGTCGAACACCTTGTCGCGCGGCGGCTGGATGTCTTCGAGCAGTTGCTCCATCAACTCGTCGTCGTGGTCGGCGAGCGTCTCCAGCATGGAAAAGCGCGCGGTTTTTTCGCGGTCGGCCAATTCGCCTTCGAGCGGCACGACCTGCGACGGCGCGTGCTCCTTGTAGACGAAGGCCCGTTCCAGCGCGAGATCGACGAAGCCGGTGATGAGATCGCCTGAGAAGGTTGGAATCTGGCGCAGTACCAGCTTGGTGCGCGACGCCGGCTGCAGCAGTTTCAAGAGATCGTGGACTCCGGCGTCGGCCTTGTCGATCTTGTTGACGAACAGGATGCGGGGAATCTTTTGCTCTTCGAGCTCGCGCAGGATGAGCTGCAGTTGCGGGACTTTTTTCTCATCCATTTCGCAGACCACGATCGCGGCGTCGATCGCCGGCAGCACTGCGCGCATGTCATGGACGAACTCGACCGAGCCGGGGCAGTCGAGAAACGTGTAGGAGTCGCCCATGAAAGTGGTGGTGGCGACGGTGAGCTCGACGCTCATGCGGTGATGGCGGGCTTCCTTGCTGGCGTCGCCGACGGTGTTGCCGGCTTCGACGGCGCCCTGGCGCTGGATCACGCCGGTGCGCGAGAGGATCGCTTCGAGCAGCGTCGTCTTGCCGCTTTGGAACGGACCGACTAGGGCGACGGCGCGAGGTCCGGTCGCGCGCGTGCCGTTGTTACCGTTTGCCGCCATGAGCGCTCTCCCGCACGTGAGCCGCCGCCTCTGTCATGGTGCCGCGGGCCGGCGATGAAGAGGCACGCCAGCTTATGGTTTCAGGCGGCGGCGGGGGAGGTCAAGAGGGCGGGCGTTCCGCCGCGCAATTGTCCGTCAACACTGGCTGCCGGCGAGGCAGAGATTGAGCTGGCTAACCCCGGCGGCGATGTTGAAGCCGGTGGTGCTCTGGACCGACAGCGGTTGCAGTGCGACCGAGTCGTTGTTGCCGCCGATCAGCACGTTGGCGCCGAGACCGAGCGCCAGCGCGGCTTCGGCCGTGGCCCCGACATAGCTGCCAGCCAGCGTGCCGCTATAGCGGTCGGTATTGACGAACACCGTCCAGACCATTTTACCGCCGCTCGTTATTCCGATGTCGAGGCCGAGCCGCGTCAGCGTGCCCACATAGGCGGCCTGCGGGGCATTCCCGCTGTGGAAGAAGCAGCTCACGTTGCGCTGCGACGTGACAACCATCCCTATACTCGACGACAGCGAGCAGTCGAGTTCGCCGACCTGGACGCGCCGCTCCTGCGCTGACGCGGGCGACGTGGCGACGGTCATAAGCGTCGCGGCGGCGGCGATCAAAGCCGTCGCGATGGCACTGCGTGACATATGCGTTCTCCTCACCCGGCCCGGCCGAGCGGGCCTTTGGCCCATTGTAGGCGAGAACCGCGCCGCCGTCGCCTGCCGTTTTATTTCAAATTCCCGCAGAAGCGCTGGATGCGGGCGCAGGCCTGTTCGAGCGCGGTGGTCGCGGTCGCATACGAGATGCGGAACGCCGGGCCGACGCCGAACGGCGTGCCCTGCACCACAGCGACACCCTCGGCCTCCAGAAGCTCGGTGACGAAATCCTCGTCGGTCGCAAGCTTCCTGCCGGTCGGCGCGGTCTTGCCCATGGTGCCGGCGCAGGACGGATAGACGTAGAACGCGCCCTCCGGCTTCGGGCAGCGGATGCCGTTGGCCTGATTGAGCATGGAGACGCAGAGGTCGCGCCGCTCCTTGAAGATCTTGTTGTGCTTCTCGATGAAGTCCTGCGGGCCGGTGAGCGCCTCGACTGCCGCCCATTGCGACACCGCGGTCGGGTTCGAGGTCGACTGCGACTGCAGCATCGCCATCGCCTTGATCAGCGGCTCGGGGCCGCCGCCATAGCCGATGCGCCAGCCGGTCATGCAATAGGTCTTCGACACGCCGTTGATGGTCAGCGTGCGCTCATAGAGACGCGGCTCGAGCTGTGCCGGCGAATAGAACTCGAAGTCGTCGTAGACCAAGTGCTCGTACATGTCGTCGCTCATCACCCACACGTGCGGGTGACGCAGCAGAACATCGGTGAGCCCCTTGAGCTCGGCGCGCGTATAGGCGGCGCCGGTCGGGTTCGACGGCGAGTTGAACAGGAGCCACTTGGTCTTCGGCGTGATGGCGCGTTCCAGCGCCTCGGGCTTCATCTTGAAGCCGTCCGCCATGCGGGTTTCGACGGCAACCGGCTCGCCGCCGGCGATCAGCACCATGTCGGGGTAGCTGACCCAGTAGGGCGCCGGGATGATGACCTCGTCGCCCGGGTTGAGCGTCGCCAGGAAGGCGTTGAACAGCACCTGCTTGCCGCCGGTGCCGATGATGATCTGCGACGGCTTGTAGTCGAGACCGTTCTCGCGCTTGAACTTGCGCGCCACCGCGGCCTTGAGTTCCGGAATGCCCTCGACGGCGGTGTACTTTGCCGCCCGGCCGTCGCGGATCGCCCGGACCGCGGCCTCCTTGATGTTTTCGGGCGTGTCGAAATCCGGCTCGCCGGCGCCGAGCCCGATCACGTCGCGGCCGGCCGCCTTGAGCGCGCGCGCCTTATCGGTCACCGCCATGGTGGCCGAAGGCTTGATGCGCGTGGTGCGGTCCGCGAGAAAGGCCATTGCCATCTCCAGGGTTTGCGGCGGCTGTTTTGCGGCGCGTGCTTCCTAAAGCGATGCCCGCGCACAAGCAAGGATAAACCGCGGTTTCCGGGCCGAGTTATGTTGAAGATTCCCGCCCCGCAAGCCGCAAACGCTCCGTTAAGCCCGCCCTGGCCTAATGCGCCGCATGGCCATTGAGACCGGAACAGCGCTGCGGCGGGTGCGCGACAGCTTGCGGAGCGGCGATTGGCTCACGCACGAGCGCATTCGCCTCGTCGCCGTCGTGCTGCTGATCGCCTCCGTGGCCGGTCTTGCCTTGCTGCTCGTGACCGCCCACGGCGTCATCGACCGGCAGGGCCGGCCGCTCGGCACCGACTTCTCCAACGTCTACGCCGCCGGCACCTATGTGCGCGACGGTAATCCAGCCGCGCCGTTCGATCCGCCGCAGCAATACGCGCGCGAGCAGGCGCTGTTCGGCAAGGCAACGCCATTCTACGGCTGGCACTATCCGCCGTATTTTCTTTTCGTCGCCCGCCTGCTTGCCGAAATGCCGTACGGCGTCGCGCTCACGGTCTGGCAGGCCGTCACGCTCGCGCTTTACTTGTTCGTGATCTGGATGATTATGAAAATTCCCTCCCCTGAAAGAGGAGGGATGGCGCGCGACGCGCGCCAGGGAGGGGTGACGACCGATGAGCTATCGCTGACTCCCGCCCGACAGCCTTCGGCTGTCGATGTCGCCCTGTCAGGGGGAGGAATATGGGCGGGCGTCGGGTACGAGTGGCTGCTCCTGGCGCTCGCATTCCCGGCGGTGTTGATCAATGCCGGCCACGGCCAGAACGGGTTTCTCACCGCCGCGCTCTTGGGCGGCGCGCTGGTCGCACTGCCGACCCGGCCGACACTCGCCGGCGTCCTGTTCGGGCTTTTGATCTACAAGCCGCAGTTCGGCTTGTTGATTCCGTTGGCGCTTTTGGCTGGCGCGCAGTGGCGCGCGATTGCGACGGCGGTCGCGACTGTGGCGCTGCTGACCCTTGTGACGACGTTTGTCTTTGGCCCGCAGGTCTGGCCCGCGTTTCTCGCCTCGACCGAATATTCGCGTGCCGTCGTGCTCGAACAGGGCGACACCGGCTGGCACAAGATCCAGAGCCTGTTTTCCTGGGCGCGCATGTGGGGTGCCTCGATTCCTGTCGCGTATGCGCTGCAGGGCGTGCTGACGGCGGCGCTCGGCGTCGCCATCGTGCGGCTGTGGCGCAGTGCCGCGCCGCATGCGCTCAAAGCCGCGGCACTGTGCCTCGCGGCGATTCTCGCCACGCCCTACACGCTGGACTACGACATGATGGTGCTGGCACCCGCCATCGCGTTCTTTGCCGCCGATGGGATCGGCCGTGGATTTAAGCCGTGGGAAAAAACCGCGCTGGCAACGCTGTGGCTGGGCCCGCTTGTGGCGCGCGGCGTGGCGCAGGCCACCTTGATCCCGCTCGGCGTGCCGGCGATGCTTGCCGCGTTCGTGGTGTTGTGGCGGCGCGCGGAACTTGATCGGATTGCTCTGGTGCGTTTCGGCGGCTCTTCCCCTAGGATGGCCGACAGCAGCGGTCCGGCCCGCGGTCATGACATCGCCGCGTTCAAACAATAAATTCGAAATCGGCAAGCAAAATGGACCGGCGCCGGAGGGCTCGGAGCGCCAATGTTTACGCTCTATTCGATGCAGCGTTCAGGCAACAGCTACAAGGCCCGGCTCGCCTTGGCGCAGCTTGGCGTCTCGTATCGGCTGGTCGAGATCGACATTCTCAGGGGCGAAAGTCACACGCCCGAGTTTTTGCTGAAAAATCCGAGCGGGCAGGTGCCGCTCCTTGAAGTCGCGCCGGGCCGCTATCTCGCCGAATCCAACGCTATCCTTTGGTATATTGCCGGCGGCACGCCACTGGCGCCCGAAGACCGCATCGACCGCGCCGAAGCGCTGCAATGGATGTTCTTCGAGCAGCACAGCCTCGAACCTAATCTGGGCGCTGCTTATTTCTGGCTGACGCTGATCAAAGGCGGCCGCGAGCTGCAGAGCCATGCCATCGAGGACTGGATGGAAGAAGGCCATCGCGCACTCGGCGTGATGGAGCGGCACTTGTCGCTGCACGATTATTTCGCCGCCGACCGCTACACCATCGCCGACATCGCACTCTACGCCTACACGCACGTGGCGCATCAGTGCGATTTCGATATGTCGGCCTTTCCGGCGGTGCGGGCCTGGCTGGCGCGGGTCGCCGCGCAGCCGGGCTATGTGGCGATGGTTCAGGAATTGGTGGTCAGTCATCAGTAATCAGAAAACTCAGGCTCGAAAGTTCGAAAGCTCTGATTACGGACTACTAACTACTGATTCCTGACACCTGAAAACCACAGCCGCACTTTATTCGTCGCCGCGGTCTCGGCGTTAACGCTTCGTTAACCAAAACCACAAAATTGCCCTTATTCCTCAATGGCTTCGCCCAAGTTCGGCCGAACCCGCGCCGGCATCCGCGCCGATTCTTGCCATCGAGCCAACTGATTCGCCGAGGATGCCGACCATGTCAGATTTTTACGGGAAGGTCGGTTTTGCGTCTCCCGCCGCCAACAGTAAATCCGTCAAGCGCCGCCATGCCGCAATCGAACTAATGGCGACCGTCGCGCTCGCCGTTTCCCTGATCATTGCCGTGACTGCAGTGTCGATCGGCGCGGCACGCGCCCAGGTCCTTGGCACCGTTGCGCATAACAAAGACGCTTCCTTGGCGATCGGCGCGTTCGTCGCTCTGGTGATGGCCGGGGTCGGCGGCGCGGGCGGCGTGACCGGCAACAAATGACTTAAATCCCGCCGGCAATGCCGATAAGGTGGGCGCTCCGACCCCCTCCTGGAGCGCCCACGCTATGAAACTCGTTACCGCCATCATCAAGCCGTTCAAGCTCGATGACGTGCGCGACGCGCTGTTGGGCGTCGGCGTGCACGGCATGACCGTGACCGAGGTCAAGGGTTACGGGCGGCAGAAGGGCCACACCGAGATTTATCGCGGCGCCGAATACGCCGTGAATTTTTTGCCGAAAATCCGCATCGAAATCGCCGTCACCGAGCAGGACGCCGACCGCGTGGTCGAGGCGATCGGCGCCGCCGCCAAGACCGGCCAGATCGGCGACGGCAAAATCTTTGTCACGCCGATCGAGCAGGCGGTGCGCATCCGCACCGGCGAGACCGACAGCGACGCGCTGTAGCCGAGCTAACTGAACCCACCCAAGCCGGATACACCTCCTCAGCACCATCGTCTTTGTGCATAAATTCGTCTGTGAAAGCAGTATGCCTGTCGATCTTGCAACAAAAGTTGCCCACCTATCGCGCGATTTCGGAGCGATGCTGGAGCTCGTTGGATTCATCCCCTACGAACTGGAGAAGCGCATTGTCGCTCGGCTAGGCCTGATAAAGGTCGAGGCGCTTTACAGCCTACTAGGTGCGTACAAGAATGAGCTGAGGCGGGGGACAGATGGGACGCGAAGCAATGAAATCGACGAACTTGAACGCCTGATCAATCGACTGAAGATCGATGTCGATAGCGGAATCCGAACTGCACGGAACGCACAAGCTGGTCATAGCTTGGGACAGTCGTTCAGCGAAATCCCTGAGCACTGGCTTTTTATGGGGCATTCGACATTTTCTATTTTATTGCAAGACATCGCAGAAATCGAAACTGTCATTCGATCCATCGATGCGCGATATACAATGGCGCCTGCCCCGTCGGCGCCAAATGCGGCGCTTTTGACAGCATGGGCGCATCCAAGCGTTCTAGGTCCCGTGGGGGAAATTCGCTTTGCGCAAGTCTATGCGGGCCCATGGACACCTGATGTCGTTTCGATGTTGCCGGGCGGGCATAGGATGCAGGACGCAAGCCTTCGCGTGTTAGGGCTGTGCATGATGATCCGCCAGCTAGGGCTAGTTCTGGTACCGATCATTGCGTCAGAAGACTATGGTTCGATTCGAGTACGGCTTCTTCATGAACTGGCTCTTATCGATTTTTTCGCTCTCGAAGAAGCAGTTTACGATGGTAATCCCCGAGGTAATACGCCCTCTCTTGTGGCGGAATGGAGCGCCGAAAATCACCCTGGCGTCCCCTTACTCCTCGCGGGAAGAATGACGCTCAATGCAGCGCGGACCAATGGCGCGACGATATCCGCAATAAAGTATGTGCGCATATGGACTTGGATGTTCCAGCGCGAATGCTTGATATGCGAAACTGGCCGCTGGTGGCGCAAGATTTCCATGTGGCGGTTGAACGACTTTGCCAAATCGTGTTGCAAGCGGCCCGGACAGATATCCGTACGACCTTTATGACCACTCCGGTGAGACCGATCCGCGGGATACTCGGCCTAGCGCGCGTCAACGCGCCGAACTGGGCAGATACATAACCCGGCATTCGCGTGCGCTAGCACCTTCGTTCTGCAAGGCAGTCGCGGCATTTACCGCGTCGACAAAGGCCGAAGTCGAAGGCCGCGACGTGAACCCGGCACGGCGAGCCTTGCAGAAGCTGCCCACAGAACCGGCAGACCTCGCCGCGGGCCTCAGCTTAATTCTTGTGCATGGTGACTGCCGTTTGTGCGGCGGCTGGGCCGGATGGCCCGGCGGGCGCGCGCCAGTAGGCTTTTCCGGCTCAATCTCGTTGTGCGGTCAGAGCTTTAGGTTCTCCACGTCGGACTGGCACGGCGTTTGATTGGATGGCGCCGGTCGCGCGCGAGGCATTGCGCCGGCGGTGGCCGCGGCCAGGTCACCGGGTGCAGGGCAAGGAAAAATCGAATGAAAATCGTGATGGCGGTCATCAAGCCGTTCAAGCTCGATGAAGTCCGCGACGCGCTGAGCCAGATCGGGGTCCAGGGTCTGACCATCACCGAAGTCCGCGGCTATGGCCGGCAGAAGGGCCACACCGAAATTTATCGTGGCACCGAATACGCCGTCAGCTTCCTGCCGAAGATCAAGCTCGAGATCGCCTGTCCATCCGACCAGGTCGACAAGGTGGTCGAGACCATCGCCGGCGCCGCCAAAACCGGCCAGATCGGCGACGGCAAGATTTTCGTCACCGCTCTCGACCACGCCATCCGCATCCGCACCGGCGAAGCCGACGCGGCGGCGCTGTAGCGCCAGATTCCCTGAACAGGAGTGACTGCATGAACGCGAAGAAACGATCCGCCGTGCTTGCGTTTGCCAGCGCGCTGACATTGGCGCTGGCGCTGTGCCTGCCCGCGTTCCATTCGTCGCAGGCGCAGCCGCAACCCGCGCCAGCCGGCACCTTGGCGCAGGCCCAAGCGCCCGCACCCGCCCCGGCCCCTGCAGGCGGCGCCCCGGCGGCCGCCGAGCCCGCTGCCGCGCCGCAGGCCTGCGATGGCGTCAAGGTCACCGAAAACTGTACGCCCAATCCCGGCGACACCGCCTGGATGCTGACCTCGATGGCCATCGTGCTGATGATGACCATTCCGGGCCTGGCGCTGTTCTACGGCGGCATGGTGCGCAAGAAGAACGTCGGCGACACGGTGATGACGAGCTTCGCCATCACCTGCCTCGTCAGCATCCTGTGGTTCGCCTTCACCTACAGCATCGCGTTTCGCGGCGGCACACCGTTCCTCGGCGGCTTCGACCGCGCGTTCCTGCAGAACATCGTCAGCAACACCTTCAAGGCCGGCGTGGCGCAGAACATCGGCACGCCCAACTCGCTGGCGCCGACGATTCCAGAAACCGTCTATTCGATGTTTCAGCTGACTTTCGCGATCATCACGGCGGCACTGATCACCGGCTCGATCGCCGAGCGCATGAAATTCTCCGCCATGCTGTGGTTCATCGGGCTATGGACGATTTTCGTCTATTCGCCGGTCGCCCACTGGGTCTGGGGCCCGGACGGAATCTTCAACAGCGCCAATGCGGACGCGAAATTCCACGTGCTCGATTTCGCCGGCGGCACCGTGGTGCACGTCAATTCCGGCACCGCCGGCCTGATGGCGGCGCTGATGCTCGGCAAGCGCAAGGACATCGCCCCGCCGCACAACATGGTGCTGACCATGATCGGCGCCTCGCTCTTGTGGGTCGGCTGGTTCGGCTTCAACGCCGGCTCGGCGGTGAGCGCCGGCATGCAGGCCGGCATGGCCATGGCAGTGACGCACATCGCCACCGCGACCGCCGGCTTCACCTGGATGCTGGTCGAGTGGTTCCTGCGCGGCAAGCCGACGGTGATCGGCATCTGCTCGGGCGCGGTGGCCGGGCTCGTCGCCATCACGCCGGCGTCAGGCTTCGTCGGCCCGGTCGGCGCGTTCGTCATCGGCATTGCCGCCGGCATCGTCTGCTACTGGGGTTGCACCGGACTCAAGCGCTTGTTCGGCTATGACGACGCGCTCGATGCCTTCGGCGTGCACGCGCTCGGCGGTGCGGCGGGCGCGATCCTGACCGGCGTGTTCGCGGTCGAGGCCTATGGCGGCACCGCCGGGGCCATCGAGGGCAATTACGGTCAGATCCTGACGCAATGCATCGGCGTCGCAACGGTGTTCGTCTACGACGTGGTGGTGACGCTGATTATTCTGAAACTCGTCGATCTGGTGATCGGCTTGCGGGTCAGTGAGGAAATTGAGCGCGGCGGCCTCGACCTCGCGCTGCACGGCGAGACGGTGCAGTAGAGCAGCGTCTTCCTTGTGGACCTCATCCTGAGGTGGCCGCGAAGCGGCCCTCGAAGGATGCAGGCCGATGCGTCGTGGCCTCGCCCTTCGAGGCTCGGCGCTTTGCGCCGAGCGCCTCAGGGTGAGGAATATAAGGTGTAACGCGCTTTTACTCCGCCGCCTGCGCCAGTGCGTGCTGGCGGAATTTCGGCATCACCTCCTGCGCCAGGAGCCGCATCGACTCGCGTTCCCACTCGCGATTGGGGCCGCTCCAATCGAGGCCGGTCATCAGCAAAGTGCCGAACGGGCCGGCGGCGTCGCGGAAGGCGACAAGCTTGTCCAAGAATGTTTGCGGCGAGCCGTAGATCGTGCAGGCTTCGGTGATCACCTCGACGGACGCGGCATCGTCCGGCATGTCGGGGTCGGGCTTCATCACCGAGAGCAGGCCGACGCGGCCGAGCACCTCGCGCATGTAGGTATAGAAGTAGCGGTTCGATCCCTGCGCGCTGAAGATGCGGTCGTGGGCCTGCGCGTCGCTCTCCGCCACCATGACGTTGCGCGCCACGCGCCAATTGTCGCTATGCGCCGGGCGGCCGGCTTCGGCGCAAGCCGCGCTATAGACGCGCCAATGCGCCGCCACCGCGCTGCCGGGCATGTTGTTGCCCGAGATGATGCCCCAGCCGCGCTGGCCGGCGACGCGCGCGGTCGGCGAGTTGCGGTTCGACACCGACATCGAGATGGGCGGTCCCGGCTTCTGGAATGGCTTTGGCATGGTGCCGATGCCGAGCGCCGGAATGATCGCGTCCTTGAGCGCAACGTTCCAGAACTCGCCATGCAGATCGTACGGCGGATCCTGCGCCCAGATGCGCTCGATCATGCCGATGGCTTCCATGGTTTTGCGCGCGCGCACGCCGCGGTCGGCGTTGCCGAACAGCTCGAAGTCGGAGAGAAGCCCACCCGGGCCGATGCCGAGCATGAAGCGGCCGCGGCTCATGTGATCGAACTGCGCGACCTCGGCGGCGACCTTGACCGGATCATGGCTCGGCAGACAGATCACCGCGGTGCCGAATTTCAGATGGCTGGTGCGCGGCACGAGGCTCGCCATGAACATCAGCGGCGAGGGGATCGGCTCGCTGGCGGCCGAAAAGTGCTCGCCGAGCCACATCTCGTCGAAGCCGAGGCGGTCGGCGTACAGCGCCTTCTCCTCGTCCTCGGCCAGCGTCTCGGTGAACGAGCGCTCCGGCGGGTGCACCGGCATCATGAAGAGTCCGAGCCGCATAGTGGTCCTCGCGTGCCTGGGCGGCGATTTTAGGAACATCGCGCGCCCATGTATATAATGTCCCCGTGATTAGCGCTGCCTCAACCGAACGATCGCCCGACCGGCTGCGCATCTACGGCATCGCGCGGACCCGCGCGTTTCGCGCGTTGTGGATGGCGGCGGAGCTCGGGCTCGACTATCAGCACCTGCCGATCGAGATCGGCGAGGCCGGCGCCCGCGCCCCGGAATTTCTGACGCTCAACCCGAATGGCCGGCTACCGTTCATCGTCGATGACGGTTTCGTGTTGTTCGAATCGCTGGCGATCACGCTCTACTTGGCCAAGAAGCATTCGTACGACCGGCTTTATCCGGCGACGCTGGAGGGTGAGGCCAAGGCCTGGCAGTGGAGCTTCTGGGCCATTTCCGAAGTCGACCGCGGCGTCAACATCTGGTCGTTGCACGCGGTGCGGCTGCCGCCCGCCGAGCGCGATGCGCAAAAGCGCGATGAGGCACTGAGAGTCCTCGCCGCGCCATTCCAGGTGCTGGATGCCGCGGTGGCCAAGCAGGCTTATCTGCTCGGCGACGACTTCACCGTCGCGGATCTCAATGTCGCCGCGGTTATCAGCCGCGCCGTCGACATGGATCTCGCGGCCGTGCCGAACCTCAAAACCTGGCTCGTGCGCTGCCTCGACCGGCCGGCGGCGCGGACGGCTCTGGCGTTGAAGGCGCAAGCCGACCGCGATACCCCGGCGGAAGTGACCCGGCGCATCGCCCGGATCAATCGGCTGTGACGACACCGCTCGGCCGTTGGTTCGATCGTCTTGTCGATCCCATTGATCGCCAACCGCTCCGTCTCGAGGGCGGCGTTCTCGTGGCTGCGAACGGAATCCGCTATCCGGTGGTCGACGGCATCCCAGTGCTGTTGCGACCGGACCTGCCGCCCACCCATCGGGGCTCGGCGCGAACCCTCAAGCTTGCCGGACTGGCGCTCCAGGGCGTGCCGATCGATCTCGTCACGGCCGTCAATCTGTCCGAAGCCGTCAAAGCCAAAATTCGGCGCGAGATCGATGCCGGCAGCGATCCCGCCGAAGCGGTCATTCGTTGCCTTGCTCCTATGACCAACGGTTTCGCCTATCGCAAGCTTGCGCTCGGCGACCCCATCGCCATCCCGAAATTCCCGAGCCACGGCACCGGCGAGCTTCTTCTCGATGTCGGCTGTTCGTGGGGCCGCTGGACGATCGCCGCATCCCAGTCCGGCTTTCGCGCCATCGGTCTCGATCCGATGCTCGGGCCGCTGTTGGCGGCGAAGCACTTCGCCGCTAAGCGCGGTGTCGATGTCGATTATGTCTGTGGCGACGCGCGCTGCCTGCCATTCGCGGATGGCATTTTCGACCGCGCGTTTTCCTACAGCACGCTCCAGCACTTTTCTAACCCGGATTGCTTAATGGCGCTTGGTGAACTCGGCCGCGTACTCAAGCCCGGCGGAGCAAGTACGCTTCAGCTAGCCAGCCGGTCCGGGGTGCGATCGCTGTGGCACCAGATGCGGCGCGGCTTCCGCTCGCCGGTCCGATTTGAGGTTCGTTACCGTTCGCTGCGGCGCATGCTGACGATGTGCAACGAGGCGATCGGGCCCACGAGGGTCTCGATCGATTGCTTTTTCGGTCTAGGTCTTCAGGCCTCCGATATGCCGCATATGCGGCCACTCGGGCGGGTCGCGACCCGAGCGTCGGAACGATTGAAACGATGCGCGCGAACGGCGTCTTGGCTGTGCCGCTTTGCCGATAGTCTGTTCTTTCATTCGATAGCGAAACCAGTGTAGGCCATCGCGGCGCGGCAGAGCATAGATCGTCCATGGCGACTTCGAACCGGTCTTCGGCCGATATCGAACGGATGTTTCACGAGGCTGTTGCGTTGCAACGGCAAGGCCGCTTGCGCGAGGCCGAGAAAATTTATGCGCGCGTGCTGAAAGCGGCGCCGGATCATTTCGATGCGCTCAATCTGCTTGGCACCGTCAAGGCGCAACAGGGCCAGATCGGCGAGGCGCAGCGGCTGTTTGGCGCGGCGGTGAAGATCAATCCGAACGTGGCCGGCGCCTGGGCCAATCTCGGGCAAGCGCTGCACGCGCTCAAGCGCAACGACGAGGCGCTGCAATGCCTCGATAAGGCCCGCGCGCTCGCGCCCGACGATCTCAATGTACTGCACCAGCATGCCAATGCGCTGCTGAGCCTCGGCCACAGCGACGCCGCGCTCGCCGAATTCCGCGCCGTGTCGGCGCGCGCGCCGCGGCACGGCGAGGCGCGCCTCAACAGCGGCATTGCCTGCGCGGCGCTAGGGCGGCCGGAGGAAGCCGTGGCCGAGTTCGATACGGCACTGGCGCTCATGCCGGGTCACCCCGCCGTGCATTACAACCGCGCGCTGGCGCTCCAGGCGCTCGGCCGCGACGCCGAAGCGGTCGAAGCGCATGACCGCGCGCTCGCCGCCGCGCCGCAGCATGCCGGCGCCTGGCTGCATCGCGGCCGCGCGCTTGCGGCGCTCAAGCGGATCGATGAGGCGCTGGCGAGCTACGGCAAGGCCGCGGCGCTGCGCAAAGGCGATCCGGATGTTGAATTCAGCGAGAGCCTGGCGCTGCTTGCGCTCGGCGATTACCGCGGCGGCTTTACCAAATACGAGGCGCGCTGGCGCCGCACCGGAATGCCGGAGCAAAAAAGCCGCGGTCGCCCGCTGTGGCGCGGCGAGTATCCGCTCACGGGCAAGACCGTGCTCCTGCACGCCGAGCAAGGCTTGGGCGATACGATCCAGTTCGCCCGCTACGCGCCGCTTCTCGCCGCAACGGGTGTAAAAAAGATCGTGCTCGAAGTGCAGAGCGAGTTGACCGCGCTCATGAGACGGCTCGCCGGCGGTGCAACGGTGATTGCGCGCGGCGACGCGCCGCCGGCGTTCGACGTGCACTGCCCGCTCGGCAGCCTGCCGTTGGCGATGGGCACGGAGCTTTCCAGCGTACCGGCGCCGATCCCTTATCTGTCCGCCGATGAAGGCGCTTTGGTCAAATGGTCGCCGCGGCTCGAGGCGCTGAAGCGGCCGCGGGTCGCGCTGGCGTGGGCCGGCAATGCCAGCCACTACAACGATCGCAACCGCTCGATCCCGTTTGCCCATTTGGCCACTTTGTTGTCGCTGCCGGCAAGTTTTGTCAGCGTTCAGCGCGAGCTGCGCGATGACGATGCCGCACGGTTGGCTGCCGAGCCGCGCGTGCTTCATCTGGGCGCCGAACTGGAAAACTTCACCGACACCGCAGCCGTCATGGCGCTATGCGACCTGGTGATCTCCGCCGATACCGCGGTGGCGCATCTCGCCGGCGCCATGGGCAGGCCGCTCTGGGTATTGATCCCGTTCGCGCCGGACTGGCGCTGGACGCTCAACGGCGAGACGAGCCCCTGGTATCCGGCGGCGCGGCTGTTCCGGCAGACTGCACCCGGCGATTGGCACGGCGTGGTCGCGCGCGTCGCAGACGAGCTGGCCCGTTTCGTCGCGTCAGCTGGCTGACGCTTCCATCGAGGCAAGCGCCAGCAGTCGCACTGGCGACCATCCGCAACGAATGCCAGACTGTAAACCTCGCGGAGCCGATCCGCGGCAGGATCGACTGCAGCCATGGTGCTCATCCAAGTCATCGTCGGCGGGCTTCTGCTCGGCGCCATCTATGCGCTGTTCTCGTCCGGCCTGACGCTGATCTGGGGCATGATGAATTTCATCAATTTCGCCCATGGCGAATTCGTCATGCTCGGCATGTACGTAGCGCTGTTGGTCGTGGTCTGGCTCGGCGGCGGCCCGGCGGCGTTCGGCCTTGCCGCCGCCATCGCGCTGTTTGCGCTCGGCGTCGTGGTCTATGCGCTGCTCATCCGCCACGTGGTGCGCGGGCCGATGCTGGCGCAGATCCTGTCGAGCTTCGGCCTTGCCTTGCTGTTGCGCTACACGGCATTCTGGATTTTTTCCGCCAATTTCGTTTCGCTGCCGCCAACTTCGCTCGCCGGCACGGTCTCGCTCGGCGGGATTTATTTGCCCGTGGCCCAGCTCGTCGCCGGACTCGTCGCCGTCACGCTGACGCTAGCGCTGCATCTGCTGCTGACGCGATCCACGCTCGGCAGCCGCTTGCTCGCTGTGGCCGAGGACCGCGCCGCGGCGACGTTGATGGGCATCCGGCCCGACCGCATGCAGGCGCTGACCTGGGGCCTTTCGGCCGGCGCGGCAGGCATCGCCGGCGCGCTATTGGCGACCGCCTATCCGTGGTCGCCGTCGGTCGGCGAAACGTTCGGCCTGCTTGCGTTCGTCACGGTGGCGCTCGGCGGCTTCGGCAGCGTGCTCGGCTCGCTGTATGCCGGGCTGATCATCGGGCTGATCCAGGCGGTGTCGGCCTATTGGCTCGGCGCCATCTATAAGGACATCGTCGTCTATGGCCTGTTCGTCGCGCTGCTCTGGCTGCGGCCGCAGGGGCTGATGGGGAAGGCGTGAAGAAGTTTTTCGCCCAGCCGACCGGCGCGCAACGCGTAGGCGTTTGTTTGCTCGCCGTCGCGCTCGTGCTCTATCCGCTGGTTTTTTCCGGCGCGTTCTATCGCGACATCGGCGTGACCTTTTTGCTTGCCGCGATCTCGGCGTCAGCCTGGAATATCGTCGGCGGCTATGCCGGCCAGGTCTCGGTCGGCCACAGCATGTTTTTCGGGCTCGGCGCCTATACGCCGTTGTTGTTCTACACGCTGTGGGGCTGGCCGCCGCTCGCCGGCATTCCGGTTGGGATTTTGCTCAGCGTCGGTCTGGCAATCGTCATCGGCCTGCCGACGTTCCGGCTCAGCGGGCATTATTTCAGCATGGCGACCATCGCGGTCGCCGAGCTCATCCGCATCTTCGTCGGCACCTGGGCGCTGGTCGGCGGCGCCATCGGCCTGCAGGGCCCGGCGATGTCCCGCGGCTGGTGGGACCTGACGTTTCGCGGCGACCTGCCGTACTACTACATCTTCCTCGCCGTGCTGGCGTTCGTCATCGCCGTCACCTTTGCGCTCGAGCGGCGGCGCTTCGGCTATTACCTGCGCGCCATCAAATCGAGCGAGCGCGCCGCGCGCAGCCTGGGCGTGCCGGTACGGCGCGTGAAGCTGCAGGCGCTGGCGCTGTCGGCGGCGTTCACCTCAGCCGCCGGCTCGCTTTATGGCGTGAAGACCGGCTTCATCGATCCGGATTCCGGATTCGGCATTCTGGTCTCGGTGCAGATGGTGATTTTCGCCGCGCTGGGCGGCGCCGGCACGCTGTTCGGGCCGCTGGTCGGCGCGCTCCTCCTGGTGCCGCTGCAGACCGCGGCGAATACCTGGTTCGGCGGCGGCGGCTCGGGACTCACGTTCATTCTCTACGGCGGCATCATCGTCTTGATCGCGCGCTTCGAGCCCGGCGGATTGTTCGATCTGTGGCGCCGTCTCGCGCCGCTCGTCCGGAGGCGCGCTCATGCTGCTTGAGGCGCGCAACGTTGCAAAAGCATTCGGCACGTTCCGCGCCGTGGCGGGCGCCGACCTTACGGTCGAGCAGGGCGAGATCGTCGGCCTCATCGGTCCGAACGGTGCCGGCAAATCGACGTTCTTCAACTGCCTTGCCGGCGACACGCTGCCGACCACGGGCCGCATCCTGTTCGACGGCGCGGATTTGACGCGCGCTTCGCCGGAAGCGCATGCCCGCGCCGGTATCGGCCGCACCTTTCAGGTGCCGACCACGTTCGCCGACATGAGCGTGCTCGCCAACGTCATGGTCGGCGCGTTCCTGCGTCATCCGCATCGCAACGACGCGCGTGAGCAGGCCCGCCGCATCATCGAGATGACCGGGCTGCGCGCCGAGCAGCCGGCGCGCGCTCTCGGCACGCCGGGCCGCAAGCGTTTGGAAATTGCGCGTGTACTGGCGACCGAGCCACGGCTTTTGCTCCTCGACGAATCGCTCGCCGGGTTGACGCCGAGCGAATTGCAGGAGGCGATTGCGCTGGTGCGGTGCATCCACCAGATGGGCGTCACCATCGTGATCGTCGAGCACATCATGGAAGTGATCATGACATTGACCCGGCGGGTGCTGGTGTTCAATCAGGGCCGCGTCATCTCAAGCGGCACGCCCGAACAAGTGGTGCGCGACGAAGCAGTGATCGAGGCCTATCTCGGCCGCGGCGCCAGGCGGCAGCGGGAAGACTCATGAAGCATTTCTTGCACGTTTCCGGGGCGCAGCGCAGCACGAAGTGGTGCGCTGCAGACCCGGGATCGTTACCAACGCCGCGTTTGGGACGATCCCGGAACAGCGGTGTACCGCGTCGCTTCGCTGCGCGCTGCACCGCATCCGGGAAACGAGGCAGTTGAATTGGCGAACATGCCTGAGCTGACAGTCGAGCATCTGCAAGTGCGCTACGGCGATCTGATCGGCGTCACCGATATTTCGTTGCAGGTCGAGGCCGGGCAGGTAGTGGCGCTGCTCGGCTCCAACGGCGCCGGCAAGACCACGACGCTGTCCGCCATCGCCGGACTGATCGCGCCGAGCCGCGGCCGCGTCGAATGGCGCGGCGAAACAATTTCCGGCCGGCCGGCCTATGCGATCGTCAGCAAGGGATTGGCGCTGTCTCCGGAAGGCTGGCGCCTCTTCGTCGGCCAGACCGTCGAGCAGAACCTGCGGCTCGGCGCCACCGCGCTCGCCGACCGCTCGCGGCTGCCCGCGCTGTTCGAGCGCGTCTACGCGCTGTTTCCGCGGCTGGCCGAGCGGCGGCGCCAGCCGGCCGGTACGCTGTCCGGCGGCGAGCGGCAGATGTTGGCGCTCGGCCGCGCGCTGATGAGCGAGCCGCGTCTGCTCATGCTCGACGAGCCGAGCCTCGGACTGGCGCCGGCTCTGGTCGAGGCGCTGTACGATACGCTGGCCGAACTGCATCGCGGCGGCCTGACGCTGCTACTGGCCGAGCAATCGATTCCGTTGGCGCTGGCCATCGCCGATTACGCCTATGTGCTGCAGACCGGCCGTGTCGCGCTGCAAGGCCCGGCGGCCGAACTCACGCGCAACGAGCAGGTGCGCGAAATTTATTTGGGGATTCGAACGCAGGCGACGCCGTAGCGGGCTGCGGCAATCGCTTCACAGCATGCCGAGCGCGTGCGGCAGCCACAGCGACAGCGCCGGGATGTAGGTCACCATCGCCAAAAAGACCAGCATGGCGGCAAGCCACGGCAGCACCGCCACCGTAAGCTCGGTGATGCCCATCTTGGTGATGCCGGAGGCGACATAGAGATTGAGCCCGACCGGCGGATGGCACAGCCCGACCTCCATGTTGACCGCCATCAGGATGCCGAGATGGACCGGGTGCACGCCAAGCACCGCCGCCATCGGAAACAGGATCGGCGCCATGATCAGCGTGATCGCCGCGGGATCCATAAAATTGCCGGCGGCGAGCAGTACGATGTTGGTGACGAGCAAAAACGCCACCATGCCGAAGCCCTGCGCCGTCATCCATTCGGCCATGGATTGCGGGATCTGCTCGGAGGTCAACAGCCAGGAGAACACCGCCGCGTTGGTGATGATGTAGAGAATCATCGCGCTCATCGAGGCGGCCTTGAGCAGCACGGCCGGCACTTCGGAGAGCTTCAGCCCCTTGTAGACGAACACGGCGACGATGAAGGCATAGGTGGCGGCGACGGCGGCGGCTTCGGTCGGCGTGAACAGGCCCGAATAGATGCCGCCCAGCACCAGCGCGATCAGCGCGAGGCCCCAAAAACTCTCGCGGAACGCCTTGGCGCACTCGCGCCAGCTGGCGCGCTCCATGCGCGGGTAGTCGTTGCGGTAGGCGCGGTACCACGTCACCGCGCCGAGGATCGTCGCCAGCATCAATCCGGGCACCAGGCCGGCGATGAACAATTGGCCGACCGAAGCGGAATCGACCGCCGCGCCGGTCGGGCCGCGCGGCTGCATGCCGCTGGTCGCGACCGCGAAGATCACCAGATTGATCGATGGCGGGAACAGGATGCCGAGCGCGCCCGAGGTGGCGATCACGCCGGCGCCGAAGCGCGGCGGATAGCCCTTCTGCAACAGCGCCGGCAGGATGATCGAGCCGATGCCGACCACGGTGGCGACCGAAGAGCCGGAGATCGCGGCGAACAGCGCGCAGGCGACGACGCCGGCAAGTCCGAGCCCGCCATACCAGTGCCCGATCAGCGAGGTGGCGAAGTCGATCATGCGGCGCGCCACGCCGCCGGTGGTAAGCAGATTGCCGGCGAGTATGAAGAACGGAATCGCCATGATCTCGAAGCGGTCGAGGCTGGTGAAAAGTTTCAGCCCCACCATCTTGGGATCGACGTCGGACAGAATGAACAGATAGGTCAGCACCGACAGGCCGAGCGCGATCGAGATCGGCATGCCGGACGCCATCAGCGCCAATAGCAGCGCGAACAGCAGCTCGGCGCGCACGGTGTGCGACAGCTCGATGATGTGCAGCCGCGCCGCAAAGCAGATCAGGGCGAGCGCGATCGGCAGGATGACGATGATCGCAGCGGTGACGTTGCCGCTGAGCCGCTGCGGCGCCGCTGGCGCCGGCTTGCCGAAATGCGCCAGCACGCTCATCGCACCGCCCCCAACGGCGCAGCCTCGGCGGCGGCCCCGGCTGTGGCTCGTGCTGGCACCACCGGTACCTCGTCGGCAGGCTCGTACTCGTGTCCCTGATGCGGCACGTAGCCGGTCCGCAGGTAGCGCCACATCACCTGCAGGAAGCGGAAGCACATCAGATAAGAGCCGAGCGGGATGCACAGATAGATCATCCAGCTCGGCCATTCGAGTTCGGGCGAGACCTGGTCGGCATCGAGCTCATAGACGTAGACGGCGCCGAGCGTGCCGATCACGAAGGTGAACAACGCGCCGCACAACAGCGCGAACACGATGACCGGCCGGCGCGCCACAGGATTGAGGCGTTTGACGAAGACGTCGACGCCGACGTGAATGCCGGTGCGCACGCCGAGTGCGGCGCCGAATTTTGCCATCCACACGAACATGTAGGTGGCCAGCTCCTGCGCCCAGGACAGGTTGATCGAGGCCAGCGAGACGTAGACCCAGTTGGCGCCGACCTGCAGGAACACGAGGCCGTGCAGGCCGGCCCAACGGGCGAGGTTTGCGGAATTGCTGGCGCCGTAACGGTGGACGACGGCGATGAAGGTGAGAATCGTCGCGGCGCCGATCAGCGTGGCGATGATCCACTCTTCGAGCCGATCGAGAATGCGGTCGAGCACCAGCTTATTCCGGCTGACCGGCTGCTTCCGGATTTCCGGGAGGAGCCGCAGCGCGTTTTACGATTCCGGCGGAACGAAGCCGGACGCCTTATAGATCCTGTCCAGCAAATCCTTGCCGAATCGGCCCTGCATTTCCTTGTGCACCGGCATCAGCGCGGCGATCCAGGCCTTCTTCTCAGCATCGGTCAGCACGTGGACCTGCATCTTGCCGCCCGCCTTGATCTTGTCCAGCGCGTCGGTGTTGTCATGGGCGGCCGTGTCGTCGAAGAACTGCGTCGTCTCTTTCACGGCGCGATCAAGCTGCGGCCGCACGTCGGCGGGCAGCGCCTCCCAGAATTTCTTGTTGGTGAGCAGCGAGTAGTGCAGGCGGCCGTGATTGGAGACCGTGAGGTATTTTTGCACGTCGTAGAACTTTTGCGTCCAGATGTTGGACGGCACGTTGTCCTCGCCGTCGACCACGCCGGTCTGCAGCGCCTGATAGAGCTCGCCGAAGCCGATGATCTGCGGGATGGCGCCGAGCTGGCGCGCCACCGCGTCCAACACCTTGCCGCCCTGGATGCGCATCTTCATGCCGCGGAAATCGTCCGGCGTTATCAGCGGCTTGTTGGCGGTATAGACGTGGGTGCCGTTGTCCCAATAGGCGAGCGGGCTGACGCCCTTGCTTTCCAGCTTCTTGTTGAAGTCGGCCATGATCGGGCTCGCCATCATCTGCCGGGCGCGCACGTCGTCGCTCATCAGGAACGGCAGGTCGAAAATGTCGAACTCGCGCACGCCGAGCGGGCCGAATTTGGAGATCGACGGCGCCAGAAGCTGCACCGAGCCGAGCTGCAGCGCCTCGAGCTCCTCCTTGTCCTTGTAAAGCGAGGAGTTCGGATAGACTTCGACCTTGACCTTGCCGTTGGTGTACTTCTCGGCGAGGTCCTTGAAGTAAACCGCCGCCTTGCCCTTGGGGGCGTCCGGCGACACGACGTGGCTGAACTTGATGACGATCGGCGACTGCGCCGACGCGGTTCCCGCAAAGGCAAGGACCAGCGCGGCCGCGAATGTTGCAGCAAAACGTTTCATGATGAGTTCCCCTTGGGCGGCAGGAGCTGCCGTGTTTTGTTTCGGCTTCATCCATAGCGCGAATGATCGGGCTGGCCAAGCCGCCTGATCGACCAACCATATCAGTTTGATCAGGCGGCCGTTTTGATCAGTGTCAAAGCCGAGGCCCTGCGTCCGGAACAGACGGCGCGCTGCCTCGACCATCAAACACGCTGCCGGTTCTACAACAGTGCGCCGGGATTGTTTTTGTAGCGGTTCACGAACGCATCTGCGGTCATGTAGGCCAGCGCCTGAATGGTGAGCGTCGGATTGAAGCCGCTCATGGTCGGATGATTGGCGCTGCCCATGACGAACAGGTTCGGGATGTCCCAGGTCTGGCCGTATTTGTTGACGACGGACTCGCTCGGATTGCTGCCCATGCGGGCGCCGCCCTGATGATGGGCGCCCGGGGCGCCGGGACCGAACGGCGCGGTCCACACGTGTGCGGCGCCCATGGCCTGGCCGATCTCGACCATCTTCTTCTGGATGAACTCGACGCGGGCGCGCTCGTTCGGCCGCCGCCAGTCGTAGGTCATGCGCGGCGCCGGCAGGCCCCAGGCGTCGCGGACGTGCGGATCGAGGTCGATGATCTGGTCCGCATAGGGCAGGTTCTCGGTCTGGCCGGTGAGCGCGGTGTGGCGCGTGTAATATTTGGCGAAGAAGTCGCGATAGGCGGCGCCCCAGCTCGGCACGCCGGGCGGCGGGTCCATGCTCATCGCGGTGCCGAGCGGGCCGCCTTCGAGACCGGCCGGTCCCGCCGACACCTGCGCGCCGCGGATGAAACCCAAATCCTTGTGATCGAAATTATCGGCGTTGTAGTCGTCGAGCGAGTTCTTCTGCGCGCTCGGGCCCATGTAGACGTTGACATGGCGGTCGTCGAACGCCGCGAAGGCGCGCGCGCCGATATGGGCCATGATGTGCTTGCCGACATGACCGCTGGAATTGGCAAGGCCGTTGGGGAATTTTTCGGTCTTCGACAACAACAACAGCCGCACATTGTCGTAGATGAAGGCCGACAGGATGACGACGTCGGCTTCGATCGTGTTGTCGGAATGATCCGGCCCGTAATACGACACGCCGGTCACCTTGCCGCTGTTGTCGGTATTGACCCGGTGGCACAGCGCGCCGGTGATCAGCGTGAAATTGCCGGTAGCGTCGGCCTCCGGCAGTTTTGTCACCAGGATCGACGATTTGGCGCCGACATGGCAGCCGAACGCTTGGCAGTAGCCGCAATAGGTGCAGCCGGGCCGATCCTTATAGGGCTGCGACAGGATCGCGTGCGGCGTCGAAAACGGATGCAGGCCGAGTTTTTCCGCGGCGCCGGTGAAATTGACGCCGACCTGGTCGGTCAACAGCGGCGGCAGCGGATAATCGCGCTGCCGCGGCGCCTCGAACACGTTGCCGCCGGCGATTGTCTTGCCCTGCAGATTGCCGGCCTTCCCTGATACTCCGAGCTCGTATTCGGCGCGTTCGTAGTACGGCTCGAGGTCGTGATAGGACAGCGGCCAGTCGATCGCCGAGCAGCCTTCCGGTATGGCGGCTGCGCCGTAGCGCGCGATGGTCTGCGAGCGCACCCGGAAATCGTCCTCGTGGAAGCGCCATGACACGGCGCCGTAATGCACGGTGCCGCCGCCGGCCTGATTGCCGTTGTTCTGCGACGGTATCGGATGCGCGGTCGCGTTGGCGTTCGGCCGCCAAGTCACCGGCATGCGCTTCGGATCCGGCCGCAAATCCTGACGCTGAAAATAGCGCAGCTCGTCATGCGGCTCGAAGTCGGAGGTCTTGAGCCGCGGCCCGCGCTCGAGCCCGATCACCTTGATGCCGGCTTTGCCGAGCTCGGCGGCCATGATTCCGCCGGCGGCGCCGACGCCGACGATGACCACATCGGTCTTTTGCGTTGCCATGGCTGATCTCCTCCCAACTTCACTTCAGTGTTCGTTCTAGTCTGCTGCCCGACGCGCGATGCTCGCGCGCCTTTACAGCAGCGCTCCCGGATTTTTTCTGTAACGATTGACGATCGCATCGGCGCTCATGAAGGCGAGCGCCTCGATGGTCAGCGTCGGATTGAAGCTCGACTGCGACGGAAACGTCGAGCTGCCGATCACGAACAGGTTGGGAATATCCCAGCTCTGCCCGAACTTGTTCACCACCGAGGTTTTCGGATCGCTGCCCATGCGGGTGCCGCCTTCGTGATGACCGCCCGGCGCGCCGCGATTTTCCGACGTGCGCCACACCAGCTGGGCGCCGCTGGCGCGGCCCATCTCTTCCATTTTCTTGGCGATGAACTCGAGGCGCGCCAGCTCGTTGGGGCGGCGCCAGTCGTAGGTCATGCGCGGCGCCGGCAAGCCCCACGCATCGCGCACATCGGGATCGAGGTCGATGGTCTGGTGCGGGTAGGGCAGGTCCTCGATCTGCGCCGCGATCGCGGCGTGCCGCGCATAGTATTTGGCCAAGAAATCGCGAAAGCCGGCGCCCCAACGCGGTACGCCGGGCGGCGGCGGCACCTCGGCGGCGCCGAGCGGACCGCCCTCCAGGGCGGTCGGGCCGATCGAGATCTGCGTGCCGCGGATGAAGCCTAAATCCTTGTGGTCGAAATTGTCGGCGTTGAAGTCGTCGATCGAGCGCTTTTGCGCACTCGGCCCCATGTAGATGTTCACGAAGCGATCGTCGAAAGCGACGATCACCCGCGAGCGGATGTGCGTCATGATATGCTTGCCGACCTGGCCGCTGGAATTGGCAAGCCCGTCGGGAAAGCGCGCCGTCTTCGACAGCAGTAGGAGCCGCGTGTTGTCGTAGATGAACGGCGTGAGGATGACGAGATCGGCCTCGATGGTGTTGTCCGAACGGTCCGGCCCGTAATACGACACGCCGGTGACCTTGCCGCTGTTGTCGCTGTTGACGCGGTAGCACATCGCGCCGGTGATCAGCTTGAAATTGCCGCTTAAGTCGGCTTCCGGCAGCTTGGTCACCAGGATCGAGGATTTGGCGCCGACGTGGCAGCCGAACGCCTGGCAGAAGCCGCAATAGGTGCAGCCCGGCCGATTGTTGTAGGGCTCCGAGATGATGGCGCGCGGCGTCGAGAACGGGTGATAGCCGAGTTTTCTGGTCGCCTCTTCGAAGATGATTTCCGATTGGTCGGGCCGTAGCGGCGGCAGCGGATAATCGCGCCGCCGCGGCGCTTCAAAGACGTTGCCGCCGTCGATCTTGTTGCCCTGCAGGTTGCCGGCCTTGCCGGACACGCCGAGCTCGTATTCGGCGCGGTCGTAGTAGGGTTCGAGCTCGGCATAGCTCAACGGCCAATCGGTCAGCGAGGAATTTTCCGGGATCGCCGCCGCGCCGTAGCGTTCGATGGTGCGCGAGCGGGCGCGGAAATCGTCCTCATGCAGGCGCCACGACACCGCGCCATAGTGCACGGTGCCGCCGCCGGCCTGATTGCCGTAGCTCATGGTCGACAGCGGTTTTGAGCGGACGTTGGCATTGGGCCGCCACGTCACCGGCTGGCGCTTCGGATCGGGCCGCAGCTCCTGGCGCTGGAAGTAGCGCAGCTCATCGTGCGGATCGAAGTCCGCGGTTTTCAGGCGCGGCCCGCGCTCGAGTCCGATCACCTTCATGCCGGCTTTGCTGAGCTCGGCGGCGAGGATGCCGCCGGCGGCGCCGACGCCGACGATCACGACGTCGGTTTTTTCGGTCGCCATGGCGCTTTACGTCTTCTTGCCCTTCAGGCGCGACTGCAGGCCGACGATCGGCTCGCGCGTAAACGGCTCCTTGCTGAGCATGTCTTGCTCGGTGAACATCATCTGTGCGCCCGGAAAGCCGACCAGCTGCCAGCCGGCGAAGTCTTTGTTGCCGCCGTAGATCGGGTCGGCGAACATGCCTTCGAGCGTGTGCCGGCGCACGGTGTTGAAGAAAGCTTGCGCGGTCGGCCAGGTGAACGCCGTCGACTTGCCGTGCTGCAGCGCGTCGATGACTTCGTCCTGCTGGGCCGCGGCCAAGCTGCGGAACGGCTTGCCGTGGGCGGCGGTGCAATGCGCGTCGAGCGCCTGCAGCCCGCGCCGATAAAAATCCTGCTCGTCCGCATAGGCGCCGGCCAGCGCCAGATCGATGTAATTGAGCACGTTGGCGTCGGTGGCGCCGGGCTTGCCGGGCGCGCCCGGCATCAGCCGCTCGGCGAACGCCGCGACGGTGCGCGAGTCGTCGTCATTGAGGAACGCGCCATGGCCACCGCCCATGACGGGGGCCATGGCTTCGTGATTGACCGCTTCGTTGGCGGCGACTTGCGCACCGTGATGCTCGGCGGTCTTCGCCAAAGCCTGTGGCGCCAAGGCTTGCGGCGCCAATGCCGCACCGGCCCCGATCGCCGTGCCGACCAAAAATTTGCGGCGGCTTTCATCGTGCTTGGCCATGATGTTTCCTCCCTTGTGACTGCATCGCGCTGAGCGGCGCTGCGCGCAACGCCGGGGATGCAGTCGGGCCCGTGCCGGGCTCTCGCTGCTTAGACTGTCCGCTTTCGCGCGGGCGTGCAAGGCGCTCTTCATCCGCCCCCGCGTAACGAAGCGGAGCGGGGGAGGATGCAGGTACGAGCATCCCCATTCTCGCGGCGCGTTTTTTGCGCCCGAGCTTTGCCAAGCCACTGCACGAAAGCTTTTGCCTCCAAAAAATAAAGGGAGGCGGAGCGCCGACAGGCGCCTACGCATTACTAACCGCGCCACACCAAACAAGCGTTACCGCTTGCCGGTGCTTCGGGCGCGGCGCGCGCCACGCAGTTGCGACGTTACCGCCGCACCGCGCTTCGGGCGCGCTCGCCTCTCGGCGCTCCGCCGCGGCACTCGCCAAGGCTTTTACCTCTTGGCTCAGCTTCGGCCCGCGTTTCCTGGAATCGCCGGGTGCAAACGGGAGGACCCTCCCCGACGCCAGTGCAGTGAGCTCCTCACAGACCGGTCGTATTGCCGGCCGATCGGTTACCGAAGCCGCCCGAGAGCGGGTTACGAGCCCGCCCGCAGGCACCGCAGCCGCTCCATCAATCAGTACGTCACCGGTTGACGCCCCTGATGAGCGAGCTTGCATGCCCCTCTACTCCGCCAGCCGGCGCTGTCAAGAAAGCTCTCGTGATACCATTGATTTCGCAGCATTTTTCCAATCGGCCGCGCCGCACATTTCATCGCTGGCGCAACTCACTCCGGGTTTTTTGCGAATCATCTTTTTAGATCAAAGATTTGGCACGCACTATTTCACCCGCACGCCGGGCTTGTCGCCGTTGGTGAATTCGACGCCGGCCTTCTCCAGAGCGCGCTGGACCGCTTCGATCGTCCGCGGCTTCAGCTGTTTGCCGGCTTCCAGGCGGCTGATCGTGTCGGTCGCCACCTTGGCCATGGCGGCAAGCTCGCGCACGCTGATCTGAAGCGCGGCTCTCGCCATCCGGCACTGCTTTGAATTAATCAGCATGATATACTGAATTCAGATTGACATACCGAAAATAAACTGCTAAATCGGCACACTGTCATTAATGCCGGATTCGGCGGACTTTCGCCATGCCTGCGCGACGCAAGCGTGCTCGGAAACGCGTGTGCCCGACCAAAGCGGCAGCATCAAACTTGGTGTCGCTCTGCCTCGACATGGAAGAGCACCTCAACGAGGCCGTTGACGCCGCGCGCGCCACCCACCTCGTCGGCAACGGCCTGCGCGAGTTGGCCAACGAAAACGAGGCCCGCGCGGTAGTCTCGACCGCATGGACCGTGTGCCAGAAGCTCGAAGCGCTCAGGCGGACGTGGAATGACTTGTTCAAGGCCGCAGCGATGGCAGCATCGTAAGTGGAGACGAGACGTTTAGATCGGCAATCGTAGGATGGGTTGAGCACAGCGAAACCCATAGAGCGTCGAGGCTGCATGATGGGTTTCGCTATCGCTCAACCATCCTACGCGCTCTTTTCGACAAGCGCTGATTTCCAGCGCGCGTTCGGACCGCTGTCAGATGATCGCGATCGCCTCAATGCATCGCGGCGCCGGCGCGCGGAACCAGGGCGCCCGGGTGGCGGATGACGTGGCCGGCGAGACGATGGGCGGCGCCGGCGGCTTGAATGGGTTCGCTGCCGGATAACCGCGCCGCCAGATAGCCGGCATTAAAGCCGTCGCCAACGGCGGTGGTGTCGACCGGCACGAAAACTTCCGGCACCGGCACGAATTCCTGCGCGCCCGCGGTCGCGACCAGCGCGCTGTTGGGTCCGTTCTTCACCACGATCTCGCCGATGCCGAAGGCCTGCAGCCGGTCGACGGTCGCCTCCGGGCTCGGATCGCCCCACAGCACCGCCTCGTCGTCGAATGTCGGCAGCGCGATGTCGACGCGCTTGAGCGCTTCGAGGAACACCGTGCGCGTGCGCGGCAGATCGCCTTTCCAGCCGCGCGGCCGGAAATTGCCGTCGAACGCCACCTTGGTGCCTTGGCGCCGCGCCACTTCGAGCACCGCCAGAAAGCGGCCGATGCTGTTGCTCGAGAGCAGCGATAGCGTGATGCCCGAGAAATAAATCAGCTTGGCCGCTGTTAACGCCTCGGCGATGCGCATCCAGTCCGCCAGCTCGAACAGAGCGTGCACCGGCGCGCCGTCGCGCCAATAGCGCACCTGATGTTCACCGTTTTGGCGCTCGCCGCTTTGGCCGCTCTCCATCAGGCAAAGCGCCGGCAGCCGGCCGGGCACCCGCAGCACGAGGTTGGTGGCGATGCCTTCCGCCGTGGCAAGCGCCAGCATCGCATCCGAGTACGGATCGTCGCCGACCGCGCTGGCAAAGCCGACGTCGAGGCCGGCGCGCGCCAGATAGACGGCGGTGTTGAAGGTGTCGCCGCCGCAGGACAGCGCGAAGCGGCCGTCGCCGCCGCGGCGCAGCTCGATCAACACTTCGCCGACGCAGATCGCGCGGCCGGTTCGCTCGCTCATCGTTTTATCCTTAGGGCATGATGAGTTTAAGTCGAGGCAGCAATGGCGTGCACAGCGCGCTCCCTCTCCCCGGAGGGGAGAGGGTCGGGGGGGTCCAAACCGGCTACATGGGTGACAGAATAGACTGACGACATGGGTGACAGGTCAACTGATCGGCAGGGAGGGCCTTGCCGATGGTTTGGAAAGAGACCTGCGCCATGGAAGAACGGGTGCGCTTT